>Ga0115546_1001141_pt1 | contig 16904 bp, 15 predicted proteins | sample COGITO_mtgs_1004_FD_87186 | JGI IMG/M metagenome (GOLD analysis project Ga0115546, IMG submission 87186) | Pelagic marine microbial communities from North Sea - COGITO_mtgs_100413 | ecosystem: Environmental > Aquatic > Marine > Epipelagic | place: Germany:Helgoland, sampling site Kabeltonne...
TAAAGTCGTCGAAACAGGCGTTCATTCAGAGCTATTAAACCAAGACGGCCCTTACGCTCGGCTCTGCGCTATTCAATTTTCAAAGCAAATAAAAGACAGCAGCGAGCGGAAGGCCGACGAGTTGGAGACGTTATATCAGGAAAAATACCAGGAGACATCTGTCGCCTATGCGTCCGATGAGATGCGATCACGTCTTAGCAGCATCCTGGATATTTTGGGCCAGTTAACCGATGGGGACGCGCAAAGCGATCGCGCGCGCCAAGAAATGGCCGCCTCAGCCTATGCCAACATGCTGGACTTGCTGAAAGTAGTTGAAGAGTTTGAGGAAGGGTTTGAGACATCTAAACAAAAGGTGCTGCAATAAGACGCCTTTTTATTAGATTGAAAGCACCGTTAGATTGAGCCGCTGACGATAGGACGGCGCTCAGACCGCATTCATTGTTTTGTGTTACATCACCAAGTTTTACATCACCCAAGAGCAGTAGCTATGCGCGGCGTTTATATCGTAGCCAATAACAAAGTCAAAGAAAATGCGATCGCGCTGCTCAGCAGTCTGCGCCAGTACGATCTAGACGTGCCGGTCTACCTCATTCCCTTTAATGACGACTATCAAGCCGTGGCCCAGCAGTTGGCCGAAATGTATCAAGTTCAGATCTTTCCAGACTTAGACCTGCTCGCATCTTTAACGCAGATCATCGGCGAAATTTTTCCTCGGGACTTTTTGGCGCTGCCCAACAAAATGCGCAAGCTTGCCGCCTGGTTTGGCCCGCTAGACGAATTTCTCTACATCGACACCGACATTCTCTTTTTTACGCCCGTTTCCGAAACCCTTAGCTATCTAGACCAGGCAGACTTTATCTGGTGCGACTACCACTACAAGCGCGGATTAGAAGATGTGTTTTCAGACGTTGTGCCAGAGCAAGGCATTTTCAGCCCAAAGACCTTGCAAGATGTTTTCAACAGTGGGCTATGGGGATCACGTAAGAGCGCCCTTTCAATAGAGCGGCTGATTAGCCTTTTGAAAGACTGCGCGGCCCACCCTGAATACTTCGACTTTTCGAGCGGCACAACCGATCAGCCCATCATGAACTACTTAGTACTCAAGGCCATTCCTCGCAGGCTCAATATTGCCAAGGCTCATCCTCACGAACCGGGGAGCTGGGGTGGCTCACCTCACTTCGAGCAGCGCGATCAGGTTTTGTTCGACGGCGATCGCCCCTTACGCTACTTGCACTGGGCCGGAACACCCATGCGCAGCGGCGGTCCCTACCGCGATTTGTGGACTCACTACCGCTATCGCAACGATCCCGCAGGAAAAGCAGCCGCTAAGGAAGACCCCGTTGAATCAGCGAATTTGCAGACCCTCAAGCATCAGTTAAAGAACAGGGTGCGATCGCTATTTAGATAGCTTTAGATCGCTGTTCAGATAACTCAATTCTCAGCTTGCCCGCGATACTGACGCAGCAATCTCACCAGTCTTTCTGGCTCAAACGACCTAGGATCGGCTCTAGAGCCAGATCTATCAATCTCGCGATGAGTGGTAATGCGATCCTCTGGAATCGTAGAGCGAGAGATCAGCCAGGCCAAAGAACGGTACTGGGCCTCTGTATAGCCACTATGCATAGAGTTATCGTTCAGTTGCCCATCGGGCGGCGTCTCTAGCGAGATGTGGTAAGCAAAATTATTAACCGAGCTAGCAAACTCAGCGTTAGTCGAAACCGATTCTTCGCCCTTTGGCGATACAAAGACAGAATTACCGGCGCCAAAGGCTCTTTGTTCAGGCGGCACTATGTAGATCACCGTGCCATCGAGCGCAATCAACGCGTGATAGCTCACCTGATCGTCATCGTTGGGATGGGGCGTTTGAAAAGTGTTGATGGCGCTCACAACATCGCCCACTGTTTCGTGCAGCACCACAATGTAGTCGTTATCAACCGGAGTTCCCTGCGAGTCAACGGCAACGCGCTGATCGTAGTTGCTCGGATCGGCTAAATACACCTCTTCTTTGGGTTGGTAGCCCACATCTCTCATGGCTAGCGTAGTATCGCCTTCCGACAGCGCAGAACCTGAGTCAAAAGACGCAGATCCTAAGCTAGAAGGCTCAGAAGCGGGGCCACGGTTGAGCTGAAGCTGTGGCAAGCTCGCCGCTCGACCCATTGTAGAAGGTACAGACTGAGATGATTTTTGCGCACCACCAGAAGTGACTACCAACGTAACGGCGGTAATCAGAGCAGGAATAGTCATGGCTAGAGCTAACCAGACGCGCAGCATAGGAATCAATCTAAGAGAAATCTAAGTATTATTTACTACGTTGATGTTAGCCTTCAGCCGGAACGACGAAGAGTAGCCGTTCTAACGTTTTATTGAAAATACTTGATTGGCTACCATTCTAGTATTTTCGCGCCCTATTATCTGGGTGACTCTGGTCACCTAAGCTCTGATTACCTGCGCTCTAGTCATCTGAGCTCTGATCATTCAGGCCCAAGCGTTTATCCTCTCGGCGCTCTTGCTATGTACTGCCGGTAATACTGCCGGTACAGCAGCTCTAGCTGGCCGCAGTAAGACTGTATCGCCGCCCGCTGTCGGCGGTACAGCCCAATAAACAAATTGGCAAACAGCAGCGTCGCGATCGCAATAATCAATCCCGCTGCCGTAGAAATTAGCGCCGTCCCAATCCCTGCTGTCACGCTGCTAGCCGATTGACTCGTCGTCTCCCCAATTCGCAGTGCCGCAAATGATCGCATCAGGCCCAAGATAGTGCCTAGCAGTCCTAGCAGCGGCGCGATGCCAATCACCGTATCAAACAGCGTATTAAACCGCTTTAGCGTAGGCAACTCAGCCTGCGCAGCGCTCTCAAGCGCCAGACGAAAGTCATCTGGGGTGCCCTGCTCTAGCGTTAAAGCCGCTAAAAAAATGCGGGCTAGCGGAAACTGGAGATGAGCGCGCAAACGAGCGATCGCTTCTTTAGGCTGCGTACCATACAGCGCCAGCACCTGCCGAATAAACAGATCCTGATGCTGGTAGATTTTTAGCCAGAAGTAGCCCCGTTCTAGAATGAGAGCCGTAACCACCAAAGACGACAGCAGGAGGGGCCACATGACGACGCCACCCGAGAGAAATAATTCTAATAGCGGCATGACTCAACGCTCTCTACAGCAGCAGCCCAGCAGATGAAAGACAATTCCATCAAGGCGCTGCTCAGTAGACTAGCTTCTAGCCGTCTTAGAAGTCTAGCTAAGGGGCTACATACCGGGAAAATGCTCAATCTCAGCGTAGCCGTTGAATAGCAAATTTTTGCCTTTGACTTCTAAACGGTTAATTCTTAGCGAAACGCCATCTAGATCGAACCGCTCTAGGTCGACCATCTTGTTCAGCACGCCAACAAAACCTGGCATCACCGCTTCAGATAACCACTGCGCATCTTCTGGCACGTCTTCCGGTTCAAACTTAACGTCGGTAAAGACAACTCGACGACGACGCTCAACGTCAACCTTAGCCGACAGGCTAACTGGCAAATCCTCTCGGTTGGGCAAGTCAGTCCTAGCGAGAATCTTTACCCTTTGATCGGGCAACAGCGTCATCTGCACGTTTCGAAAAGAAAGAGAATCGCCGCCCGATAGGTTGGTCAGCTCTTCGTCCTCTACGTTTTTCAAATGCTTTTCGACTAGCTCAGCTTCAAAGGCTTTGTTGATGCCCGATTCAGTCATGGTGACAGTTGCGATCGCATGAGTCGCCTGCTTAAGTCGAATCTTACCGCCCATCAGCCCAGACATATCAATCGAGACGGCATCTGTCTCAAACTCCATCTCAGCCGCTTCAAACATCTTCTTAATCAGCAGCCCGCGCCCTTTCATTTGAAAACTATCCACCACTCCCTGCAAAATCTTGCTAGAGGGCGAACAGCGAATGGATACTTCAACAGATTCACTTCGGGTGAATAGCTGCTGGATAGCCTGACGAACCACAGAGTTCAGCATATTCTCGCCGAAGTCTGAGGAACCAGATTTGGAGCTTAGTAGACTGCCTAACATGCTTGAGGTAGATACCCGCTCGTTGAGTTCACTATCATTTGTAACAAAATATTAACACGCTTGCCAGGGGGCAAAGAATCTTTCTCTGACGAAGGAATTATACTGGCTTGCCAACCTAAATTATGGATAGGTTCGATCAGCGGCTGCCAGCGGCTGATACTAGCGGCCTGTTTGCGCTCTTTGATAGGCGGCCATTTCTATCTAGCTGCCGTCTTTATCTTGGCTGCCTTTATTTTGGCTGAGTCGCGCTACAGGTAGCCCCATTCAACTGGCTTTACTAAAGCTATCCTAAAAAAGGAAAGCCCAACGACTTTCTTACTAAAATTCGCAGACAGATCGAGCAGCCTTACTCAAATCAAACGATATTCCACATTATTTTCTACGATTAATCATCGTCCTATCGACTTATCTCAGTCATTCTTAAAGAGGATCAATTACTTCCTAATGATTGATAACCTGATTCATTCCTTGAGAAGAGATTAAGTTAACCGGAATCGGCCCGGAATCGGCCCACAGTCAAAAAGCTTTCTTGTATGATAATTTCATAAAAAGTAATGTATTCGTATATCAGTCAAAGCAGCTATTCTCACGCTGCTCAGTATTCGAAGTAAACAGGAATCTCTTCGCTAATCATCTATTGTTCCGATTAGACATCCTCTTTCGTACAGACCTCTTTCTTACAGGTCGAAATAGATGAAGCGTTGCAGTGCGTTTTCATTTGTAGCTGTGCTGGCTAGCCTGAGCAGGTATTGCATAAACTCCATCAGCTAAATATATAGCTACAGCTCTTTACGGCGTAATATTTCGTGGCCAGAGAATGCCAGATAGCAAGAAGGTTGCCATTCTCTAGCCGTCTAGTGGTTAACCTAGAGTCGGCCAACTAATGCCAAATCTATTGTCAGAGCGTTACTTGCAGCCCTGAACTTTTAAGCAATGGTAGGTAAGCGATAGTAGGTGAGGTTAATGGAACAGCGCGTTACTGGAAAAGCTTAGATATAGACTCCAAAAAACCAGCCCCAAAATAATAAATTCCAAAATCAGTGCCCGTTTATCGACGTAACTAGAAAAAATTGAGAGAGATGTTAAATAATCACCAAATTTTAGGTCACGATTCCGTCTTCACGCCCGAGCAAGCACTAGAGAATCGCGGGCGTGTTGCTATTTTTATAGACGGGTCCAACCTGTTTTATGCCGCGCTGCAGCTGGGCATCGAAATTGACTATACGAAGCTATTGAGCCGACTTACTTCTGGCTCTAGATTGTTTCGCGCGTTCTTTTATACTGGCGTCGATCGAGCAAACGAAAAGCAGCAGGGATTTTTACTGTGGATGCGTCGCAATGGCTATCGGGTGATTGCCAAAGATTTAGTTCAGCTACCTGATGGATCGAAAAAAGCCAATTTGGACGTTGAGATTGCGGTAGATATGATGTCGCTTTCGAACTGTTATGACACGGCGGTGTTGGTAAGCGGCGATGGCGATTTGGCTTATGCAGTAGATGCAGCTAGCTACAAAGGCGTACGGATCGAGGTTGTTAGCCTGCGTTCGATGACGAGCGACACGCTAATCAACGTATCGGATAGATATATTGATTTAGACAGCGTCAAGGATGAAATTCGAAAGAATTCGCGTAGCAGTACGCCTCAGCACAACTATACCTACCGTCCGCTCTCTAGTCTGTCTGTGCTAGATGAAGCTGAAGCTCAGTAGTATTCGAGCTTCGAATATTGGTATTCGAGCGTTGCTATTCAAACGCTGGTATTTAAACGTTAGTATTCGAGCGCTATCGGGCGCGGGCCGCGGGCCGGTTGGTTGAAGGATGAAGTTGAGCAATAAATACTATCGGTGGGTTGCGATCGCGGCTGCTGTCGCGGTGCTAGTGATAGCACTACGGACTTGTGGCAGCAGCGAATTAGCCAACCAGCCGCCCGAAGAGCAAATTGACGCTGAGCTAACCCTGCGAACCGTGACGCTAGAACAGCCAGATGAAAACGGCAATCTGCTGTGGCGCATTAAAGCCAAGGCTGTAAACTACAGCCCTGACAGTCAAAAAGCTGAGCTGTCCGAGATAGAGGGTGAGTTTTTCCAAGCGGGTGAGACAATTTATACCATTAAGGCCAATGAGGGCGAGGTGCAGCAGAATGGCGAGACACTGTACCTGCGCGGCGATTTGGTCGCTACGAGCACTGAAGGTGAACTGACGCTAGAGGGCGAGCGGCTGAAGTGGCAGCCCAAGCAAGATTTGCTAGTGATGGGAAACTTTCAAGACGAGGCGCTAACCGCGTCAGCAGATGAGGCCACAGACAAGCGCGCTGAGGGAGAAGAGAGCGCACCGTTAAAAACGGGAGACGTACCGCAGGCTAAGGCTTTGACTACGCAGGATTTGCTAAATGAAACGGCAGCAAAGAATGCGCCAGTTTTTGGATTTAATCCGCAGATGGAGGCGATCGCCCAGGTCGCAAGCGTCTCTAATAAAGATAACCGCGTACAGATGACCGGCGGCGTTGCGGCTAAGAGTAAAGCATCACCCTGGCTAACGTTTGCCTCTGAGCAGATTACTTGGCTAACCAAGCAAGAACTGATTCAGACGGATAAACCGCTGACCGTAGAGAAATATCAGGCCGAGGGCTACAAAACCGTAACCGATAGAGTTATCGGTGCTAAGGGCAACGTACAGCTTGCCGAGAATATTGTGACGCTCGACGAGGCGGTGCAAATGGAGTCGCTTACGCAGCCCCTGAAAGTGAACAGCAAAGTTGCGGTTTGGGATGTAGACGCTCAAACCGTGGAAATTGACAGTCAGGTAAATATCGAGCAGCCTGAGCGTAAGGTTACAGCCTCGGCCAATCAGGCCAGTTTGGATCTAGCTCAGCAGGTGGTTTACCTAACCGGCAACGTCCAGGCTAATGGCGAAGAAAACGACTCGCGACTACAGGCCGATCGGGTCGTTTGGAAGACAAACAGTCAGGACGTAGAGGCAGACGGTAACGTGCAGTATGAGCAAGCTGCTAGCCCTGAAGCCTCGATTTCTGGAGATAAGGCGACCGGCAACATAGCGCAAGGGACGCTCGTTATTTTGAGCGGCGAGTCAAGCGATGTTGTCACCGAGATTGTACCCGAAGGTTTTTAGCGTTTGACTTTTTAGCGTTTGGCTAAGGCGCTTCTGCGGCAAGCGGCGGCAATATAAGCTGGTTGCGCTGACTATCGCCAAACTGATAGGGCGCTTCGCCAATTCGTACAGAGGTCTGAAGCTCCGGCGGAATACTATCGGCACTGCCCCACTGCTGTTCTAGCGCCGTCAATATGTCATCCTGACGATTCCTTAGATTGTCCAGTCCGGAACCATAGTTGAGTAAAGAGAACCAGACAATCCCTTTATCTTTAGTCGGCATTGCGCCCGCTAGTGCGCTCACGACTGCCAAAGTGCCCGTCTTAACGACCGCATTCTTAGGCAGACCTCGACCTTGTACGGTGCCACCATCTGCACCCACAATCGGAAAGATATCGGAAATGGTGTAGTTGCTGGGTCTCAGCTCGTCTTGAATCTGACGAAACATAGTCACGGCAGCTCTAGGCGACATCTGATTCTCCTCACCTAGCCCCGAACCGTTCACCAGCTTTAGCTCTCCAGGAATAACGCCCGCTGTGCTTTCTACCTGGCTAACCACCGCCGCCGGCCCGCCCAACGTATCGGCGAGCTGCTGGGCCATAGCGTTGTTGCTATAGATATTCATGGCCTTAAGCACGGCCACTAGCGGCATCGAGCTGTGCTGCACTAGCCATCCATCTGTCTTGTCTTGCCAGCTATTAGGATCGCGCTTTACTTCCCCCGCAATCTGAATAGAAGGTCTAGGAAGTTCGGCTGGAAAACTTTGATAGGCGTCTTCTACTTCGTAGTCCCAGTCTGCTTCGTTTAGCGCCTGCTTTAGCATCAGGCCAGACTTGCCCGGATCAGGCTCGAAGTTCATGGTGAAGTTACCTGCCACAATCAAGTCGCCAGTAACGCGGCGAATGCCCACTTGCTGTAAAGCGTCGGCCAGTGCGATCGCTTCTTCCCATACAAACAGCGGATCGTCTCCCCCTTCAACAATCAAATCGCCGTTGATCACACCATTCGACAGCTCGCCGCGAAAGCCCACCAGCGTGTTGAACCGATGATCTGGTCCCCAGGTAGACAGCGAGGCAAGAGTCGTTGCAACCTTAGTCAAAGAAGCCGCAGGTCTAAGCTTATCGCCCTGATTCTGCGCTAGCGGATAGATCCCAGAAGAAACCCAGACGCCCTGTTCGTCCCCTAAATAGCCCGAAGCCGTCAGCCCAGACAAGTAGCCCGAGACAATCGCATTCGCGGCCGGATCGTTAGCAATAGTGTCGCGGATCCAGGCCGACTCCCAGTTTGGGCGCAGATCGACAGAGGCAAGATCTAACCCTTGCACCTTCTCCCACTTGGGGCCAAACAGGCCCATGCCTATGCCCATACCGAACAGGCTTAGCGTTCCTGATCCCAAAGCAAAGAGTATTGTTGGCAGAGCAGAATTTGGCACTAAATCTTCCGTTCTTTAAGACCCCAAATTGATCGCGTATCAAGCCGAACGCACAGGTTGGTTTAACGGATCGACTAGAGCAGATGTTCTCGCCAAAGATACACTATTGCTACCGCATTTGTGTGCAATGTATAGATGGCTACTAGACCCGATCAGAACGCAGTACTCCGGCGACTGCCCATTGTAGTAGGCGCAATGGGTGGGTGCCTGCTGTTTATTAACCGGGTCACAACACCCGACTTGTCTGGGGCGCAGTCTCGCTCGGATGCGTTAGGCGTTATTTTGAGCGGGCTATTGATTTTAACGGGCCTGCTTTGGCAGCAGATTCAAGCTAAACCACCCGAGGCCGTTCTTCTGGTGGGAGAAGAAGGATTTGACCTAGACTCGACAATCCCAGAATCGGTGCAAATGGAGCTTGCTTGGGCTTCCCGGCTACTGCTTACGAACACGGCTAGTAAAAGCATCGTGGTTTATAGCAACGGAGAAGTGCTGCTGCGGCGCGGCATTTTATCTCCTAAAAAAACCGTAGAGCCTGGCCCGATTTTGCAGCGCGTATTAGACAAGCAAAAGCCTATTTATTTGGTGAATCTTAGTATCTACCCAGGGCGGGTCGAGTTTGACTATCTGCCTGAGAATACACAGGGCGTGATTTGTCAGCCGCTGGGCGATCGCGCTGTCTTAATCCTAGGAGCCAACGCCCCGCGCAGCTACACCCAACAAGACGAGGCTTGGATTGCAGGCATTGCGGAGAAAGTGGGCGATCGCCTAGATCGAGATTTGCCGCCAACAGAAGCAGGTTAAGTCTTTCGATCGAACCGTTGCCTACTTCGCCGCCTCTTCCAGAATTCTCACCGCAACGGTAGACACTCTAAAGCTATAGTCCTCACCTTCGATCTCGACTGGGGTGCCGATCTTTACGGGCACGCCTAGTACCGGTGCACCATCTGGGCTAATCTGCGCTCTACCGCCTAGCGTGATCAGCATGTCGGCAGTAAAATCTAGCTCCGGACGCGGATCGGGATAAGACTTCACCGTACCGTCAGGCTGAGGAACGGCCACGCTGCGAGGAAGTGCGACCACGTTCTTAACTTCAATCGGCCCACCATAGGGCTGGTTTCGCACAATAATGGTGGTTGACTCGCTCTCTTTAAGACTCTCAAGAAATGCGTTTGGATTGAGTACCGTCAGACCGCGAGCCATCACATCTACTTCAACGGGCTTGGTATTAGCGCCACTTTGAGCCACAGAACCCGTTGCGCCCGGATAGATAAAAATACCAAAAATAACCATTAAAATGGCCAGCGCGGCCCCTAAGTCGAGCAAGCTCAGTTTGCCGAAGAGCCGTCCTTTAGAATCTAAAATTGCCATCGCTTTTTACTTAGCCGTTTTGCTTTACTACGGTGCTTAACTACGCTGCTTAGAGTGCTGTTTGCCTAGCCTACTGCCACAGACGCTCAGAATTTGCTTGCTTGCTGAGGGTCTGCCAGCTGAGGACTATTAGAGGAAGCTACCGACAACAAACCGCTAGCCCACCGTATTTAACCACACTTTCTTGCAACCATTTAAGGCTTATGTTCTACATTTTGTCTCGAGCATAGGCCCGCAGCAATAACGTAGCCCTGGGGATGCAATTATTCCAAAATTATTCCAAAATTATTTACCAGGTTCAAAAGACCCATCAATTGTAGAAGTGTCACAATTTAGCGGCCTGGCCCTGGTCTCTATGACTACAGTAAAAAGTACATTCGCTCTCTACGTAACCAGCCACGGCCCGAGTGCATCTAAAGATTGTTCGTCTAGAGTTTGTTCCACCTAACCGATAACATCGATATGTCTAACGTCCCGAATTTTAGGCTAATTTCCCAAAACAAGCTCTATCGCCGGGTAGTGCTAGGCATCATGGCGATGGCGATGTCGATAGGAATTGGGGTCGCCACCGCGCAACCGTCCGAAGCGGGCTGGTTAGACCTAATCTTTAGCGGTGTGAGGGCTTATCAACTCTCCAATATGACGGATTCGCAGGAAGTGAGCCTGGGTAAAGACATTAACGCTCAGCTAGTTAGAAGCGGGCAGGCCAAGCTATACAGAAACCCAGCTTTAAACGCCTATGTGAATGACATCGGTCAGGCATTGGCGGCTGCTAGCGATCGCCCCAATATCCCCTACACTTTTCAAATCGTTGAAGACGATGCGGTCAATGCCTTTGCCACTATGGGCGGATATGTTTACGTAACGACTGGACTCATTGAAGCGGCTGATACAGAAGCAGAGTTAGCGAGCGTTATCGGCCATGAGATTGGTCATATTGGCGAACGCCATGCGGTGCAGCAGATGCGGCAAGCGGCGATCGCCCAGGGCATAACCGGCGCGATCGATGTCGGCCAAAACCGCGCCCGTCTAATCAGCATTGGCACCCAGCTAGCCTGGCAGTTGCCCAATAGCCGTCAGGCTGAGTACGAAGCCGACGCAGATGGCTTTCAGACTATGGGGCGCGTAGGCTACGACCAAGAAGGCATGGTGAACTTTATGCAGAAGCTAGTGCGTCAGGGTTCACAGCCAGAATTTTTGAGCACTCACCCCGACGCTCGTAATCGGGTGAGCTCACTGCAGGAACGGCTAGCCACTGAAGCGACACCCGACGCGACATATGGCATGAATACCGCAGCTTATAGCAGCAACATTGCTCCGCTGCGATAGCGCTGCATTCCCGCAAACATTAAATGACTATCGACGCTAACCCTAGAGGCCATCTCTGGGGTTTTTTGTTGCCATAAAGCCTGCAAGGCTAGGCCGTCGCCGCCGGTTAAGACTGCTTTACCTTCAGGGTACTGTTGCCACCAATCGCTCAGGTAGTCTTGAAGGCTAGAAAGCGTTCCGTAGATTAATCCACTAGCGATCGCATCAGGCGTCGTCATCGCCCATCGGTTGGGCAACTTCTGGGGCCAGGCAGTGTTCGAAAAATTTTGTCCCGATAGCCAGTTAGCCTCGGCGGGCAAAGCCGCTGTTCTTTGGCTTAGCCCCTGAGCCTGCATTTGCATCCCAGGCAAAATAGCGCCGCCCACAACCGATTGCGCGACGCCCGCTGTAAACGTCAGCGCAGTCCCCGCGTCCACAACTAAAACAGGCCACCCCACCGTATGGCCCGCACCTAGTAAATTAATGGCTCTGTCGATGCCTAGCGTAGGGTAGATATTTTGAAGCGGGATTTGCGATCGCTCCACCACGTAAGTACTCGCCCGCTGTCTCTCATCGCTATCAGCCGCCCGTCGATTGGCCCACAAGGCCGTCTGCTCAGGGACGACAGAAGCGAGCCACAGCGATTGAGGTTGATGAAGCGACTGTAAATCCTTGGGAGCCAAATCCTTGGGAGCCAAATCCTTGGGAACTGCCGAATAGCTTAGCCCAGGCACCCTTTTCCAAACCTCTGCGTCAAACCCAGACGACTGAATGCGAGCCACCCAGTCGCGCGCTAGATGCGGCGTGTGCCACACACTAGCTAGCTGGCCCGCGCGAAAAGCGCCCCAGTGCAGACGGGTATTACCAATGACTAATGCGAGCCAGTCATCTGTAGCAGACGAAGCAACCGTCGCTGAATTCATATTGAGAGCCTATTGGGCCTTGATCGCCCTTAATCTAATCATTAGAACGCTGCTTTTGCATCGCCTTAATCGTCTTCGCCATCTCTGGCAGCTTCTTAAACAAAATAGCCGCTCGTAAATAGACGTTGTGGGGAATTGCAGGCATTCCAGAAACAGTTTCACCCGCTGGAATGTTGTTATGAATGCCCGCCTTTGCAGAGGCGATTACACCATCGCCGACCACGGCCTGATTCGCCACGCCGACTTGGCCTGCCAATATCACCCGGTTGCCAATGGTAACGCCGCCAGCTATCCCGACCTGAGCGGCCATCGCCACGCCTTGGCCAATTTGGCAGCCGTGAGCGATATGCACCATATTGTCAATTTTAGTATCTTGTCCTACTCGGGTTTCTCCTACCGCAGGCCGATCCACCGCAGAGTTACAGCCAACTTCTACGCGGTCTTCGAGCACCGTAATGCCAGATTGATGCATCTTTTCCCAGCCGGTGGCCGTGGGCACAAAGCCAAAGCCTTCTGCGCCAATAACGGCGCCGCTATGAATCATGCAGTCGGTGCCAATTTGAGTGCGCTCATGAATGGTGCAGTTGGCGTGCAGAATCGTATCAGCGCCAATGATGACATCGGGATAGACAACTACGTTGGGATGGATACAGACCCGATCGCCTAGCTTCACACCCGAAGACACCACCACATTCGGGCCAATCGCAACATGTTTACCGACCTGCGCATTCGAATCGATCACCGCCGTAGGATGAATCCCTACCGGTAGCTGGTAGGGCTGATAGAAAAGGGCGATCGCTCTTGAAAAAACCATTCTAGGGTTTTTGACCGTTACCCAAGCAATATTTCGCGCGATCGCCTCTGCTTGCAGCGCCGCTTTATCCGGGAGCACTAAAGCGCCTGCCCCAGTTGTTGCAACTAGCGAAGCAAACTTCTCGCCCTCCACATAGCTCATCTGATCTGCGTTGGCCTGCTCTAGGGCAGCAAGTCCTTGAACAACCAGATCCTTACCGCCTGCTTCCAGGCTCGAAGCAGTCACCTGATCGCCCAAAGCAGCGACAATCTCACTAAACTTCATGGATTCCCTCTAGCTCTTTTCCAATGGCTTTCACCTTCGCAGCCAAAGCCTTTGCAACTACGAAGCTACCAGAAATGCCGCACATTCTACATGCGATGTCTGCGGAAAAAAGTCGGCAGGCTGAATGCGAGCAATCCGGTATGCACCGTCTTCGCACAGCACCCTCAGATCGCGAGCTAGCGTCGCCGGGTTGCAGCTAATGTATACAATGCGCGGCGGCTTCATCGCGAGTAGTGCCTCTAAAACATCCGGTTCGCAGCCCTTGCGAGGCGGATCCATCATCACGATATCCGGCGGCATCTCTACATTAGGCAGCGTCGTGCCGACATCGCCAATGACAAAGCTCACATTCTCAATGCCATTTTGCGCAGCATTTTTCTCGGCCTGCGTTACCGACGCCGTGAACGACTCCAGACCAATGCAGTGTTTAGCTTTCTTCGCCAGCGGCAGCGTAAAGGTGCCCACACCGCAGTAAGCGTCCACAATCACCTCTTCGCCAGTCAGCGCCAGTTCCTTTTGCACTTCCGCGAGCAGTCGCTCCGCTTGAGGCGTATTTACCTGGAAAAACGTGGTCGGCTGAATTTGAAAGGTTAAGCCTGAAAATTCTTCTTCCAAGTAGGACTGCCCAGCAATGGGATAAGTATCTGGGCCAAAGATCGCGTTGGTCTTTTGCCAGTTGAGATTTACCAGTACGCCAACTACATCAGGGTAGCGCTCTAGCCACTGCTGCGCCTGCTCATGAATTCCTTTTAACTTTACCGACCGGCTCACCAACGTCAGCAAAATCTGCCCTGTTCGCTGTCCTACGCGCAGCGCTAAATGCTTAATGTGGCCCTTGTGGTGATGCTCATCGTAGATCTTCCATTCTCTATCTTGAATATCCTGCTTCACTTCAGCTAGCAAGGGATCTAGCCGCTCATCCTGCACCGGGCACTGGTTGAGATTTACAACCGTATGCGATCCCCTGCGGTAGTAGCCCGCCTTAACCGTCTTGATTTGCGACTTCACCACCGGGTAGGTCGCTTTATTGCGATAGTTCAACTGGCGCTCAGCGGCCATCACCGGGTCAACAGTCACATCTTCCAACTTACCAATGCGCACCAGTGCATCTGTCACAAGTCGATGCTTAGCCGCGAGCTGGGCCTCGTAGCTCACCGCCTGCCACTGGCAGCCACCACACTTATCTGCCACGATGCAGGCGGGCCGCACTCTATCAGGCGAAGCCGTTACAATCCCAGCGGGAATGCCAAATCCATGCGTAGCTTTCACCTTGGTCAGCTTCACGCGCATCTCGTCGCCCGGTACGGTGTTGGGCACAAACACGACTCGGTTTTCCCATCGCCCAACGCCATCGCCCGTATTGCTCAAGTCTGTGATGGCGAGCTTAATAATCTCTCCCTCCTGCCATTTGGGTTCTGGCGCGGTCTCGGGCCAAACCTCTGTGAGCTTCTCGGTCTTTAGGGTTTCGGTTTTTGGCTTCTCGGTTTTTGGCTTTTCAGTTTTGGGCCTACCTGTTTTTTGCGCCTTAGGCTTCGGCTTCTCAGTAATACGAGGCGGTGGCGTGCGTCTAACTGGCTGATTTTCGGCGGGCTGACTTCTAAAGCTAACTGAATGGCTAGCTGACTGGCTTCCGGTAGGCTGGCCTTTAGATGGAGAAGACTGACCTTTAGATGGCTGCTTATTGCCAGGTTGCTCTGCTGCATCGGGCTTAGCTTGAATCGGTGATTGACTAGGGGGTGCAGGCCATACGCTCTCTGTCTCCGTATTGTCCAACTGGGCCTCTTCTGAAGAGTTTCTCGGCGTAGGCATTGAGGGCAACATGGCAAATCGGTTGAGCGGGCTTCTGGTTAAGCAGACTCTCCAGTATGGCGCATTTATACTCAAACGTTTAGTGCATTTGAGTCTGTAGCCTGTGTTTTGAATGGCGCTTCAGATGTCTTAATATTTCTTAGAAGTTTTCTCAGATGGGCGTATGCAGCGTCTCGCTTTATTTATAGCGGTAAAAATGTATGAGGAAAGCAAGCGATCGCTTTCCTTGTCGTCCCCGAAGTCGCTAAACTGTAAATATTAAACGAGTTACCGCCCTAGAAACTATGTCTGTTGTTAGCCAAGTAATCCTGAATGCAGATGATGAGTTGCGCTACCCCACCAGTGGCGAACTCAGAGGCATCGAAGACTTTTTGAAGACCGGCAGTCAGCGGATGCAGATTGCTCAAATCCTAGCGGACAACGAAAAGAAGATTGTTGACCAAGCTAGCAATGCCCTCTGGAAAATCCGCCCCGACTTTATTGCCAAAGGTGGCAACGCCTACGGTCAAAAGCAAAGAGCACTTTGCCTGCGCGACTATGGCTGGTACTTGCGGCTCATTACCTACAGCCTAATTGCGGGTGACAAAGGCCCCATCGAAAGTATTGGTCTAATCGGCGTTCGTGAAATGTACAACGCGCTAGATGTACCTGTCCCTGGCATGGTAGAAGCCATTCGCTGCCTGAAGGATGCATCTGTTGGCTTGATGCGAGATGAGGATGCTGCGGAAGCTGCGCCTTACTTTGACTATATTATTCAGGCCATGTCTATTTAGGCACATGTCTATTCAGACACAGGATTAATACGCTTGTAACGAAAAAGAGGAAGTACTCATTGCAGTGCTTCCTTTTTTATTGCATGCGAATTCGCTTAAGTTATCTACTCGCTTGATACATCTGTACGACTGTTTGATATATCCTAAAGCCATATCTAAAGCCACAGAGCCGCCTCGTTGAGCTCGCTCCAAACTACATCAGCAATCCAACTACATCAGCTACATCAGCAAATAGAGTCAAGCCAGCGAAAATATGTCTTCTTCTTGTCTAGGCAAAGTTGTCAAGTCCAACTCCCACTGCGACTACGTTGTGCAGCTCGACACAGCTAACGATGTCGAAAGCCCACCTCAAATAGAAGACTACGGCTTTGGCCAATTCGTAAAGTTCGACAGTCACCGGCATTGGGCGGTTGGCATCGTCTACAACTCACAGCTGTTTAACTCATCGTTTATGAACAGCGGACCCAGGCTGACTGGCTCACCCGATCCAATGTTTACGCCCGATTTGGTGCAAGACACCTGCATTTTATTAAATGTTGTGCTGATAGGCAGCTTGCTACCGGGAAAGCCTTATGGCTACGGATTGCAAGGTGTTCCGCGAGTCGTTGTTCCTGCGAACACGCCCGTTTGCGCCATGAACACTGACGAGATTCACAGCTTTCATCTATCTGCCGATGGCAAGCCGCAGTTTGCCTACTACGGCCATTTGCTTCGCTCTGGAGGTGGCTTTGCCACACAGCTAGCTCAGCAGGTTCTTAATGAGCTGGTTGCGACAGAACTATTTTCGGGCGCGGAGCAAAAAGCACTCCAGGTATTGCGTAAAGAACTGTCCTGGAAGAGTGCTATGAGCGCTATTGGCTAATGATTCAGTTATGCTTGCGTGGCCTTTGGGTGCGATCGCCCATCCCCAAACATTTGCAGCCTTCGCAGCGCTATGTCATTCCGCTATGCCTTTCGAGGTAGATCCTGAAGAAAAGATAATGAGCGCTTGTAATATTCCGTTACAAAAGCTATATTAGTTATATCGGTTGAGCCAAACGCTTTCTTTCGAAGCACTCAGCCCATACGTACCTA
>Ga0115546_1001143_pt1 | contig 16855 bp, 16 predicted proteins | sample COGITO_mtgs_1004_FD_87186 | JGI IMG/M metagenome (GOLD analysis project Ga0115546, IMG submission 87186) | Pelagic marine microbial communities from North Sea - COGITO_mtgs_100413 | ecosystem: Environmental > Aquatic > Marine > Epipelagic | place: Germany:Helgoland, sampling site Kabeltonne...
AAGAAGTAGAAGGTACTGAAGAAAGAATACAAAGTGTACGTGATAAGATTAAGAGTGAAGAAAATCCGTATATTAAAAAGAAATTAGAAGAAAGAATAAACATACTAGCAGGAGCTGTATCTATCATCAACGTAGGCGCTGAATCTAAGATTGAGCTGAAAGAAAAGAAAGATAGAATAGAAGATGCGATGTATGCAGTGAAAGCCGCAATTAAAGAAGGTATTGTACCAGGTGGTGGTATTGCATTATTAAATGCTTCCTTTGGATTAACTTATACCGATGCACCTTTACAATTGGGAACTGAGGTACTTGCAAAGGCAATTCAAGCACCGTTTAAAACAATACTAGCTAATGCTGATATATTACTATCAGATCCAGTACTCGGACAATTACAAGCAGTACCAGGAGCAGGACTAGATGTAATTTCCGGCGAAATTGTGGATATGGTTGAAGCAGGGATTATAGATCCTGTATTGGTTACTAAAACAGCATTAAAGAACGCAGTAAGTGTTATTACTACGATTATTTCTACCGATGCAATATTATCTAATAAAATTAAATCATAATTATGCAAGCATTAAACTTTCACATAGTAATAGACCCAATAAAGAAAAAAGATCATACGGTAGCAGGTGGGTTGCAGCTTTCACAGGAGTTAGACAAGGAATTACGGTATCTAACCGGAAAGGTAGTTTCAGTCGGCGGACGAGTTATCAAAGAAATGCAAGGCGAACCAGTACAAATCCAAATAGGGGATATCATTCATTATGATAGACATGCAGGTCATGAGGTCCGATGGACAGACGACCAACCCCTCAAAGTATTAAAGCTGGGAGACTTAGTTGCTATCGAAAAATAAAGTGTATGAAAATAGAAGCATCCACTATAAAAGAAATACAATTATTCAAGTATTACAGGCTCATTCGCAAGTGGGCCTGTAAAACTTATAATATAAAGGAAGCAGATTTAGAATTACTGCTTTATTTAGATTGTGAGGGCCAATTTACACGAAATGACTTCATTAAAGGTGTACATATATATTCCTGGGACAAAGCTCGCTGGGATCGCTTAAGACAAGCTGGCTGGATAGACGTTTGGAGAGAACGAAATAGAACATCGAGAAAATACACTATATATAAGACTTCATTCAAAGCAAAGCAGCTTATTATGAGAATTTATAGAATTTTACTAGGTGAAGAGGACGTACCGTCAAGTGAGCGTAACGTTTTTTATAAAAATAAGACTTACACCGATAAGGTGATGAATACCGCGATGGAACGGATGAAAAATGATCCTTCACGCTAAATTTAATTAATTATGAGTACAAATCCAAAATTAAAAAAGAACGGAGGCGAAGGAACAAAGGTAGGGAACTTCCTTAGGACTATAAACTTCTCAAAAGGCGCATCTGTAGTTTCAAACTTAATACAAGGGAACATTTCAGGGGCAATTGATGTAATAGCAGATAAAGATAACGGAATGTCTGATGCAGAGCGCGATTTCGCGTTAACAGTCATGAAATTAGACATCGAAGAGATGAAAGGTGTTTCAAGTAGATGGAAATCAGATATGGCGTCTGATTCTTACCTATCTAAGAACGTTAGGCCATTAACTTTGATATTTTTAACTGTAATGACAATGATATTAATTTATTTAGACTTTTATTACGGTGCAGAGCTAGATGTGCCTAATGAATGGATTGAATTGTTAAAATCGTTATTACTTGGTGTTTACATCGCATATTTTGGTTCAAGAGGGATAGAGAAGTACAAAGCAATAGGAAAATAACTAAAAAACTTAAAAGACATGCCAAAAATACAAACGTACGTCGTCAAGACGTCCACGCTTTCTGCAAGGGATAAATGGATCGGTACAGACTCCGCTGGGAGTGTGACTAAAAACTTTACCCCTGAAGGAATGGCCTCGTTTATTAATGAGACCGACTTCGTTACTATTGCAGGGCAATCTGTATTTTCGTGGCAACAAAGCGCAGGAGATAGAGAAGTAGGATCTGTATCATTACCTTTATTTGGGGGTGATGCTACACCTTTAGCAAATCTTAATGCATTTTTAATATCTGATAAAACTATAGGTGAAACACTTATAATAGATTACTTAAATGCTATCATAGGACAAAATGTAATATTTGTAGAAGTAAACGAACCAAACAACTTTGTTATAGCAAATTTGACTGGTCTTACACCAAGTACTACTTATCCAGGTTTCAATGATTTAACTTGGGATGTAGTTTTAGCAAATGGTAACATTAACGGTGATGCGAACTATGTAATGGCAAACTTCAGCGGAAGTAGTGCTGACACATTAGATTCAGTTACTACCAGAGGCTCCGTAACAAGCAATAACATTACAACTGGCGGTTTAACCTCTACAGGTGAATTAAACGTCTCAGAAGGCTCTAAAACGATCCTATCAGATGATGTAGAAATAAAAGATAGATTCCCATTAATAAATAGTGGACTATCAGGAGCTCCTACACAAAATGCAGGTATTACTGTAAATAGAGGAGATCAAGATTCCAGAGGTATTCGTTGGGAAGAAACAGAGGATCGATGGGAGATGCAACAAAGCACAGGAAATTGGGCACCTATAGGAACAGCTGCTTTTCAGCACGACCAAGGGCTACCTAGTCAAGTGTGGACAATTAATCATAACTTAAATAAATACCCTAGTGCAGTTTCAGTTGATTCTGGTGGCACGACCGTCTTAGGACAAATAAATTTCATTGATACTAATAACTTAACAATTACATTTGTAGGCGCATTTTCAGGAACCGCTTACCTTAACTAAATTAAAAAAAATGGCAGAAATCAAGTATTTAGCGAATTTAGATTTATCTAAAAATCAGCTATTAAACGCAGTAGTTCAAAACTTAGCAGTAGCCCCTTCTAGTCCGTCTGATGGGCAGATATACTGGGATACCGCGGACAATACATTATATGTATGGAATAACGATGGCTCAGCGTGGATCGACTTAGGAAGCAGTGGTATAACAAACTTAGGTTATACAGCTTCATCAACAAACGGTGTTGTAACTTCCAGTACAGGAACAAACTCAACTATTCCGTTAGCAACTAACTCTAACGCGGGATTACTTTCTCCAGCAGAGCATGTTATTGTAAATAATCAATCAGGAACCAACACAGGTGATAATGCAACTAACTCACAGTATTCTGGATTAGTAAGTAACGTAACAACTAACTTAAGTGAAGGTACTGCAACTGCAACTACCGTAGATGTAAATTCAAGTGACGGTACCAACGCTACATTAGCAAGTGCATCCACAACTAGAGCAGGTTTATTATCAAAGGCAAAGTTTGATGAGATTGCAGCAAATACATTAAAGACAAGTGATATCAATCATAACGTCTCTACAAACCTTTCAGAAGGTACAACTACAAATACAACTGTAAATGTAAACTCAAGTGATGGTACAAATGCAACTTTAGCAGCAGCGTCTACTACAAGAGCAGGGGTAATGACAAAAGCTAAATTCGATGAGGTAGAGGCTAACACTTCTGAAATCGCAGGAATAACTAGTAATGTATCAACTAACATTAGTGTAGTAGAGAATGCTAGTACAGTATCTATTAACTCAAGTGATGGTACGGATGATACTATAGCAGCAGCTACAGGGAGTTTAGCAGGGGTTATGCTTCCAGCACAAGTTACCAAATTAGCTGGTATTGAAGCGGGTGCAAAGGCTGACCAAAATGCAAGTGAAGTTTCTTCAAGTGCAAGTGGTAACTTAGCAGCTACAAATGTACAAGCAGCATTAGAAGAATTACAAGGAGATATTGACTCTCTTGGTGCAGAAACAAACAACTTAAGCATTACTCATAATGCAAGTGATGTTGATGTAGCAATTGAAAATGGTACTAACATTACTTTAGATGCAGCTACTACTTCATTAGCTGGTGCAATGACAGGAGCTGATAAAACTAAATTAAATGGTATTGCAGCAGGTGCACAAGTGAATGTAGCAGAAACTGTAACAAGTTTAGGATTATCATCTAACATATTAACATATACGGATGAGAATGGAACTGATACAGATATTAATTTATCTTTATACCTAGATGATAGTAACTTAGCTAGACTTACAAGCGGTGCTATTAATAGTTCAACTGGTGTAGCAACATTCACAAGAGATGATGCTTCTACGTTCACAATTGACATGTCAGCTTTCTTAGATGGAATTACAGTTAATAATACATTGACTAGTACTTCTACATCTGAAGGGTTGTCTGCAGCTCAAGGTAAAGTTTTAAAAGACTTAATCGATGGATTAAATGTTGGAACTGGGACTAACACTGGTGATGAGCCAGATGCAAGTACTACTGTAAAAGGTATTATTGAAATAGCTACAAACACAGAGACTAACGCAGGAACTTTAACAAATAGAGCGGTTACCCCAGCAAATCTTAAAAATTTATTAGGATTCACTGGTACCTTAAGTACTACATTAAAGTTCTCAGGTACGGTTGGTAATGGTACATTAACTACTATTGTTGTAAATCACGCAATGGGAGAGCAACATGTAACCACTCAAGTATTCGATGCTTCTACTGGTGATATGGTAATATGTGAGGTAGAAAATACAGATGCAAATAATGTAACTCTTAAATTTAATGTTGCCCCTACAACAAATCAATATAGAGTTGTAATAATAGGATAATAAATATGGCTAGTAAAAAAATACTAACAGACTTAAACATTGACGGCGTGCTTCAGGTAACTGGGCCCGCCGCTGGTGCTGGTTCAATTATAATTTCAGACAAGGATGTTGGGGAAACAGAGTCTGTATCTTTAAACATGATAAAGTCGAGTACTAGTTCATTTGTATTTGATGGTCAAGCTAGCAGTACTTTACACCTAGGGTCTGGAAGTGGTCTAACCCTTATGGAGCTTAATGGTGATAGTGGTACTGTTAACACAAGTGGGGATATAGGATTGAATGAAGAAAAAAAAATAATTTTTGATGTAGATGGTGATAGCTTTGCTAGTATCCATGTAGATAACGCAGATAACAGTAATACTATTTATAACGCGGTAAATCAACATCACTTTAAAAATGGTGACGATGGCGCTTATGAGGCAGTTAAAGCAGGCTCATTTGTAAAAGATAGTGGTACAAGTTCTCAATTCTTAAAAGCAGATGGTAGTGTAGATTCAAATACATACCTAACATCTAGCTCAACTCAAAGTAAATACTTAAGAAGTGATACAGCAGATACAACTACAGGGACATTAACTGCTCCTAAGTTTTTCGTAAGTGCAGCGACGGCTTCTTCACAATGGGCTTTTCAAGGTAGAAATAGTTCAAGTACATCAGATAGCGGATTGTACTTTAATGGTGGTGATGGGAACTTATTTCTAAGAAATAGTTCAAATTCATTAACAGCTAGAATTGATTCTGATGGAGATAGTTATGTTTCAGGAGATTTTGGAGTAGGGACAACTAGTCCTGATTCTAAATTGCACATTAATAGAGCAGAGTCTTCTTATGCTGTTAATATAGGTAACACGGATGTTAGGGCAGGTTTAAAAATAATCAACTCTACAAACAATGATTCTCAATTGACATTTAGTCAAGGTGGTTCTGGTGTTCAATATATACAAGCATCTAACCAAGCGGGCACAAGTGGTAAGGATATAAACATAAACCCGTATGGTGGAAATGTAATATCTGCAGGTACTTTTACAGGAACTAACTTTATATTATCTTCGGATAAGAGACTTAAGGATAATATAGAAGAGGTTGATAATAAGACAATTGATGTAGACTGGAAAACTTTCGAAATGAAAGAGGAAGCTGGTCAAAAAAGATACGGAGTAATCGCACAAGAGCTAGAAGAGAATCACCCAGAGTTTGTGAGAACAAATGATGAGGGAATGAAGTCTGTAGCTTATACGGATTTATTAATCGCTAAGATAGCAGAATTAGAAGCTAGACTAGAGAAACTAGAAAAATAATGGCAGTACCAGATACAAACACATATTCACTACAAGACGTGGTGGACGAAATTAATCCAACTACGGATGATTTGCAAGATTGTGTGAATGATGCATCCTCTGGAAGTTATGATGGGGCTTATTATTCATCGCCGGCTACTAGCTTATTAGAGTTTAGAAATTATGGAGGTACTCCTGCGGTTTTAACATTAACTACTAGTGGAGACAATTTCGTGGTTGGTAACGCTACGGTTTTCCAATCAATACAACTAGAGTTTGAATACGTTAGCCACTCTTCTACAGGCTCTGCGGCGATTGTAACAGATAGTGGAAGTACAGTTAATGTAGGGGATACTAAAATTATTAACACTGTTGGTGGACCAGGTAATATATGGAATTTAAGTGCTTTTACAAATCCTTATAGTGTAAGTGCTCCAATTAGTGGGGTAGCCACAGTAACTATAGGTATAAAAATAAATTCTACAGGAACGGACACTTTTCCAACAGGGCAAGTTACAAACACTAAGGATTTTTAGCAAACAACAAGGTAAGTTAGGTATCAAAAAAATAGTGTGATATAATAACTAGAATAAATAATTAAATAAAATCAAATAAAATGGCAACATTAATTAGAAAAATAAGTATAGGCACGGATTACAAAAGTAATGCGATGCATTATGCTGTAGGCCAAGAAGTATATGGGGGACACCTCATTGCTGATATATTAGAAGAACCAACTGAGTATGTAATTTTGATACGAAAGTTTAATGAAGTTAAGCGTTGGAAATCTTTTAATAAAAATATGGGTATTGCCATTGAATATAACATCGACTTTGAATGATGAAAAGCATACACGACTTTTTAGTTACACCTGCTGGTAAAAGATACAACAATACCAAAGATGTGAATGGAACGCAATTGATTTTGAACACTGAAATGCAAAATCATATATTTGTTAATCGTGAGGCGATAGTATTAAGCACACCTGCGATAGGAAACAAAACTGGAATAGAAGTTGGACATAAAGTATTAATCCATCACAATATATTCAGAAGGTTTAGAGATGTAAGGGGAGAAGAAAAAAATAGTAGAGCTTATTTTAACGAAGACACTTATTTAGCCCCTGAAGATCAAGTATATATGGTGGACAAAGGAAACGGTTGGGAATCACTCCCAGGATTTACTTTTGTACAACCAATTAAAGAAACAAGATTATTTCAAAGTGACACTGAAATCCCTTTATGGGGAATTGTCGCTTACCCAGATCCAAAAGAGGATACTATAGCTATTAACGAGGTAGTAGCATTTACTCCAAGCAGTGAGTTTGAGTTTAACGTAGATGGGAAGAAATTATATCGAATCATGTCATATAATCTAACAATAAACAATGGATACAAAAGAGATCAAGTCGCGAATAATAGCAGCTGGAATGAAGGCAGTTGAAGAACTGATTAAAGTTGCAGAAGCACCTATTATCGCTAACGAAGGTAGAACATTAATAGAAGAAGGTGTAGAAACCCCTATAATGGAAGATGAGCTATCCGCTGAAAAACTAAAGAATGCTGCGGCTGCTAAAAAGTTAGCTATCTTTGATGCATTTGAAATATTAGGAAGGATTAAAGCAGAAGAAGACATGATTAATGAAGTAACACCTGAAGTTAAGAGTAACTATAAAGGTTTTGCTGAAAGAAATAAGAAAAATAAATAGTATGGTAAAATATGAGCAAACTTTATACAAAGTTGTAACTCCTATACCTGCTAATAAAATTAAAAGGCTTAATAAGTCTAAGAAATGGGAATACGGTTACAATAAAGACCACGACGTTATTATTATAAGTAAAGATGGTACTATAGGCGAGATCTTTGATATACAAGGACTAGTTATTGCAATACCAGCTGTTCCTAAAAGCGTATATAAGAGTTCAACTAAGAAAGCAGAACAGAGATGGGCTGCACAGGACGAACCTAAGGAGCTTTCGCGAATTAAGAGTATATTTGAATGGGAGAGACAAGCAAGTCTCTTTAAAGACCGCTGGATTGATCATATCGAGGAACAGTTCACTCATAGAAGTAACGGTTACTGGTTTATGAATAACGGGACCGCTACTTATATTACCGGTAGTCACTGGGTTTACCTGCAACATTCAAAGATTGATGTAGGTAGAGCGGATTACAGAGAATCAAACAGATTATTCTATTTATTCTGGGAAGCGTGTAAAGCGGATCCTCGATGTTATGGAATGTGTTATTTAAAGAATAGACGATCTGGATTTTCTTTTATGGCGTCAGGTGAAACGGTACACCAGGGAACACAACTAGGAGATGCTCGATTAGGTATACTATCTAAGACTGGAGCAGATGCAAAGAAGATGTTTACAGATAAGGTAGTTCCAATTTCACTTAACTATCCTTTTTACTTTAAACCAATTCAGGATGGTATGGATCGTCCGAAAACAGAACTTGCATTTAGAGTGCCTGCAACTAAGCTTACTAAGAAAGGTATGGTAGCAAAAGGAGGAATAAGTCCTGAGCAAGCTATGATGGATTCTATGGAAGGGCTTGATACTACGATTGACTGGAAGAACACAGGAGATAACAGTTATGATGGGGAAAAACTAAGATTATTGGTACATGATGAAAGTGGAAAGTGGGAAAAGCCAAATAACATTTTAAACAACTGGCGTGTAACAAAAACTTGTTTACGTCTTGGTAGTAGGATCATAGGAAAGTGTATGATGGGATCTACCTCTAACGCATTAGATAAAGGTGGAAGCAACTTCAAAAAATTATGGGGACAGTCTGATGTCACCCGAAGAAATCGCAATGGACAGACAAGCTCTGGATTATATTCGTTATTCATACCTATGGAATGGAATTTCGAAGGATTCATTGATTCTTATGGACACCCTGTCTTTGATAACCCACAAACACCAATTATTGCTCTAGATGATTCAGAGATTGAAATAGGTGTACTTGAACACTGGGAGAATGAAGTAGAAGGATTGAAAGATGATCAAGACGGATTAAATGAATTTTACAGACAATATCCAAGATACGAAGAACACGCATTTAGAGATGAAGCTAAAAATAGTTTATTTAACTTAACAAAGCTTTATGCACAGATAGATTATAATGAAGGCACAAAGTATCAAGGTTTAGTAACACAAGGAAACTTCCAATGGGAGAATGGTATTAAAGATTCTAAAGTAGAATTTATACCAAGTAAACAAGGAAGATTTAAGATATCATGGACTCCAGATCCTAACTTACAGAACAAAGTAATTATAAAGAATGGAATAAAATATCCAGGAAATACTCATGTTGGAGCATTTGGGTGTGATAGTTATGATATATCAGGTACTGTTGGTAACAACGCGTCGAATGGAGCATTGCACGGACTTACTAAGTTTAGTATGGAAAACGCACCTCCGCATACATTCTTTTTAGAATATATATCGAGACCACCAACTGCTGAGATATTTTTTGAAGATATACTAATGGCAATCGTATTTTATGGTATGCCAATATTAGCAGAGAATAACAAACCTAGATTACTTTATCATTTAAAGAAACGAGGGTACAGAGGATTTTCAATGAATAGACCTGATAAAGTTTGGAATAAACTTTCAGTAACAGAAAAAGAAATTGGTGGAATACCAAACTCTGGTGAACAAGTAAAACAAGATCACGCTGCAGCTTTAGAATATTACATTGACAAACACGTCGGTGAATTAGAAGAAGGTGGATTTGGTAACATGTACTTTCAAAGGACGTTACAAGATTGGGTAGGATTTGATATTAATAATCGTACAAAGTATGATGCGAGTATAAGTTCAGGATTAGCGTGTATGGCTGTAAACAGAAATCTGTATAGTCCTGCAGTTGAAAGAAAAGTAAAGAAAATAAGCTTAGGTATAGCTAGGTATAATCAAAGTGGAGGAAGCTCTACAATAATCAAAAGAGACAATTAATATGGCTGAGTCAGTTATAAAAAGTTATTTCCCGAGTCAAGTTGCTACAGACGAACAAAAGTTAGATAGCGATTATGGTTTGAAGGTTGCAAGAGCAATTGAACAAGAGTGGTTTAGAGCAGATTCGAATACAAATCGTTTCGCTAGTAACCAGTCAAACTTTCACAATTTGCGATTATACGCAAGAGGTGAGCAATCTACACAGAAGTATAAAGATGAGTTAGCGGTTGACGGTGATTTATCTTATATGAATCTTGACTGGAAAATAGTTCCTATTATCCCTAAGTTTGTAGATATCATTGTGAATGGTATTTCAGAAAGAGCATTTAAAGTTAAAGCATCCTCGATTGATGAGTATGGGGTAACTAAGAAGACTAAATATATGGAATCTATATTGAGAGATATGGATACAAGAGAATTAACTGCATTTGCTGGAGAAGCATTTGGAGTTGATTTAGCAGAGAACAATCCTGAGACTTTACCTGAGTCACAAGACGAGTTTGATTTACATATGGAAATGTCTTATAAAGATACTGCGGAAGTAGCTGAAGAAAAAGCAATCAATAAAATATTTGCTGATAACAGATACGGTAATACTTCTAAAAGAGTAATATATGATTTAACTACTATTGGTATAGGTGCAGCTAGAAATAGATTTTCACAAGCTGAAGGTATTGTTGTAGAATACTGTGACCCTGCTAATATGATATGGTCAGCTACAGATGATCCTTACTTTTCTGATTTATACTATGCAGGAGAAGTTAAGACAATACATGTAAACGATTTACAAAAACAATTCCCACATTTAACACCAGAAGAATTAAAAGAAATACAAGAACAAGGTGTGCAATCAGCACAACAGTTTAATTCATTTGCAAGTGGTGGAAATGAAGTAGATTCTAACTCAGTACAGTTATTATACTTTGAGTATAAAACAATGTTAGAAGATGTATACAAAGTTAAGAAGACTGGATCTGGTGGTGACAAAGCAATTAAAAGAGATTCTAATTTTAATCCACCTGAAGAAGATCAAGTGAATTATTCTAGAGTTACAGACCCTTACGAAGTTTTATTCGAAGGAGTATTTGTAGTAGGATCTAATAAAATATTGAAGTGGGATGTTGCAACTAATCAAGTAAGACCAAGCGCAGCGACACAAAACGTAATGATGAATTATAGTATTTGTGCACCACGTATGTATAATGGTGTTATTGAAAGTACAGTAAGTAGAATTACTGGATTTGCTAATATGATCCAAGTAACACATTTAAAGTTACAACAAGTATTATCTAGAATGATGCCAGACGGTATTTATATTGATGCTGATGGTTTAGCAGAAATTGATTTAGGTAATGGTACAAACTATAATCCTGCTGAGGCGATGAAAATGTTTTTTCAAACAGGATCAATTATAGGTAGATCATTTACTGGTGAAGGAGATATGAATCCAGGTAAAGTACCAATTCAAGAAGTATCAAGTGGATCAGGTAATAATAAAATACAATCTTTAATATCTACGTATAACTATTACTTACAGATGATTAGGGATGTGACCGGATTAAACGAAGCAAGAGATGGTACTACACCTGATGCTCGTGCGTTAGTAGGTGTTCAAAAGTTAGCTGCTGCTAATTCAAATACGGCTACAAGACATATACAAGATGGTATGTTAGCAATCACTCAATATATGGCTGATTGTCTTACACTGAGAATTTCAGATGTATTAGAGTATCACCCGATGAGAGACGCATGGATACAAAGTATAGGTGCACACGATGTTTCAATCTTAGATGAATTATCTGAGTTACACCTTAGAGATTTTGGAATTTTAATTGAATTCGCGCCGGATGAAGAAGAAAGACAAATATTAGAAAATAACATACAAGTAGCATTAGCAAATAATCTAATAGATTTAGACGATGCTATCGACGTTAGAGAAGTACGTAATTTAAAGACAGCAAATAGAGTTTTAAAATTAGCTAAGAAAAAGAAGTTTGAAAGAGAGCAAGAAGCTCAACAAGCAAACATCCAAGCACAAGCACAAGCTAATCAACAAAATCAACAAATGGCTGCGCAAATGGAAATAGAAAAAGCGCAACAAGCTGAGCAAGCTAAACAAAGTACGATGCAATTTCAAGAAGAGATTGACAGAAGACAACTAGAGTTAGAAGTAAAAAGCAAGAAAGAGTTGATGACTTATGAGTATGAATTAAACGTACGTTTACAACAAGCGACTGCGTTACCTTCTATGAAAGATGCGTATATGGAAGATAGAAAAGACAGCAGAGAGGGTTTTAAAGAACAGTCGAAACAACAAATGCAAGCACAGAAAACAGGACAGAAGCAATTCGAGTCTAACGGAAATGACTCTTTAAATAGAGGAATTGGCTTAGGTTCCTTTGAACCTAGGTGATATTAATAATTAGTATAATCTTATAATATTTTATCATGGAAAACAACAATGACGACGGAGTCGTGAAAGTAGACTTGGGCAATCTCCAAGCTGCTGATGTACAAGAAACTGTACACAAGGTAAATCTAGATGCACCTGCAAGCACTAGCGAACAAGATAACACCGATCAAGATGGAGTCACTAAAGTTAATATGGAGTCAGCTGAAGCTGATAGCGAAGAAAGCGAAAATGAAAATAGTAGCGATAGCGCAGTTAACACTAGTGGGAGTAGTATTGATGATTTTGCTGAGCAGTCTAGTGATGACGCTAGTATTAGCAGCGAAAGTGGTGATAGCGATTCTGAAATTTCTATTTTAGAAGAAATAACCGAGATTGATGAAGACACTACAATCGAAAGCAAAGAAGGTGACAATGAAAGTCAAGCTACTATTCCTAGTACAGAGGATAGCGCTGGACCGATACTCCCTGAAAATGTCGAGAAGTTGGTCGAGTTCATTAATGAAACTGGTGGTACTATTGAAGACTATGTCAAGCTAAACGTTGATGTAGATACTTTAGATGACGCAGCAGTACTACGTGAATACCACAAAGCATTAGAGCCTAGTTTAGATTCTGATGAAATTGATCTTATAATGGAAGATCTTTATGATGTTGATGAAGACATTATGGATGATCGTGAAATGAAGAGGAAATTAATAGATAAGAAAAGAGACCTTGGAAAAGCTAAGAAGCATTTACAAAGTCAGAAAGATAAATACTATGATGAAATCAAAGCTGGATCCTCGCTAACGCCGGATCAAAAGAAGGCAGTCGATTTCTTTAATAGACATAGTGAAGCCCAGGAAGCGGACCTTACAAGCCGTACCCAGAAGCAAACAATCTTTGCGGATAAAACCAATAAGTTATTCAACGAAGAGTTCAAAGGTTTTGAATTTAAAGTAGGTGAAAAACGATACAGGTATAACGTTAAAGATGTGGAAGGTACAAAATTAGCACAATCAAATATCGAGAACTTTACTAAGAAGTACTTAGGCGATGAAGGTTCTTTGAAAGATGAGAAAGGCTATCATAAGGCGCTATTCACAGCAATGAATGCTGACGCGATTGCAGACCATTTCTATAAACAAGGTCAAGCAGATGCGGTAAAAACATCTTCAGCTAATAAAAAGAACATCGATATGGATGGCCGTAAGAGTCATGGTAAAAGTGTTCCTTCTACGAGCGGAGTGAAAGCAAGAGTTGTAGCAGTGGAAAAAGGAAAGTCCCCTGGCAAACTGAGATTTAAAACATATCAGTAAATTAATTATTAAAAACTAAAAATTATGAGTTTTGCAAATGGTGGTGCTTTTCCAGCATCTTTAACTCCATCGCCTACTAAAACGTTATTTAACGGTAACTACTTGGCGATTGGATCGAATGATTTCAATTTCACACAACAATTTCTTCCTGAAGTATATGAGAAAGAAGTAGAGCGTTATGGTAACAGATCTATCGGATCTTTCTTACGTATGGTTTCTGCTGAAATCCCAATGGCTTCTGATGAAGTAGTATGGAGTGAGCAAGGTAGATTACATATTGCTTATAGTGATGCAGTAATCGCAACAGACAATGATGCAACTGACAACACTATCGATATAGTAGGTCACGCAATCAAAGTAAATCAAACAATAGTGGTTTCTCAAGGACCAGTTAGCGTTAAGGCTTTTGTTAAGTCTATCACTGCTGATTCTATCGAGGCTTTCCCATATGATTCAGCAACTTGGCCTGCATCTTTCGTAGCAGTAGCTAATCCTGAATTATCAGTATTCGTTTTTGGTTCTGAATTCGGAAAAGGTACTTCTGGTCAAAGAGGTTCTTTAGAAGCAGGTTTCCAAAAGTTTTCTAACTCTCCTATCATCATTAAGGACCTTTACAGCATCAATGGATCTGACACAGCTCAGATTGGATGGGTAGAAGTTACTTCTGAGAATGGAGCATCTGGATACTTATGGTACTTAAAGAGTGAGCACGAAACAAGAATGCGTTTCGAAGATTACTTAGAAATGGAAATGATTGAAGCTGAAAAAGCAGCTGTATCTATCACTTCTGCTGCTGACCCACAAACTGGTGGTACTTTTACAGTAAAAGGTACTGAAGGTTTATTCGCAGCTGTTGAGTCAAGAGGTTTAGTATTTAACGACCAAGATTTTGACAATGCAACTGGATTAACTGGATTAGCTGAGTTTGATTTAATCTTAGGTGAATTAGATAAGCAAGGAGCTATCGAAGAGAACATGCTTTATTTAGATAGAGGTACTTCTTTAGATATCGACAATATGTTAGCACGTGCTAATTCTTATGGAGCTGGTGGTACTTCTTACGGAGTATTCAGTAACCAAGAAGGAATGGCTCTTGAATTAGGTTTCAACGGTTTCAGAAGAGGTTCTTATGACTTCTACAAGACTGACTGGAAATACTTAAACGATGCTGCTACTAGAGGTTTAACTGGTGATGTACAAGGGATGTTAATTCCTGCAGGTGTAAAAACTGTGTACGACCAAAATCTTGGTAAGAACATCTCAAGACCTTTCTTACACGTACGTTATAGAGCTTCTGAAGCTGATAACAGAAAAATGAAATCTTGGATCACTGGATCTGTAGGAGCTGCAACGTCTGACATCGATGAGATGAATGTACAAATGCTTTCTGAAAGATGTTTATGTGTTCAAGGAGCAAACAACTTTATCGAGTTCAAAGCAACTAGCTAGAGTTTAAATATTGTGATGATTACCCTCGATGAATTTTCGGGGGTAGTTATTACTCTTATAATTAATTATTAACAATCTTATAATATTTTATATCATGGCAACCGCTAAAAAACCCGCAGCAAAGAAGGCTGCACCAAAAGTACAAGTAGAAACAGTTTCATATGAAGCAGAAGCACCAGTAGTAGCAAAAGTAAAAGAAGCTGCACCAGTCGCTCCAAAAGATACTTGGGAAATAAAAGACAGAGTATACATCTTAGCAACTAGAAAAACTCCAATAGTAATGACATTACCAACCAGACATACGCAGAAGCGTCCTTTGTTATGGTTTGATGAACAAAAAGGTTACGAGAGAGAAATTCGTTATGCTACCAATCAAAGATCAATCTTTGTAGATGAACAAGAAGGTCACGTTACATTAGCACATATCGTGTTTAGAGATGGAACATTAGTTGTACCTAAAGCAAAGCAAGCTCTGCAAAAATTACTATCTTTATATCACCCACTTAATGGATTGATTTATAAAGAGTTAGATGAAGTTAAAAATGCAGTCGATGATTTAGACTGGATGGATCTTCAATTAGAAGCATCAAACGCTGCTGCAAATATGGAAATAGAATTAGCAGAAGCAATTTTGAGAGTAGAAGTAGGTAACGCTGTTAGCTCTATGAAATCAAAAGAAATTAGAAGAGATGTACGTATCATGGCAATCAATGACCCAGCATTATTTTTGGAGTTAGCTAATGATGAAAACATCGAACTTAGAAACGTAGGAGTAAAAGCTGTAGAAGCTGGTGTGCTAGAATTAGCAAATGACCAAAGAACTTTTATGTGGAAAGCTACTAATAGAAAAATAATGACAGTACCGTTTGGAGAAAATCCTTACTCAGCATTAGCTGCATTCTTTAAGACGGATGATGGTATTGAAATTTATCAAAGTATAGCAAAAAGAATATAATTATTAACTGCTGCAAACGATAGCCTCTCAACAGGGGCTATCCTTGTAGTTTAAACTATTTCACAATGGCAAAATGTACATGCAAAAAAGGTGTTGCTAAAAAATGCAGCAACTGTAAACCAAAGAAAACAGGAATGCGCGCTATTAGTAGAAAATTAACTCCTAAGACAGGGCTAAGAGCTACTAGTAGAAAACTTAAAAGAAAACCAACCTCACCCGGAATGCGAGCTCCGATTAAGTCTAATAAGCCACAGATGAGGAGAGCACCAAAGAAAAAAAAGTAAGCTATGCCAGATCCAATCAAAGGGAAAAAGAAAAAACAACCAGTAAGAAAGTTTACTGATACTAAGAAAGCTCAAGAAGAATTATCAGAAAGAAGTAAAAGAATTAAGAGCGTAAAACAGAGGTATCCTAACTATCGCATAAAAAGAATAGATTGGGATAGAAAGAAAAACACTAACACTTACGCTTTAGTTAGGAAAGGTGATCCTTCAGATACGTTGTCTGTGACACCAGGGCCTGTTTATGATAAAAATGGGAAATGTATTGTTAGATGCAAAAAGAAAAAATAAACTAATTATAATTATTAAAAACATATTATGCCAGATCCAAAAAAGAAAAAAGCACCAGCTAAGAAAAAACCAGTTGGTAGAAAAAAACCAGTTGCTAGGAAAAAACCAGTTGTTAAGAAAAAGAAAAAGATTTCTGCGAAAGTAGATAGATTTGCAGCTTATAGAAATATACCAGGTGGTACACCTGTAAAATTTGCTGCCAACAATGGAGGGGTAACTATGAT
>Ga0115546_1001149_pt1 | contig 16801 bp, 14 predicted proteins | sample COGITO_mtgs_1004_FD_87186 | JGI IMG/M metagenome (GOLD analysis project Ga0115546, IMG submission 87186) | Pelagic marine microbial communities from North Sea - COGITO_mtgs_100413 | ecosystem: Environmental > Aquatic > Marine > Epipelagic | place: Germany:Helgoland, sampling site Kabeltonne...
GAATCAAAATGCTTATGGAAAAAGCTGGTATTGAAGGCCCGCAAGCGTCACCTAAAGGTTTTCGGCATGGCTTTGGTATCGCCTGCATCGAGCGCGATATTCCAATCACCATTGTGCAAAAGTGGCTTGGCCATGCATCGCCAACGGCCACAGCCATTTACCTACAAGTAGTTGGCCCAGAAGAGCGAAATTTTGCCAATAGACTGTGGGCGAACTAACGACATACACACTAAAAGCTCGAATTCATATCTCTGTTCGGCGCTTAGAAGATCAAATACAACATTCTGTGTTCGACAACCATTCTATCTATTTAATCCTGTTTTTCTGGGGAATCAGAGGATTTTGGTACATTCTGTGAACTAATTAAAGATTTTACTTGGTTACGAAATTCTCGAATGATATCTGCTTTAATTTCATATTTATTATCGCGAAAATAATTCTCTGCCTTTTTAAAGCAATTCTCGGCTTCTGTGTATTTCGTTTTTGCCATGTAAAGCAAACCCAAGTTAGCATTGTTGGTTGCGACGCCATAATAGGCCTTTAGATTATTATTTATAACACAGGCTTCGTCATGACAAGAGATGGCCTCATCTAAATTATTTATGTTTTTACTCGCTTCGTACGTTAAATACAGTGCGTTACCAAGATTGCTTGAATTGTTGGCAGCGCCAATACTATTATTCTTCAATTGTTTGTCGAGTAGTCGTGCTTGTCTGAACATGGTTATAGCATCTGTGGACTCGCCATTGTCTTGGTATGCGACTCCCAAGTGGGCAAGATTAGATGCCATCCCAGCTTTTAAATCGAGGGTTATTTTGATGCGAGATAAACGGGCATACACTTGTCCTTTCATTATATGATTGACAGCCAATCCAGCCTTGCGTTGTAGCCTAGTATTAACTGTCATGGACTCTTTTATACAGCTTAAAGCCATAGAGTAGTTGTGGTCGAAAAGGTGCTTAAATGCAGAATTCGATTCCTGATTTGCCCTGCTTTCGTCGGCCAAAAATTCTGTGTTGCTGACGCTGAAGTAAGTTGGTGTTTGTTCAAGCGGTGGCAATTGTCGCTGTAACGGTGCGAGAGGTTGAGAGCCTCTGTAGTGTAAACCAATGGTGGCCAGGGGCTCAATTTCTGGATCTTTACTCGGCCCTGCTTGATCTGTCTGCTGCACTTGAAGTAGGTCAGCTTTTTCTAGTTGAAGATCCGCAATTATTTGATCTTTTTGCTGTATCGCTTGGTTTAGTCGCTGGACTTCTTCCTCGTGTTCTCTGTCACGGTTTACTGGGTTTTCTTCCAAATGCCGTCGATTGTCTTCCATCACTTGCGATTTAAAATCCAAACCAAGTTTGAACAATGCAAGAACGAGTCCAGCTACGTTTAAGCCCGTGGCCACCTTTTGGTTACTTTCATCATCACCTGTGAAAACACCTGAGAAGATATAAAAAATTGCAATCGGGGCGGCCAAACAAGCTTGACTCACCTTCAAGGCTCTAGGTCCCATATCAACATCAGGCTTTCTGAGGTTATTCAACCGATAAGACATCGTGGTGAGAGCCACAACACTTGTAGCAATTCCAAGCCCTATTTTCGCCCATTTATTTCCTGAACAAGCGTTTGAAGCTGCAAGCATCGATTCTACGGTACCAAAGGCAGTTTAGCCATAAAAGTATCCGAAATTAACTGATTTGGAAAGAGAAGTGCAAGAGATGCTACTAAACGCAATAACCACCCGGATAATAATATTATATTGACATAAAAGTCGACAAGAGTTTACAATTGAATAATTTTCTCTTTACAAATATCATAGAAGCCTCTATTTCATTTGAAGAATTTAGTCTAAGCCAAATAGTCAGCTTCACTTCTATATCAATCTGTATTGGGGAGAGCACTCGATCCATTCCATAAGCTTGTATTTGCCATATTCTAATGTGTATTCGCAGAAGAAACGAAAGGTTAAATTGATATGAAATTTTTTGAATCGCCAGCACCCAATATACAAATCAACACCTATCTAAGCACACACAACGTCTTAGCACCATTAAGCGGAATTGGTAAAGGCATATTTGTGCATCTCAAAGAAGTTAATTATCGAGATCATCGACCACACCTCACCTTAGATGGCTCTTTCGGTGAAATGACTCGACCGCTTTGTGTTTCTAGAGGCATGGATATCAACCGAATACAGCAGTTACAAGATTCATCGGTAAAGATAAGCCTGAAAAAGACGAGCCTTGGCGAGTCGGTCTTTTTTCTCACACCTCGAGTAGATAAAAGTATTTTTCAATCGGCCAATAAAGCGCTTGATACTTTACGAAGTTGTCAGGCAGAATTTTGGCTTCACAAAGGTCTTCAATTAAAGCCTAGCGAACATACGAAGAAAAATGGTGAAATTTATAACTCTCAACAATGTTACTTAAAAGCCTTGAGTCTATCGAAAGATATGGCTGTGGCGTGGAATTGCCTAGGAAATACACTCAATTATAGCGGTCCACTAAAGATGAACAGTATTACTATCGATAAAGCGTATTGCTATTCTCAAGCATTGCAGTTCGAGCAAAAAGCAATGTATTGGTATAACTTAGGACTCACCTTGAGCCATAGTAGTAGCAATACAATCAAAAACCCTTTTTCCACCGTGGAATGCTATATTCGCGCTCTTACTTTAGATAATGGTCACACAAACACTTGGCTGGCACTTGGCGATACTCTTTCTCCAGAACTTGGAAAACTGAAAAAACCCGTCTTTTTCGACAATCAATGGATGGGAGCTAAAGATTGTTATGTCAAGGCCGTGGAAGCAAGTGGACCAGAACATCAACGATCAGCAATAGCATGGCTATCACTGGGCATCGCGCTCGATAAGAACGAAACCGCTAGCGTCGCAAATAAGGTATACAGAAAGCATGAGTGCTTTTTGCAAGGTCTTCGTCTTGACCAAAATAACGCTGACTTATGGGCTAAAACAGGTTTTCACACACCAGAAAAGATAGGCAGCATAGTGGTAAATGGGGCAACATATAGCAAGATAGAGTGTCAACTAAAAGCGCTAAAAATAGACCGGTACGACCCTATCACTTGGAACTATCTTGGCGAATTACTCAAGAAAGACTCAATTGATATCGATGGTGAGCACTATAATGCACAGGAGTGCCTCGTCCAAGCACTGACTCTGGTCGGCAATCGTTACCCAAAGATTTGGTCAAACCTTGGTGATAGCCTAGGGCCTCGTGAATCGGTTAAAGTAAACGGCGAGATTTTAAATCGGTCGCAATGCTACGCCCAATCTTTAAAGATTAACCCACATAACCCCTTTAACAATATGCCTGTACTCTACTGATTAAAATTATATTGTGTTGAGAAAAAGTCGCAGTACTAAGTTTTAAGTCTACGATAATACTTCATTAGAACACATCAGAGATCTAAATTTAGCCTTTACCTGTTCTGGTTTAGTAAAACTGTTGTCGAAGCATGGCAAGGTCATGCAAACATAGTCATGGTAAAACGTTCTTGATGACTTAGTGCCAAACAGAAGGTATAACCTCAACTTCAGAGTAGTGACCATAATTTAGCGCGATAGCTGGGCTATTGATCTAAAAAAATTTATGGCACTGCCAGGTCAATTTTCAAACCGACCATTAGCTGAAACGGCTCTAATGTGAACCTGATGTGGGCGAACGCCAGCAGAAACTTTACTTGATGGGAAACAGATTTGGGTTGAGAAAAACTTGGCTCAAATCTAACCGTACAGACACCCTAAAAATGAGGTATGTGTACGATTAGGTCTGAGTCATTACACATAATATTTTCTTAAAAACAAGATCTGTTTCTAATTTTTCAATACTATTTATTTTTTGATTCAGATATGCTTCAAAGTTACTTACCTTGTCATTCTGGCATCCGTCGTACATGTTTCTTACCTTTATTACTATTCGATCTTAAAGTAAAATGTTTAATAAAATTTAAAACAAACTACCTGATAGCATATTGAATATCAAACTCTGTGGCTTTAGGTATTGCTTGTACACTTCTGGCATTGCGTTTAAGCTCTACAATACCGTACTTTTCCATAGTCTTTAGCGTTCGACTCAAATTACTTGGTTGCCTTCCACTTAAATCAGAAAGCTCTTTGATTGTCTCAGGGTGGTGTTCATGAATTATTCTGAGAAGCCTAATATTGTTATCACTTAAGACTTCTCCAAGTGATTTCATGGAGCTGAACCAAACTTTTGGATCGTTACGTTTTGGGGAAATTTTTCCTGCTGCTATATCAAGAACTCGTTGCTGGAATTGCTCACGTGGCATTATACCTATTTTTAACTTACTCATGTTATACCTCATCTAAAATTAGGTTCACCTGGTTAAAAAAATCATTGAGCAGTTGCTCTGCGCTTAAAAATGTGTACGGTGTTCCTTTATCCACTGCCGAGACATGTTGATGATCGTAAACAACTCTTCGACCTTTGAATTTCCCTTTTTTTCTTGACTTAATCGCGTGTGCATTATCGAACCCCATGATTCTCTTGTTGTGATTATTGTGCAGTGTTAAGTTGTAGCGTATGCCGTGAGGTATTTCAGGGCACGGCGTTACCCGCCAAGCTTCTATTTGACTTTGGGTCGCGGTTTGTTCGAGGATAACGGCTTTAATGAGGCCTTTGTTGGGCGCCGACTTTAGATCAAAAGACAGCTGCGTTGAAAGGCCTTTATGCAGGCGTAGCTATAGGCATTGGTGGTCCAATGGGCTCACTGCTCAGCGGTTTCGTTTGGGATCAATATTCACCAGCGAGCATCTTTTTAATCGCCGCTGTTTTTTCTACCGCTGGTTTTTTACTGCTCATGATGGAATACTATGGGAAATCAGCTCCACCTTCTCCAACAGATCAATCTAATGAGAATCCCAATGAAAGGCCGACATCAAACAACCTGTAAAGCTGGCAAACGAAGTATCGCTCTGATCAAGACTATTGAAGGCGTCAAAGACTTAGTTATAGGCCGCTCTCATGGTGGCAAAGGTTTACACCAAGCCTATGATGGTGCAATCAAATTACAAAAAAGCACTTTAGGTGGTATTACAGGCGTTATGCAAACCAGTAAAGGTGTGCAAGACATCACTATCCTACTGGAAAGCTCAGCAGACGAAGCACAAGTGCGTTCGGCCATCGAACAAAAAATGCACACATAAAATTAATTTGTTCACAATTTATTCATGTTTATTGTGTTCATACTACACGTCCTTCTATTCAACGTGCAGGAGCACTCCATGACAAAACTGTTCTCAAAACGATCCTCTACTTTCATGCCTAATGCCATCTCAAATGCCACTACTGTAAAAGCAAGTGTGTTGGCAATTTTGTTGACATCTTTTGGTGTTAATGCCGTTCATGCATCCAGCCATAGAGAAGCCCCAAATATTACTCGTTATCCTACCTTAGACTCTAGCGACTTTTATATGTTCAATAGTTACGAGGCAAATCGATCTGATTTTGTAACGATCATTGCTAACTATGTGCCATTGCAAGACGCGTACGGTGGGCCAAATTATTTTCCAATGGATTCTGCAGCGAAATACAATATTCATATCGATAACAACGGTGATGGCATGGAAGATCTAACCTTCCAGTTTGATTTCAAACAAATGCTCACCAATGATAGCAAAGGCACGCAAGTTGAAGTTGGGCCTGAAGGCGACAAAAAATTGGTATCTGTGCCACTGAAAAATACAGGACCAGTCACTGCAGGCGACAATGCAGCGTTAAATTTTAATGAAACCTATACAGTGCAGCTTATTACTGGCCCAGCAAAAACTGGCGTAATGGCAAGTGTTGCAGCTTCAGGTAATGCTGCCACTACTGAATTTGTGAAGCCTTATGATTATATCGGCGACAAGACTTTCACTGACGCAGCTGGTTACCAAGCTTATGCTGATCAGTATAATTACGAAGTCGCCATCCCAAATTGTGCCACAGCAGGCCGAGTTTTTGTTGGTCAGCGTAAAGATTCCTTCGTGGTAAACCTTGGCGAGACATTTGATTTGGTCAATTATGTACCAGTTGAAGGCGACTCTGCTCCTGGCGCCGGTGATGCGAATGGTTTTCCAAGTGGTATCACACAAGACCCTGCTAATGATGATCTTGTCGATAAAAACGTAACCACTATTGCTATGGAAATTCCAAAATCCTGTTTAACTTCAAGCAGCGAAGAACCAGTCATTGGTGCATGGACAACTGCCGAGCTGCCACAAGTTCGCATACAAAATCCAGCCGCTACTTTTGATAAGCCAGAAGTCAATGGCGGTGCCTTGACACAAGTGTCAAGACTTGGTAACCCGCTGGTCAATGAGCTTGTCATTGGTGTAGCTGATAAGGATCGATTCTCTACATCCAAACCAATGGATGATGGTCAATTTATTGATTATGTAACCAACCCATCATTGCCACTTTTATTAAATACACTATTTCTCGATGGTGTTAACACTTTGGCAGGCGCTAACTTTACAGATTTAGCGCCCACTAAATTTCCACGATCAGATCTTGTTGATACCTTCTTACGAGGTTTTCCAGGGGTTAACAGACCTACGGTTTTTGCAGATGGTCAAACTGAAGTTGTAGCATCTGAAATGCTTCGTTTGAATACTGGTATCGACGCAGCAGCAGCAGCAGATCAAAATACACTTGGTGTTATTGCAGGCGATCTAGCCGGTTTTCCAAACGGTCGTCGTCCTGGTGATGATGTTGTAGACGTTGCTTTACGTGTTGTGATGGGTGGCTTATGTTACGATATTCCACTGCCAGCTGGTGATACAAACCTTGGCTATTGCGTTCCAGAAGATGCGCAGGTTGGTAATCAACCGTTTACGGATGGCGCACCTATATCAGCAAGTGATTTTGATGAAAGCTTCCCTTATTTGAAAACACCTTTGGCTGGTTCTCCGAACTAAAACTATTGAGATTTTTACTCAGCTTTCAATCTAATTAAGTTGAGCAGCACAACTAAACTAAGCTGCTCAACTTTAGCCAAAAGGAATTTCATATGAAGTTTAAAACCTGTATACTTATAGGCCTTGTTTTCGCCCTGAGCGGCTGTGGCAATGATGACGATAACCCAGTAACTGGTGCAGACACCTCGAATAATTTTAGTACAATTAGTCGAGCGGCTTTTGCGGCACCTGAAAACGGCATGCCTACTCAGCTCAATGATCGTGAAATTGTGCAAGATGTAACTGATCCAGCAGCATACGATGACCTACTAACAACCGGTTCTTAATGGATATTTAAAACCTATGCTTTTACCATCCAGATTTTGTATCTTAAAAAACAGCTGGATGGTAAAATCAGTACATCTGCAAATTTTATACACTATTGTAGGCTTATTTACCAGTCTGCCCTCTCATGCGGCGCCATGGACACCTCAAGACACTGATATTGTGCTTGATTACGCTCCCCGAATTCAATCTCAACCAAAACCCATTGCGCAACGATTAAAGTCTATTGATCAAGCTCTTGAACAAAGCCAGAAGATAGGCCAAAGTAATGCCATTGATATTGCCTCTCGCACTTTTGCCACGCTCGATCAAAAAAATCTTACTCATCAACAAAAAAATCACTTCTTTTATCTGAAAGGCGTATTTGTCCAAAAGAGTCATGATTTTACTCAAGCGTTAACTTGGCTTGATAAGGTTTCACCTCAATCCGAATACTTCGCTAGCGCGACCTTATTAAAATCTCGAATTTTTGTACTTCAGGACAAGCTTGATCTAGCACGACAACAGTGCACTACACTTTTTGGCGTGTTAAGCCCGGAGCTTATTCATCTTTGTGTGTTAGAAACTCAAATCGATAACCCTTCTACGATCACCGCATTTCAAACCTTAATAAAACAATTTGAAAGAGTGGATAAAAATCGCCAAACAACATCTACTCAATACCTTGCTGCAGATTTTAAAATTAAACTATGGCTTAATCGGTTTGGCGCAACGCTTGCAGCACTACACGGTCATATAGAACAAGCCCGGCAATTTCTTGATCACAATTTATCGGCCCAAGAGTTATATGACGTATTACTTTGGACTGATTTCACTATTGATCTTCATCAAAACGATGTGCAGGTATTACAAGAGACATATGACTATTTACATGCTTATGCCAGTCCGGCTCAATCTGCAGCTCAACCAGCGACTAAATCAACAATGACGGACGCGTTTTTACTTCGTCTGGCGAGATTAGCACAGCTGTTAAAGCTCTCAACTGACTATAAATCGAAAATAACTGACAAAATAAAACTGCGACTTGCTCGGCAGGACACAACCCATGAAGCCGATTTGGCCTACTATTTCTTATACATTGAAAAAGACAAGACGCAAGCGCAATTTTGGGCAACGCAAAATTGGAACTCATCAAAAGACTACGTCGATCAAAAAATAAAACAAGCTGCAGATAGTTTATAAAGCGCCAAACAAACTGGATACTTCTTTATTTATGCACACATTGTCAAAATTTAAAACCCAAATCCTCTGCTTTGCGCTTAGCTTTGTTTTCTTGTTGGGATACTCCACCGTAAGCATTGGTCACGAACTCAGTACTGCTCATTTAAAATTAGAAACACAAAGCGAGACTCTTTTCCAAGGGCGCTATTCATTAAGTCTTGCAGACCTGCAAACCGAACTATCGCTCGATCCAAATAATGACGGCAAACTTCATTGGCGTGAGCTCAACAGTCAAAAACTGAAAATACTCCAATTTCTGCAAAGCCGATTTACAGTTTTTAAAAGTCCAGACCAATTGCAAAGCATAAAACCTACTGTCAATGGACAAATGCCTCGATCTTACTGCAAAATTCAATTTCAAAATGAATTTCAGTTAAATAAAATCTATGGTGAAATAAAATTTGAAGCTCCGATCACCATCAATTGCAAGAACGTTAAAGGCCCCTACACTCTGCGCTATATCAGCTTAAGCGATGCTATCGTCGATCACAAACTTGTCATTAGTCTTTCAAACATGAGCGTTGCAAGTGATGACAATAGTGACGCCTTTGCTGATCAGGATTTCTCGCAATATTATGTTGATCAGCAAAGGCCAGAGGTCGAGCTGTCCATTGATCCAAGTGCTATTCGCCTTTTTCAACTTTATGTGTACCAAGGGTTTATCCATATCTTAATTGGATTTGATCATATACTGTTTTTACTTTGCCTGTTACTGCCCTTTGGCATGAAAACCAGCAAGCATCGCTCCAATGTTTGGTATTTAGTGGCATGTGTTACAGGTTTTACCATCGGTCACTCCATTACCCTCGCTCTTGGTTTGTTAGGGTACTCACCTACGTCACCTGCAATGATTGAAGTGCTTATTGCCACTTCCGTGGGTCTTACAGCTGTTAACGTGATAACCCAATGGGTACGAACAATTTTTGCTTTTTCACTGCTCTTCGGGTTATTGCATGGCTATGGTTTCGCTGGCGTGCTCAGCGAACTTGGATTACCACAACAAGCAAAATTATATGGCTTTTTAGGCTTTAACCTCGGAATTGAAGCAGGTCAATTTTTAATCATGGCCGCTATTTTACCAGTTCTCTATCTTATAAGAACTACATTGACCAAAAGCGACGTCTTGATGAAGATACTGGCGTTCGCTATTTTATGCCGCAGCTTATGGTGGGTCTGGGAGCGCATTGCCGCAATCTAAACCAGAGTATCAGTGACACTTTGAGAACACTCATTTGCCTATAGTTAGACATTTTTGGCGACGCCATACACATAGATAGTCGCCACTTTGTCAATAATAGAGGGAGCTTTTTCATCGTGACTATTAAAATAGGTGTCATCAACACTGTTCTTTGGTGTGCATGTCTGCAATTTTTTTCTATTCAAAACCTTATGGCTGAGCAAAAACAGGCAACTCAAGTATTAAAACCACCATTAGTTGAAATTAGCCCAGTAAAAGCTTATGGCCATTTCTACACAATTAATGGCCAAGGTTTTTTGCGGGCAGAAAACACCATTGATATGGTCAGTGAAGTGCCAGGCATTGTGGATTATCTACACCCTCAATTGTATGTCGGTGGAAGGCTTAAAAAAGGCGACATTGTCTTTAAAATTGAAAGCACAGCCTACGAAGCGGATTTGGCCCAGACAACCGCAACTATTGCAAGCGCGGCCGCTGCTCGCCAATTAGCAGAGCTCACCTACAAGCGTCAGCAATCGCTCTTTGCCAAAAAACTTATTGCTAAAAGCACTCTTGAAGACGCACAAGTGAGTCTAAGTGCGGCAAAGGCTCAAGAGCAGCAAGCTATTGCAATTCAAACTCAAGCTCAACAAAAGTTAGCCGACACTCAAGTGTTAGCGCCTTTTGATGCACAAGTGCTGAGTGAAAACTTGAGCATTGGTCAATATGTCACGTCGACTCAAGCAGTGGCAAGAATCTTTGATACAAACAACGCAGAGATTACCATTGGATTAGAAAAATCAAAAGCCATAGCCGTTAGGGCCGCATTGCAACATGATAATTCTGATAAGTCTATAAAGATTACGAGTCACCCTAATCTCAAGGCAGTCTTTAAATCCGTTGCACCAGCCCTTGCGCTCAAATCAAGAACCATGGAACTTATTATCACCATTCCAGCTGGCTTTAAAAATAATCCTGACCAACTGATTATTAATGATTATATCAATCTAAGCTTGCCTGCCTACAGTGATTCTCCACTCTTTCAGGCTCCAAGTGAGGTATTACGGCGGCAAGATAGCGTCTTTCAAATTAAAGACAACCGTCTCATAGCAGTACCGGTCGAGGTCAAAAGTCGCTTCGATAAAACTGTCATTTTCACCAGCAAAAAGCTTGATCCTCAATTATCTGTGATGCTCACCAAGCTCTCTAAAGAAGAGAATGGTCTGGCGGTTAGAGTTCGAGGTCAGCATGAATAATTTAATTATTGCAGCGCAAAAAAATCCAGTTTTTGCCAATTTACTCGCTGCATTTCTTATTCTGATTGGGTACTTCTCTCTTCAAACCATTACAGTTAAACTTTTTCCAGAAATAGACTTAGAAACTATAAGCATTACAATACCTTACCCAGGTGCGTCACCTTCCGAAGTCGAAGACGGTATTATCAAGCCTATTGAGGAAAAGATTCAAGGGCTCGAAGGTGTTCGAAAAATTCAAGCGGTAGCGTCGGAAAATATTGGCAGTATTTTAATCGCTCTTGAAGCTAATCAAAATAAAAACGCCAAGCTCAATGACATTCAAAATGAAGTGGATCAAATTACTGTTTTACCTGAGCAAGCAGAGCGTCCAATTATTGCTATTGCGGAACCGGATGAACTGGCTGCACAATATATATTTTACGGTAACTCGCCAGTTAAACAACTAAAACAGCAGGCACAGCGGATGCGAGATTTACTGATTGATCAGGATGGTATTTCCGATGTACGCATAGAAGCTGTGCCCGAGTACCTCATTGATATTGCAATCTCTTCGCAAAAATTAGAAGCCTATGACCTTTCTATGCAACAAGTTGCAGACGCTATTGCGACAAATTCAATAGATCTTTCTGCTGGCGATATAGAGAACGATTCCAGACGATTATTAATTCGAACCTTGGGCGAGCGAGAACTTGGATTTGAATTTTATTCAATTCCGATAAAAAGCGACGACAATGGTCAAGTCGTGCGTTTACAAGACCTGGCAGAGATTAAAGACGACTTATCAGAATCACCAGCCGCAGGTTTTTATAATAATAAACCAGCGGTTGTGCTTGGCGTCTATAGAAATGGCGATGAGCAAATTTTTGATCTTGTCAGTAAAAGCCAGACGCTGCTTGAAACGGTTATACAACCAAGTTTGCCTGAACAAATTAAAGCCTTTTTGTGGCGAGATGAATCTATAGATTTACAAAGTCGAATTAATTTATTGTCAACTAATGCCACTATTGGATTAATTTTAGTCAGTCTTTTATTACTATTATTTATCGATCTTCGGGTTGCTCTTTGGGTCGCGTTTGGTGTGAGCATCTCGTTTATCGGCAGCTTTCCACTGCTGGCAATATCTGGCTATACTATCAATCAGCTTTCCCTGTTTGGTTTTATACTCGCCATCGGCATTGTGGTTGATGATGCCATAGTGGTCGGTGAAAATATTTACTCACAGCGAGAACAAGGTGTGGCGCCTAATCAAGCCGCCATTGTCGGTAGTACTCAGGTGGCTCGATCTGTTTTAACAGCGACTCTCACCACCATTGCTGTATTTGTGCCTCTCTTATTTATTCCAGGTATTTATGGGCAGTTTATGGGGCCTATTGCTGCTGTCGTTATATTTGTTCTGACTATCTCATTGATTGAGTCGTTTTTTATTTTACCGAGGCATCTTTCTCATCTCTCTGACGATAAGCCAAGAGCTTGGTCACCACGGCGTTTTCTTGACCCAGCACGGCAATGGACCTCCAAAAAGTTACAATGGTGTGTTGAACATCCGGTTCAAGCAGCGGTAAAAACTGCTTGTGAAAGACCACTTTTAACTGTGGTCGCATTTATCGGCTTTTTTTGCTTGTCACTTTTATTATTATCATCTGGTATTGTGAAGTTTGTCTTTTTTCCGGAAATAGAAGGCAATTTTGTGACAGCAACAGTAGAACTACCTAATGAAACGTCTCAACATAAAACTAAACTAATACTGGATCAATTGGAAAAAAATGCTCGTAGCGCCGCAGAGGATTTTAAGCCATCAGACTTAAAAATGCCGTCAATTGTACAGGGTATTTTTTCAACAAGAGGCTTAAGTGTCGGTGGTGGTGATCCCAGCGCAACCGCGCAGGCCACGCCAGCATCAAATCGTGCCTATGTGACTGTTAAAATAGAAGATGCCGCCACTAGACTTTTTACTGCGACAGCGTTTGAGCGAGCTTGGCGCGAAAAAACTGGCGAAATTGCTGGCACTAAGCGATTACTGTTTTCTTCAAATTTAGTGTCCGCAGGCTCGCCTGTGCAACTTGAAATTAAATCTCGCAACGAAGCCCAAGCAAAAAAAGTAGCTCAAAGCTTGCGTCAAGAACTGGCGGCCATCTCTGGAGTGTTGGATATTGAGGATGATCGCTTCAACACGCAAGAAGAAATTCAACTGACATTGAAACCGCAAGCAGAACAACTTGGGCTCACCACTGTCATGTTAGCAAATACGGTACGCGCGGCCTATTTCGGTACCATCGCCACTCGAATTCAACGAGACCGAGAAGAAATTGATGTGCGAGTTCGATTACCAAAAAATGAGCGTCAGTCTATCGATTCATTATATTCAATGAAGATTCCAGTTAATGGCGCCTTTATTCCCTTACAAGAATTAGCCTCTATTACCGTCGGTAATTCGCCGGCCTCTATTGCACGAAAAGATGGTAAGCAAGTCATAACCCTGGCCGCAGATGTAGACACTCGCGTCGTCACTGGCGGCGATGTAACGCAGCAGCTTTTAGAACAACATTGGTCCAAACTTGAAAAAGATTTTCCAGATGTTGAAGTCACTTTAGGCGGCGATCAGGAAGAGCAATCTCGGGCAGGCCCTGCTATCGCTCGTAATTTTTTGATTTCTTTATTTGTGGTGTACGCTCTACTGGCGCTTGTATTTCAGTCATACGTACAACCACTTATTATTATGGCGATCATACCGTTTGGCTTTATGGGCGCCTTGATTGGCCATGCACTTACAGGGTTTGATTTAACTCTACTGTCAATGTTTGGCGTTATCGGCCTCAGTGGTGTTATTATCAATGATAGCTTGTTGTTGATGCAGTTTATCAACGAAAAACTAGCAACCGGAGTAGACTTTGTTGATGGTATTTGTCAAGCAAGCTTACAGCGCTTCCGGCCAATTTTAGTCACGTCTTTAACCACCAGTTTTGGCGTCTTACCCATTATTTTTGAAAAAAGTATTCAAGCGCAATTTTTAGCACCAACTGCTGTTTCTTTAGGTGTTGGTATATTGTTTGGTACTGCTATCGTCATTTTATTAGTGCCAGCACTGGCAGTATTGCAACAAAAACTGAAGATAAGAGTCAAATCGTTATCAATGCATTAAACGTCATTTTAACGTATAAAAAAAGGAAAGAATATGAACAGCCGCTTTACTCGTAGAAAAATGCCTGCGCTTTTTTGTTTACTGGCCTTATCGCAGGCAACTGTGGCCATGGATAAACCGCCTGCCACTACGCCTTCAACGGTCCAACAAGCCCCTAGTCTGCAAACTATTGTGGCAAATACCGCGCGAGGAGACGAACAGCAGCGCGATCAGTTTCGTCATCCCGCACAGACCTTGGATTTTTTTGAACTCAAGCCAGAGCAAACTGTAGTTGAAATTTGGCCAGGCGGTGGCTGGTATACTGCTATTTTAGCGCCCTATCTTAGCGAATCTGGACGCTATTACGCTGCCCATTTTGATCCAAAGTCAAAGATGGCTTATTTCAGAAAATCAAGAACAATTTTTGAAAAAGAAGTCGAGCAAAATCCATTGTTTATTAATACTAAACTCACAAGTTTTGCGCCACCAGAACTCTTGAATATAGCACCAGCAGGTAGCGCTGATCGAGTGCTCACTTTTCGAAATATTCACAATTGGTACATGGGTGATGGTGGAGACACTAATGTAGTGATCGCTTTTAAAGCATTTTTTAAAGCATTAAAACCAGGTGGTATTTTAGGTGTAGTAGAACATCGCTTGCCAGAAGACCGACCACAAGCGGATCAAGAGGAATCTGGTTACATGAAACAGAGCTATGTTATCAAGATGGCCGAGAAAGCAGGCTTTAAGCTTGTTGAAACCAGTGAAATAAATGCAAACCCAAAAGACACAGCAGATCATCCACAAGGGGTTTGGACTCTACCGCCGCGACTGCGACTTGGTGATGAGAATCGGGATAAATACAGTGACATTGGTGAAAGCGATCGAATGACCTTGAAATTTGTTAAGCCTAAGTAGTCACATCAAAAACTCTTTTTAACTGCAAAGGAAAACTGAAAACGATCGACTGGCTGCTCTGGGTTTACCGGGGTGGCTAGATCAACATGTAAGGTACTGTGACCTCCATTTTCATTACCACTTAATCGATTAGTCGAAATTCGAAGCCCAAAACCCGCGCTTTGCAGGACGCTAGTGTCTGCTTGCTGAAATGGTGCCTCACCCCAGGCTTTTGCAACATCATAAAAAAGCGCTCCCCCCACGTAGAAAAGCGAAAACCACTCTCGTATCCCGTAAAAACGCTGCTCTAAAGTTAAGACTTGACGACGATCACCTAATTGATAACGCGCAGGATACCCACGAGCACCAAATTGAGTGCCAAGTTCAAGATATTGCCCAGCTGCAGGCGCTATTAACCGTGCCTCATGGTACTGTACATAGGTTTGAGTGCGACCGCCAAAGGCCTTGGGCTTATAAAAATGGGCGAGTGTCATATTGAGATTTGTGTCATACCACTGCTCGTTATAAAAACCAGAAAAATGCATTTGAGCTCGACTAAACTGCTTGTCACTCCATTGAAAATAGCGTAACAAACCAAGCTGAAGTGGAATACTATCGTCAAAGTCATCTTGTTCAGACTGAGCGTAACCAAGTCGTACCAATGCAAAAAGACCAAGATTAACATCTTCAACGCGATTCATTTCCTCAAGATTACGAATTTCGATAAAGTCTTTTTCCACTTGATGAAGCTCAAGCCATGGATATTGCAGTTTTTGGTCCTGCGGCACTAGTGCCAAGTTGCGAGTGCTAGCCAGACCTTCGTAGGCAGCATTTTGGGTTTGATAACCAACTTTAAAACGCAATACCTTGTCGTGACCAGAGGTCCGTAGCAGTCGTCCAAAAAAAACGCTGTATCGCTCGTTTTCAACCTGATACACATCAAACTCTTCGCCTCCATTGTAATATCGATCATGACGCTCATATTCCACGGTTTCAAAACCGGTGCTCCAAGGCGTACGAAGCGATTCAAATGGTCGAGTCCAGGTTAAACGCTTGACGTGACCGTCGTCATAATCAGCATATTTGACGCCAAGGGTACTGTTATAAAAGCCAGTGTTAGGATCAAAATAACCAAACAACGTGCCAGAACGATAGTCATCTGTGAATTTTGAGATGGCAATTGTTTTCCCTAACCCTAAAAAGTTTGATTCTTCAATACCAAACCCAAATGTTGATTGATCACCTGTTTGAGAGAATTGCACATGTGGCTCGAAGGTCCAGACTTCTTTTACGTCCACATTGACTCTCACCTGACCACATTCAATAACCTCAGCTTTAATTCTGGCATCAGCAAAATAACGTCTTGCCCTTAAATGTCGCTCGGTTTCCTTCAAAACATTGATATCCAACGTGTCACCGATCCCAAACAATAGATCCTGTTGCACCACTGAGACTTGTGTTCCTATATGAAATCGATTCGCCGCATCGTAAAACCACTCAAAAGTTCGAGCTTGAGGCTCATCAAAAATTGGGTTGATATTAATAGTAATATCTGAGATTTGAGGCTTGTCAGCCGTATCATCACAGTCCATCAAGGGACTTGACCAAACCGGCGCTGAAAACCCCAATGCAGCTACATAAAAAATAGACTTTGCAGAGCGTGGATTATAAATCAATAGATGTCTCTTTTAGTATTAAATAAAGTGTTTAAAAAAGTTGACTTGCCCGTTTAAGTTTTGAAAAGCCGTTAAGCCATACCTTTATAACCCAGATATAAACATAAGGTTATATAGTAACCAATCTGATAGCAATCATAAAAAACTGGTATTCTGCTTGCACTCAATGGGCGCATTGCGGCCATAAATACATCATGA
>Ga0115546_1001161_pt1 | contig 16722 bp, 15 predicted proteins | sample COGITO_mtgs_1004_FD_87186 | JGI IMG/M metagenome (GOLD analysis project Ga0115546, IMG submission 87186) | Pelagic marine microbial communities from North Sea - COGITO_mtgs_100413 | ecosystem: Environmental > Aquatic > Marine > Epipelagic | place: Germany:Helgoland, sampling site Kabeltonne...
ATTTTATGAGAGCAAAACAATGTTGTATTTATTATTGAATAACAATATAAAGCGGCATTTTGTTACGTAAAACGCGAAGCAGTATTTTCTTATCTTTATCAATTGCTTTGTTTAAATCTGATAGAGATGCTACGTCTTGTCGATTTAAGCTCTCAATCTGGTCACCAGCTTGTAAACCGGTAAATGATCCTGGAGAATCTTGTTCAATTTCGCTAATTTCAATATTGCTGTCACTCTGAGTAAAAACGATTCCAGATAAGCGAGGCTCCAAGGCTAAATTCCCTAAAGGCGTTGTTGAATTATCGGCATTTAAAATATTCCCATTTTGATCACCAATTTTAATATCAACACTCGTCTTTTTACCATCTCGCAAAAAGTCAATTTTAAGCACTTCGCCAATTTTGCGCAGCCCTACTTGATTTCGTAAAATTGACGCAGATGTTGTTTTTTTACTATCTATAGAAATAATAATATCTCCTGCTTCAAGCCCGCCCTGTGCCGCTGATGATTCAGGCTGAACGCCTGCTACTAAAACGCCTTTTTGCTGGTGATCGGCACCAAAGGCCGCGGCGATATCAGGTGTAATATCTTGAATTAAAACACCAATTTTACCTCTTCTCACTTCACCATGTTCGAGTATTTGATCAACACTTGCATTCATCATATTAACGGGAATAGCAAAGCCAATACCAACATTACTACCTGTAGGCGCTAGAATTGCGGTGTTGATGCCAATGAGCTCTCCGGAGAGATTAACCAATGCACCCCCAGAATTTCCAGGATTTATTGACGCATCAGTTTGTATGAAATTTTCATAGCCTTCAATACCCAATCCCGTTCGACCTAACGCACTGACTAATCCAGATGTTACTGTCTGCCCCAGGCCAAATGGATTGCCAATAGCAACCACAAAATCACCAACTCTAAGCTCGTCTGAATCGGCTAAAGGAATCTCTTTTTGATCATTTAAAGCTTTAGAATCTTTGATTGAAAGCACTGCAATATCTACTTCTGGATCACTCCCCAAAAGTTCTGCTTCAACTGAATTACCATTTGAAAAATGGACTACTATTTTCGACGCTTCTGCAATTACATGAAAATTAGTGACAATAATTCCATTTTTTTTATCAATAATAACGCCAGATCCAGCAGCTCGAACTTGCTGTTGCATGGGCACAGCTTGAGGCAAATTAAAGAACTGTTGAAAAAAAGGATCGCTCAAAAGAGGGTTAGCGCTAGCCGAAGTGCCACTTTGCACTGAGATATTCACAACAGCTGCACTAATACTTTCAATCATTGGCGCCAACGTGGGCGCTTGTCCGGGTGGGGAGGAAAACGCAGGTATAGCCGCATAAGAATGAGAAACAGGAAAAGTCCCGGCTGCGAGAGCGAGAAGAATTGCTGAGATAGGTAATTTAAACATACTAAACTCCCGTAATATAATTTTTAAAAACATTGCTTTGGCTTTGGTATTCCGGCTAAGCGAGCTAAAACGACGGCAGGGTTGCCCTTAAGCAATAATTGAAGCTGGATCGAATTACAATCAACATCGTAATGAGATTGAAAATACTTAATTAAAACACGAGTGTTAGGTGAATGAGCATAGTCTAAATAAAATTGGCGGCATAGTTTAACCAATATTTGTAAGTGATCACACCAAAATAAATCCAATATTATGGATTGCTGTCGAGACCATTCTAAGGACCATTCAGCTTCGCTCATTAGACTCATACCAACACAAAGCGAGTAGATTGGTTGATGGGATACAGTGCGTCTTCTATCTTCAAAGGTGGCGTTTTAAAAATGGTATGCCAGAAGCCATTATTTTTAAAATTATGAACATTAACAATACGGACGTCAAACCCCAAATTATCGATTAATGACGATAATACATCTTCATGCACAACTCGAATAACACCATAGTGTTTAGCCCCATCTAATTTCTTTGCATTAGCTGTGTTAAGATACTTGGCAGTCTTGACTTGATTTGCCTCTCCCATAAGCACGATAGTAGGCTCAGTGTCAAATAACGCAGAGGCCAAAGCAAGATCAAGCTGGAGATTAAAATTACCGTGGTCGGGACTACTAGTGATGCAAATAAAAGACTGAATAATTTGAGGCGCTGTAAAATCAAAAGTTGGTGCTTTAAGACAGAGCTCTACCCAAGTGCCCAGGCCAGCAATTCTATCTTCCGCTACAATAACCTCATACTCTTTCAAAGCCGAACTGCAATAGAGTATTTCGACTTCTAAGCCGAGATCCAGAAAGGGGTTTACAATTCGTTGAATTTTGCCACTACATTCCAAGAGCACTGCTGGTCCTTTGAGAAAGAGATATATCTTTGAGTAACCTGATTGGCTTAAACCTTCACCTATTGTCTTTAATGTATTACAGAGTAAAAAGCCTGAGACTGTGATGACAGTTTCAGGCTTTAAATCCAAACAAATTCCAAATATTTTAGTCATCAAACGCGCTAAGAATATTGAGCAAACTTAAAAATAAATTATAGATCTGAACAAAAAGAGTAACAGTCGCCAAAATGTAATTTGTTTCACCACCATTAACGATAGCGCTGGTCTGCATAAGAATAATAGCGGATGACAGTAACATAACAACTGAACTGATGGCGAGCGACAGTGCAGGAATGCCAAGAAAAATATTAGCAACCATAGCGATTATTGCCACAATAATACCAACAAAAACAAATTTTGATAGAAAACTAAAATCCTTTTTTGTTATAAGCGAAAACGCGGAAAGTGACACAAAAATACCAGCTGTGCCCGCTAAGGAAAGAGTAACAATAGACCCGCTGCCCATTGCGATATAAGCGCTTATAATTGGCCCTGTAGTCCAACCAAGCCAACCTGTTAGCGCAAATACAGACGCTATACCAGCCGCAGAATTAGCTGTTTTATAGACTAAAAAGAGTAGCCCATAAAATACGCCAATTGTAAGTAACGGATGCATCATAGGCATGTTCATAGACATTGCGATAAATGAACAAAGCGCACTAAAAGCTAAAGTTAAACTGAGAAGAAAATAGGTGTTTTTTAGCACTTTTTGAGCGTTTAATTCTTGTGAGGTCTCAATAGTACCTATATATGCACTGTCGGATCTATTAGAATCCATGTGGATCTCCTTTGTAGAGGATAACGAAGCAGGAAAAGGATATAATCAAACTGTATCCGCTTTATAATGATACGCAAAATGTGGTTAAACATCCAGATTAATGCTTAGAATAATTAAAACTGATGTAAATAAGACGTGAACACATGCAAAAATGGCGGAGGAGGTGGGATTTGAACCCACGAAGGGCTATAAACCCTTGCTGGTTTTCAAGACCAGTGCTTTCAACCGCTCAGCCACCCCTCCGTCGCTGCGTTTGAACGATCATTATATGCATCCTTAGAGACATGTCAAGCATTTTTACTCTTTCGGTTGGACGTTAATCGCATGTAGCCCACATTCTTTTTGCGTGGCCGCTTCCCACCACCAACGACCTTCTCGCTCATGTTGATTTGGTAATACTGCTCGAGTACATGGCTGGCAACCGATACTCGTAAAGCCTTTCTCATGTAAAGCATTATATGGCACATTATTATTCCGGATATAACTCCAGACACGTTCTGAAGTCCAGTTTGATAATGGATTGTATTTTATAAGAGGAGACGCTTCGCTACCAAATCCGGTGTCTAACTGAACAAATGGAATAGCTTGGCGAGTACCAGGACTTTGATCATGTCTTTGTCCTGTCACCCAAGCCTCAAGAGTTTGTAGCTTTCGTCTCAATGGCCCTACTTTTCTGATACCACAGCATTCGTTATGACCATCATCATAAAAGCTAAAAAGGCCTTTCTTTTGTACGAATTCACTCAGTGTAGCTGCATCAGGTAGGCAAACTTCTATCTCAATACTGTAGTGTTGCCTGACTTTTTCTAAGTATTCATAGGTTTCAGAATGCAGTCTTCCTGTATCTAAAGTAAATACTCTAAAGTTTAATGAGGACTTTGCGGCCAAATCAATGAGTACCACATCCTCAGCGCCACTAAAAGAAATGGCAATATTTTTTTGGAAATGTTGCAATCCGTGCTCCAATATTTCACGGGCTGTGGCATTGTAAAAAGAGTCATTAAGAGTATTGAGGGTTTTAGTAGAGAAGTTGCTCGCCATTTTGGATCACCATTTATTTAGATAACAGACCCGAAAGTGTAGCAAATTAAAGCGAATGCGTCTTGATTTTCAATCAAAATAGATTATCGGAAAAAGGCATTAATAAGTAGCTAAAGAAGTGAGGGGAGGGCTGATTGTTAAGCCCTAGATTAACAACAAAAACAGGGGAATCCCTGTTTTTGTTGTTTAATTATCAGTTTAAAACAAAGAACTACCGCCTTGAGTCATCATTTGAAACATAAGCTTTTCAAACATTCTAAGAATTTTTTCTTCTTGAGTAGGTGGGGTGTTAGCTACTTTATTTAGAAAGTCTTGCAACGATGGAGCATGTTTTTCAAATACTTCCTTACCTAGCTTGCCATCGGCTTTTGATGCATCACCATCACCATCCATGACGTCATACATCTGACCAAGCTGGCTATCATTTAATTTTTTTGAGTCCGCTCCGTTTACAATTTTTTCTCTCATGCCGACGATAAATTCATCTTTAGTAACGTTACCATCGCCGTTACTATCAAATTTTGCGTACATTTCTGGCGCCATTAATGAATTTTCCGCCATTATTTGATCGTTCTGCTCTTGAACTTGTCCTTGAAGCGTTCCAGCCAAACCTTGGAGACTCTCTTTTGTTAGCACCGGCTCTTCACCAGGCTTGACATTTTGGTCAGCTGTCAGCTCTTTAAAATAAGCTCTAGCTTCTTCCTCAGTAACTTGTCCAGAGCTTGCTTCAACAGCACCTTTAATGAACTCGTCTTCAGTAACTTTCTGCAGATGATCTGTGTTATTTTTATCGTCAAACTTCATTATGGACTCTGCAGACCAGTCCTTATCATTCATGAAACGTACGGACATAGATTGTGCTCCTTAGTGGTTAAAAGTTAGTTAATTAAACGTTAGAATTGTATTTATTCTGCGTTAAGCATATCCTCTAAAATTTGGCACAACTTAACTTCTGTTATAAAATTTGAAACAACATTTAAATCAACAAGATGATTACGCTTATAAAGATAATCTGTAATTGGTCTTAAAGGTATATTGAACTCGAATGAGCTTTGGTCAAGTATGCCTTCAAGCTCGAACTCTTCATAAGACTTGTCTTTACCAGCATCTTTTAATGTAAAGTAAAGGGCTAAAGCCGCAATTATCACCGAATTACAATTCTTGTGTTTTTTGGATTCGCTTAACGTATGAAGTTGAACTGACTCTTCAAAGTTATCAAACACCTACAAACTCCTTAATTTAATTAGACGCGCTGACGTCTTAATTTACTACGATGGACTTAGTTTAGCTGAATTAAAAGTAAGCTAGTTATTAATTATGTTACTGGTATGTGAAAAAGGGTAAAGTAGGTTATAGGCGTAGGTCAATTTTTATGATATAGACTACAATTTGTCTTTTATGTCCGATAAGAGTTATTATCGGACATTATTTATTTAGTGTATTCTATGTAATTAGCGTTGAATCTAAGCACGCTATTTACACCGTTATCAGGACCGTGTAATCTACGGCAAGTTTAGCTTATACAGAGTTTATGATGAGAACCATCGTATCCATCAACCGATAAACTCTTTTCTTATCTATTCTGAGCTGCATTTCAAAGCACCAAATACCGTTAAATCACGTGCATCAGATCTCACCACCTTTTTCCAATACTTGATATCAAATAGACTTGATTAGCGTCATGTGAATAATGAGCGCTGGGCTGGCTTTATTCACTACCTCAAGACTTGCTCATTTAAGACTATTGTTGATCTCAACGTTCAAGCTCGTTCAAACTCAACAATTAATCGCCACCTGCATACGGTGAAGTCATTCTACGGATTTCATTGCAAACAAGATGCTACAGTGGCACCTGAACTTAATATCACGATTAAAAGCAATCACAGCTGGAATGTCTTTTTGACATTCTCTGCTGATGGATGTTCCAACGCGGCCAAAGTAAGGCAGAAAAATTGAAGGCATTCAGAGGTCTAATCTCCCCTGTGTGTCTCCCTACTCCCTAAATTGTTGAAGCCAAAACTAATTATTGACTTGTAGGTACAGATCTAATGGTTAAACTTCAAAATACCTTCGGTTAACTTAAACTTTAGATAGTATCTTTTTGATAGTATTGGCATATTTTTAATAGCCATGTATATTTTGACTCTTTATAATCTAACTATATGTAAAGTAAATTAATAGTATTTGTCTCATCAAACAGCGGTTTGTGCTTTTGATTTCAAAAATAGGAGTATTAATATGAAAATAGGTATAAACGGATTCGGGCGTATAGGGCGATTAGTGTGTAGGGCAGCCTTCGAGCATAAGAATATTGAGATTGTGCAGATCAATGATCCAGGTGGTAATGCTGAAACATTCTGTCATCTCCTTAATTTTGATTCTGTGCACGGTAGATGGCATCGACATGCACAAGTTAAATCTAATGAAAGCCTCCAAGTTGGTGAGAGAACTGTTCAATTAACAGGCAACAGAGAAATAGGTGATACAGATTGGTCAGGATGTGATTTAGTAATTGAATCTTCTGGATTTATGCGAAAAAAGGCTCTGTTACAAGCCTACTTAGATCAAGGCGTTAAACAAGTTGTAGTTTCCGCACCTTTATCTGATGATATTTTAAATATTGTGATGGGCGTCAATCATACAAGTTTTGATAAATCTAAACATTCTATTGTCACAGCTGCTTCATGTACGACTAATTGTTTGGCGCCGATTGTTAAAGTGTTATACGATAATTTTGGCATTAAACATGGTTCAATGACGACTATTCACTCTGCAACAAATGATCAGGTAATACTCGATAGTCCACACTCAGACTTAAGACGAGCTCGAGCAACCGGCAGTAGTTTGATTCCTACATCTACTGGATCTGCTGCAGCGATTACCGAAATTTTTCCAGAACTAAAAGGCAAAATTAACGGTCATGCGGTTCGAGTACCTCTTACTAACGCCTCACTCACAGATGCTGTTTTTGAGTTAGAGAAACCCACCACCAGAGATGAAGTAAATGCGCTATTTAAAAAAGCCGCTAAGAATGAATTAGCGTCAATTTTAGCTTATGAAGATCGGCCATTAGTGAGCATTGACTATAAAACAGATCCACATTCTGTTACCATTGATGGCCCATCAACAATGGTAATTAATGGAACTCATGTAAAAATATATGGGTGGTATGACAACGAATGGGGCTACTCTAATCGCGTTGTTGAGCTTGTTAATTATATTCGGCAGCAGCTCGCGTAGCCGTGCTTGGAACGCATTTTGGACAACACAGACTTGAAAGGATTAATTTATGACTGAATCTACACCCGTTGTAAAAGCTTTAGAACAACTTTTGGCTGATAGCTATACACTATATTTAAAGACTCAAAATTTTCATTGGAATGTGACCGGCCCACAATTCTTTCAATTGCATACTATGTTTGAGAGCCACTATATCGAGCTGGCAGCTGCAGTGGATTTAATTGCTGAGAGAATACGAGCTTTAGGATTTTTTGCACCAGGCTCATACGCTGCGTTTAAAACACTAACCTGTATTCAGGAATGCACCACAAACCCAGATGCTTCGACCATGATTGCAAATCTTACTCATGATTTAAAATTGATTGGTGATACTTCAATAAAATTAATGACTGCTGCTGAAATTGCTAATGATGAAGTATCTCTTGACATTGGGGTTCAAAGAGCAAGTGTACATTCTAAGCAGGTTTGGATGCTTAAGAGCATGATCCCAGCCTAAAATTAAACTATTTCTTTTTAGTTTTGTTTTTATGAAATGTAATATTTTCTTCATAATAGGTTGGTTTCAACACTTCATTCATTTTACTCATAAGTTCAGCGCTTATATCAGACATGCGAGCCATGACTAAGGCTGCGTTTACACTATAAGCAAGCGTGGATAAAGTGGATAAGAAAGGCATTCTTTCTTCGTTTTTTGGTCCAAGTAAAGACTCGTCGATCGCAATTAAATCAAAAAAATCATACTGTAAAACCTCAAAACTTTGAGGAGATAAGCCCCAATTAAAGAGCCCTACTTTACTACCATAAGTCTTAATTTCGGCGCAAAAGTCTGCCAAGGTTTCGATGCTTGGTAAATATTGATTGTCAAAACCGAAATGTAATTTATAGTTTTTAGGTAATTTTGACATTTTAGAATAAAGAATTTCAAAAAAATTATTTTGGTCTAAAATATTAGAACTTAAAGTAACAAAAATGCTTACAGTTTCATTATCATTATTAGCACACAACATATCGATAGCTGATTGTATAAGATACTCATCTATTATATACGCTTTCTCGCTAAGCAATAGCGTCTCTAAAAATTCTTGGTCCTTTGACATTGGAAATATACGAGTGTAGACAACATCTCCATTAGATCGCACAATTATTTTCCTTTTAACCTCAATTAATGGTGCGAGAGTTTCTAATGTTATATTATGAATAAGTGAAACGTTTTTTTGTCTCTGATGTTCAAATTTAAGGTGGGCTTGGTCTAGAAATTGAACTTTGCTTCTGCTTCCACCCTCGTTGCTTGGGTGATATTCATGACACAAGGCGCTTATAATAGAGTGAACCGATGAGTCAACAATAAATTCATTTAATAGGCACTTGTATTTTAACTTGAGATCTAACGCAAGTTCTGCAAGACTAATAGTCGCAAGGTGTTCATCTAGGCTTGCTAAAAAGCGTATTAAACTAGGTTTTAATATTGCTGTATTTTCTAAGTTTATACAAAAACAAAAAGCGAGATGATCATCATTTATCCTGGCTAAAAATTTAATTTTTGACTTTTCGGACCCATTATGCCAATGATCAACCGTATCTGACATCTTTATTGCTATTTGGGCCACACAGTGGCTTAACATTTCAGAACCGTAGACAGAGCCTAAAGTATCTGCTTTATCAATTTTTGCGACTACCAAAAAAAACTTTTCATTATTTTTTGCGATCATCGGTCTAATTTGTGCCTTAAAATCGACTTCGGTTAAATATCCAGTAACTCGGTCTCGCATTAGTCCATTTCTTATCTTATCGTAGACTTGATAAAAATGGTGTTCTATGCCTCGGGGAACGAACGGTAGCTGATTTTCTACTATCATTCTTGTTCCAGATGCGGATAATAACTCTAATAATTGAGATTTAGTATATTCGCCCGCCCCAACATAGCTGTGATTCACAAGTAAAAATATATCATTTTTCGGTGACACCCATGCTACTTGCAAATATGTTTTTTCTCGTTCTAAATGAGGACAGTAAAGCCATTGCTTTTCTTCGATTAGTTTTAGCTTATTGAGTAAATAAGGATTGCAATTGGGCGATACCACCTCGCTTGAAGGTGAAAACCATTGACCAGCTGGTACTGCTCTAGAAAATTCAGTTGCGTGCCCATGCAAAATATCAATAAAGTTTTCTCGCCACTCATTTAAAATATCGTAGCCTGATTGCATCTCGACAAGACACGCAAAAATATATTCAATAATGTCTAAAGATTGCTCAATAAGTGTTTCATCTAGGCTTACACCTTTTTTGATTGCCAAAGATGCAGTATCAAATAAGAATCTGGTTTTAGACAATGCTGATTCACTATTCTTTTCCTGATTCTGGTCTCTCACAGCGAAAAGACACATTTGTTCACACCAGCCTAAACGCATCAATTGCTCGAACCATTTTGGCACTAAATTTTCAGAAGAAACGAATAGACTTAACGACTCTTGTATTTTATTTCTTTTTTTATTAATTTCATATCTTGATATAGCGCCGTCTTTAAGTCTATTTTTATTTTTTTGGCGAATCACATTAAATTGTTTATCTATAGCAATAATCGCATCACTCAGAATATCCGTTGCCTGCACAAAAGAGCTTTGAGAGTTAGGTGCAAAAGAATCGTACGCCTCTAGTAGTTTTCGCTTATGACATCCAATCCATACCATTGGCTCATGCGCAATAGCTTGAAGATTAAATACCATAGTTTTAAATTTTGAGTGTGTATAAAACTCAATACCTTTGTCCAAATAATCAATTGCAAACAATGGCCGTAATAAATCGATCTGCTGCCGGACAGCAAGCACTAAAAATGAATTATTGAGTATTTCATTAAAAAATGTATCTACAAGTTCAAGAGCATTCTGATCGGACTGGCTAATTTTGTAGTCGTGTAGCTGTGCCTGACTTTGCGTGGCTAGTAGAAGATTAGAATTTATATTGGAAGCGATTGATTTATTTTTTAATGAGGACCATTTGTTATCAAAGAAGTGCCTAAGGCTCGATACTATTTCATCTTTCGACCATATTTTTTGAGTTTGCAACGTTTGAACAAGCGTTGGCTGAATTACAGAGTTTTGACTCTGTTCTGACTGAGATCCATCCACTTGTTCTTTCTTTCTAGCATTTTTTTCAAAATGTAACCCTTCGATAAGTGCTTTGACCTTGGCAATAGAATCATTAGCAATTTTGAGTGAAGTAGATCCAAGATCTTCATCTATGGAATCGTGCTGCACCTCAACCTTTGATTGATTCAAAAGCTTATTTAATTGGGGATCAGAATTAGATGATTGCGAGTCAGAATCATTTAAGTTTGTAGTTTGCAGTTTTTGTCTTGATCCTATACGGTTGAGAGTAATTTTAGGCGCATAACCATGTTTTTCAAGAATATTATTGAGTACGTCAATATACTGTTCATAAGCAGATGTCATCCTTTTTGAAAAGGATTCTAGCGCAATTTTCTGGGCTTGTTGATCAAAAGTATATGCCGCTAATAACTCGTGTAGCGCTTTAGTATGACCTCTTGGTAAGTAAATAGACTCTTCCGGCGTTTCTACTTCTGACTTCAAACGATTTATTACTAAGTTTAACCGCTGATGCACACTATTTTCTATCCTCTGAGCAGCTGCCTTCACAGCAATCCACTGATCGAATAAGTCTGATTCAATCAGACTTAAATTATCAACGGAAACATGTTGGGCTATTGTTTTTTTACTTGTAAAACTTGAAAGCATTTGGTCTTGTACAGTTTTAATATAGGTTTTAGACAGTTTACGATTTTGATTGAGAACGAGCTCACTATACCCGTAAAGCTTCTTAATATTTTCTGGCTGTGTGTTCTTTTCAGCGCTTTGGGCAAAATCAGTAGATAAGTTTCTAAAGAAAAGATCAAGCGCGGGCACAAGATTTTTTTGAAATGCCAATACAATATCATGAGCAACTAATCGCCGCCGACTTGTGGAAAGACCAGCTACGTTCTTTGGTACGTCATGAGCATCAAAATATTGGTTTTGGGTAGACGTAGTCAGCAAAGAGTTATACATTTGTGGAGGCAAACCTTCATGAACAAAGACGCCGAAAAAATTAGTATGGGCGCGTCGGAGCGTTATATATATCTCAAAAAGTTCGCTATCGATGTAACAGCTTAGAAACGCCTGCTTACTTTCCGTAATCTCGTCAAGTTGGTTTACCAATGAGTCCGCTGATTCTGGGGAACAATCAATTAAAAGCCCATTTTCGCAAAAATTGACAAGCATGGCGTCGAAAATCAAATCACTTACCGTTAAACGAGCTGGTATTGAGCAACCTAAACGTTCATACTGACGACGAGAAGCCATTTTAGACAAGTAAGAACTCCTTCAAATATAAATAATTATATATAGAGTATAGATTAGACTAATTGATTCTATTGTGCCGCCTTGCTTTATAAAAGTATCAATTAGCAAAAATTTTTTAAAGTCTTGGAATAAGCACATTTGAAAATAACTGCTCGATTTCTGCTTTGTTAGATAACTGTAGTGCCTCATCGATCAAATCTTTCGTTAAGTGCGGCGCAAACTTCTCTAAAAAGTCGTACATGTAACCACGTATAAATGTGCCCCGCCGAAAGCCGATTTTTGTAATACTTGGTTCAAAAAGATGAGACGCATCTATCATATGTAATGATGTATCTAATTCTTGATCATAAGCCATCGAGGCGATTATACCTACGCCAAGCCCTAATCTGACATATGTTTTGATAACATCAGCATCTGCTGCTGTAAAAACTACTTTTGGAGTCAATCCGTGATTAACAAAGGCATCGTCAAGTTTTGAACGCCCTGTAAAACCAAATACATAGGTCACAAGCGAATATTGTGCTAACGCCTCTAAAGTCAATGGTTTTTCAATTAAAGGATGATTGTGAGGTACAATCACCGATCTATTCCAAGAATAACAAGGCATCATCACTAGATCACCAAAAAGCTCCATAGCTTCAGTTGCAATCGCAAAATCAACGGTACCGTCGGCGGCCATCTCAGAGATTTGAATTGGCGTGCCTTGATGCATGTGAAGACTCACATCGGGATAAACACTGATAAAACTTTTGATGACATCAGGCAGAACATATCGGGCTTGAGTGTGAGTGGTTGCGATTGATAAATTGCCTTTGCATTCGTCGTTGAACTCTTGCGCAACTTGTTTGATACTTTCTACTTTTCTTAAGATATCGCCCGCTATGTGTAATATAGCTTCACCAGCTGGCGTTACACGAGTCAAATGTTTTCCAGTTCGACTAAATATTTCCACGCCTAACTCATCTTCTAACAAACGGATTTGTTTACTGATGCCTGGCTGAGATGTATAAAGGCTTTGTGCTGTCATGGAGACATTCAAATCATGCCTGGCGACTTCCCAAATATACCGTAATTGCTGAAGCTTCATGTTATTTAAAAATCTCCTTATTCCTTCTTGGAATAAATATAGATCAAATAATTCTTACAGTAGATTCAAGATTTACGGTATTATTTGCCGCCTAACTCATTAAAACCACAACTAAAGATAGTAGTTTAGCGAAATTAATCAAAAAGGCGAATATGTTTACTTTAATTATTGCAGGCGCTTGCATTGGATTTGTGATTGGTGTTACTGGTGTAGGTGGCGGTTCACTTATGACACCTTTTCTGCTCTGGTATGGTATACCAGCTCACGTCGCTGTTGGAACTGATTTACTCTATGCTGCCATCACTAAGAGCTCTGGAATAGTTGCCCATCAAAAACAAGGCCATATCTCATGGCGAGCGGTAGTAGCCTTGGCTTCAACAAGTATTCCGGGCAGTTTAATCACATTATTGCTTTTACAATTTTTATTTACAGATGCTGATGAGTACGCTAGCGTTATAAAGCTTAGTTTAGGTATTATGCTTTTTATTACTGGTGCGTTTTTAGGCCTACGGTTAGTGTGGTTAACACCGACTATTGAGGTATCAGTATCTCAACATAATCTTAACAAGCAACAATATACAAAATTAATACTTTTAGGATTTCCTTTAGGCATGCTTGTTACTTTAAGTTCAGTGGGCGCTGGCGTGATTGGTACTATGCTTCTCATGATTGTCCTACCCTTGATGCCTGCTCGATATATTGTTGGCACTGATCTAGCTCATGCTGTGCCACTCACTTTCGTCGCAGGAATAGGTCACTTTTTGTTATTAGGCAACTTAGATTGGTCTTTACTATCGTCCTTACTACTAGGATCTTTGCCCGCTGTCTATATTGGCAGTCTTTGGAGTCGATACATACCAGAGTTATGGCTTAAAACATTACTCTCTATTTGCCTTATAGCCATAGGTTTAACATATTTGGTGCAGTATACCCAAAGCGTTTAGATTTTAGACTTTTTTTTACTATTGCAGACATCACAATCTATATTTTTAATAACCTTCGATTTTCGATGGGTCATGTGCTTTACATTCCAAGAATATAATTCACTACAGCGGCTCTCCATGTGTGAGCTCGCTATAAAGTGTAATCCTAAAGTAGCCATAGTCGAGCCAACGATACCGAGCAAAGGTGAAAAAACACCAGATTCTGCACAAGTAAGTTGTTTTCTCGGCGTATCTACTTGATCAAACACACAATTGTAACAAGGTGACGCTCGGCATTGATTGAGCAGCACACATAAGCCGTTAAACTCGATAGCCGCACCTGAAATGATAGGTTTTTGCATCGTCAGGCTTTGTTGATTAACCCAGTATCGAGTTTCATAATTATCTGAGCAGTCAAAAATAATATCAGAATTTTGAATAATAGGATTGAGTATATTTGAGTTAGCCTTGTTATACATGAGAGGCCAGTGTTGAATAGTAATATTAGGATTTAAAAGTGATAACTCGTCTTTTAAGATTTGCGCTTTTGGTTGGCCTAAGTGGTGAGACTTGAAGACGACTTGACGTTGTAAATTAGATAATTCAATACTATCGCCATCCATTAAATGGATAGAGCCTATGCCACTTGCTGCTAAATATAAACCCAAGGGATGAGCTAATCCTCCACAACCGATTATTGAGACAGTGGCATTTAAAAAAGCTATTTGTGTGTTAATGCCAGCGTCAAATAGCTGTATATGACGGCTATAACGAAGTAGCTCAGCGTCAGACAACATAGTAAACTCTCTACTTAGTTTTTTTATAATTTATAAGAATAAGCGAAGTATTATTATTCACCCATTCTACCTATGGTAACTCTTGGTTGTCCCTCTAAATCGTTGTAAGTGAGCACTGATTTAAAATTATGTGACAGTAATAATTTTTGGACGACGTTCATTTGTGAAAATCCGTGTTCTAAGCACAGCCAGCCACTAGGGGCTAAAAGACGCGCACACTGAGGGATAAGCTGTTGATAAGCAGAGATTCCTTTTTTTGATGTAAACAATGCATCAGCAGGCTCATAAGACGTTTCTCGATTCATTAAATGAAGTTCGTCATACGAGACATAAGGTGGGTTTGCCGTTATGACATCAAAAGAATTACTTAAAAAAGCACTACCCCAGTCTGCAATAATAAATTCTACACGGAGTTGAAGAGCTTGAGCATTTTTTTTTGCAATTGCGATGGCAGGTATTGAAATATCTGAGCCGAAACCAACAATTGACCTGTATTTGTTTTTGAGTGCCAAGATAATTGCACCACTTCCTGTCGCTAGATCTAAGCATCTAGGTTGCGTTCTACCCATTTTTTTTAGGCACTCAATTGCTTGGTCAACCAGTAATTCTGAGTCAGGCCGTGGAATTAGACAATGATAATTGATTGATAATTTAAGGTCGTAAAAAAAACAGTGATTTAAAAGATACGCTAATGGCACGTCTTCTTGTCTACGTCTTACTATATTAAAGCACTGATTTTTAATTCGAGTTGATACCTCTAAATTTGGTTGAGTAAATAATATAATCCTTCCTTTTACCCCAAAAAAAAATTCTAAAATTAAAGTGATTTCATTTTTAGATAGATAACGTGCTAAATAACAAGAAAGTACACTAAGCTTCATTCATTAGCGCTCATATGGGCCAATAAGTCTGCTTGGTGTTCTTGCATTAAAGGATCTATTACCATATGTACAGCGCCTTCCATAATGTCGTCTAACCGATATAAAGTTAAATTAATTCTATGATCAGTTAACCGGCCTTGTGGAAAATTGTAGGTTCTTATCCGATCTGATCGATCCCCTGTACCAACTAATGATCGTCGATTTTCACTTTGGTCTTTTTTCTGCTCAGAAATAGCGTGGTCCATTAATTTGGCTTGCAACCAAGACATGGCTTTCGCCTTATTCTTATGCTGTGAGCGCTCATCCTGGCATTCGACAACTACACCGGTTGGAATATGCGTAATCCTAATCGCTGAATCTGTCGTATTAACGTGTTGACCACCAGCTCCGGAGGAGCGAAATGTATCAATACGCAGATCATTTTTATTGAGTTCAATCTCGTCAATGGCGTCTACTTCGGGCATAATCGCAACTGTACATGCTGATGTATGTATCCGACCTTGAGACTCTGTTTCAGGCACTCTTTGTACTCGATGGGCGCCAGATTCAAATTTAAGTTTAGAATAAACGTTCTGCCCGATTACTCGGCAAATGACTTCCTTGTAGCCACCATGTTCACCTAAGTTAGACGACACAATTTCGACTTGCCAACCCTGCTGCTCTGCATAACGATGATACATTCTGAGTAAGTCACCTGAAAAAATAGCAGCTTCGTCGCCACCAGTACCGGCTCTAATCTCCAAAAATATGTTGCGACTATCATTTGGATCTTTCGGTAGCATAAGTTGAGTCAACTCCAACTCTATTGCCTCAATTCTATTTAATGCTAGGTCTTTTTCAACTTGACCTAGTTCTCGCATTTCTAAGTCATCTTCCATCAATAACTGGTTAGCTTCTATTAAAGTGCTTTTGGCCGACACCCACTGGTTGAACGACACAACAACTGGCTCTAATTCCGCATATTCTTGAGATAGAGTTTTAAACTGTAATTGATCTTGGGCCGTTTCAGGCTGACTTAACAGTACTTCTACTTCTTGGTGTCGTTCCGCTAAATTTTCTAGTTTTTGCTGCATCGAATCTTTCATAATCGTACCTAAAAAGAAAAGGCTTAACAGGCATTATCGAACACCTGAAACATGTAATCAAATTAAAAATAAGGTCGCTAATGCTCACCAGGCTGAAAGCCTAAAAGCTGTTTGGCAAGTAATACCTGCCCATCTTCACCTTGCATTGCAATTGAACGCAAGCCCTTAGTAGGACGATGAATAA
>Ga0115546_1001164_pt1 | contig 16683 bp, 14 predicted proteins | sample COGITO_mtgs_1004_FD_87186 | JGI IMG/M metagenome (GOLD analysis project Ga0115546, IMG submission 87186) | Pelagic marine microbial communities from North Sea - COGITO_mtgs_100413 | ecosystem: Environmental > Aquatic > Marine > Epipelagic | place: Germany:Helgoland, sampling site Kabeltonne...
ACTAAAGGTTTTATTGTTTACTGCATTAACATAATCATCACCAAGACCTAAAGTATCTCTAAGTAATCTTGCAGCTTCTGTTTTTTTACTAGCAGAAGCATTAGAGTTTAAAGTTTTAAGTGCTCGATTAGCTGCATAGTCTCCTGTAGCTACTGCTAATACACGATTAACCTTCTCTGTTGCAGTCATACCTGACACTAATAACTTACGCCAACTACTTGCACCCTCTAAATTAAATGTAGTATCTAAGAATTTCATACCAGAAGCTTCACCACCTATAGCTCTATAGTCAGCCATATATGTCTTTCTAAAGTTTTTATTAAACACCATATTAGCAAATGCTTTTGAAAAATCTACAACACCCAATGTACCTATTGATTGTACCGTACCTAACATAGCATTTTTTACTGGTGATAAGAAACCACTTAAACCAAAAGTAGCTGCGTAACCAGTAACATTGTTAGCAGTTCTACTACCAAAACTTCTAGATTCTGTTCTTATAATTCTATCTAAGTCATTTTGAAATAAAGATATTAATTCTTCTGAGTCAACTTCCTTACCTCTTCCTTTTGTCTGAAGTTTAATTTCATTAAAGAGTTCGTTTATATCATCACTATATACTTTAGAACCTTTAACCGTACGTATATTACCGTACTTATAGATACCGTCCCCAAAGTGTTTACTTAAACTAATGATGTTAGATATTCTACCACCATATCTATCCATACTATCTGTATAATCAACAGAGTATGCTTCAATTCTTTTAGCAATCTTTTTACCATTGAGCACTTGACCTTCTTTTAAATTAAAATCACTTTTGCTCAAGGTTCTAATTACACCGCCGTTTTCATCTAAGAAATATACTGGGTCTAAATCAAATACTCTTGAGTATTGTACACCATAGATACCATTTTTTTCTGTGTTGTTAGCAAATCTTTTATATAAAGCAAGCAACTCACTATCAGAAGCACCTGGATTTTTTAATCTTAATTGTTCAAATACTTTCTCAAATACGTTATCATTTTTATTTACAAACTCTAGAAGCTCATCACTAACAACTAAAGGCATAAAGTCTTTTTCTTTTCTTATATCTATACGTGTTAGTTTACCATTAATAAATACACCTTCTTTTACATTAGCACTTCTAGCGTCTACATATATATCGTCCATTAACTTCTTATGCAATGCAACTATCTCAGAGTATTTTTCTAAGTAAGCTTTGTCATAACCCTCTAGTAAGTGACCAAATCTTTTAGGCATAATTAAACCGTACATAATACTGTTAAACTCTTTGGTGCTCAAACTATTAGTCTTTCTAAAATCATCTTGAGCACGTCGCATTGTATAGAACTTACCTTTTATAATCTCAGAGTCTCCACCTTTATCTAATAACCTTTGTGCAATCTTTCTAAATACTGGAGCACCTGTTTTTTCATACAAGAATTCATACGTTCTGTGTATAGATAGTCCACCTTTAGCTGCCGCATACTGTACAAAGGTTAAATCATTTTTAAGAAAGTCATCAATAATCTTAACACCAGTAGCACCACCTTGAGATTGATTGGTTAAAATACCTTTGTATGTTTTAGATTGTTCTTTAGTTAACCTATTAGTTCTTCTTGTATTAAATAAAATATCTTTTAAATTTCTGTGTAACCCTCTACCTCTGCCGTCTCTTAATCCTAGTTGAGATTCTATTTGTCTAATTTCGTTATGTATACCTAAATGCTTTTCTTTCTTACCTACCTTTTTAGATTGACCACGTACTTTTTGTAAATCACTTTCACCTAATATAGACTTAGAAGTCTTAGTCTTTCTTGTAACTTTACCAAAAGCTATTTCATTACCTACTGCTACCTTTCTTCCATTTAATAGTTCAACAACATATACATCACCAATAAATTTGTTAGGTGTATTAGGTACATATACTTGATTACCAGTTCCTTGATTTCTTTGTATAACACCTTGACCACCTCTCTTAGGTATCAACACTGAACCACCACCAGAAACCCTTGCTCTTCTACCAATAATTTTCTTGCCTTGTTCTACAGTTTTTCCAGTAACTGTACTACCTGCTATTTTAGAGTGTAGAATAACTTCAGATAGTTCCATTGGTTTCTTCTTATTACTTCTTACAAGTTCATATATACCTTTGTGTGTGGTTATTTGTTCTTGTCCTGTAAGTTTACCTAACTGTATTGCGTCTGTTTCTTTTAAATTTTTAACAATAAAAGAGTTTTCATATCCTTTAGAACCACTCTTCTGTACTCTAACAATATCTTTTTCATCATAACCTCTAGCAACAATATCTCTAACCAATGCCTCATCTCTTGTTTCACCAGGTAATATTTTTAATTGTGTTTTATTAGGTGCTCTATCTGCGGTTATGATACCCCACTTACCTTGTTCCCAAAACTTTTTAATATCTTTATCCGTGTTAAAGAATACTTTTGTAGACCCGTCTTCTAATACGTTTCGTATTATTCTATTTACATTTCTAGGTGTGCTCTTGTATGTTTCTAAGAACTTATCTAATGTGGTTTCTACACCTTTGTTTCTAGGTTCTTTTGTATTGGGTGCATACACATCATAACGTATTTTAAGAACACCTTTATCGTTCTTAGTTACTTGGAAACCTTTAGCTGTAAATCCAGTCTTACTTTTAAAATCTAATCCTTCAAAAGCTTTTGGTATTCTGCTTAATTCTTTTGCTGCTTTCTGTACTGAGTAGTTAGCAATAGCATCTGCTACACCCTTTTCATTTATCTCGGGAACATAACTTCTAAGTGCTCGACTTACATTGTTAACAGTGCTCGTTATCTCAGCACCACCTGATAATCCACCAAAGGCTGCAACAAATACACCACTTGCTAATCTTTCTGTGAGTGTAGCTTCTGAACTATTAAGACCTGTAGACAACATACCTGCTGCTATTTTTTCTGTAGAACCTACAGTAAATCTCTTAGCACTAAACAAGTTAGCGTTTTCTACAGCTTTTTTATAAGCACCTCTTGCATATAGAGCACCACCTGCTGCGTCAAAAGGTAATGACTTAATATTTTTCATTACATCAAACTGTTCATCTGATTGTAATTGTTCAGCTGTTGTACCTATTTGTCCATAAGCTGTAAAGATAGCTGCTTCTTTTCTTACACGTTGACCACGTAATATTTTAAGTGCAGCATCTGGATTTTTAGCTGCAGTGTTAAAGAAATCATCTGCAAACTTAGATGTAGCTACTCTAGAGTTGTAAAAAGTATGTGTATTACCTAACCCAATTTGTGCTATAGCTTCTGCCTTTTGTCCTTTTTGCCAAGCTTGTCCTGCTTTTTGAATTGTTTTAGCACTCTTCATACTAACTGCTGCAACTGTAGCACTACCACCAGTTAGAGCATTTAATACACCGTGAACTGTAAACATACCTGCAACATTACCTATAACTCTAGCTGTTTTTAGTGGGGCAGATAAGTCACCGAAAGAAACTTCTGGTTCTATAAACATACCACCAGAACCAAATCCTTCTATTAGTGCTTGAGAAAATTTAATAGGTGCTCGTACTTGCTCTTGCTCCTCTAGTACTCTAGGTGCTCGCAAGTTAAACTTAACAGTATCTGTGGTAGGTTTAAAATTAAAACTTACTGTATCGGTACTATCTGGTTGTGCAAAATTAAAACGTACTGTATCTTGAGCCATTTTTCACCTATAAATTAATACCCTGTAAGGCATCATACTCTGTATCATCATCAAATTTAATTATGTTAGTAAAGTTTGGTGTGCCGTCTGGGTTAATGGTAACCATATTATTGCCACCATTTTTATCTATATAAGCAAAGATTTGCTCTCCTTGATTTAGTACCATACCACTACCTAGTTGTACGTTCTGCGGTAAGGTTACTAGTTTTCCTTCTGAATATATGTTATTGTATTGGTCGCTTCTTAAGATGTTAGCAGCTGTGTCACCACTGTCAGCTTTAGAATTGTTAGATTGCATCAATACATTTGATATAGTTTTTGCTAGATAAGAATTTATATCTGTTCTGTTAGCATCAGTAATAGCGTATGACTCATCAACCTTGTCATATAAAGTAACTATAGAACCAAGATTGCTAATGATAGCTGCATCTAATTCTCTTTGTCCTTGTACGTTACCACCTGCTGTTTTAATAATATCTTTAAATATTCCTTCTGCTAAATCAAAATTACCTGCTGCACCTGATTGTCTAATTCTTTGTATACCTGTAGATATAGCTTGTTCAGGAACTCCAAAGAAAGAACCTAAGGTGCTCAAGTTATCTTCTACTACTTGTATACTTGCATCAAAGTTTTCTTTTTTTATAGCAGCTTTATGCTTAGCGTCCATATCTTTATACAAAGCAGAATCTGGTTTTAATACACCTAATCCTGTTTGCATATTTTTTAAAGCTGTATCTCTTGCCTCTTTATTATCAGCGGTTAAATAATTTTGATAATTATTATTCATATCAAACTGATGATTTCTATACTGTTGATTAACAGTCATCATATTATCTCTGATTTGGTTACCCTGTTCAGAAGTAATATTTAACAAAGATAAATCAGGTGTTACTCCTGACAGAGGTGTATTTTTTACAAAGTCATTTACTTCTCTTAGTACCAACAAGTCATTATTTAAATTGTTTTGCTCTTCAGCTATACCGTCTAATCTTTCTTGTCTACTTCTATTGTATTGTAAGTCTTGTTCAATCTTTTGATTTTCTAAAGTAATTCTTTGTGACTCATTTAAATATCTAAATATAGTACTAGTAAATTGATTAGGGTCTAGGTCTTTACCAGATAGACCTTCACTTACTAATGCTGAAAAGTTGTCTTGTGTTTTTGGTATATATCTACTCATTATTAATCCTCATAATCGTCTTGGTCATCTGACCCTGTGAAACCGTTATCATCATCTGTTTTAAATAAATCTGCTAAGTCTGCAAGTTTTAACAAGTCGCCTTTTTGTTGAGACTCAAGAGATGCTAAGTATCTTTGAGCACCTGATACTCTATCAATAATAGATTGATTTATATTAAACAAACCTCTACCAAAAGAATCTTGTACTCCTTCAAAACTTTGTGCTGCCGCTTCACTTACGTCTCCATAAATGTTTCTTCCTAATGCAAAACCACGTTTACCTTCCATACCTCTAGCCTGTTCTAAGTTTCTAAACAAACTACCTCTTGCTCTTTCTTCCGCTAAATCTCTTTGAGATTCTAATTGACCTACTCTATCCTGACGCATCAGTGAATACATTTCAGCATCTGGGTCTGCTGCTTCGTATAACTCTGTCGGGATTACAGACACGAACTTTGCAAGTTCTTGTAGACGTTCGTCACTTGCGTCAGGAAAGAAATCTTTTAAAATATCTAGAGGGTCTTGACCTCCACCATATTGCTGTTCTTCATCAGCATCAGGTTCACCACCAGTTTCATCATCTTCATCTAAGTCTGGTACGTCTGGTGTGTCATATTCTGGTGTGTTAAATAAATTCATATTACCATTTTCCATAAAGAAAGAAGGTGCAGTATTTCTTACTGGATTACCAGAACCTATACCTGCTGCGTTACCAGGTGCAATACTATTGGGATTAACCGATTTGAACATAGCCTCTATGTCTGGCATTTTATATGGTTTTATAGCCATTACAGACTCCCTAAATTAAATAGTGGATTGTTTCTTACTGCTCCGTATGAACCTAATATATCTTGTACATCTCCGTAAAGTACATCAGGCTTACCGTCTATGGTGCTCGTAGCAAAATTCTTTAATGTTTTATTTAAAAACTTAGAGTTTATTTGATATAGTCCAAAATCTAATGTACCATTGTTATTCAAGTTAATAGCTAAAGGATTATTACTTGATTCCATTTGTGCTATGTAAGGTTTTATTTGTTCAAAGCTTACTGTGTTTCTATTGAAAGCACCTTGGAAAGAAGGATTATCTTGTCTAAATGCTGCCTCTACTTTAGAAGCAGATGAAAACTGACCTAATCCTCTAGTCTCATATATTTCTTTTGCTAGTGCTTCATTAACTTCAGGGTCTAATGCTAACTTATATGCTCTTGCATCTGGTGATAATTGTTCTACTGGTGTATTAAATAATTTTTCTTTTAATTGTGGTAATACATTTTTAGCAGCATACTCAGATTGTGATACACCACCTGCTGCAACTCCACCCATTTTGTAAAATTCATCACTGTATTGTGTACCACGTATATCACCTCTTAAGAAATCTACTGCAAATCTTTCTGGGTTAACTTGACTAGGAAACTGAGTTTTAAATTCAGGGCTAATCTTTTCATAAGCGTCTGATATATCACGCAATGTATCTTGACCTACAAGAGAAGGGTCTATTACTTGTGAGAAATCAAAAGGTGCTCTTTGACCCATAACTTCTACTGCTTCTATACCTGCTGCCTTAGAAGCGTCACCAATTTTAAATTGCTCTAATAGGTTAGACCTTCTTAGGTTGTCTGCATTTTGACTTGCAGCAAAAGCGTCAGATGCTGTAGTATCTATTGAAGGCATACCTAATTTACCTTGTTCAAAATTTAATAAACCTTGTAATTGATTACTAGTGTTAGTAGCAGCTGCTTGAGCATCTAAATTAGAAAGCATATTCATAGTTGTATCAGTACCTGTACCACCTAAGATGTTTATATCTACAATATCTTTTAGATAGTCTTTAAATTTATAATCTATTGCTCCTGATTTACCAAGCTCTCTTAGTTCACCTAAAGTTTCACCTGACTCTACTGCAATCTTATCATACTTCAACATAGATAAACCCATAACAGCGTCCATACCAAACTCCATAAACGCAGCATCTTTTTGTTTATCATTTAATCCGTCTACTGCTGCTTCGAAATCATCATAAGCATCTTCAATCTTTCTACCTTTAGACTTAGCTAGTAATAATTTATCTTGTACGTTTTTATCTAAGTCTCCGACTTCAACATCTTTAAATCCACCAGCAACAGCTTTACCTGCTTGTCTACCTATTGCAGGTAGTAATACTTTGGCTGCTTTTAAAGCTGCTGTTCCACCAGGAATTGCTAATGATATTAAAGTACCAATTCCAAACCCAGCAAGACCACCAAAGCCACCTTTTTTAGCTCTGTCTTGTGCTTTCTGTTGAGCTAGTCTAGCCAGTTTATCTATAGTTTCTATCTCGTCTTCGAGAATAATTCTTTCTTTTATGTTTTGTTTACCTAGCTCAAAGGTTGTGTCTGAACGTGAAGATATAGCTTCGGCTTGAGCTAAACCGTAGTCAATTTGTGCTTGTTGTCCTGATGTTGTGTTATATCCCATAATCCCTATAAAATTTATTAAATACTATCTTGCCATTTCTACTATTATTTATGGTTTTGGTATAATGTTTCCACTTGAATCTACAGCATCTCCTGCACCTGCAACACTATCTCCAGTGGCAGGTAAAGTAGCATACAAGTTTTTATTTTCTGCTATTCTTACACCCTCTTTAAGTACTTTAACAGCATTTTTCTGTGGTCTTTTTATATCTGAAAACTTTGCAAAAGTTTCTAACTCTCTATGGTCAGCTCTTTTATATTCCATTTCAAATAGTTTACCAAATTCTTTTCTAATTACTTTTAACTTACCATTGTGGTACTGTAATATTTCTTCACCGTTCTTCATACTACTGGTGCTCACCGCACCTTTCTTGAGCACCTTACTTGAGCCTGATGCGTGTGTAGCTTTTGTTCTCACTATCTAACTCCCTTAGGTCTAGTAATAATAGTTATATCTTGTAGCTCAAAATCTGTTGCTGTAGCACCAACTATTTGTAATTGTATAGACTTCTTAAACAGTGGTGTAGTTATAACATACTCTTGTGTTATTAAAGAACTTGAGTTTAACAAGTTGCTTGTGGTAAAAATATCTGCAAAAGAAGTGTCGTTATACTTAGCTTTTAATTGTAACCCTGAACCATTGTTTTGATATGTTACATATACAGAGTAATACTTTTTATCTACAGATTCTAAACCTGAAGTAATCTCAGCTGTCTTTATATCTATTGTTTGAGCACTTAATGTATCTACATCAAAGAATAATAGTTTATTATTAGTAGTACCATTAGTACTATCGTCTACAAATGTACATAATTCATTATTTAATAATATATAATTACTTATAGGTCTGTTATCTGAAACACCACCAGTGCTCAAAACATTATCTTCATCTATATTTACAAATGATTTTGTTTGTAAGTCATATAGATATCCTCCGTTGACCATACTAGCTGAGTCTTTATTAACTATTATTTGATTTCTTTTTGGTATAAATCCTACTGACATACGAGATGTATTTAAATTTGTTCTCCAAGTTTTCTCTTCTATAGCTCCAGATAATTTGTTAATACCATTTGCAAATGCAAACAATCCGTGCTCATTAGCCCACATAATACCTAAGTCTGTTTTTACTACAGCATTAGGACTAGTAACTCCACGATTTAAAAACTCTCCTTCAAGATACCAACCTGCATCTGTGTTAGATGATATGTTTATAATAAATAGTTTATTCTTTTTATACACAAATAATCTATCTTTAAATTCTAATATCTTTACAATCTCATCTCCGTCATTAGCACCTATATCTATAAAATATGTTTGTGGAAACGTATCATACCTAAGAGTAGGTGAGTATTGTATTCTATCACCCATTACTTTAGTTTTTCCTACAGCATCTGCGTACTTAACGTTGGCTACAAATGCTCTTTGATTAGCAACAGTGGCTGTCTTATATCCAAATGCTGCATTGTAAAAATGTATTGCGTGCTCATTAGGTGCAAACCCATTAATAGTTGAGTAAGTTTCTATGTTAGCTTGTTTTACTTCATAAGCTGTAGTATCTCCCTCATCATTTCTAGCGTCATCAGTTATGATGTAATCTCCTTTGTCAACAAATACATCAAATTCATCAGTTAAAGATATTCTTGAACCTTGTTCAAAGTCTATATCCGCTGCTAATACATATTCTTCATCACCAACAGTAAGGTTTCTTAAGTATATTCTTAGACCTTGTATAAATTTTTCTTGTGTAGCAGTATCTAATACATCATCATCTACAGATATTTGAATAACAGGATATTGACCTTCTGTTATATTTAAATTAGAAGACCAGTTAGTTATTTTAGACTCTTGATTATTATGATACACATAGGTTAAACCTATAGCATAGTTACCTGGTTGCCATAGTCCGTCTGTACCTGCTGCTGCTATACCTAAACCAATATCATTAGCAACTACACTTCCATTTGAAGCTGAGTCTGGTGTAACTGGTGTAAACTGTGTAAATGTACCTACTACTGGTGCAGCTAAACCACTTGTAAACAAGTGCATATTATCACCAAGCGTAGTGTTGTAACAATGACCAGCTGCATCTCTTGATTGCCTTATAAATCCTGCTTTCCTAGCATTAGAATCATCTAAATTATTAGAAGATATTCTAAGTCCACCGTCTGCGTAATAATAAACAGGGTTACAATCTCCTGAATTATCTGTAGTTAAATCTGCATTACTATCAAACTCTATAAGAGTAGAACTACCAGAAGAAGCTGCAGAATCGTTTATAAAGATATCTCCAGCTGCATTAGTAAACACAATGTGCTCACCTGCAGTCTTTCCTGATATAGGTGCTACATCAGATTTGAACGTAAAGAGCCCATTGCCAGGGTTTAATTGAACCATAGCACTATTAGATATAGCTGTACCACCAGAACCTGAAGTTAAGGTAGCATTAGCAGCAGAAAAACTATCACCGTTAGTGATAGCTCCTTGAACAGAAACATCTACATTTAACGCTTCTACCAATGCTCCTGCTACTAAATCTCTTTGAGCTATTTTATCTACAAAGCCTTTGTCAAAACGTTTGACACCAATAGGTTGTTTAGGCACTAACAGCCTCCACAATTACACTCACAATTCATTGTATCTCCTTTACTTTAGTGCTTTTTTAACTTCGTTCCAAATCTCATCATCTAGTTTATTACTAGATTTTAAGATTAAATGGTCACCAAGTTTCAATAACACAGCTTTTAAAATCTTTTCGCTTAACAAACCTGTTAATAATTTACTTAGTACTATATTCATTTTACTCTCCTTTTACTATTTAACTTATCTGCACTTCCACCTTCTACGAGCCTGTCTAATTCTTGAATTAGGGTCGTTTCTGGTTTTAGCTGAACTTCTTTTTAGTTGACCTAAAGACCTAGCACAGTAAGACTTTCTTCTCTTAGCTGCCTTGCTGCCTTTCTTTACTTTACCAGTAACAGCGGTCTTAAGTTTACTACCAGGGTTTGCTTTCCTATAAGCTTTAACACCTTTAGCGGTCATACCAGCACCTTTTTTAGTAGGTCTGTAATTAGCTCCTTTACCCTTAGTAGTTTTTCTTATTGCTTTTGTTTTTTTTCTTGCCATTTTTTTCCTTGCCAAAAATCTTATCCCAATTTTCATCAAACTTTTTCTTATTAATCTGTCTAGGCTTATCACCTTTACCTGCACCATTAGAACCAGAGAACATTATCTTCTTTTCTTTCTATTAGTTTTCTTAGCAAATGTTTTTACATTAGTAGGTTTACCACCTACTCCCTGTGCTTTACTTCTTTTTCTAGTTACTGCACTCCTTTTTTGTGAAGTGCTCATTGCTCTAGCTTTAGCAGCTGGAACACATTTAGGGTATTTTCTTTTACTACCCTTAGCAGACTTACGACCACATTTTTGATACTTGCCCTTTTTTTTCTTAGAACCAATATCAACCCAGTCTTCCTTAAACCACTTTTTAAGTCCGCCTTGATAAGCCATTAACTATACCCACCACCACGTTTTTTATACTCTCTTACTAACCAAGCATTAGCATAAGCAGAAGGATATACATCAAACTTACGTTTAGCAGCTGACTTTACTCTAGAGTACAGTGCTTTATTTGTAGGATTTGGTTTTCCTTTTTTTGCTTTTCTTTTTTTTCTTGCCATTAAAATTATACTTTCTTCTTTTACCTGATAATTTAGTTACTGTTATCATCTGATTTCTTAGTAAATCAACCAATTAAATCCAATCTTAGATTCATAAGATTGTACATCATACATATTAAGATATCTTCCTTCTAAAAATACTCCAAACTTCTTAGTTAGTTTCCAACCATACACTAAACCTAAGTCATAGTCCATACCATTTTCTGCTACATCATAGTTAAATGAATAGTCAGACATACCTTTAGTTATAGGGTATGTGGTTGCCCAGAAATGAAACCAGTTCTTAGGTGTATATTTATAATAGTCTGCACCTACTGATAAACTTAGTTCGTTCTGATATCCTAACTCTTTAGCATACCCTTCATTGTAATCTCTTACAATCTCTCCATAAATTTGTTTATAGAACTGGTCATCTGTGTTAGCTACAAGTTCACCTTCTGCATTATACCACTTGAAATCAAAGTAACTATAACCATACTGTGTAAACTGCTCTACAAATTCATCAGTAAATCCATAGAAGTATGCAAACTCCCAAAAAGGTGTAGAATTATCTGTGTCAATTCCTTGTTCTTCCCACCATAAATCAATAGGTCTAAAGTCTAAATATGCTGGGTGACTTCTACCTGCTACACCCATAGACAATGCTAAATTACCAAAGTCTTTTTTTACTCGCATATCTAATGCTGCAAACTCTACGTCTTCCAATCCTCTGAAATCGTAATTAGCTTTTGCTATAAAGTATTTACCCATATATCTAAGCATATACTGTTGGTTTATAAACTCTTCTCCAAACTCTTTATGGTCTGAGTATTCTATTACATACTCCCAACCTGTAGGAACATTACCAATAGCAACACTTTCATTGATTGGTGCTTCTTTACCTGTGTACCATACTTCAGGTTTATTTTCATAACCAAATCTTGCTAACTTTCTAATACCAAAAGTCATAACTGTATGGTCATCAAGCTCTTCTTGAAGTTCTTGTAATTGACCACCAGACACTTGGTATTGTAGTTCTTTAGTTACAGGACTACTAAAGCTATATGCACCATATATAGTGCTAAACTTAAAGAAGTCTTGTGCTGTTAATGCTCCCATTAATAACACGCAACCAAACAACTTTTTAAACCACCTTGCTAAATATATCATTGAAATCTCCTTAACATTATTTCATCTATCTCGCTGTTAATTCCTCTTTTAATTTTATCTTCGTCTAAGTTAAAAGACAATCCAGCTTCAAATCTTTTTATTTCCTTACCATACTCAAACATAATTATTGTTGGAACAGAAACTATCTTCCACTCATTAGCAATAATAGCACCATATTCTTTGTCGTCTATACTTGCGTTAAACCATATACAATTCTTTAAACCATTTAAATCTAACGAAGCTTTAAAGTTCCAATCTGCATTTACTTGAACTATAACGCACTCATCTTGACTCAATAGTTGAATCTGCTGTAAGTCTTTTAAACTACTTTGAGCATATAAGGGCGATACCGATAAACAAATACCAACCAAATATGTAATACCATATAACCAATTCATCTCTATACCTCATTTTTGCATCATCATACGTTCAATGTTTTTAACATCTTGACGCATTTCTTTCTGCTGTTCTTTAATCTCTTCAACATCTTTTTCGGTTTGTATGATTGTATTTCTAATCATTTGGTCTTTTAAATCATACTCAGTTCTACCTATTTCTGGCTTAGGCATCTCCTTTGCTTCTTTAATATCTGCCTGCAAAGTGAACCACATACCTACAACCATAAAGATAGTAACCGCTAGAGATACCAAAGTTTCTAGACTAAATGTAAATTTACTTTCTTTATTTACTTCCATTATTTTTTCCTTTTATATTTTTTCTTAGTTCCACGACCATTTCCTTGACGTGTCTTTTTCATTTTTTTCTTTTTAATTTTCCCTGTTCCAACAGAGCCTCTTTTTCCGTACATTTTATTCCCCTATTTCTGAGTGAACTAATACGCCACCTGCGTAAAAGTTATTATTTTTTGTTAATATTGTATAAGTTTCTTGTTCATCTGGATTTAGTAAATATTTATCTACTGTTTTAATAGAGTCTATAAATCTAATTCTATCTCCTTTTTGTATTTCTTGTGCTTCAAGTCCATACAATTCTTGTGCTTTATCTGTATCTAAACAAACCATAGTTCCGTCTTCTTTATACATAGGGTGGTCTTTTGTAATAGTTAACCCTCTGTTTACTGTAACAACTTTGTTAGTAGGGCTTGATTCAATATGTTTGTATTGTATATCTTCCATATCGTCAAATATATAAGTTACTAAATTACTATGATTAGGTTTTTCTATCTTTAAAATCTCTACTTCTTCTACTTGACTTGTATCAAAATTGTATGACATAACCATATCACCTACTTCTAATTCAGATATATGTTTGTAATAGTCTATACAATTCACTGGTACTCCTTCACTTACACAGAACCCACCAAAACTTGTAACACTTGTAGTTAAGGTTATACTTGTATCTGATGTATTATTGTTGGTTACTGTAATCGTACTACTTGTAGTTTCAGTTACGCTGCCGTGAGGTAAAAATGCAAATCTTACGTGCATAGTAACACTACCACTAAATGATACACTACCTACAGCATTGTTTAATGTTAATGTTTCATAGCCACTACCACTATTACTTGTACCACCAGCAAATGAATTATTCGTTGCTGTGCCTGGGTCTCCACTATTAGAGACTGCAACTCTTAATGAACCTTTTGCAGTACCACTATTTACAGCTCTACTAATAACAGCAGTACCACTTGCATCTGTCATAGCACTTGTAGTAACTGCGTGATTAGAAACGTTATCGCCTGGACTTAATCCTATAAATCTTATAGTAGTATCACTAAAAGAACCAAAGGAAGCATTAGCTGCTGAAGCACTATGGTCATAACTATAAAACTCAGTCATTTGGTGTGGGGCAGAACCGTCTGGTCTGTCACCACTATCATTAGCAGTATTAATAGTTGCTACAGTTCCGTCAGATAAATCTTCTAAAGAACTATTAGCAGTAGTTCCACTTCTGCCAAACTCAACATTAATATCGTTCATACTAATTTGTCCTGATGCAGTTAAAGTCATTTCTTAAGTTCCTCTATTTCTGCTTTTAATTCTTGTATAGATTTAATTAATACTGGTACTAATTTAGAATAATCAACTGCTTTAAAGTCGTCTTTACCTTGCAAGCCGTCATACTCTTTTACTACTTCTGGAACTATCTCTTCCATTTCTTGAGCTATAACTCCAATGTCGTGACCTCTTTCTTTACCATTAGCTTTATCTTTTTTCCAATCAAACTCTACAGCTCTCATCTTCATTACATCATCTAAGCCGTATGGTAAAGCTTCAATGTTTTCTTTTAATCTTTTATCAGAAGCGGTTGTACTTGAGTAAGCAATAATATCTGCGTCTGCGTGAAACGTACCACCTGCTGCAAATCTAAATTCATCTTGCACTGTTTGAACTTCTACTTTAATCATATTATCTGTAGAGAAGTGAAAAGCATTATCGTTATCTCTACCTACTACAAGAGAAGTATTTTTAATAGAAGATATTCCAGTTTGTGCAGCGTCTATACTTATTGTACCTGAACCAGTTATTGTACCACCGCCAATACCAGTACCTGTAGCTATACTTGTAACTGTACCAGAGGTAGATGTACTACCAGTAGCACCAGTAGCTACCGCTGTAACCCTACCATAAGCATCTAATGTTATTGTATCAATCTTAGTTCCATTAGCAGTTGAGCCGTAACTACCAGCTCCTGCTCCTGCTGCAGTTAGAGCAATATCATTATCATTAGCAGTTATACCAGTTCCTCCAACTACATTTAATGTTCTATCTGAACTTAAAGTACCACCACCAGTCATACCTGCACCTGCAAGTACAGCTGAATTAACATTAAAAGATAAGTCAAATGGGTCTCCGTCACTACCTGTGCTAGTGTCTGTCCAATTTATATTAATACCACCTGCTTCTACAAACTTAACTTCTTTTCCGTGTGCTATTGTAACTTCAGTTCCGTCTCCGTCTTCAAGTTGGAAAGTAGTTAATTGATTTGTATTAGTATCTGTATTAGTTACTGTTTCTGTAGCAGTTGCTAATCCAGTAACGTGTCCATAAGTATCTAATGTTACATCTTGTATATAAGTTCTTCCACTTCCATTAACACTAGCTTGTGAAGAAGTATCTTGGTGATTAATTGTTATAGCTCCAGAAGTACCACCACCAGTAAGTGCATTACCAGCTGTTACTCCTGTTATGTCTCCAACATTAGCAGTAGCTCCAGATGCAATACCGTCTAATTTACTGTGGTCACCAGATGTAAATGCTACTGAAGTTGTTCCGTTAATAGTAAGTGCATCAGTTTCTAATGTTCCGTCTACATCTACATCACCAGATATATCTAAGGTTGTAGCTACTAATGTTGATACACCTTCTATCTTACCAGATGTATGTAGTTTTAATTGGTCTGTGTCATTTGTACCGTGAATAGAAACATAGTCTCCGTCTGCATTATCATCTGAAGGACATAAGTGTAATACTCCTTCGTTTGCTTCAGAGCCTCTGGTTTCGTGCATAATATAACCAGGGTCATTACTACTATTATTTACAAGAAAGTCAATGTATGATTGTGATGTTGTACCAGCAAATGTATCTCCTATCTGACTAGCATTATGTACTGTTCTTAATCTAATTTGATTTGTAGAAGCTCCTGCTGTAACAGTACCAGTTGTAGTAAATCCACCAGCAGTTATAGTACCACTTGTTGTGTCATCAGCATTATTTTTTAGGAAAGCATCATCAACATTTAAAGTATCTCCACTTAAAGTTATATTTGTTCCTGCACTTAAATTAGTCTTAGATGATATATCTATAGTTGGTATTCTTGCTGCATCAAAAGTCCCACTTGTAATTTTAGATGTAGCTAAACTTGGTATTCTATCTGCATCAAAAGCACCTGAAGTTATTTTACTTGCTGCTAAACCTGCTACACGAGCTGCTGCTACTGTACCACTTGTAATTAAATCTCCACTATGTGCAGCAAGTGTTAAAGTTACTGCTCCACTATTACCACCACCAGATAAACCTGTTCCCGCTGATACGCCAGTTATGTCACCATTAGTAGTTGTAAATCCAGAATCATTATTAAATGCGGACAATGGAATTTCACTAATTAATTTTCTTCTATCTGCACCGTTATCTAAAAGTATAAGTTCATCTTCTGAACTATTAATTGCTGCAGTCATATCTGTTAATTCTGACATATCTAAGGTAAGAGTTACTGAACCAGAACTTCCTCCTCCAGATAATCCTACACCTGCAGATACATTAGTTATATCTCCCTGTGGTGCTAGTCCTGCAATTTCAGATACAGCTATAGACTTAACAGCATTTGAATCACTAGTATCTGATATAAGAACTAAATCATTAGTTGCTATCTCTCCTGCTAAACTTGTTCCCTGTACGTCTACGTTTAAAGTAGCACTTCCAGTAGTTGCTCCTCCACTTAATCCTGTTCCTGCAACAACAGCAGTTATATCACCTGTATTAGTTGTATAACCAAAATCTTCAATTCTATTTTTAATAGCAAGAGCTGTCATTAAATGGTCGTTTGCATTAGATGCTTCTGAACTTA
>Ga0115546_1001166_pt1 | contig 16679 bp, 27 predicted proteins | sample COGITO_mtgs_1004_FD_87186 | JGI IMG/M metagenome (GOLD analysis project Ga0115546, IMG submission 87186) | Pelagic marine microbial communities from North Sea - COGITO_mtgs_100413 | ecosystem: Environmental > Aquatic > Marine > Epipelagic | place: Germany:Helgoland, sampling site Kabeltonne...
AGGAACAGAAATAGTTGAAGCGAATAAAACTACTGAACCACCACTTTTAATAATTCCCATTGTTACACCTGCGGCATTTGTACCGTCAATATTTGCAACAATAATACTATTAATTTTTATTAGTTTGTTACTTGCACAAGTTAATAAGTCGGTTGTTACTGTAGTTGTTAAAGCTCCGTTTATACTGTTAGCGTATATCGAAGTTACATTTACTAAATTTGGATTTGCCATAATGTTGTCCTAATTTTATCCGAAAACCAAAGCCATTGCTATAGCTTTTCCTGTTGTTGCTACACCTGAACCACCTATACTAAGTGAAGATGCAACATTTAAATCTGTTAAGGCGTCTACCATAGCACCACCTGAACCTGCTCCGTCAGAGTAAATTACAGATGTCATTCCAGTTGGAATGGTGACTGTAGCTCCTGAACCTTGTTTAATAATTATGCTTTGAGAACCGCTAGTAGCATTTTCTATAATCCATACTTTTGAAACCGTATTAGGTCCAATCGTAATTGTACAAGTTGAATCTAGGGTTCCAGTATATTTTAAAAATAAAGCTCGACCAGCATCTGCTGAGCCGTCTGCTATTGTTGTTGTATGAGTGTCTGCGTTGGTTGTTATGGCTTCTGTTCCATAGCCAAAAGCATCGCCAATAAGTTCTAAATTGGTGTTGGTACTTGTTCCCCAAGTTCCACTCTCGTCCCCTGTGGCGATTTCTTTTAATCTTAAATCGTTAACGTAAGTTGCCATAATTTGTTCCTATATTGTATATAATAAATCAAAAAGAATAAAGTTTATACCCTATGCTGCAATATCTCTCCAATTAGGTGTTTGACTGTCTATAACTGGTGACCACACATTAAGTGTGCTAACAGCACCTGTTGCTGACACTCCTGTGATTGAAACTGTTGCTTCTGCGTCTATTGATACAGATCCAACTGATCCTATTGCGGCTGGTGCAAACACGATAATTTTATTAGATGATCGTGTTGTAACTGCTCCTACGGCACTTGTTGCCGCTAAACCTGATGTAATAATAACAGTAGCTTCTGCATCAATTAATACTGAAACATTTCCTAAAGTAGCAGTGATCCCGCTTAAAGAAACTTTTGCATCTCCTTCTGGAGTAACTGTACCTAAAGCAGAAGTTCCAACTTGACTGGCTGGGGTTATGTTGGCTTTACCAGTTACACTAGCTAAAGTTCCTAATGCTGAAGTGCTTGCTAGTCCTGATGGGGTAGCATTTGCGTCAGCGTTGATTGATACTGAAACCGATCCAAGTGAAGCTGTTACACCAGCAACAGTTGCTATTGCTTGAGCGTTTACTCCTACACCACTTACTGCTCCAGTTGCAGCTAATCCAGTAAGAGTGACTGGTACGGATCCTTGACCCCACTCGAGTTGACCCCAAGTGCCTCGACCCCAACCGTTAAGAAAAGCCATTTAAGGCTAGGCGATTCTTATAATCGCTGTTCCAGATGCTGCTGCTGGAAATACTATAGTGAAGTCTCCAGTAGTGGATGTTTTATCACCACCAAAGTCAATAGTAGCTACAGATCTATCAGCGTTAGTATCGTTGTAGATCATACATCCTCTAGCAGTAATAGTAGCTGTACCAAATGTTAAATCAGCAAAGTCGGTGAAACCTGTGGTTCCTGAACTTGTTGGATTAATATTGGTTAAAGCTGACCCACCTGAAGTATAGTTAGTACCACTAGCTTGATTAGTTGTAGTAAAAGCAGTTGTGGTAGCTCCCATAGTAGCTGATGAAGTATACAAAGCTAATTTAAAAGAATTACCGCCAGACGCTAAAAAGTTATGTTTAGCTTCTAATAGCTCTTTCTTAAAACTAGTCGTAAGTGTTGATGTAATTGCCATGTTAAAGTTCCTTTAATATTTTAGCTAGGTCTTCGTGACCTTGTTCTTTCAATAGATTACGCATCGTGCATCGTTCACTATTGATCGCCTGCTTTATATAATAAACGATTACGTTGTAAATAGCTAGTTTATACGCTTCAGCTTGTTGTCTTATATGAGGTGCAGCAGTATCACTAATACCACATATTCTATCAGTCAGTTTTTCAGCCCAAAACTCAGGCGGATGACCTCTATTTTGCTGTGTTTCTACTATAATAGAACCAATATCTCCTAACGTTGTGTTATCTATCATTTTAGTACCTTTTAGCCTCTGGTGGACTATCCATCACAGTTCTTACTTCTGTGATATTTTTTAATTGTTCTTCGTGTAAAAGTTTATTGTAGACAGAAAGTTTAATTTGTCTATAATTTTTTTCATCATCAACTACTAGTATATCTGGATCATCAAGTCTATGGTAGCCATAGACTCTTTTTTCTATAGGACAATCTGTGTCAAGTAACCCTGACCTAGCTGCAACGTTTACAATCATGCCTCGTTCTATACATTTAGATAACCAGAACTCACAACATGCTTTACCTGCTTCTGCAAAATGTAGATTACCTCTATAACTAAAATCTATACCAAATAAATTTATACTACCAACTTTATTGTAAAGAGCAAAAGCAAAAGCAAAAGGCACAGTATTATTTAAGTAAGCACAATCTGCATCCTGTGTAACTTCCTCTAAAGGATAAAGGACTGCAGAAGGGCACCTCTCATCTAGTTCACAAGTGTATATAGGTATATCAGCTACAGGCAACCAACGTCTCATAACATCTGTCTGACTTCCTGCGTCATCAGTATCCATAAACCTACTAACTGGATCAAGCATAAATACTCTATCGCATTTAGTAATAGCCCCCATACAATTTATTCCCCAAACTTCGTCATAGGTTTTTGAATGTACTAAACTAAGGTGAAAGTCTAATTGACTCTCGCCCATAGCAACTATGGCAATATTCTTGCCTTCGAGTTCTTTTATTCTCATGCTTGTGGTTGTCTCCGTATCTCGTCGTACCTGTATTGGTCTCTAGTTGATTTAGCTTCACCAAGATTTTTTAATCCTAATAAAGCCTCCTGAAACTTAGATTCGTATGCTGGTATTGCTTCATAATTTTTGAGATACGTGCATGCTTCAACTAAACAACCATATAACATGGCATTAGGAGCATTTTTAGACAGCCATGTTGTTTCACTACCTGAAGTGGTAGTAAGTGATGCTGGTCTATAATAGTAGTGCAGTTCAACCTCGTAGGCTGAATCTGGGGTGGGTGCGACTATAAAAGTATTGTCGTCAAATTCTGCATAATATTTTGGTAGTCCTGTTGTGGAAGCATTAGGAGTAAAATCCCTAATGAAAGAAACTTGTTTTAATAGTAAGTAACTATAATTACTGCTACTGTCTATTACAGCTAAACTAAAAGGTGCTAAATAGTCAGTAGGGCATTCTAAGTATGGTCCTGAAGCTGTTAAGTCACCAACTTGATTTTTTCTAAAATCGTCTAATTGTACATTTTTAAATATACGTTCTTCTGTTGTTGAGATAAACGTGGGTAGGTTAGTAACAAAACTAGACTCTGTGCTTTCCAGGTAGTCTTGTATAGCTGTTTTTAAAGTTGTGTACGTAAAACTCATACTGATACCGTTAATTCACCCACACTACCTGTTAGTGCAGACATATTATACATAGAACCTATTGTATCACTATTTTGTGCCCACATGATAGGAGAACTTACACCATTACTGTCCTTAGGATTAGAAACTATAACATAACCTTGCCCTGCTGTTGGGGCGGATATAGTAGGTCTTGGTTGATATAAAGCTTCTGGGTCTGCGATATTGTGTGGCGGATCTAATTGAGGGGATTTAGGCTCATAACATTCGCCACAAACTTTAAAGCCAGTCCACTCTTTTCTTAAATCAAGATAAGGTATATCAAAACCACATCGGTCGCATATCGCTCGTGCGTACTTACCTTGAGCATAAGCCATTAATAAAATCTCCTAGCTGGAGTCAACATTAATGATGCTCTATTTCTATCCTCGTCTGCTGCTAGTTTAAAATCTTGTTCGTATTGTTGTTTTAGTAGCCCTGCTTTTTGAGGATTCTTTTTTAAAGCTATATAGTAGGCTAGCCCACTAACCATACAAGGCATAAACCTTGAAGGTACTTCAGGATTTTCTGCTGATGTACTTACATCGTCAATCCTTTGTATTCTGTAAGAAATTAATTGATAGTTATTAGTGTCTGGTGTTGGCCAGAGGTTTACTACAGGAGTAATTTGTCTATCAACAAAATACTGTGTAGGTCTTGCTTGAGTAGTTTTAGTAGGAATATTTAAAAATTCTTGCCTACCTATTCTATCTATTTCTATATCTAGAACTGGGCTTTTGCTAGTGTCTCTGATAACAGCTGACAATATATCAATATCGTATCCGTTTAAATTATAACTGGCTGTGCCTTTAGTTAAATCTAGAGTTTCTTGCTCTATAGTCCACAGATTAACGCCTCTATTAGCCCAATCTGCAAACATTATATTCATAGAACGTCTAGCAGTTCTAGCATCGTACCCTGTACGTTGTTCTAGTCCTGCTAGTTCGTAAGCCTCTTCTATAGTTTCAGCTATATCTAAGGCAAAAGTTTTAGTGCCTGAAAAAGCCATTTATTTAAAACTCTTTAAATAGAGTAATTACTATAACGTACGAGTCACCGCTTCCAGCACCTGTCGTTGTTAGTAGTATATCTCCTGTTTTACCACTGCCTGAAGTGTTCCTGATACCACCGAACTCTGTAAAATCTTCGTCAGTTGTATAGTCTGAGTTTAAATCCCAACAGATAGTATTAGTAGTAGCATCCCACAAAAGTTTGACACTCATACCAAAAGTTGAATAAACAATTTTAGCTAACCTTACACCAGTACATGCTTTACCATCACTAGTTCTAGTTGCTAAACCACTTACATCAACCTTATTTACTGCTGCCTCGCCTGTACCATCGGATGTGTTGGTCAGCTGAATAACAGCTGACCTATCACTATCTGACAGAGTTGTTGAAGTTACTGCGTCTGCCATATATTACTCCTTAAGAAGCTACGTCGTAGCCGATTATCTCAATCATAAAACGACCAGCAGTATAAGCAGCATCGCCTGTACCTTGACTTACTAAATATAAGTATTGATCAGCAGTAATGTCTCCACCAGCAACCATAGTGCCTGCAGATGCAGCACCAGCGTTAATGATTTGAGTTTCAGTTAAATCACCGATAGCTGTATCGTTTACACCTGTGCCTTCAGTAGCTGAGTACAGATCAATGTCTGTGCTTCCGCCAGCAGGAGTTTCTACACATGTCATAGTTACACCAAAAACAACACCTTGGTTGGCTGTTGTAACCTGTGCTATATAAGCAACACCTGAGCCATCTTTACCGATAATATCGCCTGCAGTTCCACCGTCTTTTAACCCAGTTAAGTCAATCATGATAGTAGATTTTACTATGTTAACGTTAGTGTCAACATCACTGTGTAGTCTGTCTACCTGAGTGATGTAAACTGCTGCTGTGCCTTCAATACCAGCACTTGCAACAGCTTCATTTGCTATTTTATCGCCACTAGTAACAGTAACTGTACCAGTGGTTGAGTTTTCTGAGATAGTTTGAAAACCGTTTTTGGAGCGGACTGGTCCGCTAAAAGTTGAATTTGCCATAATTTCCTCCTACGGAAATAAGTTTCACCATCTTGGCTTGTCTGCTAGGTCAGTTGGTAAAACAAGTTAAAAAGTCCTAGAAGTGAATGATATAACGTATCTTAGAAAAAAGAAAGGGAGCCGAAGCTCCCTTAAATGACGTAAAAACGTCTACCCCGAAAGGATTAAGCTCCTGGTGAACCGTACATTCCACGCCAGTCACTAAAGCCGAAAGAATATCTTTCTCTTGCTTTGTATCTTACGTTTCCTGTTTCGAAGTCACCTTCCATGCCAGTTGACATAGGTGATCTTACGAAGTGCTTCATACCATTAGGAGCATCAGTCTTGATGAAGAAAGCATCAGTATCTGTTAGATAATGGTTAACAACGTAACCTTCTGGGAACATTCCCATGTTTTTCATTGCGTTGATGTCATTATCAGAAGTTGATACTCTTCCTGGAGTTTGAAGGATTCTCTCAGCTACAAATTGCAGTTGAGGAGGAACGATTAATTTTCTTGCTTGAACATTAATTTTAATTCCTCTCTCGTCTTTAAACTGAGAAATATCGATCAAAGCATTCTCCAATGAAGTTTCATTCAAGTCTGCAGCAGTTGAAGGTTCATTTGACTGATCGCCAGCTGTTAAAGTTGGGTGATCTGTAGTCATTAAAGGTTTGCCGTCGCCTCCTGGGAAGGAAGTTGAGAAACCATTGTTAAGAACATTCGCAGCTTTTACCTGCTTGGTGTTAGCCATTGAACGTGCTAAAGCCCTTGTATATCTAGAAGATAGGCTATCGTAGAGGTTATCTTCGATTGCTTCTTCTGTCAATGAGAAGGCTAAAGCGACAGTTTCATGGGTGTAACGAGATGTGAAAGTTTCTTGAGCTGTATCATAACTAACTGAAGCACCTTCCCCTTTTACAGGAGCTTGTGCAAAGCCAGCCAACATTACTTCCTCTTCGAAAGCTCTGTCAGAATTCTCAGTATCAAAAATTTCCGCATGTTCGTTCTCATAACGATCGTACTCTAAACCAAAAAGTGCGTTCAATCCTGGTTCGAGTTCTTTTACTAGTTGAGCTCTATTAATTGCCATTTATATCACCTTTTAGTCGTTGCCGAATACAGAAGCTGGGAATATGAATAAACCTCTAGCATATTGCCCAATTGAGTTGTCTGGTCTATCGACGAAGCCAACCTGTTTAGCAATACCACTAGCAGTAGTAGTAGTCACACCTTCTTTAGAACGGTTGTTGTTAGTATCACCTGCAGTTGTAGAGATAGTATGTACTTTACCGACGTCTGCTTGAGTAGGAGTACCTGTGTACTGTGCCTCATAGACTATATCGGGATCAGCATATACATATGCTTTAGCATCTGCAGAACCTAGTGTTGCGGTACCATCTGGCCATTTTCTGGACCAAACTGGAGTACCATCTGTTGCTGTGTATTGTACACCGTAAAACACACCTAGAGGAGCGTCGGTTGCACCACCTTGAAGAACGTAACCACTTGTCAATTTCACGACATCACCTGAAAAAATATCACCTGATGCCCCACTTGCGATTGCGAACTCTGAAGGTCTAATAGTGCCACCACTCATATGGTATGCTGGTGTAAATCCGTTAGGATCATTTACATTAGCCATTTATATCACCTTTATTGTTAATATAAGTTCAAAATATAGTTCTAAAGTACTAGCCTTTAGAACCTCCGCTTCCAAAAGTAATCTTAGATGACCTAGACGGATTGTCTATAGGCATAATAGGATTACTCTCTCGCATAAGATTATTGTCCACTGCATCCATCTGATCGTTAGCAAGTCTGGCGTAATATCGCCTTCTTTCTTCGATCGTCTCGATTGGCATCTTAGCGAGGATTAAGCCACCAACTCCTATGACTCCAGCGTGTTTACCTTCATCAAGGGATGGTGCTTCAAAATCAGGATGGTCTTTAGCCATTACTGGCTCCCAACCTTCACGAATACGTTTAGACATATTCGCTTGATCTTGTTGCCCAACCATTGACTCACGTATCCATCTGTATACATAGCCCTCTGGTGGATTGGGTGCGTCTAATAAAGACGGTGGACTCCATGGTTTTCGTCGTGAAGTTTTTTCTCGACTTTCTGCAGATCTGGAGGTTCGATCTGTGTTAGTAGTTTCGTTATTTTTATCTACCATTTTCTACTCCTTAACATGCTTAGCATATTCTTCTAGTGGCACACCTAATCTTTTTGCTATTGCTACTTGACTCGGTGTGAGTTGTACTTTTCTACGTGAACGTGTTCTTGCTGTTGTAGACCCTCTACTTGAACCAGCTACTACCTCGTTCACAGTGTTCTGTTGAGTTTTTCCTAATTTATGAGGAAAAGCCTCAGCCATTCTTTTATCCACTTCTGCGTAATAGCTATCAGAAGTTGGATCGTAACCCTCTTGTTCTACTAGTTGCCTATGAAAAGCAAAAGCACTAGTAGTCATAGCTACGTCAGAGCCGAACCATTCGTTCTGTTTAGCCCATTCCTGAGCTTTAGGATCTGCTTCTACTTGAGCTTGTTGTTGAGGTTGACTTCTAGATTGTATTTCTTTTTCAACATCAACAACAGGTTCTTGTACCTCTTCAGTATTTTTTGCTTTGACTCGATTAAGGCTTTCCTCTTCTACTGCTAATTTAGCAACATCTTTTTGAGCTTCGAGCATTGCGTCTGTATCGCCCATCTCGTATGCCTTTTTATATCGGTCTTGAGCAGACTGAAGTTCAGACCCAACTCTACCTTTATACTCATCATATAAGTTCTGATCAGTTTTTGAAAGTTTATTTTTTGTCTGATTAAGTTCACCCTGAACAGACTTAGCATAATCTATTGCTGCCTGTTCACGTCTTTCAGCTTCTCGAATCTTATAAGTCAGTTTAGCGATACGTTTTTTAACGCCTTCGCTGTAATCTTCTATTTCATCAGATTCTTTTTTAGCTTCTTGTTGAGGTTCCTCTTCTTGAAGTTCCTCATCCTCATCATCTTCTGACTCAGGGAGTTCAACTTCCGTTAACTCTTCCTGTTCAGCTTCTTGTTGCAAGGCTTCATCTGCCATGTTTTGCTCCTGTTGTTGCGTGATTCATATTAGCCTGAAACTATATCCTCAGGATCGTTTATAACTGCTAATACATCATCATCGTTTAATAATCGCAAGTCGCCACCCTCAATTTTGATTCGTGCTCCTGCGTACCTGCCGAATATCACCCAGTCACCTTCTTGACACCATGCACCTCCAGGATATCTATCCTTATCAGCGTATGCGTCTGGACCAAGCGATACTACGTATCCTACATTAGTGGCTATACGTTCTTTTTCTAATGTTTCATTAGCTAAGTATAGACCACCTTTAGTTTTTTGCTTTCTGCTGAAAGGTAAAACCATTAGTCTGTAGCCTGTGGGGGTAGGGAGTTCTTCTTTTAAATTAGAATCTTTTTCAACATTATCAGGAGTAAATTTTAAATCTTCCTTAGGTTCAACTTCTTCTTCTTTAAAACGGTCAACCGAATTTGGTATCGGTTCGCCACCTTTGCCGAATGCGGCAACTTCTTTAGTCATCTTCTATATCCTTATGCAGGTCTCTAATTAAGAGTTCCGTAAACGACAGACCTGATATTTCGCCTACGATTTTTTGATAACTTTCAAAATCTTGCACTCCACCATTAGCGAGTGTTTCTGTTAACTGCTCTTTTCTTTCTGCAATTAACTTCTTTAACTTATCGAACATCTATACTATTTCTTCTTCTTAGATTTTCTTCTAGATTTAGCACCAGAACACTTCCATCTTTTTCTTGATAAGTTATTAGGAGTGTTAGGATCATTTTGTTTTTTCTTAGATAACCTCTTTTTTATACCTAAACTTCTTGCACAATACGAGTCGCCTTTAGATGTTCCTGGTCTGACTCTTCTTTTACCGTCTTTGGCTTTACCTGCTTGACCATAACTAACCTTTTTACCAGACTTAGTTACTTTTACTTTAGCCTTGCCTCTTCTTGGTGTTGCCATTGTGATCAGTATACCTAATTATGCTAATTTAGTAACCTTAGTTTTGTTAGCCACACCATTACCTTTACACATAACAGTATTAGAGCCACCACCTTTTTTCATCATTTTAAAATCTACGCCAGATAATTTACCGTCTTTGTTTTTATCTAGTTTAGTTTGACCACCGTGTAGTTCACCACCGTGTGCTTTAGCAGTTCTTGCTGCTGCCTTAAAATCTGATGCTGAAGGTGCACCTTTAGCTCCTGGCTTACGCATTTTTCTGCCTTCTTTACGTTTTTGGTTTATGTTATAATATAAACCTCTTTTAGCAGTTCTGCCGTCTTTAGTCTTATGCGTTTTTATACCCATTACAGTTTACCGCTCCAACTTGCGTTGTGCTTTGTGCCTTGTGTAGCTTTACCTGTTCCTTGAGTTTTAACTTTACCCTGACCAAATACTTTTTTGAATAAAACATCTTTTACTCGTACTGGTTTTGATAAGTCAATTTTATTAGGACCTTTTACATTTACTTTTTTCATGGTTACTTCCTCTTTTTAGCTTTTCCGCCTTTTTCTAACTTGACTTTTCCCATTGCACCACCGCCACGTTTTTTAGCTCTGCCCTTAACTGACTCAGCGTCAATACGTCTACGGTTGGCATTACCAGCTACAAATGATGAACTAGCTTTACCTCTATTTTTTGCTCTTGGCATTTTATCTTCCTCTATTTTGGTTATCTGAGTTTCTTACATCTTTAAGTATCTCAGAGTATGATTTACGGATGCTCTCTTTTTCTTTCATAAGAGCTTCCTCCCTGTCTTGAGCTATTTTCATTTCTGCTATAGCTTCCGTTGATTCTATTTTAGCTAAATCTACTTGAGATTTTAAGGCATCAGACTGTGCTTTTTGCGCAATTTCCTCACGTTTTAATTCCACTATAGGATTCATTTGTGCGTTTTCTTGTGCTTGAGCCATAGCCTGAGCTTGACCAGTTACCACTTGGGTAGCTTGAGCTGCAAGTAGAGCTAATTCATTCATCACTTCTGGCGGTATTTCATTGCCAAGTTCTGGTAGCTGTTGCCCTAATACTTGTTCTATTTGTTGTTTATATAACATGGCTTGGTGCTCTTGTATGTTTGCACTAATAGCCATCTGTGCTGTTTGATTTTGAGCTACCATAGGATTCTGTAAGAAAGAACTATGCGCAGCAATATAGGCATCATGGTTCTGGAACTCAAACGCTTTAATAGGTTGTCCTGTCATGGATGCTTGTTGTTCACTTATCGGGTCACGAGGCGGTATTTCTTGAACAGGCGGTAGTATACCGTCTATATCTTTTACCTCTAGTGCCTCGTACATACGTTTATAGGCTTCTCGTAAATCATGTATTTGCGGTGCTGCCTGTGCCATTTGTAATTCTTGTTGAGCTAACATTACCCTTTGAGCCATACTAAATATGTTAGGATCGCTTACTGGTATAATATCAACTTTAGCATCAAAGTCTTGAGCTTTAATTTCTCTACTAGCTCCTGGAACATCATAAGGATAAACAGGGGGTAGGCTACGAGAAAAAATACCAGCTAATAACCTAAACTCTTTCTTTTGAGCAAAGTGTAAACGTTTATGAATAGCCGACATAACCTTAGTACCACGCTCTAACATAGCTACAGTAGTGCCTACAGGTAGCTGTTGACTACCTATATCGCCTACTTGCATGTCTGCTATGCTAGCAAAACGTCTACCTGAGTCAATTATGACTCCTAATAGCTGAGTTAATACGCTACTAGGCTCTTTATAGGGTAAAGGCATCAGTGCATCACGGATTGTGCCTCCTGGAACGTCTACATCCCTAAATTCACCAGGACGTAACGGTTCGTCTTCCCCTTGTACCCTCATACCACGTGCTTTAAAGCCAGCAGGTAGGTTACTTAGCGTTCCAGCGTCAATTAACTGACGTAAAATTGATGTAGCTGACTTAGTAAGCCCACCAATCATGTGAATTAGCCCAAAACCGTAAAATCCAAGCCCTGGAAGGAACTTATAGTGTACAAAGTACTCTTTTTTACGGAATAATTCGTCTTCTTGCTCCCAATTACGTCGGATTGAGAGTATTTCATCGCTATCTTCTAAGATAGTGACGATATAAGGTACGGCAAAACCGTAATCATCTATGTCTGGAAGCTCTAAATTGACGTGTAACTCTAAAACTGAGTACTCATTATAGTCAGTTAGAGGTGGCTCTATGCCTTGAAGCTCATCAATCTTTTCTTTTGCTTCGTTATATTCTAAATCTACCCCTGCTTCACCTATTTGTACGTCTCGGTACGTACCATTCATTTGTAATTTTTTTAAATCGTTACCTGTCATACTGATAACATGAGTAAAACGTGGGCTGGTTTCTAAATCTGTAGTTTCGTAGGCTACTACTAAGTCTTCAGCTTTAACTAATCTACTGGTAGCCCTACCTAATAGGTTATCGTAATAAACTTTTTTGAATGCACTACCAGCCAATGGTAAATAAAACAATAAACTATCCATTTCTGGGTCATACTCTTGCATGACTTCAGTAATTTGATAATTCATAAATTCTTTTACACGTTGACTTTGACTCATTGCCTCTGGACTTTCGTTGCCCATGACACGTGTTTTTACTGGACCACCACTTGGTAATAATTCTTTATAGGCTTGAGCTTGAAATTGTGTTACTGCTTCACTGAGTAAAGGGTGATGTACACCTGTAGCTCCAGGAAAAGGTTCTTCTCTTTCTTCAGTTTGTATACCTAGTAATTCTAAACCTTTAGTAAATACATCAAGCCAATCTTTACGTGATTCTTTATCTTGTTCAAAAGCATCAACTAGTTCACTAGCTAACGTTTGTAAAGAAGATGAATCTAAAACTTCTGCTAGATTCACTTGGTGTTCGGTAGCTATTATTTCTTCCTCTTCAAAAAGAGGGATTAAATTACCGTCCTGACCTACTTCAAAAGCGTTAGTCATTTCACCCTGAATATTCATTTCTTCAGGAAGCTCAATTTCTAGCGTTTCTTGTACTGGACTTAATAGTTCTTCAGGTAAGCCACCTTCTTGGAGATTTTGTCTTTCTATTGCCATGGGTTAATAATAACTTATTTTTCGTTTAGGATATAGCTCTTCGTCTTCATAGTCACTGGGTAGTTTTACAAATCCACCTTGCCTAAAACGTAATAGTGCTTGAGTGGTTGAGTCTACTAAGTCATCATGATCACCAGCAGGAAACATCGCACATTCTTCTATAACGTCGTGTGCCCATTTAGTATCAGGTGCCCAAACCATACCTGACTCAAATAAAGGTGCACTTGCGTTTACTCTAGCTACTTTATCATTGCCTTTGCTTGGAGTAAAGTTTTGTACAGGTATACCTATATTTCGTAATTCTTGTGTTAGGGGCATACCACTTGCTTTACCTTCTATAATAGTTACGTCAGGTTGCCATTCGTGATATTGTTCTAAGGCTATAGCTTTTAGTTCAGGAAAACTGTACCTACCTTTTATAGCGTCTAATAAAATAATGTGTGGAGCTGTACCGTCATAGTAATTTTCACCTAGACTACCTTCTGGGTAAAATACTCCCCAAGTAGTAATAGCTGAATAGTCTGCCATTTCACGTTTTAAAAATGCAGTATCGTAACTTTGTATTAAATATTCGCAACGTGGTGGTTTTTCATTAGTCCACTCTTGCCACCACTCACGTTTTATTAAGGCACCTTCTTCTGAACTAGGGTTCTGCATGTATTGAGCGTGCCATTTAGGACCACCCCTTAACGTAGCTTGTACACTTTCTAGTTCTTCTTTTGACCAATACTCTGGCCATAGTGGGTCACCACTAGGCAATATAGCAGGAAGCTCAATAAGTTCCCATTGATCTGCTTTAGGATCACGAGCCATATCTTTTAAAAGTCTACCTGTTAAATCGTTAACGTTCCAACGTGTCATAACTATAACAATGGCACCTCCTGGCTGTAACCTTTGCCTTGGACCAGAAGTATACCACTCATACGTATCTTCCATAGACTTAGGGTTTAATGCGTCTTGTTCTGAGTGAGGGTCATCAATAAAAAATAAGTCCGCACCACGTCCCGCTAACGCACCACCTACACCAGCAGCATAGTACTCGCCCTTTCGTTTTGGGTCACGTTTATCTTGAGTTTCCCATTTACCTGCTGCTTTTGAATCTGGGTTAATGAGTACGTCAGGGAATATTTTTTGAAAGTCTTCCGTTAACATTAAGTCCCTAATTTTTCTACCAAACTTAACTGCTAGGTCTGCGGTGTGAGTGGCTTGTAGTATTTTTAAACTTGGGTTACGCCCTACTAAATAAGCAGGAAAATAATGTGAAGCAAATTCACTCTTCGTGTGCCGTGGTGGCATATTAATAATAAGCCTTTTAATTTTACCTCTTGCTATACGGTCAAAAGCATCTGCCATTTTAGCATGGTGTGCACCAGCTATAAACTGTGGCCACTGACTTTTAACAAAAGTTATAAATTCATTTTGACAAGTTTCAACACGTTCTATTTCTGCTAACCTTTCAGTTAGTTCTAAATGTTCTTTGAGGACATCCTCAGGAAGTTGATCTAATAATTCTTTTTTCAATATTAAAGTAGGGTGGCTAAACCGCCTGTCTTCATGCCTTTTAATTTTTGTAAGTGTTCAACTAATCCTTGAGCATATTCAAGGTTTTTATTTAATAGAGTGCCTGCTTGTTTGCTAGCATTAGGATTACTTAAAACATCTGCTGAATAAGTTTTTGATAATAGTTCAATATTTTCTTTTACACTAGGAAGTATACTGTCAATAGCTTCGTCACGTTCTTTAGAAGATAGTTTTTGTATAGCTTGAGCTACATTTCTATAATCCTCTAATATAGCACGACTCGTTATATTTTTAGGTAGTAAGTTGAAAATACCTTTAAACTTTGACGGTCCCATAAAGTTCATTGCTGCACCACGTAAGTTTTTTTCAAAATTATACAAAGGGCTTAGTTCTAATGGACTGACAGGAGAAGCGGTCATCGTATCAAGAATAGCTTGTTTATCTGCGTCTGACATTGCTCTTTGTTCTACAGATGTTTCAGGCGAAGATAATTCTTTATATCGATTTAAATCCATATCGGATATTGCTCTTAAATCCATTGAATCTGGTTTTGCTAGTGTAATAGCTTGATCATACAAAGAGTCCCCAGAGTTGTTTTGTAAAAACTGTGCCATATCTTTATTAGACAGGGCTCTTTGTGTTTTAGTGCCATCAGGCAAAGTAATTGTGTATGTTTTTAAATCAGCCATGTTCTTTGTGTAAGTTTATAAAGTATTCTGCGTCAACTAAAGCTAACGGTTTACTTTTGTTTCTTTTTATTATAACTAGACTTTCTACGTTTGGGCTAGTATTACTTGAACATTGCTCGTAGGCTTTCCACACATTGACGGCTTCTTGATTTTTACACTCCACACTATAAGGAAATAGTTTTTTAGTTTGTACGCCCATAATGAGGTCTTCACCACTACTGCCCATGGGTCGTGATTCAATATCTTCTGGGTCCACGGACAATAGTTCTATGAGCTTGTCCCTTACCCACTGTTGTAAGCGACGACCTTTAGCTTTAGCTGAACTAGTTTTCAAAATGCTTAGAAGCTCTTAAGCAAACCGTGGCTAATAGTCCGCTGCCTATGGCAGTGGCTAGGGCTTCACCTATAACACCGCCAAAGTGACTAGGATGAATTAATAAATCGCCCACAAAAGTTGCCACTCCTATAGAAACACCATGAAACCATAAAGCATCTTTATAACGTTTTAGCACAGTATAGCCAATAAGGACCGCTCCTGCACCAGCAATAATTCCTGTTTGATTAGCTTTAATCCAATGACTAAAAGTTAAAGCAGTTAAATTACCCTGTACCATCAAAGGAAAACAAACGTAACAAGCCTGTTGCCATTTGATAAAAAAGTCTTTTGCTATTTGTTTAATCATTTACCTTGCCCTCGATACTTTTTACGTCGTTGATTTTTATTCGTGCCTGCTCCGTGGCTCATGCGTGAGTTACCTATAGACGTCTTCTTTTTGACATGCTCTATTCTTTCTTTTGACCACTGTTTAGGCATTACGGTTTAGTTTAAACTCTTTACGAGCATTAGCCAAGTGTTCTCTATTTTGCATTATTAGCACAGGGACCATGGTCGAGTTTCTACCTTCATCGGGATGCGACCAAAACCACTCTGCTTCAGGGTACTCATCTGCTAGTTCGTGTGCCGTGGACTCTAGGACTTTGCGACACACCGTGCTATGAACTTTGAATAAAATAGCAGGATACTTGTCTAGTTCGGTATATAGCTCACGGACTAAAGGCTCTGAATAATGTAGTATGGGTATTTCTCCGTTGTCAAAGTGCTTTAGACTAAAAGGGCAAACCTCAGTTATTGATTTCAAATAGTCTCTCATAGCTAAAAAATTTTGCAGTAAAAATTTTTAGTAGGAGTCCCTTTCCGCGTCATACTCAGTATTTTATAGTGACTGACCTAAAAGTAAAGTTTATAGTAAACGGCTCTTCTGATTATTGACGCAGGCGTTACGCTATGCATAGTTGCTATAAAGGGGGGTGGGGGGTGGCACAGCGGACTACTGGAGGACTGTTGATTTGTAGCAGCTGTTACGTCCGTTATAGCTGTGCCACCTGTCTTGTCTGCGTTTGCATCTCCCGCGATAGCGGGATCTGTGTCCCGCGAAGCGGGACGATCTGTCGCGGACGCGACGCGATCAACCGCTCGGGTTACGGGCGTAGTAAGTACTTACTAACCTAAAGTAAGTACTTACTTACGTATAAAAGTCGTAACCGCTCGGGTTTAAAAGGCGTTAAAATAAGTACGTTTATTTTAGTATATAACGGTTATAAGCCTATATATTTAGTATAATTACCTTAGTTATTAAATAAAGGGCGTTTTTTAACTACTTTTTTAACTAGCCCTAAAAGGTAAATAATATGACTAAAACTAATACTAAAAAAGCTACTACTAGCGTTACTACTAACGTTACTA
>Ga0115546_1001169_pt1 | contig 16667 bp, 13 predicted proteins | sample COGITO_mtgs_1004_FD_87186 | JGI IMG/M metagenome (GOLD analysis project Ga0115546, IMG submission 87186) | Pelagic marine microbial communities from North Sea - COGITO_mtgs_100413 | ecosystem: Environmental > Aquatic > Marine > Epipelagic | place: Germany:Helgoland, sampling site Kabeltonne...
ACTTTAAGTAGCAGCATGAGCGTAGCAGTTTCATACACAGAAAATCTATATCCATCAGATATCAATATGTTTGATGATATAGTTCGTAGAAGAACAAACTTTACTATCACAAACATTTGGGATGATGATAGAACCAAGCGCTCTGCCACATATGGTGGGAAAGATAACTCACAGGGAGTAGCCATTAATTCTAGTTCAACATGGCCTCTTGATGGTCACTTAAACTTTGCTACAACATCGTCTGTTAGGACTGATGATGGTGCTGGCGAACTGATGAACTCTTATTCTAGATTTGGTCTCCAAACTGTAGCAAACATTAGACCAGCGGCAACCTATGCTGCCCGCGTCCCTGCGGGATCATCGAGTGCAGGGGGCGATAAAGTTTATGCCGGCGATGCTCTTTGGGAAGCAGGAACACAATCAGGTAAGAAGCCATATGAAGATTATTCTACATATGCTGAAAAGATTGCTTTGGTAGGAAAGGATCACTCAATAGTCCCAGAGTTTAGAATCAGTGAACTTATAGAGACTTATGTAGAAGATAATGAGGGTGATTTCTTAGTTGATATTGATAATGTGTTTAGCCTGACTGGGGCTGCTATCAGTGATAGTTCACATACTGATTTCTATAAGACTTATTCAAACTCTGATTTCTTAAAGTATTTCTCTGTTATTGATGAGGATCTAAATGAGCAACGTTCTGGGATTCTTAAGATCGAAAGAGATAAGGTTTCTCTTCGCTGTAATGCTCTTCTTAAGTTCCTTCCATATAAGGGATTCTACCCGGCAGAAAGAACAGTAGAGTTGGCGTCCTTATTCTCACGGTCTTATGCTCCGTATGCTGAGGTGTCTGATGCCGGCAGCGCAATTCGCTCTCAATCTTATAGAACACTTTTAGAACCATTATTTTCCCCGGGTATTTTGTTTAATACTATTAAGTCTGGCATTGGTGTAAGCAGTTACGTCCTAGCCAATACCGGTACTATCGCAAAAGATGTTACTGCGAATGAATCAATTCCGGTTGTGCCTTGTACTGCCTCAAGCTTGTTTGAAGGTACAGTTAACTATGGCGCACAAATTTCTCTCTCATCGAACAATCCAGCCTATCCCGGCGCCAATGGCTATTACATCCAAAAGATGCCTTTTGAGTCCCTATATCGTCCTTTGAACTATTTTAACGAGAACTTTATAACCGGCTCAGGAGCGTGGTATGACACAGGTGTAGCAAATGACGAACTTCTTGATAGTGGCGGCTCCGGAAATGTATACATGAAAATCAATGCTGGCAAGAAGTTCTACGAGCTAGCAATCGACAACTTCTTATGTGAGACAACTAACTTTTTCACAAATGGAATGTCGGGCATGTCCTCCAAAAGAGAGGACCAATTTGAGCCGGTTGTATCGGGATCAGAATACAGAATGCGTCTAAAAATGTTTAGAACTTTGACTACTGATCTAAAAGTAGATACGAGTTCTTTTGATATGTATTCCCGCGAAGGTGCCTTTGGGTACCCACTAGGTGGGAACACTCCGCACACGGCAAGCTCGTACTTTACGCATGTAACTGCCCCTTACTGGTCTGGTTCGGCAGATATAGAGTTTGTATACACAGCACAAACTACGGGTGTACCGACTCTAGAAGAGATATTATCAAACACATACTTTGTATATTCTAGACAAGCAAGAGATGGATATCCCAATAGAACAGCGATGTACATGGATTCATGTTTTGATTTTAAACAGTATTATTCCGAAGTTCCCCGAGGCACTGTTTCTCCTCAAAAGCGCTGGCTAATCCAGCCGAAGTTTGAAACCCCAATATTAAACTTTGCGAATGTTGACAGCACAAGAACAACGGGAAGTTTTGTCAATGGAGCACTTTCAACAGCAGAGCAGATAAAAGTGAAAGGAATGTGGCATCAATACGGCATAATCCCGACCGGTTCACAAGAAGGCGTATTCTATGTGGTTGAAAAAACCGATGGAACTGCCGGTATATCCAATGCTACATTTAACTTTACTGATTTTAAATCTTTGGCTGATGTAGTTGGAATAGACACGGGAATCCCACAACGAGTAGGGGAAGTTAAGAAGCAAAACGTTCTTGAAGAAGCAGTGGTTGCGATTCCATTCAAGACAGTAAACAATAGAAGAAAGTTCTTTGGCATCAAGAAAGATAATGCCGAGTATGAAAACATTAGTCAAAAACTAGAGAAATATGTATTCCCACCAAAATTTGACTTTGTAACGAATGCGACAGTTAAACCAATATTGATGTATGCTTTCGAGTTCTCGGCAACGATCACACAGCAAGATATCGCTGATATGTGGCAAAACTTGCCGCCAAACATTAATGAAAAGTTTGAGCAAAAAGAAGTAGTTATCGATGATAAGCAAGTTCTTGATTTACTCGTTGACAACTCTGAGGATATTCAGTGGCTTGTTTTCAAGGTTAAGAAGCGCGCCAAGAAATCTTTCGAGAAGTACAGAAGATCATTAGTAACAGAAGATACTTCTGCTTTCGAAGACAACATTGGCGATTATTCATATAACTGGCCCTACGATTACTTCTCATTGGTCGAACTAGTTAAGTTGGATGAAACAGTTCAGTATGCTTCTAAAGATGTTGCTGGCGGTCCCCCAGTAGTAGCTGTAGGAAATGATACATAATGGAGTTTTTTAACAAAAAAGAAGAAGTTCTTGAGGTTATGCTCACCAACTATGGACGAGATCGTCTCGCGGCCGGCCAACTAAATCCAACTTATTACGCCTTCTTCGATGATGACGTAATGTACGATGTTAGTGGATCTGGGTATACAGAGGATCAGAACGATGCCGAACCAAGAATCCAAAGCAACACTCCAAAGTTAAAAATCAATCCAACCAGGGAAGGCGCAGAACTTCGTGTAGGAAGGTTTGTAGATTCTATTTCTTCTTCATTTAACTCATCTATTGGAGGGCACACGTCAGATCCTGCTAATAATGTCGAGTTCTTTAAGAGCCAGCCCTATGGTGATAAAGGATCCATCGATGCGTATCCATTAGGTCGCTCTTCTTTGAGCATCAAGTATGCTCCCGCTTGGAATCTACAGGTTTTATCAAACCCGACAGCCTCCCAGGCACAAAGATATTTAAGTGATGAAGGATATATCGAGCACATTCCACAGATTGATATAAGCATTGATTATGAAACTTATTTTAAGCAGGGGGAAATAACTTCTGATTCTATTACCGGATACTTGGGTGATGAGAATATCTTTTTGGCATTAAAAGAAAACTATTTAATGATAGAATTGCTTGAGGAAAATACTAATTTTGAGAAAAAGAACTTTGAAATAGAAGTATTTCAATCAAGTTCTACGGGATATACTCAAATGTCCTTTACCGCTGAAAGCGACACAGAGATAGTTAGCTCAACTCAGGATAATGTTGAATACTTTATGAATGTTTTATTTGACAGCGAGATTCCTCTAGAAGTCATTCAAGAACTAAATATCAATGATTCGGCAATAACAACGAATGCCAGCAGGATTAAGCTAAATAGAGACCTATACTCTACTGAGAATGAGGAGCCGTGTTAATGACTATATCTATTGGTCCATACAAAAATAGCATACCTTTCATTAACATACAGGATGTTAGATTTAACACGGATTCGAACGGCGACTACGCTGTAACTCTAGGGATCTCTAATGAGCAGAAAACCCTATTAAGAAAGAAAAACAAAAAGTTTAATAATTTTATATATTTTTCTAACGCTAAAGCAGAGATTGAGTTGTTAGCATCAGATCGAGATCTACTAAAACAGACAATAAAAAACAACTCCCAAAACAACTATGCTTTTGCGCCCTCGTATAAGGACTACACAGTCAAAGCCAGAACAGAAAAAAGCAAAGATATCTACAGCTTTTTTTACCAAAAGAACTTTGTCATACCGCAAGCTAGTGATTTATATGTTTTAGTTTGTTCAACGTTGGAAGTTGGGCAGACAATCTTGGTAGGCAATGTTGTTAAAGAAACGATAGTATCTGGAAATCAAACACTTTTGAACTCAACAGTGTATAGATTAGCGGAAACCAACCCCATATACGGAACGCAGGGAACTATTTGGCCTGGATCCGCTCATATACAAAACAATAACTTTATGGTCGGGAACACTCACATTGAAGGCTCACACCCCAATCTTGATATAACACAGGTTCCAAATATCAGAGTTAAAGATTTACGAATCATACGAACCATAGATTCTTTAAACTTTCGATATACAAAGATGAATAATAGCTATTTCTCTCCGATAACCTTGTCTCGGGGAAGCAATGGCAAAGTTAATGGCTCATTTACATTCAATATATTAAACTTCGCTAAAAACAACACTAGATTTGGAGGACTAATAGAAAATAATCAAACCCTCCTAACAGCCGTAAACATTAAGGATATAATCATCTACCAAAAATCATCCGGCTATGAAGCAGCAGGAAACTCTTTGACTCCCGGGCGCTCCCAAAAGTGTGGCTTAAAAGAGGACAGCAGATATAAGAGAGTGGCTAGTTTGAGAGACGGATGCTCTATCGTTGATAACATTCTAAATGACGGCAATCTAGGTCAAGTATTTTTTGTTGATCAGACAACAGAGGGCATAAACTCTGGTGTGGCTGAATACAAAGCAGAGATTATTCTTGAAGACAATACAAAAGAACTAATAGAAAGCTTATTGGCTCCACTCCGCGCAAGTATGAGAAAGATTTCTTCGATTAGAGAGATTCCCGATTTACAATCATCCTATATGGAGATTATCAATGATTTTCTTTCTTCTGTTCAAGTAATCCTTGGAGCACAACCATTCAGCACTTACTCAAGAAGACAGTGGAAGAAAAACTTATTAGCATTTATTAACAGATTTAATCCAAGTTATGACTCGGATAAGCAGATGTTTTTATCTATTATGAATGACTACATTAGTAAGTTAGAGAGCATTCTGCATCCAAAGAAGAAAAAAGATGAAACCTTTAGCGTTGATTCGAAAATATACATGTCAACTCACGATCCAACATTGAGAGTAGAATATATTTTCGGGGAAGTATATTACTTTACGGGGACTAAAGATTTTGGATTAAACTATCTTGACGATAACGTGACGGAAGTTACGCCGGCACTACCAAGCATCTCCTTTGCTGACTATACAACGCGCGCCAATAGTGAAGTATCAAAATATAATATAACGAATACTCAAGCTGATGTGCTGAATCCATTTGGTTATTTAACCGCTAACAGCATAAACTTGTTACCTAACCCTTTAAGTATTAATACCAGAGATATATCTGTACAAACAGTTAGCGCGCTCCCACTGATAGAGTCGCGAACTAATAAGGACAGAGTGTTTAAAGCCAACAAAAGCCAGAAAGCTTCAAGCGCTGTTGACAACATTCTCGCAGGACTAAATATCTCTGCCAGAAGAAACAAGAGGCCCCTTAGAGAAATAGCCGGCTCAAAAAAGATGTTTAAAAGCATTGTTGATGCAGAGGATTACCTCTCTGCTACATCTGACTTTATCTTTGAGAAAGGCTCGGGAACCACTCAATCTGGCTCAACGACCTCAAATGTTACAGCAACGCCGTCTGTTGATATATATTCAAACTCTCTAATAGGAAATATTGTAGAACAAAGTGTAACTTCCTTCGTTCCTGTTACAACAATAACAGACCAAGAGGCACTTGCAGGATCCCCAGCCTTACAGAAGTTTAATGAGGACAATACAGTCTTACAAAGTGGCTCGGCTCTATCAAATGCTATAAACTATAACTCTGTGGCGCAAGTTCAGTATTTAGATTCATACGATGTTACGGTAGGTGTGGCAAATCAAAACTGGAAACTACTAAATAAGGAAAAGTTTAGCAAAGCTAGCACAGAGGATAAGCCGCTTATGTGTAGATTGGTTAAAGTATCTGACGCCGTGGGAACTTCTGACATTTTAAACATGGAGCCTATGACTAGTATGTTTATTGTAGGAACGCCAAGTGTTTCTAATAACAAAAGAAGTATCTCGGGTAACACAAATAAAGTAAAGAGAAGCGTTGCAAACGAAATGCCCAGCATAGATTTGGATGATGTTGGGATCTTGTATTCAAAAAACATTACTTTGAGTCGATCAACCTCACGAAACACGCGCTCGACTTCACAGTCTAACCAAACCCGTGAACTATCTATAGAAACAAATACGGATTATTAGAATATGGCTATCATACAAGACAAATCATTAAAAGATCAGCTACTTCTAGTAGATTATCGATTGGATGGACCAAAGGATCGCGGCATTGATACCCCAAATACCGCCAGAGTTGATGGAAAGACTGTGGATTTTCACCCAATGGTAAGAGACAACTGGGGAACTGCTGATTCTCTTAGAGGTCTTATGGCTTCATATTATACTGCGTATAATGGCTCTAATGGACCAGCGCTATATAACTATGAGAATTCTCTATTGCACCTAATCACTGGGGGGAATATTGCTGCTGGGGCTTTCGATGAGGAACCTGATGGAATAGGAAGATTAAATAAACAAGTTGCTGATCCCGCGGGAGGAACCAACATAATCCTATCAGCCTTATTTCTGGATGATGACCAATCCATATCGTTTACTAGAAAAGTGCGAGCTTGGAACTCTTACAATGCGGCACCTTATAGTTGGTATCGAGATAACTTTGAAGAGTATATAATAGGACCAAATGTTACGATTGTGGATCGCGTAACAGAAGAAGAAGCTACTTACGGAGGTCTCTTAAACGGAGGTCTTAATAGAGCTTACTTCGATCACACATCAAACTATTATTTATTTTCCCCAATCAAGAATGTAAGACAGGCATCTGGACTCACAACTAACGTAGAACCAGTCTATAACTATTATGTTAACTCAAATCCAGATTACGAAGATGTAGTAGAAAAGCTCCAAGAATACTTTATTCCAAATGCTTATTATCTTCAGTTAGAGCTTCAAAATACTTCATCGGAGTTTTTGGCACCTTATCATAGGATAGCCATAACGATGGATGGAATGATTCCTTGGTTTAATACAACAGGGTTTGGCTCTGCTCTGGAAACAAATAGCGGCGTATATTACAATCTCTACTCGGATAATATGACATCTATCCCGACAGGATTTGATCCGTCAATAGTAAAAAGCAACAATGGCGATACTGCTGTTTTGTATTCTGATTTAGCCGTTTTAAATGAGGATTCAATCATTGATGAAAGTTTGCCTTACTATAATAAGCTAACGATTGGGTTTGAGACAGACAGAACAACTGGGGATATTTCTAGTAACGCGTCCTTAATGACACAACTGATTCAGAATGAGGATACTAAAGATTTTGTAGATATCTTACAAGCTTACGCGATCATCAAAGATAAGACAACCAATGCTAGTGCTCGCTTTTCAACACGAAAGAAAGTGGTATCAAACTCTACTACTGGGGACTTTGCATTTAGCACTTCCGATACAGACTACAAGGAGTTGTTCACTTTACACCCAGATAACCAAATCCTATTTACTGCCATGCTGGCACCAAATGGCAACAATATTGATGTTGATATTTCTGGGATCGCAGATGGTCCAAACAAGATTCAAGATAAATATGGGGTAAGATTTCTTAGAGATTATTTTGGAAAAACCGAAGAAGGCGCGCTAGAACTGGATACCATGTCTGCTCTTCATACATTTGGTTTCCTATCCGATAATGACAAACTAGAATCATTTAAAAGAACACTCAAAGAAGTTTATGAAAATAAGTCTTGCGATACTGAAACTTTATTGTATATTGTAGAGAAGTATAGAGGCTCTGCGGAGGAAGGTCTATCAGAAGAGCCAGTTCAGACATTTTACATATCACCAAAGTTTCTTCCCTCTCCTCCGGTAGATACAACCTATTATGACACTCAAATCAAATACGGTCAAAAATACACATATGTATTTAAAAAGGTTATATTAGTATTTGGAAATGAATATAAGTACAATAACGTTGAGTTTGATGAACCTCAGGTGATTTATGAATCTCAAGGAACTGGCGTCATATATGGACCAACTCAAGGATTTAACTTAGAGTTTGAAAATAAGATATCCATAAAAGCATTGGTCGTCCCGTATTCCTTTGAGGGATTGACTGTATCAGTTGTCGATAAGCCACCGGTATCCCCAGATATATCTTTCTATCCTGTAAAGGGCGTTAGAAATAAAGTTAAGATTTTATTAAACACAAATTTTGGTGACTTTTACGACAAGCCAGTTGAAATATTAGATTCAGATAGAGGATATATCGAAGAAGAATATTTCGGACAGACTGGGGAAAACTTATCCTACAACCAGATTATTTCACAAAATAAAAAAATCAGGTATAAATCAGACGATATGATTGATCGGTATGAGTTATTCCGTATTAGCGAGAAACCGAAATCTTATAAAGACTTCAACAATAATGCTATCACGGTAGACCCTAATATAGGAACCCCGGGATACTTTGAAGATGCAATATCAACAAATCAGAAGTATTACTATTGCGCCCGGGCCATAGATATTCACAATAATATATCAAACCCAACTTATATTTTTGAACTTGAAATGGTTGATAACAATGATCAAATCTATTTAAGACAGAGTGTTTTTGCTTTCAAAGCAAGCAAGCCAACGTATCTTAAGGACGGAAGAAGATTTATTTATATTGAACCAAGTTTTCAGCAAGTCGCTCTGGAGTCTGAAGTCAACCCTCCATCCAACATAGACGAAACCCCGGAAGACAGTATATTAGGGGTAGATGGGGTTAATAAAGTTTGGACTAAAACCTTCAAACTAAGAGTGACAAGCAAGAAGACTGGAAAGAAAATGGATCTTAACTTAACGTTTAAGAACCCCGGGGTCACAAATGCAAGTTAATAAAAACATTTCAATACTATTTATAGGAAGAGGATAATAATATGGGATTCTTAGACAACTCAGGTGATATTATCTTAGATGCTGTTTTAACAGATCTAGGAAGAAAAAGATTAGCAGAAGGAAATGGAAGATTTAACATTTCCAAGTTCGCTCTTGGCGATGATGAGATTGATTACGGACTGTACGACAAGAACAACACAAGCGGTTCTGCGTACTACGATATCAATATTCTTCAAACACCTGTTTTGGAATCATTTACTAATAATATGTCAAGTATGAAATCTAGATTACTTTCATACTCTCGCAACGATTTGTTATATCTTCCTGTGATACTAGCAAACACTAACGATGATGCTCAACCATTTTACACAGGCTTAAGCTCCTATATTAACTTGGTCGACTCGACCACGGTTAATGCTTTGACTAATGAAAAAACCTCCTTGACAGCCGGAATCTTTAATGGTTTCAACCCGGCTCAGGGATTAAATCATGTTCAAGCCGATCAGGGATTAGATACGACCGAGCTTTCAAATGAGATTTCGTTAGTTGATGAGGATGATACACTAGTAGAGACGCAGTATTTTGTTCAGATTGATAATCGTCTTGGACAACTTCGCGACCCTACGAACGCATCAGTACAAAGTATATCTCCCTCTTCTATTGATGATGATAATATTGCTACATACATTTTTTCCATAAACGATGGTACTAATGTAATAGGAAATATACCCACCGGCGCCTCTTCTATCATTCGAGGACCACGCGGTACTAGAATCCAGTTTAAGGTGGCAGCATCTTTGGATCTAAGGACAAGTGCTTTCTTGTTTAATCAACTCGGAAGTGCCGGCGCCTCAAACATTACAAGCGGTGGCAATACTTTGCTAGCCGCAGATTATAAGTTTATCGATTCAACAGTTAGAATCTCTGGTGTTTCAACTGGTTACACACTTGATATTCCAATCCGGTTCGTTAAGAAAAACTAGTTAATAAAAGGATATTATAATGGCAACTTCATTTAAAGCGTTAGAGACAGCAAAAGACTCGGTAGTAACAAGAAACTTACTACATGAGGCAATACCGATTACGGGATCAATAGTATCCGGAACATATGCGGACAACAACATTAAGAACTTTTCACACGGAATGTTCCAGTCAGTTTATGATTACCCATACTTAAGTTCTTCGGCAAACCACATTTTTGATTTAACTTGTGGATATACTGCGACTTCTGGCTTGTCCGGTGCAGCATCGACCCAGAATGCTAAAAAGATTAACATCTATAATCAGATGGCTCAGGTGCTTGTCGGTTTTGATGAAAACAGTGCCGTTCGACCTTTTGACGAAGATGGAGATCTTACCGGTGGAACAAAGATTAATGAAGCTTATTTCATTAACTTTACAAGACTGCTTGCCAAAGATGAGGTTAAGAAGGGTTCTTTCACCCTAACACTTGGTGCGGGAACCTCATATGCCTCCCCATTCGGAGCAAATACAATCGATTTGGTAGACTTTAGCGGCTCCAACGGTTACAAGGTCAACTCTCCAGCAGGAGAGTATGGTATCTTGTATGCCACCGGCTCTGCATTGGCGGGTGCTGGATATCAGAAAGCGGGACTTCTTTATTACCAAGCCGGCATTGCTGTTGTAACAGCATCGGTATTTGGAGATCTCTTAACAACATCAGCGGAAATGGACTCATCTGGAAATGAGATTGATGATATCTTGACAGGTTCTACTATTACTGTTTGTTCCGATGATCTTCGTCACCGCGTTCAGAACATTTCTTTCAACAACACAACAGAGTTGAACTCCACGATTTATTTCTGCCGCGTGAATAACACAGACTTTAATTATTCATCAAACCAGACATATCTCTCAGCGAGCAAGATGGTAGTGAAAACTAACTCTCAGGATCTTCCAGTATCTTACATAACATCAGTTGGTCTATACTCACCTGATAATGAGTTGCTGGCGGTTGCTAAGTTGTCTGAACCTTTGAAGAACGATCCATCAACAGAGCTTACTATTCGCGTGCGCTTGGATTACTAAAAACTGGCTCTCTTTGAGAGCAGATTCTCATTATGCCGTATTATCGTTTTAAACAAAATGAGATATTTAACAACACATTAAAGACATATCCAAGTGTTAAGTTTTTGGTATATAGTGGTTCATCTTACTATAATAGCGCTCCTAATATCTCTGGTGCTTTTGCCGATCCAATCAGACTAACTGATGCCGGCAAGGTATCTTTATACGAACTAAATATTGACAGAGCATCTACCTCAACCGGTCGCAAAATCGGAGAAGTTGATGATACAGGTCTTATTTTCCCTTTCGTTGTTAAGAACGGAACAAGAATAGATTTTAGAACTTCCACAGAAGCATCGTTTAACTCGGCATCATATGGAGATGTTATAGTAAGTTCCTACCCATTTGCTTCGGGGATTACAAAAGAATACTATGACACCTCAACTGCGAGAGTAGGAACAGTCACTTCTTTAACAAGCGGGTATGTATCTCACCTACGCGCTCTTAAAAATACTATCAATCACTATAACTATGTGAATACACACTTTGAATATTCATCATCATTACATCAAAGAGATTTTGACACAGCCGAAGTTGGTCTAGTAAACATACCATCTATTTTTTATGGGTCTCAAATCAAAAAAGGATCGGTAAACCTAGAATACTACTTTACAGGAACCTTGATTGCGAGAGCACAAGACACGAATAGAGACGGAGTTCTGTATTCTACCTATGGAGCCGACTCCGGCAGCGCTGTTGGCTTGACACTCTACAACGAAGGCTTTGTCATACTGACAGGTTCTACGGCTCTAAACTCAAGCACAGACACATACAAGCCTGCTAGTGATAATCCAAAGTGGATATACTTTGCCCAGTCTATTTCCGGGTCAATCACAGCACCAAACTCTTCTTACATAATGGAAATGAGTGGAACGTCTTATACACAAACTCTTACGATGTTTGCGACAGCCCAGAAGGGCGATTTAAACCACTCAAATAACCCAACATATGTTGAATATTCAACTGGGGATTTTGCGGCAACCAGTTCTCACGCATATCAAGAGTTGACGACAAGACAAATAAAGAATATAGTTAACTCTCCTTACCCTGACCCAACCGGATCATTTGAGAAAACAACATATATCTCAAAGATCGGCATCTACGATGAAGACAGAAACCTTATTGGAATCGCAAAAGTCGCAACACCAGTAAAGAAAACCGTAGAGCGAGACTTCACGTTTAAGATTAAGTTAGATATATAGCAAACTATTTAAAATATGATCCGCATCAAAATAATCAAAGAATCAAAATCTCTTCTTCAAGAACTTGATTACGAACAAGTTAAACAAAGATTTGATTCCAAGAAGTTTAAAAGGGCCGCAGCAAACCCTGGGCCCCGCGCTCCGATCCCTACATATGTCTCCCCACCATGGTCTCCTGAGGAGACGCAAGACCATTTGGCTAAACAAGTGCTGAATGCAGTCCCGGCAGATATTACGGAAAAAGACAAAGCAACTGCCCTTAACTGGCTAATATCCACAGCGATCGCAACTCGCTTTACTGGACTGGGACCTGAGATTCGCAGCCAACTTGAAACCTTCTTTCAGATTAAACAGCAAAAACTAGATCGCCTTCTTAATAAAAAAGATATTAACCAGATTAAAGACTTCGCTGAGTTATATAACATTGTTAATAAGGCCCGCGGCCCCTACAAAGATCATCTAGCATCTAAGGTAAATCCAACGCAAGCAAAAGCAGGCGAAAAACTTATTCACTCTGACAACGAATGGGACGTTTATATCCCTGAAACAAAAGCAGCCGCTTGTTCTTTGGGCAAAGGCACCGAGTGGTGTACTGCTGCGCCAGGATTGGACTATTATGACCAGTACCACGAGCCAGACGATCCACTTATCATCTTCAAGCATAAAAAAGATTCCTCCAAAGACGTTCAGATCCACTTTGGAACAGAACAGTTTATGGATGTTACTGATGACGAGATTGGTGCTTTCATGGAGGCCAAACTTGTTCTCTTACTTAAGGGAAATAAGTTTCTTCCAGAAAAGATACTTAATATAGTTAACGCTTATGATTACAAAGATTTAGGCGATGGACGCACTTTCATCAAGGCTGGCGCCGCCAAAGGTGAGTTTTGGCTTCTGAATGGCAAACTTCACCGTGAAGACGGCCCCGCGGCTGTATATGCTAGCGGCAACAAATCTTGGTATCTGAACGGCATACCTCATCGCGTCGATGGCCCTGCGGTTGAAGAAGCACATGGCTCCAAATATTGGTATCTAAACGGCAAACTTCACCGTGAAGGTGGACCTGCTATTGAACATCCCACCGGCCACAAAGAATGGTATTTAAACGGCAAACACCATCGCGTAGACGGTCCTGCTATTGAGAATGCAATCAAAGGCCAAAATTCTTGGTATATAAAGGGCAAACTTCACCGTGAAGATGGACCTGCTGTTATATATCGCCGCCACGGACTCGTCCAAAAAGAATGGTATTTAAACGGCAAACACCATCGCGTAGACGGTCCTGCTATTGAATATGCCGGACGACGCAGAGAATGGTATATAAAGGGCAAACACCTAGGCACCACCACCCGCGGCGACTCGCCCCCGCCCGACTTCATCGCCGCGACCGGTGGAAAATCTTCTTTAAAACAGATCTTTAAAAAGTATCTTAAATAATATATCATTGGTAATGATTTTAGGACTAGACATTTCAACCAGTATTACTGGTATAACAATATTAGATAATAACGGCTCAATCATTTACTGCGATCACGTTGATATGCGTAAAGAAAAGAACTTCTTTAAGAAAGCCACTATGATCGAAGATAAGTTAGGTTTAATATACCATAACTTTGAGATCAGTAAGGTTTACATTGAGCAATCCCTTCAATCGTTCCGCTCAGGCTTTTCATCAGCACAAACTCTCTCGCTTTTATCAAAGATTAATGGTATAGTCTCTTGGCAATGCTACAAGATCTTTGGAAAAGAGCCACAATACCTCGCCGCCATATCAGCAAGAAAACTGGTAGGCATTAAAGTTCCAAAAGGACAGAAGGCGAAAAAGGTTGTTATGAAGTTTGTAGTTGACAACCTAGAAGACTTTGAGGTAGAGTATACTCGTCACGGCAATCCACGACCCGGTTATGAAGACCGGGCAGACAGTTATGTGATTGCGAAGGCGGGCTATATTAATGAAAGACAAAAAACTTAAAATCTTAGCGAACGTTCTTGGGGCACCTTACCGCTCTAATAGCGAATATCTTTTTTCCTGCCCTTATTGCGAGCATCATAAACGAAAGTTTTCCGTAAACCTTGAAAAGGGATATTACAAGTGCTGGGTTTGTGCGACTAGTGGTAAGAACATTTACCGTGTTATTCGTCGCTTTGGAACAAGCCACGACAAATCTCAATGGCGAGAAATCACAGGCACAGTAAACTACGATAAACTTGAAGATTTATTTGCCGAGCAAATAGAAGAAAAACAAATACTTGAAATGCCTGAGGGTTTTATATCCTTAGCAAATAAAGATATTCCTACTACCGGCTTCGCTGCTAGAAACTATCTACGAAAGCGCGGCGTTACTAAACAAGATATTGTTTGGTGGAAAATGGGCTATTGTAGCAAGGGAGATTATGAAGGTCGCATCATCATTCCATCGTTTGATGACGAAGGTGATTTAAACTATTTCGTATCTCGCTCCTATGATAGGAAGGCATACCCGAAATATAAGAATCCGCCCGCAAGCAAGAATATTGTATTCAACGATTTGTTTGTGGATTGGAGTTCCGACATTATTCTTGTAGAAGGAGTCTTTGATGCTGTGGTTGCCGGTCGTAATACTGTACCTCTTCTTGGATCCACACTAAAACAACACTCGGGATTGCTTCAAAAGATCGTAAAAGAAGACGCCGGAGTTTATATTGCTTTGGATCCTGACGCAAAGAAGAAAGAGTTGGAGATTATCAAAACTTTATTGGATTTTGATATTGAAGTTTGGAAAGTTGATATTGGCGACAATGAAGATGTCGGCTCAATGAGTAAACAAAATTTCCAGAAGTGCTTGAATAATGCTACTCTTATCACAACAGACAACTATTTAATGCTGACACTCTCGATGTCGGTATAAAGGTTAAACAAAATGAAACTCACCAAAGCAAGATTACAGAAGATTATTAAAGAAGAGATTGATGCTGTCAGAGAGGAAGCCGAGCAACTTGAGCTTCCGTTCAAGGACACCCGGCTAGCCCAAGCCGCAAAGTTCTTTTCACTTCCGACAGATGAACTAAAAGCTGCCGTTGACCCTGATGGCCAAGCAACTATTGAAGACATAACTCAGCGTATTGAAGATGCGATGGTTAAGGCTCACAGATCTATGACTTTTGATGAGAAGTATGATAACCCAGACAAAGACGCCACAATGGGTCAATACGTTATTAAAATTTTACAACAAAGATAAGCAAAATGAAACTTACAAAAGCAAAGCTACAGAAGATTATTAAAGAAGAGATTGGTGCTGTTAGCTCAACGCGTTGGGCATATGACCCAGACTCCCTCGATATGAAAGACGGCCAACGGATGATCAACAAGGTCAAGGCGCGCTTCCCAGCGATTATAGAAATATTGCCGATTGATGACTATACTCTTCAGCAGATAGCTGCTGAGGCTGTCGTAGCTGAGTATGACGCCCCGGGCCCGACCAACCTCGACTCGAACTTGTTCTTTACCCACGTCAACAATTTTTTACAACAAAGGAAAACAAAATGAAACTTACAAAAGCAAAACTACAAGAGATTATTAAAGAAGAGATTGATGCTGTTAGCGAAGCAGAACAATATATGGTCAAGTCGTCCCGGGACTCAAAGCTTCATCGACATGCCCCAGACTCCCAGGAGATGGAACTAGGTCTAAAGGTCATCGAGAAGATGAAGTCTGATTTCCCAGCGCTTATAGAAAGATTACAGATTGATGAGGATATTCTTCAGCAGATAACTGCTGAAGCTGTCGCCAGCTCCGGATACGGAGGGTCGGGCGGCAGGGTCTCACTTCACTCGTTCTTCTCCCGCGTCAACAAGTTTTTACAAGAAGGATAAACAAAATGAAACTCACAAAAGCAAAACTACAAGAGATTATTAAAGAAGAGATCGCACTCGGAAAGCGGTTTGCCCGTGCTGGTAAAGCCTTTGCTGACGAAATCCCCGATCCGGATAAGGCAACCGTCCGCGATTCTATGATTTTTCAGAAAAAACTTTACGAACTGATAACTGATCGACTCGGACCGTCGAAGGACACCGCTGTGGAAATGGGCTTTCTTATTGCAGATGTCGCCCAGTTGGCCGGCGCTTACTTCGGAGAGGAAATGAAAGCCGCCTTCGACAAACAAAATGAAAGCGGCGTCTACGATGAACTCAAGAGAGAATTGGGAATAAAATAAAGGAACAAACAAAATGAAGCTCACCAAAGCAAGATTGCAACAGATGATCAAGGAAGAGATGGACGCTATGCGCGGCTCCGATGTGGGCCCTCGTCGTACCCAGGATCCAGCGGTCCGGACCGCCGAAGATCTTGCCGGTGAGGTCTTCGACAAGCTCGACCGAATCGATGATCCACGCACCCGCCAGCAGATTATTAGTATTTTGATCGTGAATCTACAAATGGAGTATGATAATATCCTCACCTAGGGTAGCCAGAATAAATA
>Ga0115546_1001180_pt1 | contig 16569 bp, 26 predicted proteins | sample COGITO_mtgs_1004_FD_87186 | JGI IMG/M metagenome (GOLD analysis project Ga0115546, IMG submission 87186) | Pelagic marine microbial communities from North Sea - COGITO_mtgs_100413 | ecosystem: Environmental > Aquatic > Marine > Epipelagic | place: Germany:Helgoland, sampling site Kabeltonne...
ATGCGCGGGTGTCTGGCAATTCGCGGGTGTCTGGCCATGCGCGGGTGTCTGGCGATGCGCGGGTGTCTGGCGATGCGCGGGTTTTTAGCGATGGGCGGGTGTCTGGCGATGGGCGGGTGTCTGGCGATGCGCGGGTGTCTGGCGATGGGCGGGTGTAAAGATGAAAAATAAACGAATTATTAACATGCCTTCAAAAGTAGCAGAAATTTATTTAAAGTTTCCTAACGGGCGCGGTTGGATAGCTGAAACAGATACAAAAGAAACTGTTTTTGTTATTGGTGATGCTGTAGGCTACAAGCCCCAAAAAGGTAATTGCCTAATAGCTGCACTAGAAACACATCAGAACGCGCCTAGCCCTGATTTTTATGCGGCGTGGGCTATCCCTGAAGGTGTTGTAACATTACAAACCGTAACAGATGCATTAGCCGCCCTAAGTGAAACAGATGCCCTTACTGGTGAAGAGGTTGGTACTGGTAATGGTGATATTTTATATCACGCGGGGCTTGTAGCTAAATTTGTTAAACAGGATCGCCGTAAATCTTTAAACGCGGGTAACGATATTTGGTATTCAGTAACGCCTGAAGAATGTGAAGTTGGGATTTTCGAAAATGATTGAATTTGAAACAAAAGAAGGTTGCTTATCAATAACCCCCAATAAGGTTACAGGTATTCAATACAAAGAAAAACACCTAACAGAAATAACAATTTGTGGAAAATCTTATAATATAATTATGCCTTACCCGCAAGTTATGGAACGTTTAAAACCTAAAAATCCTGAATTGGAAGCCGCTGTAATATATTATAAATGGTTGGTTAGGTTGTCGTTTGAAAACGGGTATCGTAACGGGTTTAATCATTGTGCTGATAATACTAAAGCAGATTGGAAATTATCATGGGATAACAGTAAAGTTAAAGGGAAATTAGACGGATGAAAGAACAAGTAAACCCATATGGATATTCTACTAATGTAGATGTACATAAACTTATAAATTTAAAAGGCTACGGTAAAGCAAATATATTTGTTAAAGCCTCTGGCTTATGGAATGAAGAAAAGGAAACATAGAATGAAATTTTCAACAGAAAAAAAACCTATACTAGCCGCATTAATTCAGGCTAATTCAGTTGTAGAGCGTAGGAACACAATCCCAATTTTAGGTAATTTATTACTTTGTTTATCTGGTAATAAATTAACAATCACATCAACAGATTTAGATATTGAAGTGAAGATTGATGTAGAAGTAAATGGTGAAGAAGATGGTACTACTACTGTATCTGCACATTTACTTTTAGGTATTGTAAAGAAAATGTCAGAAGGTGTATTAGCTGAATTTTCAACAAAAGCTAATGGTGATATAAATTTTCATTCTGGACGATCTGTATTTAATTTAGCCACATTACCCCATGAAGATTACCCTGTAGCAAGTGAAAAAACATTTGAAAATTCCTTTACTATTACTGGTGAAGAAATGTATTCTATATTGTATTCTACTATTTTCGCGGTATCAAAAGAAGAAACCCGCTATTATCTTAACGGTGTATATTTTCATAAGGTAGATGATAAAATACGTGGTGTTGCTACAGATGGACATAGATTAGCTTTATGTGACGTGGTGAAAGATGTAGAAGATTTTGATAGTGTTATTATACCTACCAAAGCAGTAAACCAAATTCTTTCTTTATGCACAAATGAAGAATTGACGGTATCTACCACACCATCACAAATTAAAGTAAGTGCAGAAGGTGTTACTTTAATTTCAAAAGTAGTAGATGGTACGTTTCCTAATTATACACGGGTTATTCCACAAAATAACACTATCAATATTGAAGTTAATAGTAAGGATATTTCAAACGCTTCTAGCCGTGTAACTTTAGTTTCTACAGAAAGAACAAGCGCGGTTGCAATTAATTTATCAAAAGATAAAATTGAATTAAGTCTTAAAACGCAAGAAAATTTTGCTTCTGAAGAAATTAATATTGAATATGATGGGCCTGAACTTAGAATAGGTGTAAACAGTAAATACCTTTCTGAAGTTATGGGGCGGTTAAGTGGTACTGTAAAAATATTTTTTAATGATAATTCAACACCAATGATCATTAAAGAAGCCGCTAATGAAAATACTCTTTATTTGATTATGCCTATGCGTATTTAAAATAAAAAATCAAATAAAACTAAGATAGGGGTTTACAGCCCCTATTTTGTGTGGTTAAAGGTATTAACGAAACGCAACAAAGGAACGCGACAATGAAAACTTCAGCAACATTCTCAAACGGCGAAACAACAACATACGGCGGAACTCGTAAAGTTACTGCTGCATGGGCAATCATCGACACAACAACAAATGAGATTGTTGAAAAGGGTTACAGCCTGAACATAAAGTTGGCCGCATCTTCAGCATCAAGCAACATTTCTAGCCGTATTGGTGGCTTGATTTGTTCAGGTAATTCAATTCAAGCACACCGCGTAAACATGGACACGGCAAAACGCAAAGGCTGGAACGGTAAAGGCCAAGCAAAACGTTTCCTGAAGGGCCTGAATGTGGATACTCGGATTGAATACGATAAAACCCACAAGATTGAAGTTGTATCTTTATAAAAGGAAAGGGGGGTTCGGCCCCCTTAATCTTTTTTGATGAATATATGTCTTATCTTATCAAGAAACGCTTCAACAGTTGAATTGTTTTCAACCTTCATATCAAAGCTACATCCCTTTTCGCTAGAATGATTTCCTTTTATACCAGAGCCTTCACGGTTAACTTGACATATAGTGCCGCCTAATTCTCGCAATGCAGCAGCTTCATTATCAAAGCGTACATCATCAACAACAACATTAAAGCCGTTTTTAAGTTCTTGTTGTGCTTTATTTGCCCCAATATTAGCCCAAACATCATTACCAATAATTTCACGGCCCCATTCTGTACCTAAACTTTGCATGGCAAATCTTGGAGTTTTACCACAAAGAATTTCACAAGGTTCTTCTTTTAAATCGCCTTCAATTTTTCTTTCAATAGTTTTTTCATCCAAGCCAGATAATTTATAAAAACATCTTAGCATATCTTTTAATGGGTCAGCCATTTTAACGCGTTTCCAGCCGCCTTTTATTAATTCAGCACTAGCTACATCTTTTCCTGACTTAGCGCGACCAGTAATACCTAAAATCCCCTTAAAATCGGAATAATCCATTATATAACCTCTATACTTACATTACATTCAATGGAAAGATGTTTTGTGACCTCAAACGACTTTTTAAACCGTTCATTTATACCACCAGAAGGGGTAGCAACTACAATATGTTTTATACCAGTATTAATTAAAGCACCCATGCAAGAACAACAGGGCATATGAGTTACAAAAGCAGTACATCCGCTTAAATCACCCTTATAATTAACTATAGCGTTAACTTCTGCATGTTGTACACGCATATACTTAATTTCACGATCATTATACAATCTTTCAGCATCATTAGCCCCACGGGGGAAGCCATTATAGCCCATTGCCTTTACTGTTTTACCATCAACAATAACACAACCAACTTGTGTACTAGGGTCTTTTGACCAAGAAGCAATATGAAATGCTAAGGCTAAAAATCTATCTTTCCATTCAATACTTAGAACCATTTTGTAAACCTCGCAAATTGACCATCAAAAGGGTGATAAAGAAAACATTCCACACCTTGACGGTTTATATAACCGTTTCTATGATGCCAACCATCAGCGGGGGAAGGTGATCTAACATATTCTACACTAACACCTACACCTTCAGGTTTTGGCGAACCACTTATTATAGCAGTCATTCCAACATGATCTTTTTCAGATTGAAATACATCAACCCCGCGCTGTTTTCTAATTTTATGGTGAAGGTGGTGTAGTAACCAATAAAGGTTTCTACATTCCCCAATATGTTCACGCGCTTCAGCTACCATAACTGACATTAATTTTTCTTCTTTTACACCATCGCCATGAGTTAGCCCAATTAGATTTTTACCAAACCTAAAATACTTCCTGTGATTTTCTGATAAATTATATTCAGTGGTAGATACATCTTTATCATTTTGGAAACTTGCCCCTATCGCCTGTGACAAACTCCACCCCATTTTCCAATCGTGGTTAGACATGCAATGAACTAAAGTAACAGGCGCATATGTTTTACAAAGTTCTATCGCTTGCCCTAATGCATCATAAGCATCACGCCACATTTGAAATAAAGAGCCTTCACCATCTTGATTAGTACCCGCCGTTGTCTCACCTTTATGGTCATCAATATTAATAATATCGTTACCTAAAACAAAAAGAATATGTGAAATACCAAAACCTTCAGCGTCACTAAGTAAAGTTCTAGTTCCTTCAATAACACGATGCTTTGCAACTTCACGATTATAAATAGAGCCTACTTCACTCTTTACGCACAACTTCCCAAAGTGAACATCAGCAAGATCAATAACAAGAAGATTTTTCCCTTTACCAAAAGTTTCACGTTTTTCTAATAATGAAGCCGCGCGGGGTTTTGAACTTTCTTCAATACAATCCTTTATCATATCAACAAAGCTTAATTCTTCACCCGTTGTAGGGTTTTTTACAAATACAGAATAACCGTTTCCGCTTTCATCTTTTGTTATTTTCCAAAAATGGGAAAGTGTAGAAGGGTCTTGAATACCAGCGGCTTTAGCAGCAGTAACTATAGCAGGATCAGCCCCAACCCATGAACGCGCCTCTTTTAACCTACGGGCAACAGAACGTAATGAAATCCCTAATTTTTCGCTAATTTGTTTACTGTTGTGGCCTGAAAGTGAAAGATCATATACTTTTTTTTGTTTATTATTCATAAGGTTAAAGCTTTCTGTTACTTAAAGCTTTTCTACAGAATAAACACTAACTTATCAAAGAGGTTACTTATCTTTTACAGTTAAATTTACAGGGCCTAATGTAAAATATTTATCACCACTTTCACAAGTGTAATGACCCTTTATACTTAATATTAATTTACCTGTAGGGGCTAATTCTGGTATCTTTGTTTGGATACGGTATTTTTTTACACTTTCACTTTTTTTGATGGTTGCGGCCCTTTGCACTTCTGATAACAGAAAGCCATTTTCACCAACCCAAACCCTACCAGCTTCACCAGCACAATCTGTATTTTTTCTTATATTCCATTCTAAAATAATAGTTTCCCCTGCTACGACTGGTGAAACCCTTTTAGCCCATCCTGTTATTACAGGTGGGCTTATCTTAACTTCATATAAATTTAAACCAGAAAAAGCAGTAGATATTATTGATACAGCCGCTATTGCGGGTACTAATAAATTATGCATGTTAGTTACCCTTTGCGAAGTGGTCGAAAAAAGACTTTAAAACAAGCATTAAAATAGCTACAATACCAGCCTTTTTATCTCGTTTTAATTCGTCAATATCTTCTTTTAGATTTTTTTGCACTACACCTTGGCGTATCAATTCGTCGTGATCTTCTGTAGTACCCATAATTTTATTCCTATTATTTTTTAGAAGTGCATCCAGCATCAATTTGAGATATTAAAACACGCCCCGTAGTAACTGATATATCCCCACCATCAATACCTAACGCTTCTGCATGGTTATTACGGCTAACTACAGTTCTATCACATAGAACTTTAAGACTTCCCGCGCTCGCGCAACCAGTCACGATCAGCAGCACTATCACCTTTACCAACATCTGCATCATTTAATCTTTCATTAGTTTCTACAGCTTCAGTTAAATCTTTCTTTTCTTGCTTATTGGAAAAGAAGTTCCAGCCATAAATAAAGCCGCTAAATAAAAATACCACAACTACTAAAATCTGTCTAATAAGCTTATTTTTAAATAAAAGTGAAATTACAAAATTCATTATACTATTCCAGATTTAGTTATTTTACGCAACCATATGCCGCCAAAAAGCTGTACTAAAGTTAAAACCATAGTGGTTAGCATTGCTTGCATTTGTGTAAGTTCAAATTGCCCAACGTAAACTAATCCAATGGTACTAATAGAAACTAAAGCTGTAACAATATGGAACCAAACCGTTTTACTTCGCAATAAACCCTTCATAAAATTAATCCTTCTTCTTTGGCAAAAAAGCACTGACAATTTTAAAAACTGCACCCCAAAAACTAGGTTCTTTATACAATTTTGGAAAGATACCCTTTAAACCATCTTGAATAGCTTTTTGTTGAATATCAAATTCTTTTTGATCTTGTAGCCAACCGCCTTTTTTTTCCGCCTTCTTTTTGTAATTCCAAAACAAAGCCCCGCGTTTAGTTGGTGGTGTTTTCCAAGCGTCTAAATGAATACCCCCACGATACATTTCTAAACCTACAGAACCATTTTTAGAGGCTAACCAATATTGTGCAAGTGGGGCTAAATCTGCACCAACAACTTTAACGCCTAATTTATCATATATATATACATCAGCGGCAAACCCATCATCATGTCTAACAGTACCAACGCGCCGCACCCCTGATCCGCGCTTTGGTTGCCCACCGCTATAAATAAACCCATAATAATCAGGGCCAAAAACCTTATAAATACCTTCACTAATATCATTAAATAATCCATCAATAATATCTAGATTACGTGTGGTATTAGCACCTTTATTTTTATAAAAAAGATTTTCATGTTTCATTTCTTTATTTCCTAAATAAACTTCTTGATCGTATAACCACAAAAGCGGTTTCACGCTTAAAACGCGGGGCATTAACTGATCTTGCAGCATCTAACCATTGTGTATCAGCAAATGGCCTTGAATACCCATTTTCTAAAAGATAATCGTGAATACAAGCCGCCTTTAAAAATAAAGGATCATCTGGGGATAATACCCACCTTAAAAAAACAGGTACAGAACTTTCAAACTCATAACCTTTAGGGATATGAATAACTAGCGATGAATTAGGTTTTCCAATATTCCAAGAAAATCTATCTTGCAACACATAACCACGGCTACCACCTTTTGTAAAATTAGGTTCCATCAACTACCTACAGGCCAATACTTATTATTAGTAAAGTCAACAGGTATAGTATCCATATTATTTAAAACATTAGAGGCGTCACGAATAGCACCTATTAATAAGTTACCAGCTTTAATAGTATTCAGCCTATTATCTTGTTCTATACTTAAAGTGACCCCTTCAATTAAAACTAGATTAGTATAAGTAGCAACCTCTACTAATAGATTATTTTGCTTTTCATTACTAGATTGATCATCATAAGCCCCAATAAGTGACCAGATACGCCGTTTAGCTTCTGCATTAACTTGGGCTTTTGTAACCAAAGCCGCCGCCACTTGCTGCGCTTCATATGCTGCAACTTCGCTAGGTGAAAGTTGAACTTTCACGCCGTTAACTTGTTTATGTAAATTGCTCATTTTTTAATACCGTACATCGTTATTGTGCCAGTTGATAAGTTACCAGTACTAGCGTAAACCTGAACAGCATTAACCGCCGCCGCAGAATCTCTGAAGCCCTCGCTATCACTTTGTTTTAACCAGAAGAATGTATAATCATAATACATACCCTTGGATGCAATCATTGTATGAACTGATCTACTTGGGCCAAATATTATTAATTCTGAAGAAAACCCAATATTTGCCACATTTGAAACATTGGTAGAATTTTGCGTAAGGCCAAGATATGAAAGATCACCTGAAGACCCATTATTATAATCATTAGCACCGCTATCATATGAAATACCAGAATTTGCACTAGTTCTAAGATTTATTGCTACACCATTAGTTGCAGGTACAACATTCCTAAACTTGAAATGATAATCCTCAAATAAAGATGCATCAAAATCAGTAAATTCTATCGTAGCATCATTAGAAATAACAACTTCAGCAATTTCAACCATACTAGGATTATCACGCCAACGATAACCTAAGTCAGATGTAATAGGTGCATCTGGTGCAAGTTCACTATCAAGAATATCTCTAAAAGTTGTCATATAAATGCATATGGCTTATCACCATTCCCCATTAAACCAGTTGTTTCATCAGAAAAATACGTTCCATTGTCTTTTTCTGTATCGCTTGCCACACTATACACGCCCCTTGTGTTTTCTGCAATTCCGCCATAACGTTTATCAAACTGATAAGCTTGTGCATAAACTAATTGTGTATCAATATTGCGCCCTTCACTAATCTCAAAAACTTGCATTTTCTTTAATAATGGCTTGCCTGTATCATCTTGAATAGCACGGGTAGTTACCTCTAGTACATCAGTAAGCCCTATTTGTGTTTTTCGAGGAACTTCTAAAACGTATTCAGCGGGGCCTTCTCTAAACCTATTTAGCAACCTAGCGTTTAATATAGATACTAAACTATCATTCCCATCATTCAACCAACGTGAAAAAATACGCCTTAGCCTAGTATCATCATATTCATTCGCACTTTCAGCATCAACATCTATATTACGCCGTTGCCTTTTAAAATCCTCTGGATTATCTATACTTAATGAAGGGTTTGATTGAACGTGGTAAAATGCAACTTGTGAAAGCCTATCTTCATCTTTATCTTTCTGACTAAAAGAAAATAAGTTGTCACTATCATTAATATTATGTACTGCATCACCTACAGGCGGTCTATTAACCTTTAACCCTACTTCTTGTAATTTATCATCCCACCAAATAGAAACGCCTAGTAACGCTACTTCACCTATTAGACTATTTACACCCGTAGGCTTCATAATATCGGTATTTAAAAATAATGTACTAGCCCATTTATCACATTCAGCAGTCCACTTAGCATCAGGAATAAACGAAGCATCAATACCAGCTTCTTCAACTAAAAGACGTTTTACAACAACGTCAACTCGATCACCTCTAACGCTAAAGGTCTCCTGTATGGTGTCAAGTGCTTCATGGGTTTCAGGATCAGTTTCACGGCTACCGCGTGAAACTAATGTTAACACATCACCAACCCGCGTAAACGCAATTAATTCAGAACCTATAGAAACCCAACCTGAACTAGAATAAGTAGAGCCTACCCCAAGAGGTGTTAAAGTCGCAGTAGTATCAGTATCACTAATATCATTTAATAAAACCCCTTCACTAAATTTAGGCGCAACAACTCTTTTATCATCTGCTAAATCTAATATGTCTTTACCTTTAATTACAAATTTTCCACTCTGATCAGGCCCCTCAAAGTCTGTGATAATATAATGTCTTGTAGAAGTTATAGAATAAACACCATCAACAATAACACCATCTACAACACGCATAGGACGCCCCGCATAAAAAGGCCAACGTGATTTTAATTTTGCAAATACAGTACCGCGCGCAAAAGGGTCATAAGGGCCTTCATCAGTTTGTGCTGCACCACTTATTCTTTCTGAATTATATTTATCAAAAAAACTATCATTGTAAGGTGCATCCTCAAGAAAGGCAGTTATACTAGCCCTTACACCTAAACCCTTCATTCTTTCATTAGCACCAGTTATATTAACAGCCGTTGACCTAGACGTAATTGATTTTAATAAAGGGAAATTTATAGTACTTGAAGCAATAGGTATTTTTGTATTATTACTAAAAGTTACGACTTTTACTTCCTTAATAAAATTAGCGGTGTCTTGACAAGTTTTAAAGGTGTTAAAACACTTATGATTACTAGCACCTAAAGCCGCCGTACAAGGTGAACTACCATAAGTGTTAGCACAATAATCAATATCAATTTCTAATGATTGCACATATTCAGTTGACATTATTTTAAAACCCTTACGTTTATTCTAGTTACTTCTACTATGTTGCCGCCAACGTATTTAGGTTTTAATGTACTACCATTTCTAGGCCGCCAACAATAAGCGGTATCTAATGAAAGATAATCAGGCCCACCCGCCCAAAAGAAAGATTTTGACCTATTGAAATGATTTATAAAAGGAAGCATTTCACCTTCTATAAAATCGCGCGTCATACCACCTAAAGCAAAAGACGCTTTACCGCCTAAAGAAACTATAGTAGACCCTGTAAAATTACCACCTATAGTAACGCCATCTATTACTTTTATATCATCACTAAAATTAGTTGGTGTGTAACCATGCAATAAACCAGCCGTAAAAACTAACCGCTTACCAAGCTTTACAACACCTAAAGAAGCAGGGCCGTTAGTAACAGAAACACGCCAATATCTAGCAGTAACCGTAGGTATGATTAAAAATATATCACTATCATCAACAGGCGTTAAAGAACCGCGCGAAGTCCAAGAAATATCATCAGTTGAACTTTCTAAAACTATATCTGCCCCCTGTGTAAATAAATCATGATTAGAAATACCTAAGCAATCAACTTCAGTAGGGGTAGTAGCATCAAGGCTAATACGATCAGTAACCGCCGTACCTGTCCAAAAATCAAAAGTCTGATCGCCTACGCAATTAATAGCAAGGCCATTAGTCGCTTCACTAGTTGCGGTTATATTAAAAACCGTAAATATATTTTCATATAAAACGGTAGGTAAAGAAGTGTTTAATGATCCTGTTTCAATTTTTATTGTCATAATTTAACACCTATAATGTGACCATTTTTATTTTCATCTTGTAGATTTTCCACAAGTTCTTTCATCATTTCAGCAGGTATAAACGGCCTACCTCCAAAATCTAAAATAAGCCTTTGTGGTTCTATTTCTTCTTGTGAAGAAGTTATTGGTGCCGCAGATGTAGAAGTATTAGAATTAGAAGAACCAGCAGAAGCTGCCGAACTATCACCACTTGCGCCACCTAAAGAAGATAAAAACCCCATCCCCGCCGCCACAACAGCAGCAACAGCAGCAAATTTAGCGTAAAATGAAAGGGCAGGATCAGCTAAAGTTTGAGCCGCCGCTCTCCAAGTATTTATTAAAACTTCTGCTTTTGCAAAGGCGTCTTGAATTGCTAAAAGTTTTTTATTCTTAGTTCCAGATAGTCTTATCATATTTCCAAAGAAATCACTTGTAGCACCTAAAGTACCTGCCAAGCCTTTAGAGGCAAGTTTATTCTTTTTCTTTTGATAATCTTCTTCTATCTTTAATTTAGCCGCCGCGTGTTCTTGTTCTTTAATTAATCCGTTAGCAAAACCTTCATCAAGTAATAAATTACTTTCAGCTTTCCAAGCGTCTAAAGCTTCCCTTTCAGTTAGTAAACTTTCTAAAAGAATATCTAGGCGTGATTGCATTTTTTCACGCAAATCATCACCACCAGAAACACCGTCAGCGGGGGGGGTATCGCCTTCTTCTTCCTTTGGTGTGGGGGGGAATAAAACTTTATTAAGATCAGTTTGGGTTTTAGTTAATACTACATTACTTTCACCTAAAGCAACTTTAGCTAGTCTAATTGCTTCTAAACTTCCAGCAATTTTATTATTTACAAAAACTTCATCTACTTTTGTTTCTGAAGCAAAAGGCCCCGCAAATTCACTAGAATTACCTTTTGCAAGCTCTTTTTGTGATGCCTGTAAAGCTAAACTTTTTGCTAGTTCTGCTTCAGCCGCCGCAAGTGCTGATTTTGCTAAAGTGTTATTATTTTTTGCTAGGTCAACAGCAGCAGCCCCCGCCGCTGGTGCGCCTGTTTCCGCGAAAAATACAATCTGTTTATTCAATTCAAAGAAGGCATCTTTTTGTAATTGCGCCGCACTTGTTGCTTCTGTTACAGGCTTTTTAATAAGAAATGCTGCACCAGCTACAGCCGTTAATAAACCAACCGCTATCCCTATAGGCCCACCCGCTAAAGATAAAGCTATACGCATTGCAGCCAATAACCCATTCAATACACCAACACCAACACCAGCAGCAGTTACACCCGCTAACATTGTTGCCATACTGGTAATCATTAATGGAATTTGTGTAGCTGCAATAGACGCCATTGCTACAGCCAAAACTTCCACATTATTAGCAACAAATTCAAACCCTTTAGAAGCCGCTTCCAATGCGGGTACTAGTATAGATACTAGACCATTACCAACCTTTAAAACTACACTTTCTATTTTAGACATTTGAACATCTAATCTCTTTTGCATAGTTTTAGAAAGCTTTTCATAAGCTTCATCAGCTTCACCAGCCTTGTTAATCATAGCTTCCATTGTTTTATTGAATACTTCACCAGTCGCGCCTGAAAGTGCCATAGCCGCCTTTAGCGCATCTACTGAACCAAACAACTTGACAATACTTTCAGTAGTACCACCGCCCTTTTTAACTAGATCAGTAAGAAACCCACCCAAACCTTTAGATTGCAAAGCAGCAGCATTAAATTCTATACCTAAACGTTTTGCTTCATCTTTAGCTTCTTTTGTTGGTTTCAATACAGATACAAGAACCTGATTTAGTGAAGTAACACTTTCAGCAGTTGACAAACCAGTCGTAGTAAGTGATGCAACACCACCAACAACTTCATCAAAAGAAACCCCGACCTGTGCCGCAATAGGTACGATTTTACCAAGGGAAGCAGATAATTCAGCAGCAGTAGTTTTACCCACACGAATACCAACAAATAATGCATCAGAAGCTTGGGCAGCAGTTAACCCGCTTTCTTTATATGCGTTCACAGATGTAGTTAAAGCATCAATACCAACGCCAATATTAGTAACGCCACCAATAGCAAATTTATTAGCTTCATAAAGTAAGTTTGTTGCATCCGCACCAACCTTAGCACCAGCGGAAATAGCCTGATAAAAAGCTTCTGCTTGTGATACTTGAGTAGTACCAAACTTTTTAGATAGGCTTTCACTAGCCGCGCCTAATTGCTCTAATTGTTCTGGTGTACCTTCAATTAAAGTCGATACTTCTGCTAAAGAAGTACCTAAAGCTAAAGATGCAGCACCAGCTATTTTTAATGAAGAAATACTAGCATAAGCAAGGGCTAATGCCCCTGCTTTTTTTGCTAAACCAGTCATTCCAGCAGCTAACTTTTTATTAGTTTTACCTAATTTTTCAGTTTTGCTTTCTGCACTTTCAGCACTATTACCAAGGTTATCAAGAGCATCAGAAGATTTATCTACACTGTCATATTCCGTAGTTACACTTAAAGCAGCAACATCAACCATAACTATTTATTCCTTGTTTTTTCAGCGGCTCTAATTGTATTTGACCTAATTTCTTCACGTAAAGAAGTGCAGTAAGCAGCGTCCATAGCAAGTAATATATCTGCTTCTTTACGGTTGATCAAATTACCTGAAAGGTGAATTTCGTTGAAAAAATCACCAGCTAACATAGGTAAAGGCCCACGATCATCTTGATTATGTCTATTACATATTTGCCAAAAAATATCCCATAAATACCTAGCTTCAAAAGTAATATTTACATCTTTTGAATGGTGAGACATACCAAAGGATTGATTGCGTTCACGCCTAGTTTGCCCTTCACCATCAGGGGTATCATACCTAATAAAGTTAGACACCCCTGTAGTTAGATTATTTTTTAGGCGTTCATAAAAAGTGAAAGATTTAAAGCAGAAGCCCTAACTTCGTTAAAAATCCAGTTCACTTTCATTACTTCGCAAGCTTTTTCAAAAGAATGTTCAGGCACCTCACCCTTGAAATCATTATTTCCCCAATCCCAACCGCCAATATAAGAAGCGTGAATTTCTTCTTGCTGTGTTTCCACTAAAGTTACAAGGGCTTCAGATCGTTCTAATTCTGACAACCCAGAATTAGACACATGAAAACGTTTCATTTCGTCAACATGCTTACGCATTACTTTAGAAACTTCTTCACTTCCTGCACATCTAATTTTAAAAACAACACCCAATTCTTTACCAGTTACGGGGTTTTTTAATTTTAAGTCATAAAGTTCTTCATAACCAACTAAGTTGAAAATATCCATTATAAACCGTCCTAAGATTTTAAAGTTTAAAAAGGCGGGGCAAAACCCCGCCAATTTATTATTAAGTTACCGCCTCGACGGTAAGAATTTTTTGAACTAAACCCAAAGTAAATACTTCAACATCGAAATCTTCAACACCACCACCTGATTTAGCAGGGCCGCTAACAAGGGCGCGTGAATAATCAATAGTGTTTGAAGTGCCTTCTAGGTTATCAGCATGTTCAAATTTTACACCATGATAGGTTGATACATCAGAAAGTGAACGCAATAAAACTTGCCCTGCATCCGTACTTTCACGCGCAACAGTTACTTCAGGATCACCCGCATCAAGTAAACCTTTTGATTTTTGAACCGCAATAGTTTCCAATGTTGGATAAGAAAGAATATTTTGTGCGCCAGTCATTTCACCAATATTAGAAACCCCCGTAATTTGAACCCACGTCAACGCTGCAAAGGCTACCGCGTCAAGATCAGCAGCACTAGCCGCCGCGCTTATGTATATTTTACGCCCTTTATTTGTTGCTACCATTTTTTTACACTCCAGTTTGAAAGCCCTAAAAATGGGCAAGAAAAATATCTATTGACAATGTAACATTTATTTTAGTAGTGTATCAAATAAGCTAAAAAAAGGAAAGCTGTTATGAAAATCATCGACACAAAAAAAGGTTATTATGGACTTACACCCGCGCCTTCTTTAGAGGTTAATAATTTAGCGCGTATTTATGAAGAAAAATGTGCTAAATTTGATAGGGATAATGCAGCAGAGTTAAACCAACTTGGGAAGGTTTTTAAGATGATCCTAACAGCCGCCGCTACATGCCTAGCCTTAAATATTTACCATGAAGCTAGAAATGAACCTATAGACGGTCAATTAATGGTAGCAGAAGTCACTATTAATCGCGTAACCTCTAAACGTTTTCCTAATTCTATTTGTGCAGTTGTTAAACAGGATAAAGGAAAGGGAAAATATGATTGTCAATTTTCTTGGTATTGTGATAGTAAGTCTGATAAACCTAAAGATAAAACAGCTTGGATTACAGCACAAATAATTGCAAAAGAAGTATTGAAAATGCCAGAAGGCGTAACCCCATTTAGTACAGGGGCTACGCATTACCATGTTTGTAAAATGTCAATTAATGGTAAATGTAAAAAATCACCATATTGGGCAAGTAAAATAAATATTATAGGCCAAATAGGAAGCCATAGATTTTACGAATAACACTTTATTTGTATTGGCTGGCCCGCACTGATTACAGGCTTGTCTTTAACGTCAACAACATAAAAATCATATTCAGTGGTTCAGACACAACCCACAACAAGATCGACTGGAAAACAGCCCGTCCGTTATGTCTTGGTTGCGGGTTGTGCCTGACCCGCGATTTTTATAAAATACATTTGTCATTTGTTACCCTTCAAACTGTTACCCATGAGGCACCATCCCAATACTTCAAGGTTGTTGATACCCATGCGCTACCATTCCAACGCTTTAAAGGCTTTGAAACCCACGCGCTACCAGTCCAATACTGCAACTCTGAACCAGTGCTTGGTGTGGTTACTTGGTATTCCTGCCAGTATAATAATATAGACATGAGTTACCTTGCCCCAAAAAGCAGAACGCCTCTTTTTCTATCTGGGTCGTTGGTCGAATTTGATTCCATTCTTGCACTTACCCTAGTACCAGATGTAGCGACGCCAGTATGAGTGATTAGCGGAACGTGGAAAGGCGAAATTTCGAGTATAGTATATGCAGCATATATATCCTTAGCGAATATAACCTCACTTGCTGCCGCGCCCGTGGCAACGTCCATAAATCCAGAGTTGCCTGACATGACTGTGTTGTGATTGGCGTTCATACTATACCCGAACCAATCGTAAGTATTGGCAAGGCTGTCGCCGTTGAGGACGTTGTTAGTATGGCTTGTGAAGCTTATTTCAGCATATGCGCCCTTTGTGTTTGATGTAGCACCTGGGTCAACTTCAGGCCATTTCCCATAATCTACCGAATTTGTCAAATTATATGGCCCACTTTCAAACACAGTAAATGCGGGTTCTGCGTCAAAGTCGGCAGACGGAAGCCCTATAACTTGCCCCGTTACCGCACCCACGGCCTGGCTAGAAATCGCAACGGAAACCCTGCTACCAGATGCAATAGGAATAGGAATGGGCATGTTAAAGCACGTATTTCGATAACCAGCAGAAAGGGGCATACTTGCAATAATAACCTCACTTGATGCTGCACCAACGCCAACAAAAAGTATACCAGTGTTACTATTGCCACTCGTAGAAGAAAATATCATCACATAAAAAGACGCCCAAGCTGCCGCCGTGCTTGCGTCAACTTCCACCCAAGTTAAATTTGAGGGGGTGAATGGTGCCGCCACCCTTAAGTCTGGATTAATGATAAAAATCGATGCCACTGGCCTTTCTTCAAAATTTGCCATCCTACCAATCCATTATTTCTGCTGCGCGTTCAGGTGTTAGGATGCCTTCTGCTTGTAAGAAATTCATTCCCATAGTTATGGTTGGGTCTGTTGCGTCAACCAATGTCATTAGTTTGACCTTATCGTACCAAGCCTTCGCCATTCCGTTAGTGCGGGCAAAATCTACCGCCGCGCCATGTTCTTCAAGGCTAAACTCATTAAGAAACTGCAAGACACTGATCCGCTCTTTAGACACAACTTTCGGCACATCAAACTCCAACGTTGCGGGGTTCCAGTCCATGTTTGTCTTATCTGGAAACGATTTTTTAGCCAAGCCCCGCGCCGCAAGTTCAACGTCACTAGGCACCTGTG
>Ga0115546_1001181_pt1 | contig 16568 bp, 17 predicted proteins | sample COGITO_mtgs_1004_FD_87186 | JGI IMG/M metagenome (GOLD analysis project Ga0115546, IMG submission 87186) | Pelagic marine microbial communities from North Sea - COGITO_mtgs_100413 | ecosystem: Environmental > Aquatic > Marine > Epipelagic | place: Germany:Helgoland, sampling site Kabeltonne...
GCACCTCTACGAACTGAACCTTGATTAGTTGCTAGAATTGTTGAATCGTAAATCTTAATAAAAGGTACAACACCATCAGAAGTACCATTACCTTTAATAGTAGCTCCAGCTGGTCTAATTTGATTAACACCAATACCAACACCACCACCGTGCTTAGCTAATAGCATAAGCTCAAGGTTCTTGTTACCGATATCGTAGATTGAATCCGCAACATCAATACCAAAACAAGAGATTGGAAGACCTCTTTCAGTACCAGTGTTTGAAAATACTGGAGTTGCTAGGTTTAACCAACCTTTCCAAATGTAATCAAAGAACTTACTTGCCATTTCAGGCTTTTGAAGTCTCTTTGCAACTGCTGTTGCAACTCTCCAGTAAGCATCTTTTGGTGTTTCGTCATCAATTAAGTAGCCCTTTGAAACGGTCTTAACATAGATCTCAGTGTTTGCCCATACTGGGAAATCAACACCAAGCTCCCAACCGAATTCAGAGCCCCAATTTTTAATATCTTTCATACTGTTAATTATTATTAGTCAAATAAATCATCTTCATCCCAGTTTTCATCTTCTCCTGCCTTTGAATAGTCAGTTGGACGAACTGCAAAGAAGTCTGTGTGAGTGTGACCTCCAGTTAAATGGTAGAACCAATCTAATGCTTCAGCCTGCTCCTCATTATACATGAATGCTGGTTCAATGTTTATCTCTGCAAGCTTTTCATTTGCTCTTTTCTTGATAAATTCCTTTAGGTCATCTTTCTTAAGATTCTCTAGATCACCAGCTTCGAAGATCTTATCTATATACTGCATTTCCATTTGAACCATAAGCTGCGCTGCTTCAATAACATCTTGCTTTACTTCATCTAGAAGTTCTGGATATTCTTCACACATATGTCTAAATAACTGACAGCCCATCTTAGAGTGAAGTGACTCATCTCTTACTGACCATTTCATTTGCTGGCCAATACCTTTTAGCTTGTCTCTCATTTGGAATGAGTAAAGTACTGCAAACGAAGAGTAAAGTGCTACACCTTCTGCGAATGCTGAAAAGATTGCTAATGAACGTGCAACTTGCTTTCTTGCTCTTGGGTTTTCCTGTAAGTCTTCAAACGTCCAATCTGCTTCTGTGTTCATAAGGAATTCGAAACGATCTGCAATTGCTGGCTCGTGTAAGAATCCTGCAAAGTCTTCAAGACCTAAAGTTTCATTTAGGTAAGAGTATGCCGTAGCGTGGATAGTTTCCTGTGAACCGAACATCATCGCCATTTGCTTGATTTCGTGCTTAGGGAACCACTTAGTTACCATTGTTGTCCAGTAATCTGAAACTGCACATTCTGTTTGTGCAAATCCTAGAAGGATGTTACCGACTAGATTCTTCTCCTCTGGAGATAGATTCTCATTCCAGTCCTTAACATCACCCTGCATAGAGATTTCTGTATGTAACCAAAAAGCTTGAGCTTGTTTTAACCATCCTTCCGTGTAATATACAGGGTATTCAAATGGCTTGTATTCAATTCTTTCTTGAAATAATTTTGACATTTCTAAAATTATATTTTTTTAATAACTTCTTATTAGACTAAAAACGGGCCAGAAATTAATCTAGACCCGTTTCGCGTGTTTAACGTATTAGTCTATATATTCAACAGCTGTTGAAAACTCGGATTATAATATATGATTATAATTCCTTTAATCGGTCTTTAATCTCCTTAGCCTTCGTGTAGTAGTCATATGAAGTTTTCTTGTATTGTTTCCTCTGTTCGTACAATTCTGCGAGAATTTGTTTTAGGATAGAATCTTTCTTATCATATACTACTCCATTGACACAGACGATCTCATCTTTGTTCTCTCTACGCTTCTTTATTTCAGATTGAGGGATAATCTCTTTATATGAATCTGGAGATATATTAAACTGTCTCATGATCGATGGATATAGAGATGCAAAGTCAAATGCACTTACTCCTTGATAGAATCCAACTACTGGTTGCTTAACATATGCTCCTGCATATTTTCCGTCCTTCTGACTATCTTCACGTTTTTCAGAAGCAACGCGTTTCCCTTCACCTGCTAGCTTACGAGCGATTAGAGCTTCTGTAACTGCAACTGGAGATGCTGCTTTATATAACGGCATTTTTGTGATAGATGCTAAGGTCAAAAGTACCTCCATAGACTTAAGCTTCTGGTCAATATAGTATACCAAAACTGAATCGACAACGTTATAGTAAATGTATTTAACGAAGTCTTGCTCGTAGAGGTCTTGTAATGAGCCTGAGTACTTAATCTTATTTACCTTTAGTACCTGTCCAGAAACATAATCAAGCGCATTAGACTCCTTTACTTTAACACTACGGTCGTATTTGTCATACAACTGCATGTAATCGAGAATACCCATATGAAGTGGACGGCTATCTATCTTATCAAGTGCTTTTGTTTTAGCTGCTTCAGTGATATCGATTTGTAGTCTACGGCAACGATTAACAATATACTGCCAGTCATAGTTAATAAAGTTCCAACCTGTCATCATAGGGAACTTAGGCATGAAACGGTTTACAAATGTAAATACCATGTCATATTCAGAGTCAAACTTACGGTAGTCAAATGTCCAATCTTGATCGAAGTTCTCAAAATACTTATTAGTATCATCTTCGATCTTTTGGATCTTTTCTTTAGGCATATCTTCTAAGCCTAGTACAATAGCCTTACGGTCTGGTGTGATAATAGAGAATGATAAGATTCTAGTCTTAGCTTCTTCTGGTTTTGGGAAACCATCTACAATCTCAGTTTCAATATCGACGAAGTATGTCTTTGGCATAGTTGGCTCAAAGATAACTTTCTTATCATGGTCTGGTAGATTATCTAAGAATGAGATAAGTGAGAACTTGCTGTATTGTCTTGCTGGACCTTCTTTGATAGGACGTCCATCCCAGTTTCTTAGAGTAGAATGCTTGTATCGATCGGACTCTTGTGTAACATACCAATTCTTATATTGCTCAATCGGATATCTCTTAAACGATACAGTACCTTCAGTATTATAGTAAGATACAATAATCTCTTTGTCTTTTTGTTCTACATCTAATAGCATTAGTAACCTCGTTTTTGACGGTTCTTATTCTCTTCTGCTTTTGCGAAGTAGTAATTGTAAGCCGTTTTTGCATCGAGGCCAATTGACGCTGCATAGTTGATAAAGAAGTGTAGAATATCTACCCATTCCATATACAACTCTTTCTTATCATCTTCAGATAGATCTGATACTTTCATTGTTTCGTATTTAGAGAAGTCTTTCTTCCAGTATTTCCATACTGCATTTCCAGAACCATCTTTAATACCGCCGAGTGCATCAGTCATCTCATGGATTTCATCAACTACCGCATGTGTATTAACATGCCAGAAATTCATTACTTCACGGATTGACATATCTTCAAAGTTGAAGCCGTACGTCTTCTCTTGCATCTCTTTCTGATGCTCCATGATATCCTGTAAATGGGTTGTTGAATTATCATAGAAGTCTTGTACTTCTAGATCTTTGCATTCGTTATCTATGTTTGCCATATTATATTAGCTAAATGGTGATCTTGGACGAAGCCAGATCGGATTAGTATTAATTAATAATTGAAAGTTACCGTTCTTTGTCTCGAAAATAACTTTATCTCTCTTTGCCTCTATAATATTTATAATAGGCTCCGACAAGTACTTATATGGATCTTTTACTTTTAGTTTACCGATTCCCTCAAAATTACTTTGAGATATTGCTAATAGCATATCCAACGGTATAGTTTTCATATCCATTACAAGTGTTCTACCCTCAGCTGGACCGTCATGCGCATCTCTTAAACCTCCACCTGGATTCCAAGTTACCCAGCTGATTGTATCGGATGTAATTTCTTCTCCAGTTGGTGTTATAAGTTTAAAATTTACTTCCATGTTTATTATTTATTTTTTATGATAGATCTAATAAGTGAGAATATAAACGTAGGCCATGTTAGGATAATATATATTCTTTCCCAGTTTACGTAGCCTTCTTTAAACTCTTCATCTACTTGGTCTTTAACAAGTCTATGCAATAGATCTAAAATAACCATTATAGTAGCTCCGATGCCTAGATATGTTGCTATGTAATATAGTAATGTCATAATTAGTTACTTAGAGGTGCTTCAATCTTTGGCCAACATTCGTAGTATTCTATAGAGTAATCAAACTCACCTTCTAAAACATTGCCTTCTAATTTAGTTAGAGACGGAAGTTTGTATGGTTGGCGGGCACATTGTATATTGGCCTGCTTAATATGATTCTTATAAAGATGAACATCTCCTAAGTTACCAATCAATTCACCAGCAACCATATTACATTCTTTAGCAATAAGTTCTAATAGCATTCCATAAGATGCAATGTTAAATGGAAGTCCTAAGAAAGTATCGACAGAGCGTTGATTCCACATTAAAGAAACTGCTCTGTATTTGCCAGGGTTTACAATCTTTTCTTCTCTAGTCGTTGGTCTCGTATAAACTTGGAAACCATAATGACATGGTGGAAGAGCCATATCTGGCATATCTCCTGGATTCCATGCAGATACCATGATTCTTCTTGAATCTGGATTTTCTTTAAGTTCATCAATAACGTACTGTATCTGATCAACCCAAACATATTCACCACCTAATTCAATTTCATTCTTAACAACCCAATGTCTCCATTGCTTACCGTATATAGGGCCTAACTCACCCCACTTCTCTGCAAACTCATCATTTGTTTTGATTTCATCAATAAACTCCTTCATCGATAGAATATCAGTACCGTATGAATTAGCCATTGCATATTTCTCATACTTCTTATAAGCATCACCATTCCAAATGTTACACTTATTATCTACTAAATATTTGATGTTAGTATCTCCTTTTAAGAACCACTTTAATTCAGTCATAATAGACTTGATTGCCATCTTCTTTGTTGTAAGAAGCGGGAAACCGTCTTGCATGTTATGGCGAATCTGACGACCAAATACTGAAACAGTTCCAGTTCCTGTACGATCTTCTTTCTCAACGCCGTTTGACATGATGTCCTTTAATAAGTCTTGATATTGCTTATCTAAGTTATTCATTCTCTAAAGCTTCTTTAATCTTACTAAATGCTACTTCATATGCATCTATCCTATCCATTCTAATATTAATCTCTCTAAGATGTCTAGCGTACTGGATTACTTCTTCTCTAATACCATAAGCTTCTGCTTCCATTAGAATCTCAACTACTTGTTCTTCAGTTGTCATAAGTTATTTGCTTTGTTTTGTAACTTCTTTTTAATAATCCAAATTGCAGTATCATGGTCATAATCACCGGTATGAGCTACAATTGGCTTATTGGTACTATTCTTAAAATAATTAATATAATAATCTTTTCTAGAATCGTAAAGCTCAATACATTTATCTGCCACTTCGATGTGGTCTAATGTTTGCACTGAATTAACAATGAACATTAGTTTAAGATAATGCTGATTTGGATTAATAGAAAAGCCCATGTAACTTATACACGGGCTTCTTAAAATGTTTCAATTAAATGAGTATTATATCTTTCTAAACTCTTTAAATGTAATTACACTTCTTGCTTTTTGACGTGATTTAGCTAACTCTTTAGCTTCAGCATCTGGATCGTTTGCCGGTCCTTTTTCATATTCACCGTCACCTAGCTTTTCTTCTTTACCTTGGTTAGGCTCGAATGGCTTTACTTGAAAGTGCTCTTCTACAAAGTCTTTGAATTCTAGAACAGATTTCTTTTTCTTATTCTTCTTCTTTCTCTTCTCAAGTTCGTCCTCATAGCGATCCTTTGCAGAACCAACGCCGGCAGGAATGTCGCCGGATCCAACATTATCAACGCCAGGTAGTGAGATTGGACCCATGCCACCGATGTTACCCGGTTCAATGTTATAAAAATCAGCCTCTTCAATTTTTGCAAGTTTCTCATAATATTTTGGATCTTCATAGATATGATCCTTTGCAATTTCATATGCTTTATCTTTATCATTAGTGTGCTCCATCTCTACTTTTTGACCAGCTGATAGTGCTGATTCTATATCTTGTAAAGGTAGCTTATGGTGGTCCGCAAGATCTTGAGTAGACATTCCGTTAGCAATACCGCCCTTAAAGAACTCTGAGTTAGATTCTTCTAGTTCATGAAAGTTATCGTTAGCTTGCTTAAGGTATTCATAAGCACTTGTGATATGTGCCTGAATCCAAGCTGGAATATCTTTCTCTTCATTACCAATCTTTTCTTCTAATTCTCCTGCAGCTTCGTGAATTGCTGAAAGCTGACCCATAGCCATACCAACTTCATGGTCTTCTGCTTCTGCAACATAACCATGTTTTGACATTACTTCTACGATATCAGATTCTATCTCGCTAAGTAGCTCTTGGCGCATTTTAGGATCGTGCTTATATCCGATTGCACCTGAAATCTTCATAAGCATTCTCTTTAGATCCGCTTTAACTACTCCTTCTTTTAATTCTTTATTCTGCATAATTAGTTGGCTTTAATTACCAAGCGTAATCCATGTTTTTAACTTTCTTTACTCTATCAGAAATACTCTTAGCGTATTCTTTAGAAGATCTTTCGTAGTAACCTGAAGAGTAACCTGAATCTTTTTCCATTTCCATGTTTGTTACCGCGCTTACGTATCTTTCGTAATCACTTAAGATGCTTGTCATTATGTTAGATGCATCAGTGATTTTGATATCTCTACCTTTTTTGTCTTCACCTAATTTAAGATCTCCATATTTAGTCTTGTCGCCTTTCTTAATTCCATCAGAAATATGCTTAGTTAGCATGTTAATAGCATCTTCAACGATTTTATCTAATGGTAATTTAGAAGCCTTTTGTGCTAAAATATCTTTGTATCTTGTCATGTTAGCTTTCTTAAAGTCCTTATCAGATTTAAATGCGATTGCACCTGACTGTGCATCTGTTCTTTGCTGAATTAGTTCTTTAGCTGATTTATCAGCCATTGTCATGTCAAATACAATTGCTCTATCTGCTAGATCCGCTGCTCTTTTAACATTATAGATACCTGACGCATCATAGCCTCTATAGTTCTTGTTACCACCAACACCCTCTTTGTCTGGTACCATGTGGTATTTTGTTTTCCCACCTCTTTTATCGTAAGCCGATCTAGAAGCGTGTTGATCGTATGTAACACCTAAGAAATCTTTACCTCTTGTAACTGCTAGAATACCTGGTCTAAGAATCGACTTTCTATAAGTGTTACCATCAGCATATGGGTTTTCTTTTTCGTTATCTATAATATAGAATACAATAAACTCTTTGCTTTTAGAAGCTTCTTTACGAGCTGCTTCAGGTGTTAGATCAATTAGATCTGCATCTTCAACCTCGTCTAGTTTTATTTTAGAAATACCGTATAGACCTTGAGCTAATTTAGAAGCTTTTTGACCGTATCTATCAGAACCTGATTGGTCCATGTTTAGTAGATTTCTTAGTTTAGAAGACTTGAATGCTTCAGAAATCATTTCAGTATCTACTGACTCTTCAATGTATTCTGCTAAATCAGCATCATCCCAACCGTACTCACCGTCAGCAAGAACGTTTTCAAGATCTTTTCTCTTACCTTGCATTGTGATAACTGGAGTTCCACCACCCGGGCCGTCCATCTCTTTAGAGATAATCTTAACTCTATTCTTCTTTAAGAACTTTAAGAAGTCTTTATTATCTGGATCCATTGCATCCATTTCAACTGTAGCTTCACATAGAACTTCTTCAGTAACTACTGATTCATTTGACATCTCAATAGTGTATTCGATATCTTGCCAAATAGAAGCGATCTCGTTCATATGCTTTTTCATCTCTGTAAACTCAGGAACAACATTGTCCGCTGCTTTAGAGATACCTTTACATAGATTTGATTTAGGATCTAATTGAGATAAAAGAGTTTCGATTCTTTCCTCTGCTAATTTATAGCCCTTTGACTTAACATAACCTTCGTTAAGCTCTTCTTTATTTGATTTTGAAAAGTCGCTAAACGATTCAAACATAAATGGTTTGTTATTTTCCATATCTTCGTTTACTGTTATTTGTCCCAGCGCTCTCTTACCGAATGTAGATAGTGAGATACCATCTTCTGAGACACTAAAGTATTTTGTGTTTGTTTTCATCCATCTTTTTGAATCAGATGAGAATTCTTTTAGTATTGCATCGAACTCTTCTTGAGTAATCTTACCATCAGCAATAGCTTCAAGCATCTTGTTTCTTACTCTTGCAGTTTTACCAGCTGTAATAGCAGGGTGGTTTTCTGTATATCTTCTTTTAAGTTGTACTTTACCTTCAGTAACTACTGATTCGTCTACTTTGTATTTGTAGATTACATCACTTCTATCCTTTAATGAAGTTTTGTTATTTTGTAAATCGTAACTAGGATTTGCAGTTGTTGCTTTTGCAAACTTACCATTCTTTAGATAAAATGAACCAATACGAGAATTGTTATCATCAGTTACATAAAATACTGCGCGCTTCTTTTCTTTTGATAAGTTTACAATATCTGTAAGGTTTTTAGCTTTTATAAATTCACCATATCCTTCAGTAACTACTGATTCATAAACTGTAATAGCAATGTTAGAGTGCTTTTCATAGTCAGTAACTATAAGTCCCATTGCATCACCAACTTCTTCCATTTCAGGTCTGCTCATATATGTTGCAGTCCTAACTTCAAAGCCTTTACCTTTTTTAGAAATCTTCTTAATAGCTTTAACAGGGTTACCAGTTACATCCTCAAACTTATTTGGGAACTCATACTTAAAGTCAGACATGTTACCATCATAAGATTCTTCTAGTGGGTTACCACCAAGCTTAATAATTTGATTGTCTATATTGTTTAGCATATCGCCGTACATGTCAGCAATTTCACCACCTTCTAGTTCACCTTCTTGCTCCATATCTTTTAAGACCTCTGCTCTTTCGTCTTTTAGAGCTTGGATCTTTTTAAGTTTAGCTGGAGATAGTTCCTTCTTTGCTTTTTCAGCTTTCTCAGCAGCCTTCTTATTAGCTTTCATCTGAGCAGCTCTCATTTTCATAAGAATAGGATCATTGAAATCTGTGGCTTCGTTATTTACGAAATCATTAAATGATTCAAACATAATTATAAATGTTGTATTTTAATATCTTAATCTATATATTAGGCTTTTACCTTTACCTTTACTAAATTCTGAGTAACCGTATCGATCTTTAGCTCATCTGTGTTTGCAGGTAAGTTATCTTTATAGAATATACCTCTTACATTCTTATTACCTTTACCTGTTTCTTTGTTAGAACCTGAAGTTTGAATAAATACAAACTTACCTTTAATAGAACCAAATCCTTTAGCTACATCTTCTTCAATATCTTTAAATGATTTAAGAGGTTTAGAGTCTCTTTTTAAGATATCTTTAATTACTTTCATAGTTTTAGAATCAGACATATTGCCAATAGCATTACCTTGAATGTATGCAATAACCTCGTCGTCTGGTGTAATCTCTAATTCAAAAGATACTTTAGGACCTACTTCGATAGGATCTAAATCTCTAATAGCTTTAAGAACTTGAGCCCATTCACCTTTACCTAAGGCCATTTTTTCAGCAGCGTTACCTTCTGCTGTCTGCGGATCTATGGCTGGAATTGTACTTCTAATAGATATATATAGGTTTCTAAGATCATTAACTGCATTTGCACTAACACCTCTATGTTTAGTACCAGTTCTCCAATCTTTTAAATACCCGTCAGTTGTTAAAGATGCTTCTTTAAGCTCTGCTTTATCGATAAGTTTAAAGCTACCTTTTTCAGCAGCTTTCATATCAAATAAGTTAAGATCTACATCTGCAGAACCACCGCCGATAATCATATTTTTAACCAAGTAAGCCATCATAATCTCACCTGAACCAATACCTACCTTTTTAATACCGAATAGAGCTCCAACTTCTTTCTTGCCGGCTTTGTTCATTTTAGACCAAACCTTTTGCATTGAAGAATCATCTATTCTCTTGATCTCAATAGGTTCACCAAATGGAGATTTACCACCAAAGTAATCAGCATTAATTTTATCAAATAGCTCTTGCTTAGCTTCTAGTGTTGGAGTCTGTGCTAGTCTCTCTAATTCTGCGATAGATGCTGCTTCATAAAGCTTATTTGCTTTATCAATCTGTACCTGGAAGTTTCCTCTAATATGATTCATTATGATTGGATAAATTGTTCAAACGTTAGAATAGTTTCAGTAGACTCTGCAAGTGACATTGACTGCTCTAACTTATTTTTTAGGTCATTATACATTCCATGAATTCCTTTAGGTGTCATTTTCTTAAATGCCTTAAAGTCATCATCTAGCATTGCGTTTCTAACCTTTGTAGCTGAGATGTTCTCGCCGGTTCTTTTAATCTCATAAAGACCAAATTCTGGAAGTACATTTAAATCATCTCTGTATTCTTGTCTATCAACTTGATAACCATAAACCTTCATTCTATCAGTACCTGTACCCCATAGAACCGGTTCGTATTTAGGTCTCATCTCGTTGAACATAACATCAATTGCAGCAGTTGGAATAATATAAACATGCTCAATTGGTAATTCTTTCTTTAAATTGTTAAGCATCTCAAGTTGAGTTTGCTCATCGTAAGGGCGTTTGAATGCGTCCTCTTTCTTCTTGTTCTTAGCTTTAACTAAGAAGATTACTACAGGATATCCATTTTGTTCATGCATTTGCTTAACAACTTTAGCATGGCCTAATGTAAATGGTTGGAATCTACCAACAAACATATTAACCATCTTCTTACCGTGCTTTACTGTCTTAACTTTTAAACCTTCGTTAAGATCAGATTCTGGTAGATTGTTAATCTTAGAATTCTTTAAATATGCATTAAAATCTAACACGTCATTCTCTTCTACTTTTCCATCTATATGATTCTGGATATTAGATACGATATCATTCATTTGATTAACCATATCTTCAGAAAGAATATCTGTAGTCTTTGTTCTTTCATTTCTAAATGAACTTAGCATAATCTTAAATAGTTCTGCTAGAATCTCGTTATTAGTATACTTTAGAGTCTCTTGATTCTGAATAAAGTTCTTATTCAGTTTAAATGCATCTTTCTTAGCAAAATCTGCAACATTAAAATCAACACCGATATATTTAGCAGCGTTCTCTTTAATATACTTGTTGAATACCTCAGACATTAACTCTAGGTATCTTCTATCTTTCTTCTCCTCAACTAGTTTGTGTTGAGTAAAGTCGTAGCTCATTAGATTTTCAATTAGATCAACAATAGTAATCTGGTAAATATCTGAAGACCTACGCGGTTCTTGTGACTCTTCAATTCTGTTGAATGCCTCAATCTTATATGGTGACATTGACTTACCATCTACAAATGAGATAACAAGACCATCAATATCTGCATCTAGAGATTCTTGAAGAGCTGATCTTCTAACCTCTGAGTTAAAGATTGTATATAAGTCTCTAGAGAATGATCTATCTGAATAAACTTTAGCGTATTGTTCATCTGACATCTCTAGTAAGTTAATTAAAGCTTCTTTCTGGTCATGTCTTAACATACCTTCAAAAAGTACTGGTGGTTGTTGTACTTCAAGTACACCAGCCCATTTGTTAAGGATCGAAGTATCTCTGATAACTTTCTGTACCTTATCAGTACCTGGCTTCATTACTTTAATATGAGTAAGTACTAGGTTATTCTTTGGAAGTAAAGAGTATTTGAAGTTTGGTGTATCACCATCAATAAGGTATTCAAACCCAAATCTCCAGTCCTTTGGCATATCTTCTTTAACAGATCCTTCAAGCCCTTGTAAGTGCTTGATTGCAGACTCATAAAAACTAACAATAGTCCTATCAATAATATCCATTGGAGTATTCTGATTTGACTTAAAGTATAAGTTTGATGCATTTCCTCTTTGAACATGGAACGCTGAAGCTGAAAGCTTTTCAACAACATGAACTTTCTGGTCTAGCATTTTCATGAATGCAGCCCTTGGAGTTTCTTTAAAGTGATCTCTTAATTTTTGAAGTGCCATATTATATGTGTTTATCTTCCTTCTCTTGCATCATCAAATGCAATCATGAAGTCTTCTCCGTCGAATCTATAGTGACCAACAATATCAGCTAGCTTATCGCTCATTGCTGGAATTGAATCTTCTAGATCTTCTCCGGTAATATCTTTATAATTATTAACTACGAAATCTGCAACAGACTGCTCTGTTGGAGTTGGTCCGTATTCTTTCTTAATAGCTTTAATAACATTCTTAAGAGTGTTTAGCTTAGCTTCGTTAAGAAACTCTTCGTATAGTCTTACCTTTTTCATAATTATCTTCCGTACTTAATGATACCCATTAGCTGATTAATTGCAGCGAAAGTACCAGTTAGTTTATATATTTTACCATTATATTTGAACACCAGGCCTTCAGTTGGTATGATTGACTCAATACCACCGATTCTATTTAGTCTTTCAAGTTCAGCTTCAACCTTAGCAATCTGCTGTAGGTTATCACCTTTCTTGATTTTACCAGCCTCTGTTCTAATCTGGTTATGTAGTCTTTGCATCTCTGCATCTGGTGAAGCAGCAACGAAGTTAGAAGCATTCTTTAGAACTACAGAGCCGAACTCTAAGAATAGATCTTCAAATGGTCTAATGTTTTCCTTGTACTTCTTACCCGCGATCTTATCGAACGCTTTAATAGGTGCCATTCCTTCTTTACCAACAATCTTATTCATTGCAGTAAATGGAAGTGCTGATTTGTTACTATATGCCCATCTCTGTAGTAGACCGTCTTTAACGTCCTGTGTAATATCAGGGAATGCTTTTTCGATCTCTTCTCTCCACCACATTTCGTGGTATCTTGAAACCTCATCAGAGCCCTTTAGTTTGTATCTATTCTGTAAAGCATCAATCTTCTTCATAAAGTAAGGAAGCTTATCATCGAATGATACATCCTTTCTAAGCTTTAGGACTTGCGGTGGTATAATATTGAATACTTTACCAGCTCTTGCGTTAACTCCATCTAGAAGCTTTGCAATAGCCTTAGCTGAACCAGAACCCATATCACCTGTAATATTACCATTACCATCAGTCTCTTTGATGCCGTGGAATTGAATAACATCTCTATCGTAGTTGATTACGTTAGGATTCTTAGAGTAGATAAGCTCCATGTTCATGAAGTTCTTACCGTCGTTAAAGTATTTTTCTTGATCTGCTGGCTTAAGTTTAGAAAGAGTCTTAGCTAAATCTCTAGCTGCGAATGTAAAAGTGTCCCTAACTAGTTCCGCTGGGTGATCTTTAAACATTTGTGTAATTCCATCTAGAGTTAAAGGTGCCATTAATTGACCTTTGTTTCTAGCAAAAAGAACTTGACCATCTTTTACAGTAGCAAATACATTTTGACCATCAGTCTTTTCAGTTGCTTCTTCTTCAAAGTTCATTTCACCTTGAAGTCCAGCAGTGATAAACTTTCTAAAGTCATCAAATGTAAGATCCTTATCATCGAAAGGGTGCATCATATGACCTGCTGCGCCGCCTTCCATAATAAGTTGAGAATCTCTCCACTCGTTTAGATCATGGTGTGCTTTTTCAAGCAAGAACTCTTTATACTTAAGTAGCTTCATATTATTTGATCTGCTTTCTTTTACCATCGATTTCTTCGAATGGTAGATTAGAGCCCTTTACTGTTAAAGTACCATATGCAAATGAAACACAAGATGGTGTCATACCTTTACCAGTCTTTAGCGCTACTTCATAAGCCTTTACAGCTTCTTCTTCTGTATTGAATGCTGACATTACATGGCCTTCAAAGTTTTGGCCTATATTAGAGCTAGCACCTTTTAAATACATAATGTTCTTACCCATTTCTACAGTATTGTGACAGATTACAGCATACTTAGTTTCACCTTTAGCAGGTTGCATTGCTGAATCAACATTACTTTTAGAGAAATAGTATGAACCATATTGTAGTGATTCATTAACTTCTAAACCCTCTTGGAATAGAATTTTACCGGTTGCATCTTCAATAGCAAATGTATGAGCCCATGTTGCATACTTTTTATATAGAACCTTCATTGCTGCAGGAACTGCCGCTGGAGTATCTACTGTTTCTTGGTGTGCTACCTTGCCGTCAAACGAACCGCCTTTATTTGTAATAACAATAGTTATTGGATAGCTACCTTTCTTTGCAGCTTTATGGATTTCAGAGTGTCTTGCTTCATCAACATTGTGAAAGCTTTCGTATAATCTTACCTTTTTCATAATTATCCCCAAGGGTGATTTCTTTTTACCATGTTAAATGCATTAATTAGACCTAATACATCTCTATCTTTTTCTGAGTGGTAGATTCTACCTTCATCTTCAAAGTATTTCCAGAAAGAGTTCGTAGAGCCCTTACGATGACCGTAGAACGCATCTTCTTTCTTATCATATGTAACTACATTATCTTTGTGAAGCTTCTTGAAAGCATCCACAAACTCTTTGTACTCATATCCTACTAGTTCGTTGTATGTTCTAAATACATCTTCATTAATGAAGTCCTCAAATAGTTTAACTGGTTTCATATGTAAATATAATAAAAAGAAATGACCCAGAAAAATCTGAGCCATTCTTTTTTAGTCTTTTTTTAAGCTTGTAAAGCAGCTAGGGCAGCTCTAATGCCTTCCGAAGCTCTCTTACCTACTCTAATACCGCTTAAGTATTCAGCAGTACCTTCGATGATAGCATAACCATCGTATTTAGCAGCACCTGTTACATTAGATGAGATTAGGTCAACCATATCCGTAATTACTTTCTTAGGAACCTTAATAAAGATTTTACCACCTAATTCCGCTGGGTTGATTTCAATGTTCTCATACTTAGCTGGAGTAATGTACTTACCGATCATTGCAGCTTCTGTATGGAAGTTAGCATCAATAAGAGCTGACTTTAGAATCTCTCTAATAGTCCATAGGAATGTAACATCGCTCATTTGGTCAAATATTGGGAATTTGCCAGCATATGTATTATATGACTTAGCTACTGCTGTAACTTCTCTTTTGTTAGCTTCTAAAAGCTCAGTAATTTCAACACCTTCTTTAATTAGAACTGGGAAAGTCTTGCCGTTATATTCGAATTCTTCTTTACCTTCGTCTTTAGCTTTTTTAGCAGCAGCAACAAATGCTCTACCTTCTTCAAGATCCATTTCCTCTTCTTCATCTTCGACACCGTCGCCATCTTCATCGTCAATAAGACTAGCGTCTAAGCCAGTTCCTCTTGGAACTCCAATTGCGTCAGCTGCAGCTGCAGTTGCACCCGGAGCTAGCTTCTTAGCTAAATTCGGAGCTTTTTCACCTACTACCTCTTCAGTTTCTTCAACCTCTTCAGTTTCGTCTTCTTCTACTTTGTAAGTTTCACCACCTACTTCGAATTCGTCTTCGCCGTCTTCTTTAGCTTTCTTAAGAGCGCCAGTGAAAGCATTACCTTCACCTAATTCTTGCATAAAAGTAGCCCTATCTTCTTCAGATAGCTCAGCAACTTTAGCAACATTGTACTTTGCTAGAAGCTCGTTATATTCTTTAACTGAAGCTTCTCTGTTAGCAGCTAGTTCTTTTTGAGCTGCTTCTTCTCTCAGTTGAGTTTGTAATTGAGAGAACGAATTGAATGATTCAATCTTTTTCATATGATAAGATTATTTTATTTTTATAGTATAATACCTTGTTTTTATATATCTCCGTCAAACTTGACTTTTTTCACCTCGAACTTGAACTTTTCTTGCTTATAAATCTTCTTTCTAGCAGTAGCATGTCTATATAAATAGTTCTGCCATTCGTCCCATCTAAGATCATCTACAAAGTCTATAATATTTACAGATTCCTTTGACTCATGTTGCCTTAAACCACGACCAATTGATTGGCGAATAATAACTTCAGACTTAAATGATTCTGTAAAGAATATGTTGTGAATCTTCTTAATAGAGATACCGGTTGAGAATGTACCATATGATGCTATAATAACCACATCATCACCTGCTTCCATTTTAGCTTTATACTCTTCTCTGATGTCAGTATTTGTACCACCATCTACATAATAAACCTTCTTATCGCTTCTCTGTCTTAGCATCTCATAAAGTTTCTTACCATGCTCAATTCTATGGAATAAGACTAGAGAGTTATTAGGAATCTTAGCAATAACCTTAGTCACAAAGTTTATTCTACCAGGCGAATTGATAACATAATTTTGTTCTAATGAGAATACATCTTTAGAGTCGTATCTATTAGTTGCTAACTCCATGAAAGCTTGTTTAGAAGCTTGAGGAGCATAATCCATTTCAATAACCTTAACATTACAGCCGGCAATGTGTCCTTCTTTCTGTAAAAAGCTTGCTTTAATCTCTGTAATAAGAGGACCGGTCTGGCTCATAAGAGTTAACCTATCTAAAGTATTATCCTTTGGGATTGTACCTGAAAGACCATACTTATACTTTGCCATTCTACATTTCTGTAAGATTGTCTTAATAGAGTTAGACTTAGCTTTATGTGTTTCATCTACAATAACTGCGTCAAAATCATCAAAGAACTCTTTTGGCTTCTTAACCA
>Ga0115546_1001188_pt1 | contig 16512 bp, 19 predicted proteins | sample COGITO_mtgs_1004_FD_87186 | JGI IMG/M metagenome (GOLD analysis project Ga0115546, IMG submission 87186) | Pelagic marine microbial communities from North Sea - COGITO_mtgs_100413 | ecosystem: Environmental > Aquatic > Marine > Epipelagic | place: Germany:Helgoland, sampling site Kabeltonne...
GGTTGGACAGTATACCCCCCATTATCAAGTGGTTCATCACATTCAGGAGGTGCTGTAGATTTAGCAATTTTTAGTTTGCATTTATCAGGAGCATCTTCTATTTTAGGAGCAATTAATTTTATTTGTACTATTTTTAATATGCGAGTAAAAAGTTTAGCTTTTCACAAATTACCTCTTTTTGTTTGGGCTGTATTAATTACTGCATTTTTATTATTATTATCTCTTCCAGTTTTAGCAGGTGCTATTACAATGCTACTAACTGATCGAAATTTCAATACAACATTCTTTGACCCTGCTGGAGGAGGGGATCCTGTGTTGTACCAACATTTATTTTGGTTTTTTGGTCACCCTGAAGTATATATTTTAATCTTACCTGGGTTTGGAATTATTAGTCATATTATAGTAAGTACTGCAAGAAAACCTATTTTTGGGTATTTAGGGATGGTATATGCAATGGTTTCAATTGGTGTTTTAGGTTTTATTGTTTGGGCTCACCATATGTTTACTGTAGGATTAGATGTAGATACTAGAGCATATTTTACAGCAGCTACTATGATAATTGCAGTACCTACAGGTATTAAAATTTTTAGCTGGTTAGCAACTTTATGGGGCGGTTCCGTTGATTTAAGAACTCCTGCATTATTTGCAATTGGGTTTATTTTTTTATTTACTGTAGGTGGTGTTACAGGAGTGGTTTTAGCGAATTCAGGTATTGATGTATCATTACACGACACATATTATGTCGTAGCTCATTTTCATTACGTGTTGTCGATGGGTGCTGTATTTTCAATGTTAGGAGGAGTTTATTTTTGGTTTGAAAAAATTACAGGAGTAAAATACTCTGAAATTCTAGGTCAAATACATTTTTGGGTATTTTTTGTTGGTGTAAACTTAACCTTTTTCCCAATGCATTTTTTAGGAGTGGCAGGTATGCCTCGAAGAATTCCTGATTATCCAGACGCTTTTATTACTTTTAATAAATTAGCATCGTGGGGGTCGTATATTTCAGCGATCTCTTCATTATTTTTTTTTTATGTAGTTTTTGAAGCATTTTCATCAAATAGAAAAGTAACAAAAACATATTTATAAAAATATAGTTAGTTATATAAATATGAATAAAAAATTATTGATAGAAAATTTTAAAGAGTTATCTAAAATATGTCCTATAGAAAAAATACAATTTTTTAATAACAATTTTAGTTTAATTGTTAAACCAGATGTTTTGGCTAATGTTTTACTGTTTTTTAAAAATCATGTTATGTATCAGTTCAAAGTTTTAACATGTATTTCTGGTGTAGATTATCCTATGAATAAATACAGATTTCAGATTGTTTATGAGTTGTTAAGTATAAGATATAACCAAAGAATTAGAATTAAAACTTTCACCCATGAATTATTGTCAATAGATTCTGTAGAAAATTCTTTTTCAGCCGCAAATTGGTATGAATGTGAAATTTGGGATATGTATGGAGTTTTTTTTAAAAACCATTCTAATTTAAAAAGAATTTTAACAGATTATGGTTTTGAAGGGTATCCTTTAAGAAAAGATTTTCCTTTAAGCGGTTTTATTGAAATGCGTTATAATGAAATTGAAAAGCGTGTAATAAACGAATCTATTGAATTATGTCAAGAATATAGAACATTTAATTATTTATCAGGTTGGGAGTCTCAAAATAACTTTTAACTGGGATATAGCCAAGTGGTAAGGCTCTCGTTTTTGGTACGAGTATTCAAAGGTTCAAATCCTTTTATCCCAATACAAAATGTTGATAAATTTTAGTTTTAATATTTATTTTTTAAATTTTCCTATAGGTTGAATAAATAATAAAAGTATAAATAAAGTTTTTGTTAGTTAGTTATTTTATAAGGTAATTAGCTCAATTGGTAGAGCGTCTCGCTTACAACGAGAAAGTTAATGGTTCAAATCCATTATTACTTATATAAATATAGAATAAAAATGTATTTAATTTTAGTTTTTTTGCCATTAATAAGTTCAATTTCTGCTGGTTTATTTGGTAGATTTATAGGGCCTAAAGGATCTTCAATTATTACGGTAACTTCGTTATGTTTAACGTTTATAGTGTCATGTTTTGCTTTTTATGAAGTTGCTCTTATGGGGTGTCCTGTTTATATAAAATTTATTCCTTGGATAAATTCTGGTGTTTTAAACGTAGATTGGGGTTTTTTATTTGATTCATTAACTGTTGTTATGTGTTGTATAGTTACTTTTGTATCTTCATTAGTACATTTATATTCTACAGAATATATGTCACATGATCCTCATTTATCTAGGTTTATGTCTTATCTTTCTTTATTTACTTTTTTTATGCTTATATTAGTAACAGCTGATAATTATGTGCAAATGTTTGTTGGATGGGAAGGTGTTGGATTATGTTCATATTTATTAATTAATTTTTGGTTTACCAGAATACAGGCAAATAAAGCAGCTATTAAAGCTATGGTTTTAAATAGAATTGGTGATTTTGGGTTAGTATTAGGTATATTAATTATTTTTATTAAATTTAAAGCAGTAGATTATGGTACAGTTTTTTCTATCACTCCTTTGTTTGTAGAGCATGATTTTATTTTTTTAAATATTAATTTTAATTTAATAGATATTATTGGTTTTTTGCTACTGATCGGTGCTATTGGTAAGTCAGCTCAATTAGGATTACACACTTGGTTACCTGATGCAATGGAAGGACCTACTCCCGTATCTGCTTTAATTCACGCAGCAACAATGGTAACTGCTGGGGTTTTTTTAATAGCAAGAAGTTCACCTTTATTTGAGTATACGCCAAGTATTTTAAAAGTTATTACTGTTTTAGGTGCATGTACTGCGTTTTTTGCAGCGACTGTTGGTTTATTACAAAATGATTTAAAAAGGGTCATAGCTTATTCAACATGTAGCCAATTAGGTTATATGGTATTTGCCTGCGGACTTTCTAATTATTCTGTAGGAGTTTTTCATTTAGCAAATCATGCTTTTTTTAAAGCTTTGTTGTTTTTGGGTGCTGGATCAGTAATTCATGCTGTTTCGGACGAACAAGATATGAGAAAAATGGGGGGGTTAAAATTACTTGTTCCGTTTACTTATTCAATGATGTTAATTGGTTCTTTAGCTTTAATAGGATTTCCATTTTTAACAGGGTTTTATTCTAAAGATGTTATATTAGAAGTAGCTTATGGAAAATTTACTATTGAAGGTCATTTCAGTTATATTTTAGGTACAATTGGTGCTTTTTTAACAGCCTTTTATTCGACTCGTTTGTTGTATTTAACTTTTTTATCGACTCCGAATGGATTTAAATCTATTATATGTTCTGCATATGACTCTTCTTATCAAATATGTACAGCTCTTGCAATATTATCAATACCAAGTATGTTTATAGGGTTTTACACTAAAGATATGATTATTGGTTTAGGGAGTGATTTTTGGGGAAATTCTCTTTATGTTTTACCAGAAAACATGAATATGATTGATGCAGAATTTATACCGCATCAATTTAAAGTATTACCTGTTATTTTTAGTTTATTAGGCGCAACAACGTCATTTTTATTTTATACGTTTGCAAGTAAATTATTATTCCAGTTAAAAGTATCGGTTTTAGGTAAAAAAGTGTATAATTTTTTAAATAAGAAATGGTTTTTCGATAAGGTTTATAATGAATATGTAAGTCAATTTTTTTTTAAATTTGGTTATAATATTAGTTATAAAATTATTGATAGAGGTATTTTTGAAATTTTTGGGCCTATGGGTTTGTCAGGGAGTGTACTAAAAACTTCATCTGTTTTATCGAAATTACAAACAGGTTATTTGTATCATATTACTTTAACAATGTTAGTTGGAAGTACTATTTTAATAGGTATACGTCAATTTTGGTTATTGGTTGGTGATTGTTTCGATTTTAGATTGATTCTTGTTATTTTTGTAACATGTTTTTTTGTTATTAAAAAAAAACGTTAGTTTAAAAAATTTTATAAATATATGAAAATGTTTAATATTTTATTAAGTAATAAAAATATTGTAAATAATAAAGAAAGAAAAAAAAATAGTTTAATGGCTAATGTATTATTTAACAATGAGCCATTTAAATATTTAAAAACCCGACATACATGGCATTTAGTTGACCCAAGTCCATGGCCTTTAGTAGCTTCTTTAGGAGCTTTTTTTATGACTTCCGGTGGTGTTTTATATATGCACAATTTTGAAGGTGGTGGTAGATTATTAATAACAGGTTTTGTTACAATATTGTACGTTATGTATACTTGGTGGAGAGATATTGTTAGAGAAGCTACATTCGAAGAACAGCACACTTTTTCAGTACAAAGAGGCCTTAGATTAGGGATGATTTTATTTATTGTTTCAGAAATTATGTTTTTTTTTGCATTTTTTTGGGCATTTTTTCATTCAAGTTTGTCTCCGGCATTTAACGTAGGGGGTGTATGGCCACCAGTAGCAATTTCAACTATCCAAACTTCAGGAATTCCGTTAACAAATACTTTTTTTTTATTAAGTTCTGGAGCAACTGTAACTTGGGCACATCATGCTATAATCGTAAGAGCGAAAAAACAAGCAATTCTTGGTTTAGTGTTAACAGTTATTTTAGCATTAATTTTTACAGGTTTTCAGGTTTTAGAGTATTTAGATGCTCCGTTTACAATAGCAGATAGTGTTTTTGGTTCATGTTTTTATATGGCCACAGGTTTTCATGGTTTCCATGTTTTCGTAGGTACGTTGTCTTTACTGGTCTCATTAATTAGGATTGTGTTAAATCATTTTACATCTACACATCATTTTGGTTTCGAATCTGCTGCTTGGTATTGGCATTTTGTTGATGTTGTTTGGTTATTTTTGTTCGTAACTGTTTATTGGTGGGGTGGTTTATAATATAAAAATGCCAAAATGGTGGAATTTGGTAGACATGCTAGGTTTAGGTTCTAGTTCTTAAGAATAAGAGTAAGGGTTCAAGTCCCTTTTTTGGTATTAAAATTCATTATAATTATAATTATTTTATTTTTAAATATACGTTTAAGAACTTTTAGATATGTGAAAAATTGTTTATTTCTGCTCGTAATATTTTAGAACAATTGACCATAGTTATGGACGATTTACTGTAATGATCCAGTCCTCCTATATAAAAGTCGTTAATCCAAATTTTTAGTTTTGTCTCAAAAATTTTGTTACAATTAGTTTTAAATTTAGTATTAACAGTAATAATATTGGTTTTAGTAGTGTTTGTAAAAGTATTACTTTTTAAATTTAAATTATTTGTTGCTAAATTTAAAAATTGAATATAATTTTTAAAGTTAATAAAATTGTTTAAATTAAAGTTAATTAAATAAAAATTGTTAGAATTATTTAGTAAATTTATTTTATTAGAATTTACAAATAATTTTCTTAATATTTGCCAATCGTCTTTTGTATAAGTTTTTGACGAAATAAATTTAATGTTTTTTTTAAGAACACCTTCTGTGTTATAAAAAGATCCTGTTGACTCAAAAAAAGAGTTGTTTGGTAAATTTATGCAATTAAAAAAAAAAGTGTTTGGTTTTAAAGTATTTGAAGTAGAATTTTGGTTTATAATATAATTAGGCCAATTTATTTTACTATTATTGAAATTTAATAATTTAATGTTAAGTAGTTTTTTTAAATTTGATTTATTCGGCAGAGAGTTTAAGAAGTACAGCCCAGCATTTTTTTTTAAATCGTTTTCAGAAATAGATTTAAAATTATTTAAATAATTAACTCCAGTTTCGTTAATGGATAAATTTAATATGTTTAAATTATCCCAATTTGCATGATATTTACGTAAAACCGTTTTTAATTTTAATAAAAGTTGGGATATACCTTCAGAATCTGTTCTATTAAAAACAGAAGAACTAACACCAATTAAAGGGTTTTTTAAAGTAATTAGATCTTGGCAAAAATAATTATTTCCTTCAATAATTGATTTTAAATTTTTAATGTTTAAACCAGCATTTAATGATGGAAAAGTTAAATCTTTGTTTGGACCTAATGTTAATACTTTTAAGTTCCCTTTTAAGTATCGTTGTCTTAAATTTAAATTAAAAGTAACATTTTCATATCTACTATATAACCCAACTAATAAGCATAAATTTGAATTAATAAGACTTTTTTTTAAATCTTTTTTGTTGTGAGTTAAAAAGTTAGAATTTATATCCATATTATTCAGTTTACCTTCTAATTTTCTAAGAGTTATAAATGAAGAATATTTACAGCTAAATAAATAAATTAAATTTAAAACTTCTAAACTAATGTTATTGTCAAATACTACAATTAATTTTTTATTTGTTAAAAAATGCTTTTGTAAATGATCTTGAAAATATAAAGTAATTGTAATTTCGTTTATTAATTCTTTCCAAGAAATTTTAGAAATTAAAGTATCTGTTTTGTAATTAATTGACCCTAATACGGACCTTGAAGGAGAAAACATACCATCAAATGAGAACCTAGTTTTATCAGAAATCCAATTGTTACTATTTGAATCAGGTTCATAGCTTGGAGTTATTTTAATAATTTTATTATTTTTTATATGAGCCTGTATATTGGTACCAAAACCATCACTAAAATCGATAGTTTCTGTTGATTTTAATTCCCAACTTCTACTTAAAAACGGATAAGGCTTGGCAGTTAAAGCTCCTACAGGGCATAAATCAATAACATTTCCAGATAATTCTGATTGAAAAGTTTTATTTACGTACGTTCCGATTTCGCTATCTAATCCTCTACCAAACATACCAAGGTCTTCAGTACCTGCAATTTCTGCAGAAAATCTAACACATCTTGTACAGTGAATGCATCTAGTCATTACTGTTTTTACAATAGGTCCTATATTTTTATCAGTTACAATTCTTTTAAAACTGTAAAACCGTTTTTTAGAATTACCAAAATATAAAGATTGATCTTGTAAGTCACACTCACCTCCTTGGTCACATATAGGACAATCTAAAGGATGATTCAACAATAAAAACTCTAAAACGTTTTCTCTTGCTTTTTTAACAAGAGGGCTTTCAGTAAATATCTCACTATTGTTTAAACAGGATTTTGCACTCATAGCACAAGAAACCATAGGTTTGGGAGAGTTTTTAAGCTCCACTAAGCACATTCTACAATTTCCTGAAATAGAGAGATCTTTGTGATAACAGTAATGCGGAATTACAACTCCGATTGTTTCGCAATATTCGATAAGAGGAGCATTGTGCTTCCAATAATTGTTTATATGAGTATTTTGAAATTCTAACGTATAATTAAATTTTTGTCCATTAATATAAAAATATTTTTCTGCGTTCATATTTATTCTTTAAGAGAAAGTAGCTTAATTAGGTTAAAGCGTCGACCTGTCACGTCGAAGATTGCGGGTTCAAGTCCCGTCTTTTTCGTTAATTTTTTGTAATTTTTATTTTATCCATTTGAATTGTTTGTTTCAATTTATAAAAAATAGATAAAATGGCCAATCCTATGGCAGATTCTGTGGCAGCAATAGTTAAAATAAATAAAACAAAAATATATCCTAAAACGTCGTCTAGATAAATAGAAAATATAATAAAATTTAAATTTACAGACAATAACATAATTTCAATTGACATTATTGTTATTAAAACATTTTTTCTGTTTAAAATTAGACCTAAAGTACCTATTAAGAACAAAAAAATGTTTATATTTAAAATGTAATTTATATTAGTAATAATCATAATTTTTAGTTAAAATTGAGTGTATTGGGATTTGAACCCAAGACCTGTGGATTAAAAGTCCAATGCTCTACCACTGAGCTACACACTCAATAATAGGATTTAATAAAAGACTATATATAAAAGAATTATAATGCAAAAAGAATTAAAAATCCCATCATTAAAGAAAATAGAGCGATAGCTTCTGTTAATGCAAATCCAAAAATAGCAAGTTTAAATAACTCGTCTTTTAATGAAGGATTTCTTGATACACCAATAACTAATGCACCAAATACAGTACCAATACCAACTCCAGCACCGGCTAGCCCAATAGTAGCTAATCCAGCACCTACAAATTTAGCTGCTTGTAATAACATTTATTTTTTATAAATAATTATTTGTTTATAAATAAAAAGATTGTTGAATAAATAAAATTCGAAAACTTTTTTTTAAGAAAAGTTTTATCAAAAAATAAAATTGAGTGTTAATTGTCTTTTATGTATAATATAATAATTGAGTTTTTAAATAAAAACTTGTGTTTTAATAGGAAGTTTTGCACCACCAGTACGAAAGGCTAATAATGCTGTATTTTTGGTAACACCACAAAGCTCAAAAAGAACACTACCTCCAGCAACACGGGATGCCCAAAAATTTACAGAACCTTTACCCTTCCCCATTCTTACTTCAATAGGTTTAAGTGTAACAGGAAGATCTGGAAAAATTCTTATCCATAATTTACCTTTTCTGTCTATTTTTCTGGTAATAGCCTGTCGAGCCGCTTCTATCTGTTTAGCAGTTAGAGTACCAGATTCTGCAGCTTTCAGTCCTATTGTTCCAAATTTTAACTTAGTTGATTTAAATTCTAAATGAGAAAGCTTTCCTTTTCTTGTTTTTTTAAATTTTGATCGTTTCGGTTGTAAAAACATATTAATATATTATTTTTCACAAATCCAAACTTTTACACCAAAAGTACCGTTCTGGGTAAAGGCTGTTGAATTGTAATAGTCAATTTTTGCATTCAAAGATTGTAATGGTATAATTCCTATTGTTAAATTTTTTGATTTTGCTCTAGGAGCTCCGTTAAAACGGCCTGTTATTATTATTTTAATTCCTTTTATACTAGAAAAATTTGTTGAAATTAGGTTAGTTGTTACTTTTTTTATTAAAAAAAGTAAGTAATTATGTTTTTTTTTGTTTCTAGTTAAATATAACGAAATTATATCTGCAAGTAATTTTGCGGAATTTTTTTCACTTATCACTATAAACAGTATTTTAATTATGTTTTTTTGCATAGGGTCTTTTAAAAATTTTTTAAAAGATCTTATTTGTTTTTTATAAACATAAAGATAATTAGAATTTTTGTTGATTTTAATTTGAAATTTTTCAGATAAATCTTGAGTTTTAATTATTGTAATTTTATTTTTCAAATATAAGTTTGTACTTAATGTTAAAATTTTTGTTATTATGTTTGAAAGAACATGTTTATTTGTTTCAAGTTTATTCTTTGCAAAATTAAGTTTACAAATAAAAATTAAAATTTTTACTGTAGAAGTTGTATGTTCTATTTTACAATTTGTAACAAAAATGTCGTAATGTTTAAAAATTTTATTTATGTAATTTTGAATTTCAATATTTTTATATAAAAATATTGAAGATTCTTCTGAATTTTGATTTGTATATTTAAAACTCCAGTCTGAGTTTTTTAAACCTGATCTAAATATTGTAGCATTTACTTTTTGTCCCATATGTATAAAAATTTTATTTAAGTTTTTTTTTTTTAAAAGAAAATTTTTTTCTAGTAGGAGAGAATTCTCCTAATTTTCGTCCAATCATGTTTTAGGTTATTTGTATTTTATAAAATGTTTTACCGTTGTGTACATTGAAAAAATGTCCTATAAAACCTGGAATAATTGTTGAAGATCTACTATTTGTAAATATTTCAGGTTTATATTGGGTGATATTTTTTTTATCAAAAAATTTAATTAATAACGATTTTTCTACATAAGGACTTTTCCATTTAGCTCTACTCATTTTTATGTTTTTTGGGTTATATAAAATATTAAGTTACTAAGAAAAAATTATAAATTTATTTGTTGATCTACTGGTTTTACCTCCTTTAGTAGGCTTCCCCCAAGGAGTTACTGAGCTACGACCCCCTGATGTTTTACCTTCACCACCCCCGTGAGGATGGTCTACAGGGTTCATTGCAACACCTCTAACTTTAGGACGTTTACTTAACCATCTTGACCTACCAGCTTTTCCTAAAGTAGTTAAAATAACAAATTCATTGGAAACTATGCCAATAGTAGCAAAACAGTTTATGGAAATAATACGTTGTTCCCCTGAACTTAGTTTTATTTTACCAAAATTAGTAGTTTTTTCTATTAATTGTGAAAAAGTACCCGCTGATCTACTTAATTGAGAGATTCCACCAGTTTTTGGGGATACGTTGTGTATTAAGCAGCCAACAGGTATTTTGGATATAGGTAACGAATGTCCGTTTTTAATTTCAGCATTGGGTCCGGACTTAATAATATCACCTATTTTTAGATTTTTTGAAGCAATAATGTAATAAAAAATTTTTGTTTTTAAATTGAATACGGAAGCTATATCAGCAGACCTATAAGGGTCATATTCAATAGAAGTAACTATAACTGTTTCGTTATAAATTCTTTTAAAGTTGATTTGTCGGTATTTTTTTTTATGACCACCCCCTTTAGAAGAAACTATAATTTTACCACTAAAATTTTTTCCTATATTTTGTTTTAAACCTTTAATTTTTTCTTTTAATAAAGGCTTTTTATTTAAATGTGTTTTATTTAATTGAATTAAATTTCTTAATGAAGGTGTTATTGGTTTAAAGGTTTTCATTTTAACAAAAATTATTTTTAAATTTATGATTTTATCAAATATAGTCTCTAATAATAAAAAAATTTGTATGTATAAATTTGTCAAATTATTAAATCTGTTAAAAAAAATAAAAAAGACAAACATCAGACTTCAAGTAAAAAAAAAATTTCTTTTAAAACACAATAATTTAAAACAATCAAATAAAAATTTAATTGTTTATGTTATAAATGTAGTTTTGTCTTCAACGAATAGTCTTGTTAACGTAGTTGATTTAGAAGGAAATGTTTTGATTTCAATTTCAGCAGGTTCGTTAAATTTAACAAAATTTCAAAAAAAAACACAACCTATGGCGTTATTAAGTATTTTTAAAGTATTACTTTTGAAAGCTAAGTTTTTAAAAAATAGACCAATAGCTTTGCATTTTAAAAATGTTAAAAGATTTCATGAATCTTTTTTCATAAATATTTTAAAAACTAAATTATTTATTCAGTCTTTTCAAAGTTATAATTTAGTTCCTCATAATGGGTGTAGGCCTAAAAAAATAAAAAAAATTAAAATTAGAACTAAACGGTTAATTTTAAAGTAATTATTTTGTATGAAAGAATGACTGAGTGGTTTAAAGTGGCAGATTGTAAATCTGTTAGGTTTTCCTATCGTAGGTTCGAATCCTACTTCTTTCTTTTCGAAATATAACGCAGTTTGGTAGCGTGCCTGTTTTGGGAACAGGAAGTCATGTGTTCAAATCACATTATTTCGACTTAGTTTTTATTTTTTTAAGTTATAATAAGGTATTTTAATTAATTGTTTAAATGTTTTATTTAGAATTTTTATATTATTTTTATAATTTAATGTTGAAATTGTTTTAATTTGTTCGTTAGAATATATTTTTTTATTTAATTTAATTGTCAAAACAGAAATATTAGAATTAAAATTTAATAATTTTTGGATGTTTATGTTAATTTTTTTAGGATTTTTTAATGTAATTATAGATAAAGGTCCTTTAATTAATATAGCTAGCCTTGAATATATTGAATTATTAATAACATGTTTTGTAAGATTGTTTTTTATATTATAAAGTTTTAAATTATTTTTAAATAATTTCTGTTCTAATTTTAATTGATTTTTAACGTTAGAATTAGGTATATAAATAAAAAAAATTAAATTAGGTTTTTTTAAATAATATTTTAATTTTTCAAGTCTATAAGTTTTTAATTTATTATTCATTTTTTTAAGCTTAGCAGGATTTGAACCTGCGACAAAACCGTTATGAGCGGTACGTTCTACCACTGAACTATAAGCTTATATATATATATTTTTTTATGGGAACTATAAGTATAACTCAATTAATTGTTTTAAGTTTATTAGTAATTTTAATGTTTGGAGATTTTTCTAAAATTTTAAATAAATTTAAAGAAAAATTAAAAAAAAAATAAAAACAGGAAAAAAGGGATTTGAACCCTTGACCTTTGGTTTTGGAAACCACTGTTCTACCACTGAACTATTTTCCTAAAAAAATGTTTTATAAATACTTTTTAGAAATTAAAAACCGAGTAGTTTTAATATTTAATTCTTGGATTTTAACTATGGTTACGTGTTATTTTTATAAAAATATTTTGTTATTTTTATTAATAAAACTAAATTCTAATTTGTATAAGTTAAAATCGTTTTATTTTATTACAACTAATTTCACTGATATATTTTCTGTATGTTTACAAATAGGATCGTTCATAAGTATTCAATGTTTAATTTTATTATCTGTATACCATTTTATAACGTTTATAACACCAGGTTTGTTTAAGTTTGAATACAAGTTATTAAAATTAATAATTGTGGTGTGTTGTTTATTGTTTTGTATTAGTATTATTTTTTTCCACCTTTTTTTTTTACCTTTTTTATGTGATTTTTTTTTAATGTTTCAACAAAAATGTGGGGTGACTATTTTTTTTGAGTCTAGAATTACAGAGTATTTTGTTTTTTATAAAGAAGTTTATTTTATAATAATTTTAGTAGGGCAAGTTTTTGCAATAATTTTATTAAATGTAATACTAATTAATAAAAAAATTGATTTTATACATAAGTATAGAAAAGTATTTTATTTTAGTTTTATTTTAATTTCAACATTAATAACACCTCCTGATGTAATTAGTCAAGTTTTAATAGGAACAGGTTTTATAGTGTTTTATGAACTGATAGTCTTAATTATTTTTTTAGTTAAATATACACTTATCAATAAAATTTCAAATTTTTAATTATAATTATTTATAGAATTTATTTTTAATTAATTGGGAAGCCAATTAAAACTAATTAATATACCTACTGTTAGCAATAAATACCCTAAAGATATCGGTAAAAAGGATTTCCATCCTATATACATTAATTGATCGTATCTATAACGAGGCAAGGCTGCTCTAGTTAGTATAAAAAATATAACACCAATAACAATTTTAATAGATAACCAAAAACTACCAGGTATTAAACAAAAAGGTGCAACATCAAATATAGGTAACCAACCTCCTAAGAATAAAATTGAAGAGAAAGCGCTCATTAACAGCATATTTGCGTATTCCCCTAAAAAAAATAAAGCAAATGTCATAGCGGAATACTCTACATTATAACCAGAAACAAGTTCAGCTTCAGCTTCTGGTAAATCAAAAGGATGCCTATTAGTTTCTGCAAGCATTGATATATAAAATAAAACAAACATAGGAAACAGTGGTATTAAAAACCATACTTTATTTTGAGATAAAACTATAGTGCTTAAATTAAACGACCCAGCACAAACACAAATATTAACAATAATAAATCCAATTGAAACTTCATATGAAATCATTTGAGCGGCAGACCTTAGAGATCCTAGAAAAGGGTATTTAGAATTACTTGCCCAACCAGCTAAAATTATACCATAAACACTTAAAGAAGAAATAGCTAACAAATAAAGTATTCCTAAATTTAAATCAGATACAACAATTGTTTCTGAAAGCGGAATAACAGCCCACCCTATTAAACTTAAAATAAAAGTTATTAAGGGGGCTAATATAAAAAGATAAATATTAGAATTACTAGGAAGAATAGTTTCTTTTACAAATAATTTTAAACCGTCAGCTAAAGGCTGTAACAATCCTAAAAAACCTATAACGTTAGGACCTCTACGACGTTGTATACTACCCATTAGTTTTCGTTCTGCTATTGTAAAATAAGCTACTGAAATTAATAAAGGAACAACAATTGATAATATTTTTAAAATAATAGAAATAATTGTAATCATAAGGTTAAAACCGGATTTGTACCGGTATTACAAGATTTGCAATCTAGTACATTACCGAATTATGTTATTTAACCAAAATAAAAGGATAAGGAGGGATTCGAACCCACGGTATTTAAATAATACAATAGTTTTCAAAACTAACGCCTTAAACCACTCGACCACTCATCCTAAACGACAAGCAAAAGAAGGGATTCGAACCCTCAACTTTAACCTTGGCAAGGTTACACTCTACCAATTGAGTTACATTTGCAAATATTTTTGTGTTTTAATTAATTAAAAGTTTATAACTTTTAATTAAATAAAAAAACTCAGGAATACTGCATTCATCAAATTTTACAGAAATATTTAATTTAGGTAAACTTTTAAAAAATTGGTAATTTTTTTCTAACTCATTAAAAATCAAAGAATTGTCTAGTGTAAATGAAAACATATTATTGCATTTATTTATACAGTTAAACTTTGATTTAGGTAAAATTTTGTTTAACAATTTAAATAAAAATTTGGTAAGTTTAACATTCCTTAATGTTAATTTACACCCAACAGGATGACCTTTTCTAATTTTAAAAACAATATTAGAAACTTTAGATGTAATTATTTTAGAATCCTGTAAAACTATTAATTTTAAAGAACTAATTAACGGAATTAATAGTTTAGTATCTCCTTTTTTTAAATGAAAATTTAATAAAATATATTTTAATTTAGGAATATCTAATATATTATTGTATTGAAATTTATTAATTAAATCGTATTTTACAATTTTATTTGAGTATTGATTTAAAAAGGTCATATGATTAGCTTCGTTTAAATAGTTCCTAAAGATATATTTACAATTTTTGAATATTTTTCTTTTTTAAGTTTTTTTGATACAGGTCCTAAAATTCGACTTCCTATAGGCTTAAATTGTTTGTTGATCAAGCAGGCAGAATTAAGGTCTGAAAAAAGTAGAGAACCATCTTTGTTAATTAATTTATTTTTAGTATGCAATAACAAAGCTCTATGTACTTCTCCTTTTTTAACTTTAGAAGTTTTCTTAGATTTATTTCTAAGTTCCTGTACCGAAACTACAACAACGTCACCTAATTTAGCTGCTTTTTTTTTACAACCACCTAAAACTTTTATACATTTTACTTTTTTAGCACCTGAATTATCATAAATTTTTAAAACTGTTTGTTGTTGAATCATATTTATACAAAAAAATATTTTTAAATAGCACTTATAGCTCAATTGGATAGAGCGTCGGATTTCGGTCCCGAAGGTTAAAGGTTCAACTCCTTTTAAGTGTAAAGTTATTTTTTAAAACCAACGATAATTAGCAAATTTTTTTTTAACAACAGCTTCTTTATGCAAATCCTTTTTTATTTTAACACTTTGACCTAAATTATTACAGGAATTAACAAGTTCTTGTTCAAGTTTGTTGTAAAATTTTTGGTTTTGTTTATTTAAACAATTTCTTAGTATAAATTTAATTCCATAAAATAATCTTAGCTTATAATTTAATAAAAAAGGGAATTCTACTGTTTGTTTTCGTTTTCGTTTTATGTTTTTTACAAGAAAAATAGGAGAACTATTTATCAATCCTATTTTAATTAAATCATTAAAATTTTTTTGATTAAATTTTTTCTGAAGTTTTTTTAAACTTTTAATAACTAATTTTTCTGAAGTTTTTTTATTACCATTAAACATTATTAAGTTTAAAAAACTATTTTTAATAAAATTATTTTTCATAAATACTTCGATAATTTTTTAGTACCATATTTAGAACGAGAAGTCTTTCGGTTTTTTAGACCAGAAAAATCTAATTTACCTCTCACTAAATGATATTTTATACCAGGTAAATCTTTTACTCTACCTCCCCTGATTAAAACAGTAGAATATTCTTGTAATTTATGTCCTTCTCCAGGAATATAGGCTGTAATTTTTTTACCATTTGTAAGCTTTAATCTAGCAAGTTTTCTTAAAGCTGAATTTGGTTTTTTAGGTGTTCTTAAAAAAATTTTAAGACAAATACCTTTTTTTTGAGGGCTTGATTGTAACGCAGGTACTTTATTTCTTCGAATTTTTGACGATCTTCTGTTTTTACATAACTGGTTAATTGTTGGCATATATAAATTTTAACTCAAATTAATTTTTTAAAAATAAAAAATATAAGTATAAGGTATTAATATCTTAAACATAACTTCTAAAACAAAATTATTTAGTTTGTCACAAGAAAGAAAAAATAAATTTAAAAAAATAACTAACGTAAATACGAAAAGACACGTATATAAACTAAATTTTAAACTTAAAATAATTAAACTTTGTTTGAAATTACTAACAGAACATTTTACTGTTAAAAACATATTTATTAAATAAAAGTATACATTTATACTAGAATATAAAAACCATAAAACTAATATTGAATTAAACAAATAAAATACGTAAGCAAAATCGATACTTAAAAAGATATAACATAAATAAATATAGCCTGTAAAAATTAATACTTTTGCTTTATATTTTAACTTTTTATTTATTAAAACTAAAACTATTAAAACTAAACAAGTATTAATAAATAAAAATTCCAACAAACTTATTTGTTGTGAAAAAAAAAAAACACTAACAATAAGAACAACTAAATTTCTGATTAAAGATCTAAAATCTTCATTTATTAAAAAAAATTTACCAGATGTAAAATTATATTCTTCTAATATATGATCTACTACAAACCA
>Ga0115546_1001195_pt1 | contig 16439 bp, 14 predicted proteins | sample COGITO_mtgs_1004_FD_87186 | JGI IMG/M metagenome (GOLD analysis project Ga0115546, IMG submission 87186) | Pelagic marine microbial communities from North Sea - COGITO_mtgs_100413 | ecosystem: Environmental > Aquatic > Marine > Epipelagic | place: Germany:Helgoland, sampling site Kabeltonne...
ACTAGAAGGTTACTAGAGCTCTAGGATTTACCCTATTGAATTCATTGCCAAACTGGGCGATTAAGCGCTGCTGAAACATAGCATTTAATTCTCAACGGGCTACAATTGGCCCTGCATTAACACACAGGGAACTACCCGTTGAGCACAGACAAGCGAAAGCCGCGTAATCCAGCACCAGCCGAAGCCAGCTATAACGAAACCCGTGGCAAGCGTTTACTCGCCGAGGGCGCGCTAATAGGCTGGATTGCTCTCTGTTCAATACTGCTTTTGGCGCTACTCAGTTACTCCTCAGACGATCCAGGTTGGTCACATACCGGCGTTCGCGGCGAGCTCAACAATGCTGTAGGCCTTGCAGGCGCCTGGATCGCCGACATCTTCTTTGCCCTGTTTGGGGTTATGGCCTATCTGTTCCCAGCTCTGCTTGCAGTTCGTGCCATACAAATTCTACGCACCTATATTCTCCGTGAAGCCGACGCCTTCGACTCGGTCACCTTCACCCTGCGCGTGATCGGTTTTATTCTAGTGATGATCAGCGCCACCTCACTGGCCAATATTCAGTACGCCGAAATTCACAACAGCTATCCCTTTGGTGTTGGCGGCATACTCGGCAACAAGATTGGCGAAGCCACCATGGCTGTCTTCAGCTATGTAGGCAGCACCTTGATACTGCTGTCGCTGTTTCTCTTCGGACTCACCGTGTTTGTGGATATCTCATGGATCTCCCTGATTGATCGCTTAGGTCTCGCAGCAATCGACCTCTACGATCGAGCACGCAGCAAACTCGCGGCAATGAAAATTGCCCGTGCCGAAAAAGCCAAGTCCCGTGAAGCGGTTCTCGAGCGTCAGGCCAAAGTCGAAGTCGAAACCAAAATGCAAAAGCTGCGCACGCCGCCAACCATCCAGCCCCCCAAAGCCAAGCCAGTGGTGAGCAAGCGCATCGAACGTGAAAAGCAGCAGACACTCTTTGGCGACACCGAAGTCATTGGCTCACTGCCGCCAATCAACCTGCTGGACCCCGCTGACAACAACACCAACAGCGGTTACTCAGCCGAATCCCTAGAGCACCTTTCACGCCTGCTCGAGCACAAACTGCTCGACTTTGGTATCAAAGCCGATGTGGTAGAAGTGCTGCCAGGCCCGGTGGTAACAAGATTTGAAATTCAGCCCGCCGCCGGTATCAAAGTTAGCCGCATCAGTGGACTCGCCAAAGATTTGGCCCGCTCCATGGCCGTGATCAGCGTGCGTGTGGTTGAAGTGATTCCCGGCAAGTCCGTAGTCGGTATTGAAATTCCCAACGAAAAGCGCGAGATGGTACGCCTCAGTGAAGTGCTCTCATCCGAAGCCTATGACCGCTCCAGCTCGCCAGTCACTCTGGCACTGGGCCACGATATTGCAGGAATCCCAATCGTTGCCGACCTAGGTCGTATGCCGCACTTGCTGGTGGCAGGAACAACCGGCTCAGGTAAATCCGTTGGCATCAACACCATGCTTTTGAGCCTGCTCTTTAAAGCCTCTCCAGAAGAAGTACGGTTAATCCTTATTGATCCAAAAATGCTTGAGCTATCGGTTTACGACGGCATTCCCCACCTATTAACTCCAGTTATCACCGACATGAAAGACGCCGCCAGTGGCCTGCGTTGGTGTGTTGGCGAAATGGAGCGTCGCTACAAGCTCATGGCCGCCTTGGGTGTCAGAAACCTCGCCGGTTACAACCGCAAAATTGAAGACGCCATTAAAGCTGGCGAGCCAATCACCGATCCGCTGTGGACCTTTAATCCAGATGAAATGGGTTGGGATGCCACTCAAGAAGCCCCAGAAGCGCCGGCCCTGGAAACACTGCCCTACATAGTGGTAGTGATCGACGAATTCGCCGACATGATGATGATCGTCGGCAAAAAAGTTGAGCAGTTGATTGCCCGTATCGCCCAGAAAGCCCGAGCCGCAGGTATCCACCTGATCCTCGCCACTCAGCGCCCCTCAGTGGACGTTATTACCGGCCTGATCAAAGCCAATGTACCCACGCGTATTGCCTTTCAAGTCTCGTCAAAAATCGATTCAAGAACCATCCTCGACCAAGGCGGCGCAGAACAGTTGCTAGGTAACGGCGACATGCTCTATCTACCACCGGGTACTAGCGTTCCAGAGCGTATTCACGGTTGTTTTGTCGACGACCACGAAGTGCATAAAGTTGTCGCCGACTGGAAACGTCGTGGCGAACCCAACTATCTCACGGACATCACCGACGAAGCCGCTGTCTCGTCCATTCCGGTGCCGGGCTATAGCACTGGGGAAGAGGGCGAAGAGGACCCTGAGTCAGATCCACTCTATGACGAAGCCGTTGCCTTTGTACTCGAGAGTCGCAAAGCATCGATCTCATCGGTACAGCGCAAACTCAGAGTGGGCTACAACCGCGCTGCGCGCTTGATTGAGCAGATGGAAGTGGCTGGAGTGGTGAGCCCCATGAGTAGTAATGGTAGTCGTGACATACTTTCTCAGAGTGGGCGTTGATTGAGACTATAAAGAAAATTTAGAGAAGCGCCAAAGGCCGACTAGACTAACATCAGGATGATGAATTACGTTTAAAGCAGGGAAGAGCTCTTAATCAGGGCGGAGCTCTCAATCAGGGAAGAGCTCTTAACTAGGGAGAAACAATGCAATTGGAATTGCAATATTTGTGGCGGCCGGTTGCCGCCGTGCTCCTGATGGGCTGGTTACTGGTGCTCGGCTTAACCGCCAGCCACGACTTTAATAATTTACGCGCAGCGTCTCAGCAGCCAGAGTCGTCAGTCCAACCGCCCGTAATGTCTGAGACCCCATCGCCAGGCACTTTAACTTACTCATCTATCGCCGATATGTTTCTGATGGGAGCAGTCGAACAGACTGTGGCACCAGAAATCTCTCTCATAGACGTTCCAGAAACACGTCTCGACCTAAGTCTACGGGGTCTCTTTGTCAGCCAGGGCAGTGAGCTAAGCGGAGCAGTCATTGAAACCGGCGATAAGCAGCCAAGTTTTTTCCAAATTGGCGATCTTATTACCGATGATATAACTCTCGCCGCTATTGAGGGGCAAGCCGTAATTATCGAACGCGGCGGCAAGCGTGAGAAGCTATCATTTGATCAGGCCGTTATTACTATAGACAGTTTCTCGCGCAGCAAAAACCCAGACTTTATCCAACAACCCAGCGAGGTGGAATCCGACACTTTGATCACAGTGAGTGATCAAGCCGGAGAGTCTCCACAAAATCAATCACTAGAGGATCGCCTGCGCATACTTCGCAGACAGTACCAGCAAAAAAACTAAAAGGATTTAAATCCAGATGAAGGATCATCACACTTTAGGCCAGAGGTTCTGGCTCGCAATAGTTATTATTTTTATCAGCTTCCATACTCCTGCTCTGGCTCAACAGAACCGACCGGCAAAGGTGAGTCTATCACTGCATCAGGCAGATATTCAGGATCTCGTGCGTTGGGCCTCGTCGGTAACCAACAAAACTATCATTATTCACCCGTCCGTTAAAGGCAGTATTACAGTTGTAGCCGGCGAAGAAATGACCCGAGACGAAGCCTATGAGGTCTTTTTGTCAGTGCTGCAAGTCCATGGTTTTATGGTGGTCAATACAGATCAAGCGCTGAAAGTTGTGCCAATCAATATAGGTAAGGAAAGCGACATAACCCTCGACGGCAGTAATCTCAGTCCTGAAGACATGGTCGTTCGAATAATTAAGCTCAAGAATATCTCTGCCAACGACATAATTGTCCTAGTAAGGCCGATGCTATCCCAGGCCTCTCATCTCGCAGCCTACCCCGGAACCAACACATTATTAATCGCCTCCCGTTCGGCTAAAGTGGCACAAATTGTCGAAATTATTGAGCGCCTAGATCAGGCAGGCACAATTGATATAGAGCTGATCAGTGTCAAATTCGCCAGTGCTCGAGAGCTTATCGAGACCCTGACCAAACTGATTCCAATGGCGACAGGTCAAAAAGGTCAGCCTAACCAGGTCAACCTTGCAGTGGATGAACGATCCAACAGTATACTCATGACCGGTGACCCAGTGACCCGACAGCAGATTAGAGCACTGGTGGAACGCCTCGACCAACCTTTAGCCGGAGATGGCAATACTCAGGTTATATTTTTACAGTACGCCCGTGCCGCCCAACTTGTTCCGATTCTTGAAAGTGTTAGTGGCAGTTTCGCCAAGGCAGAAAAAGACCAACGACTAGCAGAGGCTGATGTCAGTATTCGTGCTGACGAATCGCTCAACTCATTGATTATCACAGCGCCACCATCGGTATTGAGTACTATCAAGGGTGTTATTGCAAAACTTGATGTGCGCCGGGCACAGGTGCTAGTTGAAGCGCTAATAGTGGAAGTCAATGAAGACCTATCAAGAGACCTAGGAGTCGAGTGGCGCAGCAATAATCGAGACGGCAGCCCCGAGAGCGTCTTTGGTGGGTTCTCGTCATTTCCAGGCGCAGTCCCGGGTTTTGACTCTGACGATGATGGCAATGTGCTTCTCGGGCGCGGCCTATCCCTGGGCTATTTTAAAGGCACAGACCTACGCTCTATTATTCGTGCTCTTGAAGGCGAAGCTAATGCCAATATACTCTCCACCCCGAGCATTCTGGCAATGGACAATGAGGAGGCCAAAATTCTTGTTGGTGAAAATGTGCCCTTTATCACCGGTGCACAGAGCCGCCAAGGTGATGGCGACCCGTTCCAAACCATTCAGCGTCAAGACATTGGCGTGGTACTAAAAATTAAACCTCATATAAACAACAGCGACTCAGTGACCCTCGAGATAGAGCAAACCGTTGAGAGTATCGCTCAAAGCGATGCCGCTACCGCAGACATAGTGACCAACAAACGTGAAATATCTACTCGTGCGCTAATTGACAACAACCAAATACTGGTGCTCGGCGGCCTCATTAGAGACGAAATTGTTGAGTCAGAATCGAAGGTCCCAATACTCGGCAATATCCCGTTTATCGGCCGCGCTTTCAAAAGCACGTCCAGTAAAGTGATCAAAAAGAACCTCATGGTCTTTATTCATCCAGTGATTCTGCGGGATACAAAATCCAGTTTCGAAGCGACCCGAGATCGTTATGAATATATGCAAGAAAATCAGCAGCGCTTTCGCAGTCGCCTAGATCGGTTTTTTATTCCCGGACAGTCGCCGCGATTGAAAGACATGAAAGACATGACTAGCCCAGCAGTCGAGCAGCAACAGAACTAATGGCCTCGTCTAACAACCCACTACCGTTCGCCTTTGCCAAACGCCATGGCGTGCTGCTGACCGTTGAGGAAGGCCAAGGGAATGTCACTGTTCTGACACAGCATCCTCTTAGCCTGTCGCTGTTCACCGAGTTACGCCGATTTAGCCAAGCTGAATTATCTGTTACGCAGCTGAGTCCAGCAGAATTTCAGCAAGCCATGGCCGAGCTCTACGAAGCCGATGCATCAACAACAAAAGAAACCATTCAAGGAATAGGAGACGAATTTCATCTAGCCTCCGGAGCTGACTCTATTGCTGGCTCCATCGCTGAAGCCTCAGACCTGCTTGAGCAGGAAGACGAGGCACCTATCATTCGCTTGATCAACGCCATACTCTCAGAGGCGATTCAAGATCAAGCATCGGACATTCATCTGGAAACCTACCAGAAAAACTTTTATGTGCGCTTTCGAATTGATGGCATCCTCAAAGAAATTGTTCAGCCACCAAGAGCCCTAGCCAACCTTATTATTTCCAGAATTAAAGTTATGGCAGAGCTCGATATCGCTGAAAAACGGGTTCCACAGGATGGCCGCATGTCGTTAAAGCTTGGCGGTCGAGAGATTGATGTGAGGGTATCAACCTTACCCTCAGTCCACGGCGAACGCATTGTGCTTCGACTGCTCGATAAGCAGGAGCAGAGCATTGACCTATCGACACTGGGTATGGACGACAGCGACCGCGTGCGGTTACTGGAATTGCTCGCACTGAGCCACGGTATTTTACTGGTCACTGGACCCACCGGATCAGGTAAAACGACCACTCTTTATGCCAGTTTGAATCATATCAATGATCGCAGGACAAACATTCTCACAGTCGAAGACCCAGTGGAATATCACATTGATGGCATCAGTCAAACCCAAGTTAATAACAAGGCCGGGATGACCTTTTCACGCGGCCTACGCGCCATATTACGCCAAGACCCTGATGTTGTGATGGTCGGCGAAATACGGGATCTAGAGACTATGCAAATCGCAGTACAAGCGAGTTTGACCGGCCATCTAGTGCTTTCCACATTACACACCAACAGCGCTGCAGGAGCAGTTACCCGGCTCATGGATATGGGTGTCGAGCCGTTCCTACTGTCATCTTCACTGGTCGGTGTCTTGGCCCAGCGATTGGTCAGAAAGCTCTGCCCCCAGTGCAGGCAAGTGGACAAAATAGGTGAGGTTGAAAAACAGCTCTTTGACGGGCTCACAACCCCCGCCATAATCTATCAGGCGAATCCGGATGGTTGTGAAAACTGCCACCAGGAAGGTTATAAAGGTCGCACCGGAATCTATGAACTGATTGTTATCAACGACCAGTTGGGCGAATTAATTCATGACAGAGCCTCACAAGCCAGCCTAATTAAACAGGTGAGAACAAACAGCTCATCCATACGCCAGGACGGCTATAAAAAAGTGCTCAGCGGCGAAACGTCCTTAGCGGAAGTACTGCGCGTGACTCAGGAAGATTAACCATGGCCACCTTTGATTACGAAGCCATCGACATTCGCGGCAAAAAGAGAAGTGGGGTGCTGGATGGTGACAGCCCGCGTCAGGTGCGTCAGAAACTTAAGCAGCTTGGTCTGGTTCCCCTCGCCGTGACTAGCAACCTACAAAAACACAGCCTGCCCAGATACAGAGATCGTTTGGCACCGGCAACTCTGGCGATCATCACGCGTCAGCTTGCTGTGCTATTGCGCGCAGGTATACCTCTCAGTGATGCCCTCAACGGGATAGCCAAGCAGACCAGCAGCCTTGCGCGAGGCTCCCCATCGAGCCGTATTATCGCCATAGTACGAAGCTCGGTAGAAGAGGGTAAGAGCTTGTCACAAAGCCTTGAACAATTCCCCCGCAGCTTTGACCAACTCTATTGCGCAACCGTCAAAGCCGGTGAAGAAACCGGCCACCTCGATAGTGTCTTGGAGCAACTGGCTGAGCACGCCGAGGCCCAGCGGGAGTTTCGCCAGAAAACCCAAGCCGCATTGGTCTACCCCATTTTATTGGTACTCTTATCCATTGTTATCGTCTCTGCCTTAATGGTTTACATCGTGCCCGACGTTATCCAAGTGTTTACCGACACCGGACAAAAGCTTCCAGTACTGACCCGTGGTCTATTGCAGGTCAGTGACTTTTTACAGAACTGGGGTGTCGCTTTGTTGCTACTGATCGCCGTCTTCTTGGGTGCTGGAAGCATTGCTATGCGCCAGCCCAAAATTAGACAAAAACTTCACCAGGCTTTACTCCATATGCCCTTGATTAAAACTTTCAGCAGAGGCATCAATTCCCAGAGGTACACCCAGACCCTCGGAGTGCTCAGCCAAAGTGGCGTGACCCTACACCAAGGAATGCAAATCGCCCAGCAGGTTGTAAAAAATCTTTATATGCGGGGTTTGCTGCAGGAGGTGGCGGATAGAGTAAGAGAGGGTGAAAGCCTAAGCAGAGGCCTAGAAAATATGGGTTATTTCCCACCTTTGATGGTTTATATGATCGCCAGCGGTGAAGTCAGTGGCGAGCTGGATCAGATGTTATTAAAAGCAGCGGACCAGCAACTACAAGATATTAAAACGACCGTAGCCACCGGTGTCAGCCTGTTTGAACCGTTGATGTTGCTAGTGATGGGCGGGGTGGTATTGACCATAGTGCTGGCAATTTTGCTCCCTATACTCAATATGAATCAGTTAATTGGTTAGCGCCAAAATAGATAACAAGGATGTTAAAAATGCAGTTTAGAATATGGATTAAAACGCGCCATCAGCCATTTTCCGAAGGCCCACAGCAAGCCCAAAAAGGCTTCACTCTAATTGAAATAATGATCGTCGTTGTGATTCTCGGCATCCTTGCCGCGCTAGTAGTCCCAAATATGATTGGCAAAGCCGGTGAAGCACGACAGACAGCAGCCGCAGCAGATATCCGAGCCATTGCAAATTCTTTGGATATGTACCGCTTAGAAAATTTCAATTACCCAAGCACAGACCAAGGTCTCAAAGCCCTAGTTGAAAGACCCTCAGGCCAACCGCCGGCACCCAACTGGAGTCCAACCGGCTACCTCCGTAAACTACCCAAAGACCCATGGGGCAACGATTATCTCTATATCAGTCCAGGTAAAAACGGCGCTTACGACCTTCGTAGTCTCGGCGGTGACGGTCGTTCAGGGGGCCAAGACGAAGCCGCTGATATAGACCTAGCCGATTTATAACCAGATGACCATGGTAATCTCAGCGAGCATTAAGTCCCGGCAGGCTATTAAAGGCTTTACTCTACTAGAGCTAATTTTAGTCATCGTAATTGTTTCCCTGCTTGCAGGAGTCGCCGTTCTAGTCAGCGGTGATCGACGAAAGCATAGCCTCAGCAACGAAGCTGAAAAGCTCGTATCCACAATGCGCTGGTTAGCCGATCAGGCGGTCTTCCAACAGCAGCCCCATGGTCTAAAAATCCTCGAGCAGGGCTATCAGTTGTTGGTCTGGAATCCTGTAACAAACCTCTGGGCGGCAACTTCCTCCTATCAACTACCAGACTACATCGGCATAAATCCACAACCACTGCATCAGCTGAGCACAGGCGAACCAACGCCCATAGCCGCAGATATTATTTTCTATTCTGATCAGGACGCCGATAACGACCATATTGAACTGTCCATCATAGGCAGCGATCAAACACTACAGCTGCGAATTGCTGCCTATCGGGAGATCTATGTTGTCAGAAACTAGAACCCGACCCAATAGGCAGCTTGGCTTCACCCTAGTAGAGGTTTTAGTGGCTCTCGCTATTTTCGCCGTTTGTGCGATCGTCTTGAGCGCCCAATCAACCACCACATTAAACAATCGCCAGCAGCTAATTGAACAGCAAATTGCCCTTTGGGTAGCCAAAGATACCCTAGTTGAACAGCGGATTAATGCCGCCAACCGATCTATTGGAAATGGGCCTATTTTAAAAGGCCAGCAGCAGAAGCAGCAGGCGGGCCTTGAGTGGCGTATAGATCTAATAGTTGAACCCACGTCCAATGGGCAGCTTAAAAAGGTACAGGTCAAAGTTAGTCGAGCAGATAACCATAGCCGAGCAGACCACCATGCGGCTCAACTTACTAGTTTCATCGGGCAGTAGAGATGTGTTTATTCGCGAGCCACTCAAACCCCTTCCAAAAATCCAAAGGATTTACGCTTCTTGAAGTATTAATTTCCCTGTCTATATTTGCGGTAATGAGTGTCGGCGCATTCCATATACTGCAAACTTCGATTGCCAGCCACAGGCAAAGTGAGCAGCGCATGGAGCAATTCGAAGACCTAAATCGCATGCTAGAGAGTATCGAGGCTGATCTTCGCCAAAGCGTCGACAGACCTATCCGCGACGGTGATGGCGATACTCTCGCAGCCTTTGTCGGAGAACTGGAATCATTAGAATTTACCCATGGTGGTTGGAACAATCGATCAGGAGCTATAGAGAAAAATCGTCAACCTGCCCACTCAAGATTGCGAAGATCAGGTTACGGAGTAGCCGTAAAGCCGACAGAAGAGGGCGGTTTCACGATCCTATTGTCACGCCAGCAATGGCATGTTCTAGATAGGGCTCGCCACAGCAGACCCACAACAACCCTTGAGATACCCATTCGCCGGCTCAGTCTCAATTACCTAAGCCACAACAGAGTCTGGCACAACAGGTGGCCTGCCATAATCAATAGGCAAGATACAGACCCAAGTGTTCCCCTTGCCATTAAACTCGATGTGCAAACCGCCCAATTTGGTTTAATTACTCGGTTGTTTTATGTCAGTGACAGCCCCGTAAGTGGTGATAGCCAATGAGGGCGCAAAAAGGTGTAGCTCTACTCTCAATGTTACTGGTTTTGGCTATTGTCACCACAGTCACCTCCAACATGCTCTACAACAATAGGCTAGAAATACAGCGTAATCAGGTACGCAATTTGAATGCACAGGCTCAGGAATATGCCTTGAGCGGAATAACCTGGGCAAAAATTTTGATACAAAAAACCACCCACCCACAAGCCAAGATAATAGAAGTTTTTCAGCCAGAGGAAGGCAGCCTCCGTATCACCCTCAATGATGAAATGGCGAAATTTAATCTCAATAATTTGCGCGATGCCTCTGGGAACATTGACTCCGCCCAGCTGCAGATATTTCAGCGTCTGCTGCTATCCCTGCAAATCGACCCGGTGTTAGCGATTAATTTAGGTGATTGGCTCGACGCCGACGTCAGTAGCGCAGGGTATAACAGCGAAGATCTCGGCTATGAAAACATGCCAGCCTATTATGCAAAAGGCTATCGCACCGCCAATCGCGTTATGGCCCATAGCACTGAGCTTATTCTGGTCAAAGGATTCTCTATAGAGCTGCATGAGGTCCTGGAGCCCTATGTCACTGCGCTACCAAATAAAACGGCTATCAACATAAACACCGCCAGCGCTGAGCTATTGGAGGTCTTAATTCCCGGCATTGATGGAACTCGAATGGTAGCGCAACGGGAGAGGAAGAATGGCAGTCCATTTCTCGACGTTGATAGTTTTCTTCAGCACCAGCTGAGTGCTGGTCTTGAGATAACTCCGGACTTGCTCACGACCACCAGCCAGTTTTATCGGGTTACAACACAGGCAAGCTACCGCCAACAGTTGAGTAACTGGCAGGCACTGCTTTTTAAGGCGAGAAATCCCGCCAGCGCAAAGCAAAGCGGCTGGTATATTCAGCGAAAATGGCAGCACCATCAACCATTCTGGGTTAGTGAAGTTTCTGCTAACGACACTCCATTAGAGGCTATAAATAAAGCACTATGAAAAAAGTCACTATGAGAAAAATCACCTACCTGTTCTTTGCCGCCGATGACAGGAAACCAGAGATTGTCGAGCACCATCCAGAGTTAAAGCAGTCGCCACTGATTGTTGGCATTCTCCCTGCAGAGTTATGCTCCAGCTTTATCCGCGATTGCCCACCATCGCAAAAAAAATACCTCAGCAAGACATTGCCCTATCTGGTTGAAGACAGTATCGCTAGCCCCATAGATACCATGCACTGCCTGAGTCAGGCCATTGCCAATAGTCAGATCAGAGTTCTAGCCGTTAGTCGTGACAGAATATTACAGTGCAACGATCAAGCTGAGTCTCTGGGTCTTAAGCTTGATCAGCTCTATATAGATGCAGACCTCATGGAAATGCCCTCTAATGATAAGCTGGCAAATGCAATCACTAGCGACGGACGCCAACTCATAAAGACCTCAGATGGCCTGATAGCAGCTTTTGAGGAGCAGGCCACAGCCGCTCATATACAGGAGCTGTCCACAGAACAAGGTACAGATTCACGCAGAGCCTCAGCCTCAGGCAGCAGTAGGGCACAATGCGCTCAACGAGAGCGATGTAAAATCGAAAGCTACCCATTGTTCTGCATTGACCGGATCCAAAAAATTACAACTAATGCCCGGTCGCCGCTCAACCTATTGCAGGGAGACTTTACACCTCGCCAATCCGCAGCGGCTCGGACAGCTAGAGTACAAAAAATCCTTATGTTCAGCCTTGCTATCTTCTTTGTTCAGATAGCCTATTTCATCATTGCTGGCGCAATCTACCAAGACAAGTCTGTAATCCTCAGGAAACAATCAGAAGCAAGCTACAGTGCGATATTTCCTAACGACAATAAAATTATTGATTTAGTCGCTCAGGCAGAGGGGCATCTGTCGCAGTTGACAAAAAATACTCAAGAGCACTCGTTCTTAACACTTCTGGCTGAATTAGGAGTCACGATAAAAACCAGTGAAGTAGGGGCCTCGATATTACTTAAGTCAGTTCACTATGAAAAAACTACGGGACAACTTCGTGCTGAGTTGGTAGCCAAGCAAATTTCCCCATTAGAAAAAGTGCAAAAACAACTTATTGCAAATACTGATTTGATGGTTAAAACAGACCAGATTTCTGAAAGTCCTAGTACCACAGAAGAATTTCCAGCCAGTATCAAATTGACACTAAATGTTCGCAAAACGGGAGCAGCTAAATGAATCAGATTATAAGCAGAGCATGGCAGATTATTGGGTATTCTGAAGGTCAAAGAACCGTCGTAACTGTCTGTTTGATCAGCGCCATAGGAATGGCAATAATACTGTTATTTCCGGCTATATCTTATTACAAAAGTAATAAATACAATTACTTAGAGCAAGTCGATATTAGTCTTTGGGTGGGTAATAATTTACAGAATATTTCCAATAAATTTCTATCAGAAAAAGCCGCTAAAATCAGTGGTGAGTTAGTAACAGAAAAAAGCTTATTTTCATTAATATCCGAAACCAGTAAGAAGGGAATGATATCTCGTATCGAACAGCGAGGTTCAACAGTTGTGGTGACCATTGATAAAGCTCGGTTCTCCGATTTGCTCAGTTGGCTAAGCGAGGATTTGTCACCATATGGAATCCACGTGCAACGCACTACCATCAGCTATATCGATGGCGATACAGTGAATGCCCAGATAATTTTTTCTAAATAGTCTGGGCATTCACTTAGGCCAGATTTGGCCTAAGGTTATCCCTAGATCTGCAAAGAATCAGTCCGCACTAGTCTCTCTCAGCTGATTTCCGACACCGGCCCGAATCTTATTTTCAATTCCCGCTCTCGCCTCATCCGGAAGCTTTGCTTGTAAGGCGTCAAATTCCTTTTTACAACTTGTCATAACAATATCTTTTTGCGAGGTTCCCGCTTCAGTCTCCTTGGCAATGTTTCTATCAAGACATTTCTTTAACAAGTCAGCACTTTTCTGAAGGTCGTTGCTAGCATGACCTGCTGTTACGCCAAAAGAAAAAATAATGACTCCAAGAGCCAATTTAAAGTGCTTTGTTTTTATTCCGTCCATAGTTAACGCGTCCATTTTCATTGAAAAGTTTTTACCATAAATTGAAAGATAGATCATTTGGACATTAAAACAACTTAATTATTTGACAAACAGCAAGTCAGTGTCTTTACTCAAATGTAAGAACTTTTTCTACCTAGTACTTTTTAAAAGCTCAATTAAATGGATTTTGCTGAGCAGTATCGACCACTTGAACTTTCGACTAATAGCAAATCAAACAATGCTCATACATGGAGTTACGGTATGTTTGGTGTTTTTCTTGTATTTCCTCGGCAGCAGCTGAGAAAACCGTCATGTAAGATTGGTTTCCCCGTCTTTCTCTCTATCCCCTTATCAGATTACATTTCTCGTCTTGCGGTCGGCCCACCGGAATGTGGCTTCAGCTAAATCACCTCTATTTAAAAATAAATAATGTTTTAGCTTGAGGTTGCTTGTTGGTATTTTCTTACCCAAAGCCCCTCGCCTAGTCGGTTTTCGATAGCAAGATCTGGAGAGAGTTATGTTGGGGATTTGCCGCTTTAAAAAGGTTCTTTTTGTTTTTGCCTCCTTGATGTTAGGCGGCCTCAGTTTAACGGCCTCTGCCGGCGATATTAACGTCAATCTTTCCTCCCCCGCGACAAGTACGACAGGCAACTACACGGTCACATGGACTGGCGGCACCTATTACAGCTTGATGGAAAAGAAAGACAGTGGTAACTGGAGTTACGTCTACAACGGGACAGCCAGCAGTAAAGCATTCAGTGGCAAAAGTGTTGGCACCTACAGTTACAAAATCCAGCAAGAATTCTGTTTCTTTATGTACGGCTACCAATGCTTTTATCTTTATAGCGACCCAGTTAATACCGTTGTAAACGTCCCAGTACCCTCTAAACCGGGCAATATAAGCGGACCAAGTACAGCCAGCTATACAACCACTAGTGGTGCCAGTTACACACTGTCTTGGGGAGCCTCCTCTGGCACTGTCACTAAGTACGAACTTCAGGAAAAAGTTAATTCAGGAAACTGGTCAACTATTCATAGCAGCACCAGTAGAAGTAAAGGTCGGTCTGGTAAAACCGCTGCATCCTATTACTATAGGGTTCGAGCCTGTAATGGCGGTAGTTGTAGCGCCTATACAAGCACTAAAACAGTCACGGTCAGCGCAAGTTATATCCTCAGCACTTCTACAGCCAGTACCAGTAGCGGCAACTTTACCCTTTCATGGACTGTACCTAGTGCCTTCACGACCTATCAGGTGGAACAGCAATTAAATGGTGGTAGCTGGGGAATAGTCGGTGTCACTAGTAGCGCCAGTTATAGCTTCACCGGTAAGGCTGATGGCAATTACAATTATCGGGTTAACTATTGTTTTATTCTCCCTATTCAGCCCTATTACACAGTCTGCTCGGCAACCAGCACCACAGTCGCAGTCTTGGTCGCAAAGCCCCCGGGAGTTCCTGCCAGTATTAGCGGGGTACCAGCCACAGATAACGACGGTGCATTTACAGTCTCATGGGGATCCGCCTCGGGCACAGTAGCCAGTTATAAGCTCGAGCAGCAAAAAAACAGCGGTAACTGGACACAAATATACAGCGCCACCGGCACCAGCAAAGCCGTTAGTGCGCTTGGTGATGGCACCTATAAATACCGTGTGCGTGCCTGCAATGGTGTTGGCTGTAGCGGTTACCGAACGTCGGGGTCAGTGGTAGTAACCAACTTGCCTGGTGTTCCAGGGGCAATTACTGGAGTGTCTTCCGCAAGCTATATAGCCCCCGGCGGCGCTAGCTATACATTGAACTGGGGAACTGCCACCGGTGCAATTGGCTCTTACGAACTACAAGAAAAAATCAACGCAGGCAGCTGGGGTACAATTCAAAATACCACCAGTAAGACAAAAGCCATCAGCGGAAACAATGCCGCGACATACTATTACCGAGTCCGCGCCTGTAATGCAGGCGGGTGCAGCGGTTATTCCGCGCAAAAAGCTGTAACAGTCACCGCCAACTACAGCCTCAGTTCATCGACGTCAAACAGCACCAATGGCAGTTTTTCACTGTCGTGGACAAATCCAAGCAGCCACCCGATTTTCCAAGTTGAAGAGCAGTTCAACGCCGGTAGCTGGACTCTGATAAGTCAAAAAAGCACAGCCAGTCACAGCCTGTCCAACAAACCTAATGGCACCTATAACTACCGTATTCAGTACTGCATTACTTTGCCAATGTCGCCCTATAACACCGTATGCAGCGCTACAAGCAACACCAAACAAGTTGTGGTCGCCGTGCCTGCGCCCTCACAGCCGAGCACTATCACTGGGCCAGGCAGTCTCAGCTATAGCGTACCTGGCGGCGTCGATTACAGCATTGACTGGGCCAACTCCACAGGCACAGTGACCGCCTACGATCTGGAACGAAAAGTAAACTCAGGTAGTTGGACAGATGTATTGCCAGCCAATACCACTTCGGCGAGATCATTTAACGATGAGCTAGAAGGCACCTACCAGTATCGCGTACGCGCCTGTAATGGCCTGAGCTGCAGTGGTTATAGCTCAACTAAAACAGTCACCGTCGCAGCTAACTACACATTAACTGCAACGCCAGCGGCAAGCCACGACGGCAACATCTCACTGTCGTGGACTAATCCGGGTTCATTCACGACATTTCAAATAGAAGAGCAGGTAGGCAGCGGTGGATGGAATTTTATAGGAACAACTGGTAGTGCGGGTTTCAGTCCTCCTAACAGAGCAGACGGCACTTACAACTACCGCATTCAGTATTGTATTACTCTGCCAATATCACCTTTCAACACCATCTGTACAGAAACCAGTAATACTGACCAAGTGGTGGTGACCCGCCCACCGGGAATGCCGATTAGCATCAGCAATCCTGGAGGCGATGATAATGGTGCTTTCTCCGTTTCCTGGAGCACCGCATCAGGGGTAAGCCCAACCTATACCCTAGAGCGTGAAAACAACGGCAGTGGCAGCTGGACTAGCATTTACACCGGCACCAGCCTTAGTACAAATGTGGTGACAGGCCTTGCCGATGGTAGTTATAAATTCCGCGTTAAAGCATGTAACGTGGGCGGTTGCAGCTTACCCAAGGTTTCCACTGCGACCCTAGTTGCCAACAAGCCAGGCGTACCCGGCACCATAATAGGTAACTCTGGAACGGTTAATCAGTCTGTTGCCCTAAGCTGGCCAGCCGCCACGGGCAATGTTGATAAATACACCTTGCAGCAACGATTCAACGGCGGAACCTGGACAACCATTCAAGATTCAAACGTACGCAGTAAAGCTATGGCGGGTATTGCCGACGGCACCTACGATTTTCAAGTGCGCGCCTGCAACAACTACAGCACGTTCACGAGC
>Ga0115546_1001199_pt1 | contig 16385 bp, 12 predicted proteins | sample COGITO_mtgs_1004_FD_87186 | JGI IMG/M metagenome (GOLD analysis project Ga0115546, IMG submission 87186) | Pelagic marine microbial communities from North Sea - COGITO_mtgs_100413 | ecosystem: Environmental > Aquatic > Marine > Epipelagic | place: Germany:Helgoland, sampling site Kabeltonne...
ATAATGAGCTAAAACCTCAATTCTAATTATGTAGTCTTTGGGACTATTTCAACATTGATCATTGGATGGTCAGTAGTACTTAGCGTCTTATAAGTTTATTAATGGTGCGAATACCCGCCATTATATAGGCATTGAGAGCTCTATCAGTCTGCCTTAGGTGTCATTTCTGTAGCATGGTGTAATCTATCCCCTTTGTAGGTATAATCAGCTTCCTAACCCTGCCGACTGTTTACATGAGAAGTGTTGTTATGTTGATCTCAAAACCTGGAAATCCATCTGATTCGCCGTTTCGTTGTAAAAAAATTGAAAAATCACTTGCAAATCAAGGTTTTAATGGGCTAAAGCTCAAAACCTATTGGGTGCATTGGGTTGAACTTGAGCAAAACCTCTCGCTCGATGATGCAAATAGACTAAATCAGCTACTTGCCTATGGTGAAGGCCAAGTATTTGAAAACTCGGCCTTACCATTACTCGTCATAGGGCCTCGAGCAGGGACTATTTCACCTTGGTCGAGTAAAGCCACGGCAGCGGCTCACCGATTAGGCTTGCCAGTTCAAAGGCTCGAGCGGGGTAAAATTGTCCAGGTTGTGGAAGACGCTTATAATCTTCTTAATAATACTGAGCAAAGACCGAGTTTGTTGGCTGCTTTACAAGCGCTTGTGTTTGATCCGCTGATGCATTGTGTGTTGCAAGATTGGACATCACCCGATATTTTGTTTGCCCATGCCAAACCTCGACCAAGTCAAACTATTCATCTTAAAGAATCTGGTATTAAAGCCCTACAAAGTGCTAACCGTGATCTAGGCTTAGCCTTAAGTGACGATGAGATCAGCTATCTTGGCGAGGCATATACTGCACTGGATCGAGATCCGGTGGATGTGGAGTTAATGATGTTTGCTCAGGCAAACTCTGAGCATTGTCGTCATAAAATATTTAATGCCCAATGGGTCATTGATCAACAACCACAAGACTACTCTTTATTTGGCATGATTCGACACACCAGTAAGCAAAGCCCCAAAGGTTTGCTGTCTGCTTATGTGGATAACGCTTCCGTTATTGAATCCGCCCAGTCTGCACTGCGGTTTATGCCTCACCCAAGAACTGCAGTCTATGAGGCTCATGAAGAAGCCATACCCATGCTGATGAAAGTAGAAACTCATAATCACCCGACAGCCATCGCACCTTACCCGGGCGCTGCAACTGGCGTTGGTGGCGAAATACGAGATGAGGGTGCCACCGGTCGTGGCTCTAAACCCAAAGCTGGGCTTGCGGGGTTTCATGTTTCAAACTTAAGCATTCCAAGTTATGAGCACAGTTTTGAGAGCAGTATTGGCAAGCCTACTCGTATTGCCTCTGCGTTACAGATTATGCTGGAGGGCCCTATAGGCGCTGCGTCTTATAATAATGAATTTGGACGCCCAAATATTGCAGGATATTTTAGAACTTTTGAAATGCCCGTGTCGCCCCAATTTGCCTATGGTTATCACAAGCCTGTGATGATCGCTGGTGGTTTTGGTCAAATTCGAGCGCAACATGTGGACAAAGCCCAGGTGCCTATTGGTACTCGATTAGTGGTGCTTGGTCCACCTGCTATGCTGATCGGTTTGGGTGGTGGTGCTGCCTCTTCTATTGCTGGGGGCGACGGTCAAGAAAGTTTGGACATTGCCTCTGTGCAAAGAGAAAACCCAGAATCTGAGCGACGATGCCAGGAAGTCATCGATCGTTGTTGGCAGCTCGGCCAAGATAATCCTATTTTATTTATTCATGATGTAGGTGCTGGTGGTTTGTCGAATGCCTTGCCTGAATTAGTGAAAGACGCAGGTGTGGGTGGTGAGTTCCAGTTGCGTGATGTTCTGATTGACGAGCCGGGCTTATCACCCTTAGAAATTTGGTGTAATGAGTCACAAGAGCGTTATGTGTTAGCGATTGCTGATAGCCAATTTAAGGCGTTTGAAGAAATATGTGCCCGAGAAGTGTGCCCGTTTGCAGTGGTGGGCACTGCAGTTGCCGAGCCTATTGTTGAGCTAAAAGATGCTTATTTTAAAAATTCACCCATTGATTTACCTCAGTCTGTTTTATTTGGCAAGCCGCCAAAACTCACCATAAACGTGCAAACCCAGCCGCGGGATCTAAAACCATTGCACTTTGACGTCAAATCCATCAGTGACGCTTTAACTCGAGTGTTAAAAAATCCAACTGTTGCCAGTAAGAAATTTTTAATCACTATTGGCGATCGTAGTGTCACTGGGACAGTCGTACGTGATCAAATGGTTGGGCCTTGGCAAGAGCCTGTGGCTGATGTAGCTGTGACAGCTGTGGATTATGAAGGGTATCAAGGCGAGGCCATGGCGATGGGAGAGCGGCCACCAATTGCCTTGATTTCACCGGCCGCTTCTGCTCGTATGGCTGTGGCTGAGGCACTGACAAATCTTGTGGCCACCTCAATCGCCCATCTAAGCGATGTAAAATTGTCAGCCAATTGGATGGCAGCAGCGGCTGACAATGATCAAGCTTTAGCGCTATTTGAGGGTGTAAAAGCTATTGGGCTCGAGCTCTGTCCAGCATTGGGGATAGCTATTCCCGTGGGTAAAGACAGCCTCTCCATGCAGACTAAGTGGGGTGAAAAGCAAGTCGTCTCTCCCATGACCTTGGTCATTTCTGCTTTTGCGCCAGTGACTGATGTGCGCAAAACCTGGACACCACTGCTTGAATCAAATGTTCGCGAAGCAGGTGAATTATTTTTAATTGATTTGGGGCAAGGACAAAATCGCTTGGGCGGCTCTATTTTAGCGCAAGTTTACCAGCAAATTGGTGATACTTGTCCGGATGTGGATGATAGTCAAGCGATTGAACGCCTTAAGCAGTTTTGGCAGGCGATGCAAGCTTTGCATCAGTATGATGGTGAACATGACAAAGAAATAGTACAGGCTTACCATGATCGCTCTGATGGTGGCGCGATTGTGAGTTTACTTGAAATGGCCTTTGCTAGTCGTTGCGGTTTGGATATTGATACCCACACTATTGCCGATGATGACAGCATGTCATCTCAGCTTGCCGCTTTATTCAATGAGGAGTTAGGCGCGGTTATACAAGTGAAGCGAGGCCAGTCCGGCCAATTTTTAGAGGTTATGCAGCAATTTGGTTTAGCGCAGCATACCCATGCAATTGCTCGGGTAACTCAAGCTTCGCGGCTACGCATTAGCTATCAAGGCAAGAATTTGTCACAAAAGCCCTTAACCTATTGGTTAAGACTTTGGGCTGAAACTAGTTATAGGATGCAGGCACTACGGGATAACCCAGAGTCAGCTTTACAAGAATATGATGCACTTTTAAAAGATAAAGATCCTGGTTTATCCCCCAACATATTATTTACCATTCAAAAACCACTGTGTGCTGAGCAGCGCCCACGAATTGCAATTTTAAGAGAACAAGGCGTTAATGGCCAACTTGAAATGGCGGCGGCCTTTACTGCGGCTGGGTTCGAGGCGGTGGATGTCCATATGACTGATTTAATGCATGCTCGGCAAAAACTTACCGATTTTGATGGTGTAGTGGCCTGTGGCGGTTTTAGCTTTGGAGATGTTTTAGGCGCGGGCAGTGGCTGGGCGAAAAATATTTTATTATCACCGGCTTTAGCTGGCCAGTTTAAGGACTTTTTTGCCGACACCAGTAAATTTGCCTTGGGGGTTTGCAATGGTTGTCAAATGCTCTCCCAGTTGGCGCCACTTATACCTGGCGCAACACATTGGCCTACTTTTGTTCGGAATCAGAGCGAGCAGTTCGAAGCAAGACTAAGTGTAGTTAAAGTGGCGCCATCACCAAGTATTTTTCTAAAAGGAATGGCAGGTTCTTCATTGTTGATTAGCAGTGCTCATGGTGAGGGGCGAGCGTTGTTCTCTGAGAACACTGTGGCTGATAATGCACAAGTATGTTTGCAGTATGTGGATAATCACAGGGCGCCTACTACTGAGTATCCATTAAATCCTAATGGTTCAAGTGGAGGTATTACTGGGCTTGTCAACGACGATGGCCGAATTATGATCATGATGCCTCATCCAGAGCGAGTCTTTCGACAGGTTCTGCATTCTTGGAGCCCAGTTTCTAACACTGAAGATGGGCCATGGATGCAGATGTTTTACAATGCCTATGACTGGATTCAAGCCCAGCGCTAGAAGGATAGAGCGATGACCCATCCATCAATGACGGCTCACCATGTGGCAGACACTTGTATCCATGTGGTCGTCGGTATTTTAAAAAGACCTGTGAGCACTTTTCCTGCTGGGGCGCTGACCGCTGACGAATATTGTGTCGGTTTTCGAGATCACGGGTTGGTCAAAGGCTTTTGGGAATTTCCTGGTGGTAAAGTTGAGAGTGGTGAATCCAACACTCAAGCGTTAAATCGAGAACTGATGGAAGAAATCGGTGTCAAGGTAATTCAAAGTCGCTTGCTTCTCACGATTAATACGCCGTCTGGTGCACAAAAAGACAAGACAGTGCGCTTATTGGTGTATGAAGTAACCGCCTGGGATGGAGAACCCTATGGTGCTGAAGGCCAATTAATTCAATGGCAGCAATTGACTTGGCAAGATAGAAGTCGATTTTTGCCCGCAAATCGTCACATGTTTACCGCATTATGTTTGGGTGAGTATTTACAGATTTTAAATTTAAAGAGTGTAGCGCAAGAGCAATTACTGGCAGACATTGCAGCAGTTGTTAAGATCAATAAGGCCTTGCATGGGCAACTTGCATTGCGTTTACGCGCCAATGGGCTTACTGCGCCAATCTATTATGAGCAGGTGGCAGTCATGCTGGATTTGTTGACCCAGCACTCGTTAGCTGCAGGTAAGATCCGCTGTTTTGCGGATGTTCTGCCTGATCAGGCTTTTTTTAAAAGCAATGTTTGGCAGAATACTAATGTCGGGGCCTATTTCCCATCGTGGTGGCAACAAGAATCCGAGAAGCTGGCAAAATTTTTAATGCACCTTGATCACCAGCCTCAAGTCATTTTACGAGGGGTGTCGTGTCACAGTGCTGATGAGTTGCAGTGGGCCTGCAGCGAGCCTACTGGCCCGCAAGCGCACTTTTATTGCTTATCACCAATTTTAACGACCAAGTCTCACCCAGCGCACCCAGGGCTTGGATGGTGCCGATGGTCTATGCTGAATCAGATTCATAGCCAGCTTGGTTATGCGCTTGGTGGCCTAAACTTAGAAGCTATTGAGCAGGTGAAAGCTAATGGGGGATTCGGTTTGGCTGGGATAACAGCGTTTAATGAGTCTATGAAAGGTAAGGAGCCGGTCGTTGAATCATCTATCTGATGCAAGCCTTTTGTCTTTACTTTTGGTGCTTATTTTAATGTCAGCTTTTTTTTCAAGTAGCGAAACTGGCATGATGTCACTTAATCGCTATCGGTTGAAAAATAGTGCGAAACATAAAAAAGGCGCAGCTCTTGCGCAAAAAATGCTCGAGCGACCAGATCGACTGTTGGGCGTTATACTGACCGGTAATAATTTTGTCAATATTTTTGCATCCTCTATTGCTACTATTTTATTTACTCGTTGGTTTGGTGACTCGGGGATTATTGTTGCAAGTTTTGTACTGACTTTTGTTATCCTGGTTTTTGCTGAAGTGACACCAAAAACCCTCGCCGCTTTAAAGCCCGAGCGTATTGCCTTTCTCGCGGCTTATGTGCTGCATCCATTGCAGACTTTACTCTATCCCATTGTTGTTGTTGTCAATTTGTTGAGTAACGGTATGCTGTATCTACTGGGTATTCGTCAGGGAGATAGCCAAGAAGCGGGTTTGAGTCGAGAAGAGTTGCGAACGCTTGTGCACGAGAGTAGAGCGGTCATTCCCAGTAAAAATAGAGCCATGTTACTCAGTATCCTTGATCTTGAAAAGGTGGTGGTTGATGATATTATGGTGCCTCGAAATGAGGTAGTGGGCGTCGACCTTGATGCTGATATGCGCGATATTCTCGAAGCGTTGAAGCGTATCCACCACACGCGTATTCCTGTCTTTAATGGAGACTTAAATCGCCCGGTGGGTATTTTACATGCGAAGCGGGCACTTAAATTTTTGTCATCACCATTAGAAAAAAATAAAGCCAATCTATTGCAATTTACCGCAGAGCCCTACTTTGTGCCAGAAAATACGTCGTTACACAAGCAACTCGCAAATTTCCAAAAATCGAAGCGACGTGTCGGCTTGGTGGTCAACGAATACGGTGATGTAAAAGGTTTGGTCACCTTGGAAGATATTTTAGAAGAAATAGTCGGTGAATTTACCACGGACTTAACCAGTGTTAGCCCAGATATTGTGGCGGAAGGTGATGGAATTTACACCATTGATGGCACTATTGCTATTCGAGAATTAAACAAGTCGCTTGGCTGGGCGCTACCGTATTTAGGGCCTCGAACTTTAAGTGGACTTATTATCGAACATCTGGAGTTTTTTCCTACTGAGCCTGTGTGTATTCGGTTTGGTGCCTATTGTGTGGAAGTCCACAACACGAAAAATAATATTATTCGTAGCACCAGAATGTGGGTAGATCAAAGCCATGCATGAGCGATAACCTCAGTGCTACACTCATAAACTCATAATCAAAGAGTAAAAGACAGCAATGACAAATACAACTAAGTCGAATACAGCACAAATCCGGCCTTGTCCTATCTGTAAAACCCCGGTTAACTGGCAAGAGTCGAGTGCGAAACCTTTTTGCAGCCCTCGCTGTAAGGTGATTGATCTAGGCGCTTGGGCTAGTGACGAACGCTCAATTCCAATGACAATTCAAGAAGATGAATTTTAATTTCAAGTTCTGTATTATTGTATTTCTCTCTTTTTCATATGTACTAATAACTCTATAAGGAGTATCGATGTCTAGCGCCAAAGCACCACCAGGAAATATTTTCTACGCTCAATCAGGTGGAGTGACTGCAGTCATCAATGCCTCTGCTGCTGGGTTAATTGATGCAGCGATGGCGCATCCAGCGCAGTTTCCGAAAATTTATGCTGGCAAAAATGGTATTATTGGTGCGTTACGAGAAGAGTTAATCGATGTGGGTTTAGAGTCGAAGGATGAGTTGGCAAAGCTTAGACATACACCAGGTGGTGCATTTGGGTCTTGCCGCTATAAATTAAAAAGTATTGATGATCATCGAGTACAATACGAGCGATTGATCGCAGTATTCAAGGCTCATGATATTCGTTACTTTTTCTACAATGGTGGTGGCGATTCCCAAGACACAGCGTATAAAGTGTCCCAAATTGGCGCCCAGATGGGCTATCCAATTCAATGCATTGGTGTTCCTAAGACCATCGACAATGATTTGCCAATCACTGACACTTGTCCGGGTTTTGGTTCAGTGGCAAAGTATGTCGCGGTGTCTACCCGTGAAGCAAGTTTAGATGTTGCCTCTATGGGTGCAACTTCAACTAAAGTATTCGTGCTTGAAGTGATGGGTCGCCATGCAGGTTGGATAGCGGCATCAGCAGGCTTGGCCTGTGAACAAGAGGGTGATGCACCTCATATTATTCTATTACCAGAAGTACTGCTAGATGAGGCCCGGTTATATGATCGAATCCAGGCCTGCGTTGATCAATATGGTCATTGCGTGATTGTTGTGTCCGAAGGTTTAAAAAATCAAAATGGTGATTTTTTATCTGCAGCGAACGGCGTCGACGCTTTTGGTCATCATCAACTAGGCGGTGTGGCGCCGAAACTTGCAGGGATGATCGGCGATAAGCTTGGTTTGAAATATCATTGGGCTGTGTCTGACTATCTGCAGCGTTCTGCTCGCCATATTGCCTCTGCCACCGATGTAGCCCAAGCTTATGCTGTTGGTGAGTACGCAATTAAACTTGCATTAGCTGGCAAATCTGGCATTATGCCGATTATTGTGCGCGAACAAACTCAGCCATACAAGTGGAGTTTAGGTGAAGCGCCTCTTGCCATGGTGGCTAATGAAGAAAAGAAAATGCCTAAAGAATTTATTTCAGAGGACGGTTTTGGGATTACTCAAGCAGCGCTGGATTATCTACAACCTTTGATTGAAGGCGAAGATTACCCACCGTATCACAATGGCTTACCTATCATTGCTCGATTGAAGTTAGCTTTAGTGCCACAGAAACTCGTGCCTTTTAAGGCTTGAAAAAAAACAAGTTTATCCCCATATATTGAAAGCAATTATTTGGAGCGGATGGATTTTCTGACATGATAAAAAGGTTGAATTATGGAAACAAAAGACGACACTCAAAACACTGAACATGTTGAATTAGAGGCAATTCAAGACAATGAAGCATTGGAAAGTGAAATACATAAGTCTGAAGTGATGGCGGAAGATGAATTTATCGATGACGGCGATGAAGATGTGGCCGAGGTGATTGATATTGGCGCTGGCACGCAAGGTATTAACGTCAAAATCATAACAGATTTACAGCGCGACATAGAGACTTTACGTCGTGATAAAACAGAACAAGAAGAACAGGTTTTACGAGTTCAAGCGGAAATGCAAAATCTTCGTAAACGAGTCAACAGGGACGTTGAAAATGCACATAAATATGCCCTTGAAAAATTCGTTTTAGATTTACTGCCTGTGGTAGACAGTTTAGAGCGGGGTATAGAGACAGTGCCAGAAGGCGATGAGGCTCAAAAAGCTGCGCGAGAAGGTTTAATACTGACGCTCAAGATGCTTTCTGACTCACTGCATAAGTTTTCAGTAGAGGTGGTTGACCCTACTGGTATGCCGTTTAATCCGCAGTACCATGAGGCTATTACTATGATTCCTCAGCCAGATGTGGCACCTAATACAGTCATTAATACTGTTCAAAAAGGCTATTTATTGAGCGGCCGGCTTGTACGACCTGCAATGGTAGTTGTGGCCAAAGGTGTTTAAAGACATTCAAAATAGAGGGTTGTTTAGGAATAAATTATTAAAAAAAGTAAAAATCTACCTTTTAGCCCTTGAAAAAGTCAGAATGGCGCCAATATAAGAGTCACTTCAAAGAATTAATAGGTGTACAAGACATCAACAGTGTCTTCATTGCTTAAACTTGCGACTGCTTTGGTCATACCAAGATAAGCTGAATTAGATTGAATTGATAGAGATGAGGTTTGCTTCATGGGTAATAAAATAATTGGAATTGATTTGGGCACCACTAACTCTTGTGTTGCTGTTCGAGAAGGTGACAAAGTTGTTGTCATTGAAAACGCAGAAGGCACAAGAACCACGCCATCTATTGTTGCATATGCTGAAGATGGTGAAGTGCTTGTGGGCCAGCCTGCGAAACGTCAAGCGGTGACTAATCCTCAAAGCACTTTATTTGCGGTTAAGCGGTTAATTGGTCGTAAATTTAAAGATGATGTAGTACAAAAAGACATTAAAATGGTGCCTTATAAAATCGTCGCTGCTGATAATGGTGATGCATGGGTGCAGGCTGGCGATAAGAAATTAGCGCCACCACAAGTCTCAGCTGAAGTTTTAAAGAAAATGAAGAAAACAGCTGAAGATTATCTAGGTGAAGAAGTCACGCAAGCTGTTATAACAGTTCCAGCATATTTTAATGATTCTCAGCGACAAGCGACTAAAGATGCTGGTCGAATCGCCGGCTTAGATGTAAAACGTATTATTAACGAACCAACTGCGGCGGCGCTTGCTTACGGCCTTGACAAAAAAGGCGGTGATTCAGTTATCGCTGTGTATGACTTAGGCGGTGGTACATTTGATGTGTCTATTATCGAAATTGCTGAAGTTGATGGTGAGCATCAGTTTGAAGTGTTATCCACAAATGGTGATACTTTCCTTGGTGGTGAAGATTTCGATCTTAGAGTTATTGAGTTTTTGGCAGCTGAATTCAAAAAAGAGTCAGGTATAGATCTGCATAATGATCCACTTGCTCTCCAGCGTTTAAAAGAAGCGGCTGAAAAAGCCAAGATTGAATTATCGTCAGCTCAGCAAACAGATGTAAATTTACCGTATATTACAGCTGATGCTTCTGGTCCCAAGCACATGAATATTAAGTTAACTCGCTCCAAACTTGAATCTTTAGTTGAAGATTTAGTTGAGCGAAGTATGGAGCCTTGTCGTGTAGCGTTAAAAGACGCAGGCTTGAGCCCAGAAAAAATTGGCGATATTATTCTTGTTGGTGGTCAAACCCGCATGCCTTTAGTTCAGGAAAAAGTGAAAGCTTTTTTCAAACAAGAACCACGTAAAGATGTAAACCCCGATGAAGCTGTTGCTGTTGGCGCCGCCATACAAGGTGCAGTTTTGTCTGGTGATGTTAAAGACGTACTTTTGCTTGACGTGACGCCATTATCTTTAGGTATTGAGACCATGGGTGGTGTATTAACCGCGCTTATCGAGAAAAACACGACAATCCCAACCAAAGCATCTCAAGTCTTTTCAACTGCAGATGATAATCAAACGGCTGTAACGGTTCATGTGCTTCAAGGTGAACGTAAACGAGCGGTCGATAATAAATCACTTGGTCGATTTGACCTGGCGGATATCCCGTCAGCACCTCGTGGCATGCCGCAAATCGAAGTGACTTTTGACATTGATGCAAATGGTATTTTGAATGTATCTGCAAAAGATAAAAACACTGGAAAAGAACAATCGATTATTATTAAAGCATCTTCTGGTTTAACTGATGAAGATATCGACAAAATGATTAAAGATGCTGAAGCTAATGCGGAAAATGATCGTAAGTTTGAAGAAATGGTTAAATTAAGAAATCAAGCTGATGGACTGATTCATGCTGCTCGTAAAAGTTTGTCCGATGTGGGTGACGACGCGACTGCAGATGAGAAAAGTGCTATTGAGGGTGCAATTGCTGAGCTTGAAGCAGTGATTAAAACCGATGATCATGCTGAAATTCAGGCGAAAATTGATGCGCTCACTGAGGCTTCTAGTGGTCTTGCGCAAAAAGCCTATGCTAAAGCACAAAGTGGCGCCGGTGCAGGTGCTAATGCAACGGATGCCGGTGAAGCGAGCAATTCTCGTGCAGATGAAGATGAGTCTGTAGTTGATGCTGACTTCGAAGAAGTGAATGATAAAAAGTAATGTATATCGTAGGCTGACCCTTAGGGGGCAGTCTCTTGCAAACAGAAGGGGCATTTTTTTTGCCCCTTTTTTTGGTTTATTATTAATATAAGCGGCTTCCTATTTATAGAAACGGCGGTTCACCCTTATAAAACTAGCGGTTTCCCCTTTACAAAAGAGTACAACCATGTCGAAAAGAGATTTTTACGAGATATTAGGCGTCAGTAAGACAGCCGATGATCAAGAGCTCAAAAAAGCCTACCGAAAATTAGCAATGAAATTTCATCCGGATCGCAATCCTGATGACAAAAACGCTGAAGTTAAGTTTAAGGAAGCCAAGGAAGCCTACGAAATTTTAACCGATGAGCAAAAGCGAGCAGCGTATGATCGCTTTGGTCATGCAGGGATCGATCAAGCTGCCGGTGGGTATGGTGGTGGCAGTGGTAACTCGAATTTCGGTGATATTTTTGGCGAAGTGTTCGGCGATATTTTTGGCGGCGGCGGCGGCGGTCGCCAGGGTGGTGGTGCCAATCGAGGTGCAGATTTACGATATAGTTTAGAGGTGACTCTTGAGCAAGCTGTTGCAGGCTATTCTACTGAAATTCGGGTACCTACTCTTGCAGAGTGTAAAACCTGTGATGGTAGCGGGGCCAAAACTGGTACTAAGCCCATTGGGTGCACGATGTGCGGCGGTGTTGGTCAAGTGAGAATGCAGCAAGGCTTCTTTGCAGTGCAGCAAACCTGTCCAAATTGCCGTGGCTCGGGCCAAGTTATTAAAGATCCTTGTGGAGATTGTCGTGGCCAAGGCCGCATAGAGAAAACGAAAAATCTCTCTGTGCGTATTCCAGCAGGCGTTGATACAGGCGATAGAGTAAGATTGGCGGGCGAGGGTCAACAGGGCGTACGCGGTGGTGCCGCAGGTGATCTATATGTGCAAATTATTGTTAAAGATCATGAAATTTTCCAAAGAGATGGTAAGGATTTATTGTGTGAGGCACCTATTAGTTTTTGTGATGCAGCCCTTGGTGGTGAGCTAGAGATTCCAACCTTAACTGGTCGAGCTAAGATTAAAATTCCAGGCGAAACGCAATCAGGTAAGGTTTTTCGCTTACGAGGTAAGGGCGTAGAGCCACTACGAGGTGGCCAGCCTGGGGACTTATTATGCAGAGTCGTTATTGAAACGCCGGTCAATTTAAATCGAAAACAGCGCGAATTACTTCGAGCCTTTCAAGATGGCCTGGAAAACAACACCAACGGTGCTCATTCACCAAAGGCAACGTCGTGGTTTGATGGTGTTAAAAAATTCTTTAATGAATAGCTTTTAACGCATTCGTTTTGTGTATTACAGTGAAATCGGAGTAAATACATGACAGCACAAGTCATTGTTTTTGGCGCAGCTGGTCGTATGGGTCAAGCCTTGTTACAGTTTCATAATAAGGTTGACGACGTGCAAGTGATTGCAGGCGTCCTTCGTCCTGATAGTGAGCTCGTTGGTGAAGACGCTAGTCGCCTTTTCGGTGGGGCTTGCTTATCCATTCCGTTGGTGTCGACTCTTTCACAAGCACTGATTGGCTTAAGCGATAAAATAAAACCAGTAGTGGTTGAGTTTTCTAAACCTGAGCTTACCCTTGAAGTAGCAAGATGGTGTTTAGAACAGTCAATTCCCCTGGTGTCGGGGACTACCGGCTTTACGCCGGATCAACTCACAACTTTGCGAGAAATGTCTGCAACAATTCCCATTGTTCACTCAAATAACATGAGCCCAGGTGTTACGCTTTGTTTTGATCTTGTTGAAAGTCTTGCCAAGTCTCTTGGAGAAACTGTAGACGTTGAGATTTATGAAGCCCATCACCGCCATAAGATCGATGCACCGTCAGGCACAGCGTTACGATTAGGTGAAGCTGTTGCACAGGGTTGGGGTGTTCCATTCGAAGAACGTGCTGTTTTCAGCCGTCATGGTCGCACGGGCGTGCGTAAGTCTGGCACTATTGGTTTTGCAGTGGTGCGTGCGGGCGATATTATTGGTGATCACAGTGTTATTTTCTCGGCAGAGGGGGAGCGCATAGAGATCACGCATAAATCTACGAGTCGAATGCACTATGCTAAAGGCGGTCTAATGGCGGCTGGTTGGCTTGTCACTAAGCGGCCAGGCTTCTATTCCATGGCTGATGTGCTTGCACCGGATAATTCACTTACATAGCCATGGTGTATCTTCATATTAATTCAAGGTTTTGATTGCTTAAAGTCAGAACCTTAAGAGGTCAAGTTCATGAAATCAATGTTTAAATATTTGTCTTTAGAAACCAAAATGGGCATGCTTGGCGTCTTCATTGGCATTGTACTTATTATTAATCTGGCTGTTGGTTGGTACTGGAGTCAAGAACCAAAAACTTTTAATGTGAAAACTGCTGCCGAGCTTCGGGTTGTCGCTTTGAACCTGCAAATGCAACCAGGCGTAACAACGACGTCCACTGTGCTGTCCTTGGGAGATGCATTGCTTCATAAGCCTGGCGGTTACTTAAGCAATGATGTGATGCCGCCAAGTATTTTCTTAGATAATATAGTGTCTTGGGAATTTGGTGTTTTGGTGCAGCTTAGAGATTTTACTGAAGCCATGCGAGAAGACTTATCACGATCGCAATCCCAATCCGCCGAGAATAAATATTTAGCAAAAGCCGAGCCAAAGCTGAAGTTTGATAATAGCTCTTGGATGTTGCCACCTACAGAATCTGAGTATGAAGATGGCTTAAAGCAAGTGGAAAAGTACCTTATATCTTTAGCATCAAGCGAAGAAAATCGCTCAAACAAAGAACGTAAACAAACTCAAGCGCAATTTTACGCTCGAGCAGATAATTTACGTAATTGGTTAGATCACACTTCTAAACGCCTTGGCAGTATTTCACAACGTTTAAGTGCCAGTGTAGGCCAAGATGTTATTGATTTTGACAATAAAAATTCGGTGACTGCGCAGGAGCTTCCACCGACTCCAGACGGGGATCCTGAACAAAACGCTACACCTTGGTTAGAAATAGATAATGTTTTTTACGAAGCCCGAGGCTCTACCTGGGCGATGTTGCACTTGATGAAAGCTGTAGCTATTGATTTTGAAGATGTACTCGAGAAAAAAGCAGCATCTGCTAGTTTAAAACAAATTATTCGCGAACTTGAGTCTAGTCAAGAAACTCTTTGGAGTCCCATGGTGCTCAATGGTAAAGGCATGGGTGTTCTTGCAAATCATTCGCTTGTAATGGCAAACTACGTCTCTAGAGCTAATGCTGCCATTATTGATCTGAAAACCCTTTTACAGCAAGGCTAAGCCATTGCTGTTTGTGTGGTTGTTCAAAGCTTTTTAATGAAAATTTTAGAATTGCGCTGCATGTTATAAAGAGTTTGTTTTTCAAAGGGTAAAGCTTGAAGTGTGGTTTGCTTAAAACCTCGTTCGACAAACCAGTCCGTGGTTTGAGTTGTGAGTACAAATACCTGTTGTATGCCTTGCGACCGTGCTTTTTTTTCCATAAATTGAAGCATGGCATCTCCCTGGCCTTTCGATCGATAATCTGGTGAAACCACGAAGCAGCTTAGTTCTGCAAAGCCGTTAGAGAAGGGATGAAGTGCGCAACAACCTATAATGGATCGATCTCGTTCTAATACCATAAATTGAAGAATTTCCGCCTCAATTTGTTCGCGAGGGCGCTTAACCAAGATGCCAAGCTCTTCAAGCGGTTGAATCAATTCAAAAATACCGCTAGTGTCTTCATGAGTAGCAACTCTTATTTGCTCGTAAAGCTCAAGGGTAGCCATAGAACCGCAACCATCGCGGGTGTAAAGTTCTTGAATGATAGCACCAGGTTCGGTGGCCAATAAAAAGTGTAGCCGTTGTATGCCTGCTGCTAAAGCTTGAGTTGCAAACTGCACAAGCTGTTCTTGCTCTGAAGTTAGCGGTACTGGAGCAGACTCATAGCTTGGTCGCCATTCTCTAATAATTTCGCCGTTTGTATGACACAACAAGGCGCTACCGATCACAATTATTTTGTCCACCTCTAGGGCTTTCGCAACTTGTAAAGTCAGCTTAAAAGGGTCTAGGTAATAGGTTTCACCGCTTGGGGAAAATCCCAAAGGTGACATCATTACAATAAAATCCCGCTCAAGTAAGGTGGCGATCACCTCTTTTTTGATTCGACGGACATGGCCAAAGTGATGCGAATCCTGGCCATTAAGAATGCCACAAGGTTTGGCCACCACAAAATTGCCAGCGATCGCGGGAATTTCAGTTTGAGCAATATTTGAATTGATAAGACCCACCGAAAGTTTGGCCGTAAGATTACTCGCCTGTTTATTACAGATAGCCTGAATTTGCTGCAATGCCTCACTTGAAAGGCTTGGGCATTGAGTAATAGGGTCAATCTCTGCTTGAGGATTAACAATCACTACAGGTTGTATCTGCAATGAATGTAATAGAGCAATATCTTGGGCGATGTCGCTCAGGTGCTCGGCATCAAAGCAGGCTCCATTAAGAAGGAGTACAACCTTCTTATGAGCAAATGCTCGAATATATGGTGCAGCTTCTCGTAGATTAGCCGCAGTAAAATAGAGATTTTGAGTTAATTTCATGAAGCAATCCAGATTGTTTCTCGAGAAGGACTTGCGTTTATTTGGATCTCCGAATAGAATATCGGTCAGCGTATGTATCAAGCCTAGCCTTTTTATCCATAGGTTGACAAGCTTAGTTTTCAAGTTTTTAAATAATGACTGGTCATGCCCAGTTCTATCAGTGACTAAAAATCGTTGTACAATTTAAATGCCAGTTTCTGAAGCGATAGGTCTTAAACCACATGTCGTTTGATTTTATATTTAATAAGTAGGTAATGAGTTTATGATCGTAATTCGTCTAGCCCGTGGTGGTTCAAAAAAGCGTCCTTTCTATCATTTTGTCGTCGCAAATAGTCGTGAAGCTCGAGATGGCCGGTTTATTGAGCGCCTAGGGTATTTTAATCCATTAGCCCGAGGTAAAGCTCAACGGTTGGTGCTTGATTTAGAGCAAGCTCAAGTCTGGATCGGCAAAGGTGCTCAGCCTTCTGATCGAGTCAAACGTTTAATGAAGGATGCAGTTGCTCAGCAACAAGCCGCCTAAAGTAAAAGTAAATAGCACATATGATACAAACTTCGTTCTTCTTAGCAGGTAAGTTTGGAGCACCCCAAGGCATAAAAGGCCAGGTTCGGGTGGTTTCATTTTTAGAAGAACCAGGCACCTTATTTGATTGGAAATTATGGTATCTGCCTGCGAATACGTCGTCTATAGTCCTGCCTAATTCTGCTCCAGCTCTTGTGCAAGGTGTAGATGTGGAT
>Ga0115546_1001201_pt1 | contig 16337 bp, 9 predicted proteins | sample COGITO_mtgs_1004_FD_87186 | JGI IMG/M metagenome (GOLD analysis project Ga0115546, IMG submission 87186) | Pelagic marine microbial communities from North Sea - COGITO_mtgs_100413 | ecosystem: Environmental > Aquatic > Marine > Epipelagic | place: Germany:Helgoland, sampling site Kabeltonne...
GAATCTTTATTAGCCTATGCAGAAGAAAGAAAAACTGTCTTCGATATAGCACAATCATACGGATACAGGCCAAAAATTTCTACACCTTCAAATGTTACAGTTGATTTCTTTCAAACAGTGCCGGCTACAGGAACTGGTGACACAGTAGTGCCAGATTATAGATACGGTCATAGAATTAAAGAAGGGACTGTCATAGCTTCAGACCAATATAGCAAAACATTTAGAACAGTTAGTGAAGTTGACTTTAGTACGTCAGGCTCATTGGAGCCTGTCGAAGCATCAATCTATGAAGTTGGTGAAGACAGTACACCAACAAAATATCTTTTAAAGAAACAAGCAAGAGCTGTTAGCGGTGAAGTTGTAACAGAAACTTTTGCATTTAGTTCAGCTAAAGCTTATGATATGGTTACACTGGCAAATAAAAATGTATTAGAAATAATATCTGTAACTGATAGCAACCTTAGTAAGTGGTATCAGGTTGAGTCACTTGCACAAGATTTAGTTTATGAAGAAGTTAGAAATGATGCTGAATTCGATCCTAATTTGGCAGGCTTTAATGACACTACACCTTACATGATTAAATTGTTAAGGACAAAAAAGAGGTATAAGTCTTACATAAAATCAGATGGATCATATCAGCTAAGATTCGGTTCAGGAACTGCAACAGAAAATGATGAAGAAGTGATACCTAATCCTTCAACAGTTGGAAATTCAAATGTTAATTCTGACTTTTTAAATTCTAATTCTGCATTAGATCCTGCTAACTTTTTGGAGACAGCTGTTTATGGTGTTGCTCCAGCCAATACAACACTCACAATAAAATATTCTGTTGGCGGCGGTGTTGATGATAATGTTCCATCAAACAGTATTAATTCTTTAAGAAGTCTAACTTCAGAAATAAACAGTACAGGATTAGACGCTACATTAGTAGAAGAATCACAAGGTTCAATATCTGTTAGCAATCCTGGTCCTGCTACAGGTGGAAAAGGTGAAGAAACAATAGATGAAATAAAAGAAAATGTAAAACAGTTTTTTCAAGCTCAATCAAGAGCAGTAACAAAACAAGACTATATTACAAGAATTTATAGCTTACCTGCGAAGTATGGCAATGTTGCAAAAGTTTACATTACACAAGATGATCAATTAAATTCAGGTGAAGGTGTAATACAAGGTGATGTTATTACTCCAGAAACTTTACAAACAGAATTTATTGACAAAGGTGAATCATTAAAAGTTTCTGATTTAGAAGTTAGAGTTCCTAATCCTATGGCATTAAACTTTTATGTTTTAGGATATAATAACAACAAAAAACTTGTAAACGTAAATCAAGCGACAAAAAGAAATTTAAAAACTTATATGGGGCAGTACAGAATATTAACTGATGCTATAAACTTAAAAAATGCTTATGTGATTAATATAGGTGTTAGATTCACAATATACGCAAAAAGAGGATATAACAAAGAAGAGGTGATTTTTAAATGCATACAGAAAGTTAAAGAATATTTTAATGTTGATAAGTGGCAAATAAACCAGCCAATAATGCTTTCTGATGTTGCTTATCAGGTTTCACTTGTAGACGGTGTAAATAGTGTTGTACCGCCTGTCTCTGATAATCCTGATGGTAATTTAATAGTTGTGACAAATAAGTTTGAAACTGCTAGCGGATATAGCGGTAATATTTTTGACATATCAACAGCAATAAAAAGTGGAGTAATTTATCCTTCACTAGATCCTTCAATCTTTGAAGTAAAATTTCCAGATATTGATATTATTGGTAAGTGTTTAGGAGACTATTAATGGCACATCTTTTTAGAACACCAAATAAAGATGCAATACTTAGAAGAGGTGCATCAGTTGCAGGAACATCAAGCGCGCAAAATTTCGGTGGTGATGAAATATTAGAAGTAGGTAAAAGCTTTCAAGCAGGTGGAACATCTGTAAGCGCTATTCAAAGAGCAATTATAAAATTCGACATCACAGACTATTCTGCATCGCAGGCAGACGAATCAATTGGTGAAGATGTAAAATACTATTTAAATCTTTATGACGCTGGCTCTTTTGAATTAACAAGAGACAACAACAACATTGAAGTTTACGTTGTGTCACAAAGTTGGACAGAAGGTGACGGAAAATTATCAGATGATCCAGCAATAGAAGAAGGCACTAGTTGGAGATACAGGACAGGTGTTTCTGAATCTTTAGAATGGTCAGCTACAAATTCAGAATGGGGTGGATCATATGTCTCTAGCTCAAACTATTCTGCATCATTTAGTTTTTCAAAATCAGGATCTGATGCAAGAGTTGACGTTACAGACATTGTAAAAACTCTAATCGCAGGAAGTGCCTCCAATGAAGGCTTCTTAATAAAGAGAACAACAGATATAGAAAATTCTTCCGCAAATTTCGGTACATTAAAGTTTTTCTCTAGTGACTCTCATACAATATTTAAACCAACACTTGAAGCTGTTTGGGACGACGCATCATGGACAACAGGTTCACTTTCAGCACTTGACTTAGATGAATTAGGAAATTTAGATATTTATATGAATAGTTTTAGAAGAGAATACAAATTAGGTACTGTATCTAAAATAAGGGTTAAGGGCAGAGAAAAATATCCTGCTAGAACTTTTGGAACATCATCAGCTTATTTAGACTGCGCTTACTTTCCATCTGCATCTAGTTTTTATTCTATAGTTGATTCTAAAAATCATCACACTATTATTCCTTTTGGGAGTGGTTCAAAATTAAGCTGTGATGGGACTAGTAATTTTTTCAAATTAACAACTACCGGTTTGGAACCAGAAAGATATTATAATGTATTATTTATGGTAGAAAGCGGAAGCGGTATAACAAAGACAACACAATTTATAGATAACGACGACCAGTTTAAGGTGGTAGAATAATGCCGTATAATGAAGAAGAGTTAAAAGATAATATCTACTATCAGTCTTTAAAACAAAGAGATGAAGATGCATATAATAGAAAATATCATAAAACACATGATACTTTTATGGCTAGAGAGGCAGAATTTGAGCCTAATGAGACCAAGAGGTTAAAGATTTCTTTAAGAGATAAAGGTGATATAATAAAATTATATGAAGATCCACAGACAGGTGAATCATATCCTAGTCCTTGCCAAAAACTTTATATTAGACTGTATCAGAGAAGATACAGAACACAAGAAGATACTCTCGATTATATCGATAGAGAATTTACGGAGTTGTAAATGCCAATTGATCCAAAACTTAGGAGAGGTCAATTACTTCCTACAAAGGTAGCAGATTTTGTAACCTTACCAGAAGGAAATGATTGGATCCCATTCAGAGACAGTGAAAGATACCCACAGTTTGAGACTGAAGGTTATGCATCTGTAAAATGGCCAGAAATCAATTTTGGTGCAGGTCAAAATGATTATGTAAGAGTAAATGTATTTGGTGAAGATGGATCACTAATAACAACTAGTTACTTAAATCATAATGAATTCGACACAAATCAAGATAATGATTTACAATACCCCACTGTTGAGTTGGACACAGGAAAACTTTTACGCGACCTTGGATTTAGAAGAGGTAGATTTCGTGTACAATTCTCTTTTTATAGAAACATGTTTGGAAGTCCATTTCCTCTTCTTGTTAATAATGATGAAAAGATTTTTTTAGGTGGATTCGAAGAAAATGAATTAGGAAAAATATATGCAGCAGAGCCGCATATTGGTTCTGATACAAATATTGGAGATAGATTATATCCAAAAGAAGATAAAGCAACATTAGTAAAAATATCTTCTGACAGAACAGAAATAATATTATCACCTCCTTTTATAAGTGATACAGACTATCTAGAAAAATTTAGAATAGCTGCGTATACTTGCTTAAATGATTTTGCAGATGTCGGACAAACAGCAATCTTTAGTGATGGTGAAGATTCTAATAGGATAACATTACAAGGTTATGACACTGTGCCTAAGTCTTATATTAACGGCATGATAAGAATTAATAATGCATACTTTTTAGGAAATAGAGTAACACCTGCGATAACAGCAGAGTATGTTGTTGAACCTTCTTTAACAACTGTTGACAAGACACAGAATTTATTACAAGGTAGGTTTCTAGACAGTGATTATCAATGGAGACCACATAGCGTTTATAAGGGTGGCGTAAATTCTATATCAATAGAAAATCCAAAACTTATGAATGTAGAAACTGTAATAGAACAATCTCCAGTTGGAAATCAATGTGTAAGATTAGAATACCAAACTACTGAGTCTGATAGTCCTAATTCATCAAACAGATCTTTTGGTTTGTCACCTTTATTAAAAATTTACAGACCAATCGAAGGTGAAGAAATGACGTTTAGTGTTCATGTCAAAGCAGATGCTGCAGCAATTGGTTCAAAAGTTAGCTTATTAGCTCATGCAGGACCTTGGAGCCAAGAAGGCACAACAAAACACTCGCAAAAAGTAGAGATGACAGGCAAATGGCAAAGAATTACATTAACTTTTATATTAAGAAATGTAGGTGAAGGAAATGATTTAATTCACTTAAGAGCAACACACTTCCCAGATGGCGCATATGATACACAAAATGAAACAACAATAGTTGGATTAGGGTATTTATACGCAGGAGCTCAACTAGAATTAGGAAGTTCTGTAAGTGATTTTACAAGAAATGAAGATGAGTCTTCTGAAACTATAGAAATAGCAGAAGCAGGAACAATTACTTTTTCTGACCCTGATGATTCAGACTCTACAAAAAGAAGAATCTTAACAGCTGTACTAAATAATACTGATGATCCTTTTGAAAGAAAAATGATTGGAAGTAAAATAATCATAAATGACGGTATTGCAGTAGATGACTTTTCTTCTCAACTAACGGTTGTTGATACAGACCATAGAGAAGTACGAAAATTATTTGTTGTTCCTGATGAGGAACGCTCTATACCTGGCTCCTATATTGGCAGCACAGAGTATAAAGGCATAACAATTGAGTGGGACAAATCTTTAAACGAAGCAATATGGATTCTTGGTGAAAGATACGGTGATAGAATATGGTCTTCTGGATGGAGTGCAGCACCTTATGACCAGAAATGGAGTGAGGTTGGAACAGCACATATTGGTTACCACGCACAGTGGAGATACGGTGGTGTTGATGGTGAAAATGCACCTTGTATGTATTTCCCAGATTTAAATTACCAAGAAGAAATTTTAGAGGCTAGACGTGCTGCATTTATAGCTGCAGCAACTGCAGAGACAGGTTATTTTGTAAGTAGAGGTGAAGATGATCCTAGAATATCAGGACAATATTATGATAAAGAGTGGTGGAAACACAGGTATCAAGCAATCGCAACTAATAGAGGCGGTGTATCTGGATCATCTAGCACAATAGGTCCATTGGCGCGTTATGGTGCAAAACCAGGAGACACTGTAAGAATATCTTGGCAACAAAAATCTAGACCTGCAGCACCTAATTTTGATGAAGGTGGTAGAAAAGGAGCGATGGTAAGGTTATACCACTGGTACAAGAACGTATATGAAGCACCTCCAGCTCCTGTCGTATCAGCGTTTGAGGTTAGACAAGAACAAATACAAATGATGAAACCGATTCCATCATTTAGACAGACAGATCAGGATGGTACGCAACTTCTTGTTAAGGTCGACGGAACAAATGCTCCTGACACTAAATTTAATAATAAGACAATATCTGAAGAAGTATTTTATTTGAGAAAAATAGAATTAAATGGATTTGAAAGCAGAGATGCAATAGGTGTATTTACACCAGGTGCAGGATTTAAAACATATAGACTTAACGGTGGATCGAGTGAAGAGGTAACTAGCGACGGTATTGATACACTAACAAATAATACTAATACAGTATGGTTCGGAAAAAATGATGAATTAGCTTCAAAGCTGAGTGTTTCAAACGGTTTATTATTTTCAAAACAAGTTGAAGATGTATCTGGCATTTTAGATGCAGCAGATGTTATTCCTACAAATGAGCTTGAAACACCTGCTAACGCATCTGAACTACCATCTGCTATAGCACAAGGACTTACACGTGGAAAAGCAATCGGTGCAATGTATAAGCCAACACAAAATCTTTTTGAGTTAGGATATAGACAATATCCAGAATTAGATCTCGGAAGAATCCCTACAGAGCCTAAACCTACATCACCGCCTGCAGGTGATTGGCAAGATAATTACGATATCTCCGTAAAACAATTTAATATATTTATATCAAGTACTGACTGGGTATTTAACGTTAACGCTGGAAGATGGAGAATAAAAAGAGATTTAAGACTTAACGGATGGGAATGGAATAATGAAACTGGTGAGTGGTATAACACTACATCTTCACCAGGTAGAGGTTTTATATTACCGGCAATACAGACACTAGATGGAGACTTATATTTTTCAGAGGCGCTTGGATGGATATGGACAGGAGTTGATTGGATTTCATGTTTAGATTTATGTAGAGAGACACCCTTCTTAGCACTAACAGCGAATGATTCTCTAGAGACGTATAATAAAAGAGCAACTACATATATTGACACAGTAAATGATTATGAAGTAATATCATTTTACAATACAGGTGAACAATATTACCCATCTTACGATCTTATAAAAAATAGTAAAACACTTTCACCAAATGGTAAATTCCAATGGAAGGGAATATTAGGTTGGCAGTTTCAAGGTGATGGAGATGTGAGTTCTGATGGTAATAGTGCAACAACACTTCAGTGGACAGATGTTGCTTCAAGAAATATAGATGGCTCTACATCAGAAAGATTTAATAAGTACGTTGAGTGTTTTGAGCTTGATGAATGGGAAGAAGCACACGCTGATTTTGTAATACCTACTGATAATAGTTTTGGGTTGTATACAAATTCATCGATTTATGTTGTTGGTAGCAGAGGTGGTTTTGGAGAGTTATGGGTTGACAAAGTTAGGATTGATATATTGTTGACTTCTAATGAAAGAGTAAAAGTTGATCAAACTGCAAAATTTGCTCCGCTCTCACTTACAATACAAGATGTGTTAGGAAATAATCAACTATTAGTTGAAGAAGAATATGATGAAGCTGCAAATGTTCAAGGTGGAATACAATCAAATCTTGCAGTAAACAAATACAGCGTATTTGGATCAGGATTTCAGATCGGATTCTTAGAAGCACCAGAAGATATATCACAAGTAATGGGAAGATACGAAGGAAAAATATTAGATGTTGATGGAAACACACTCATCGTAAACACATCGTACAGGGAGTATGGTGGTACAATAGGCGCAGTTAGTGGAAGTGAAGATTCTCCTGACTTAAGTTTGCCGTTTGAACAATACTTTGTAAGATACAGGATAAAAGACGCAGATAACTTATACACAAGAGTTGTTTTTGGGCCTGAAAGAGAAAGCTTGGTTATTAATTTTAAGCCAGTTAATGTAACAAATTACCCAGGATCAATAGCATATAAATTGTTAGATCCGTTGCCAGATTCAGTACAACAATTTGATACTGCGTATATTGTTAATGAAGTTACACCTGATTTATTTGAAGGTGTTGATTTAATTCCGTTTATTGATGAAGTATTACCTGAGACAGTTTTAAAGGCACCAAAGCTTGATGAAGCAGAGCCTCTAATAAGAAGGAGAGAGACAGAGTATAGAAGTCACACAGACTTAGTTGGTGTTGAATTAGATACTAGAAAACAACTTGAAGACAAAATATTTAGTGGTAGTTTATTAGATGTCAGTGTTAATGTCGACTATAATCACTTTCAAAATTTTTCACACTTTGGATCTGTTGAAAAGAGAATAAGAAATTTTAAAGATAAATTAACATCAATAGAATTGCACACACAAAAAAGTCAATCACTAGGTGGCACAACAAGTACACCATACATTACAGGACAGACATCAAGTGCATATGTCTCTGGTTCTTCTGATCAGCAGGAACATTGGGATTTAGAAAAGAGAAAAGTAATAAACGGCTTTGATGATTTTGAAAATTTTATGTATTTTAAATCTTCATCTTATATATCTTCGTCTAACGGTATAGACTATGACAATGCTGCGCCAAAATCAAGTGGAGATGGAACACTTACTTCTCCTTACCAGATATATTCTGTTTCTAGCTCTAATTTTACTTCATGGTTTGATAATCAAATAGTCTCAGCATCAACATACGATAATACTAACATGAACAGACTAGTTAATTTAACACCTGCTCATATTTCTTATGATTCTGATAATGAATCGTTTATTAGATTCATGGACATGATGGGCCATCATTATGATATAATTTGGACACACATTAAAGCTATGACTGACAGTCATGACAGGTCTGAAGACATAACAAAAGGCATATCTGCAGAATTGGTAAAGCCTATTGCAGAATCACTTGGTTTTAAAATGCAAGAAGGAAAAGATTTAGTTAGACTTCCTGAGTATCAATTAGGTCTTCAGGAGTCAGGTTCAAACACAGGTGTTTTTAACGTAAGATTCTCTAAGAAGTCTCAACAAGATATATCTAGAGAAATATGGAACAGACTACTATCAAGTATGCCTTATTTGTTGAAAACAAAAGGTACAAAGCAAGGACTAAAAGGATTAATAGCAGCATACGGTATTCCAACATCTATCTTAAGAATACAAGAATATGGTGGTCCTAAAATTGAAGGTGGTACTCCTGAATTTGAGATCAAACAAAAGTACACGTATGCGTTACATTTAAAAGGTTCACAACAATTAGCATCACCGTGGTATAGAAATGCAGAGACACAAAGAGTTAACGATACAATAGAATTTAGATTTAAAACAGGTGTTGAACAAGACACATTAATTGCTTCTAAAAATAATACTACAAATCATATTGAATCTGCTGTCTATATAAAAAATGTTGACGGTCAAGATACAAAAGGTAAATTATCTTTCGCTTTAAGCGGTAGTGAAGGTTTCTTTTCTGCAAGCTTAGACTCACTACCAATGTATAATGATGAATATTGGTCTGTAATGATTAGAAGAAGAGCAGGTGAATCTGGCTTTACAAGCAGTTATGACGGAATGCAAATGACATCTGAAACTAGCTCACTAACACAGAGCTTTGATATTTTTGCTGGATATTATGACTCAGGTGTAGATGAAATTATTACAAAAGCATCTGCTAGTATTGATGTATCTGGATCAAGTGCACTCTTAAGCTGGTATGCTTCAAGTTCTACAGGAGACAATTATTGGCATATAGGCGGAAGAAAACAATCATCTGAAGAGACGGCGTTATACGGATCACAGTACACTGGCTCTATTATGGAATGGAGATACTGGCAAACACCATTAACAGAATCAGCTTTCTTTAATCATGTATCAGCTCCAAAAGCAGTAAATGGTAATCATCCAAGCTCATCATTTTATGATATGAATTTAAGATTTTCTATGGATGATAAAATTAATCTAAATTCATCACCGAACGGTATAAGAGATTATTCACTAACAGGTGACCAACTGTATGCTACAGGATCAGGATTTGCAGATGAAATAAACTTTGAATCTGTTTCTGATAGACAAAAAGCTTTTACACCTTCAATAGGTCTTAATAAGACAAGTAATAAAATTAGAATAGAAGATGCAAAATTAAAGTTTCCTGATGGCGCTGATCCAGTATTAAGCACAACTGAAAGAGTAGAATTAAGCTCATATGACACAGCACCACTTGATAGTAATAAATTAGGAATATTCTTTGCACCGTCAGATGTAATAAATGAAGATATAATCTTATCAGTAGCAGACTTAGACTTCGGTTCTTATCTAGGAGATCCAAGAGATATGTATGCTGAACGTTATGATCACGGAAAATTAGATAGGATAGCAGACACATACTGGCAAAAATGGACAACAAAATTTAATTTCTGGAATTATTTAAAACTTATAAAATATTATGATTTAAGTTTATTTGATCATTTAAGAAATATGTCACCTGCACGTGCTAAGAAAAATATAGGTATATTAATTGAACCTACAATCTTAGAAAGACCAAAAGTAATAGTTGGTAATAGGCCATTCTTAGAAGATAAAACTTTTGATTCTAAACTTGATGTTATGGCACATTATTCTCAGAGCGGTGACAATGAATTTAGAAAAGGAAATATAACATATGCTATAGCACACGAATTGACATCTTCAAATGATTATTTTATAGCAAATCCGATAACAGGAACTTATGCACTTAAGAATGAATTTACTTCTAGCATTGAAGAAAAAAGAGGAAAGATAGACACAATAGATTTTAGAGGCTATACAGGGTCTAGAGATGACCAACTAGTTGAACACACTTGGTCATTTTTAAATGAAGTTAGCACTAGTGCTGCAAAAAGCGATTATGGTACAGTTAGCTCATCACAAAGTCCTTACATATTAGATCAACTTAGATCTTTTGGAAGTAATCCGCTGATAGACCCATTGGAAAGAGACTATGCAAATACAGACAATAAAGTTCACACCGGTGGTGGATCAAATGTATTTTTTGAAATTTTACAACCAACAGCAACAGGTTCTGTGCTATCACATTTTAATGATGATAAGATATACCACTACAGTTCTTCTGTAAGTAAATCGTTAGGTTTATATTATTCACAGTCTTTAGAAGTGAGTGATATTGATTCAATATTTACAACACACACAGGACTATTTAATTTAGCTTATGGCGGCTGTCAAGAAGACGGATTAACTGTACCTGAAGGAAATGAGGTTGCGGTTGAAATACTAGATGTTAATCCTTATGCTGTAACGGCAACTACATCAGGCGATTCGTTCGTTGATGTACAACTAGACAATGAATAGTACACTTTTTTGAAAGAAAACAATATTTATTAAAAAAGTTCTACACATCTTTATGGAGAAAAAATAATGGGATACTTGAATAATGCGTCAACAGTTTTAGACGCAGTCTTAACAAAAAAAGGTAGAGAACTTCTCTCAAGAGGTGAGCAAGCTTTTAATGTAACAAAGTTTGCACTTTCTGATGATGAAGTCGATTACAGCTTATGGAATGTAGCACATCCTCTAGGCACTGACTACTATGGCACAGTAATAGAAAATTTACCTCTATTAGAGCCAACTGTAGATCCAGACACGACTATGAGGTATAAGCTAATAACAAGAGCTGACAATCCTAACAAACTACCGTCAATTGCTAGCTTATCAAATACGACTGTTAACTGGCAGGAAACACAATCAGGAACTGCACAAACAATAATACCAGATTTAACAAATTTAGGTGGTATGGAACAAGGTCAGTACATGTTTACAATACTAAACTCATCAATCGCTTATCTTTCAACAGCAGGAACAGAAGCTGTCGGGACTGGTGGTATTGATTATGTTTCTAGTGTTGATTCTATAAGTCAGACAGTAACAGGAACTCAAGTTGATATAAGAGCTAAATCAGTTCCTAACAATACTGCTGCAGGAGCATCTGCAGGACAACCTGATCCTACTACTACAGTTGTTGTTACAAGCCTTATGCATGGCGCATCTGCTGCTTTTACATTGACTGTTAAGTATTTACAACAAAGTTAATAAGTCAGGAGTAACATATGTCTTTTTTAGACAAGTCATCGTTAATAGTTGACGCTGTAATAACAAAACTAGGTAGAGAAAAACTCTCACAAAATGATTTTGTAATTGCTAAGTTTGCTTTAGGTGACGATGAAGTTGATTATAGGCTTTATAATGAATCGAACACTCAAGGTCCCAATAATTATGGAATCATTATAGAAAATATGCCCGTACATCAGGCGTTCTTAACGACTGACTTAGCTTTAAAATACAAGCTAGTTACTCAAGATGTCGGATCACTTATCACGCCAGAAATTGATGATTCACTTCCTTCAGAAGTAGAATTATCAGGTGAAGGAAATATGGTAACATTAAATCCTTCAGTAGTTGGTGGATTAGATGATGAGGACTTTATATTTGAATTACAAGATAACCAAGACGTAGTATTAGTTGAAGGTGATCTTAATGCAGAATTAGGAGGAGGTTAAAATGGCAGATAGAACAATGTCAGCTGAAGACTTATTGGCAATGGGCTATACACGTGAAGACGTGGAAATGATGATGGAGAGAGAAGCTGAAAGAGCGCAAGAAGTAAGAAATGTTGTTGCTCCAGCACCTGCTCCAGCACCTGCACCTTCTCAACAAGCTACAGGATATGGTGCACTAAATGGGCCACCACCAGGCTTTTCAGCATATGATGTGCCAACAACAGCACCAGCTCCGGCAGCACCGAGACAGCAAAGGGCATCTGCAGTAGATATAGAAAGAAGTAGAATACGAGCAGAGGAAGAAGCACTAGTTCTAGGATTTAGACAAGATGAAATACATCAAATGCCAGATGGTTTATACATGGCAGGTCCTAATCATCAAGCATATCAAGCAGCATTAAGGTCTAATCAAATAAGACAAGAACAAAGAAATGTAGTAGATGCCAGAGATGCTAGATCAACAAGAGACATAGCAATAGAAACACTTGCAAGAGACGGTTCAAACAGAGGTAGAGCTGTTGTTGTAACAGGTAGAAATGCAACATTATTAGCAAGAGAAGTTTCATCTGCGACATCAGTAGAAATTTTAGTTACTGGAGTTGAATCTGGTGCACAAAAAAGAATTACCGTTAATATTACACCTGGTGAAAGTGTTATAAACACACCAGTTAACGGAAATAGAAGTCCTATTTCAAGGAGAGCAAGAACAAGAGTTAGTGCAGAAGACAGAGCAAATGTAAGACCCGGTGTTCGTGAAAGAGCACAAAGGGCAGTTTCATCTGTTAGAACACAAGAGACAGCTAGAAGTGTAGTAGAAAGAGCTGTTAGTGACGGCAGAGCTATATCAGCAGAATCACTTGCAAGAGAACTTAGTAGATAAAATAAAATTTTATGAAAAACAAAAAGGTTGATATTTATAAACACAGGAGTTAAATAATGTCAGTATTTCAAAACTTTGATACAGAAAACGATATAAAAACAGGACAGATAAGCGTAGTCTCATCTGGGATGTGGTCTGGTGGTGTTGGAACACTAACAAACTTTTACACATCTTCAACACAAACAGGAAGTACTGGTGAACATTACTTTGACATTTACAATGGTGTCGTAGGAACAAATGCCACTGCTTCAGTACAATTCTCACTTGCTTTTGGAAGTTATGGTGGAAGTGGTTCACTATCAGGTGATAATGATAATGCAGCTTCAAAAGCAATCTATAGACAATTAAGAAATTTATTATTACCACAAGGCACTGAAAAATTCCAAGCAGGTGCTTATCAAGGTGGTGGAACAGATGCAGATACTGATACAATATTCGCAGTCAGTTTAAACAGAGGAAGACTAAAAGAAAAGATGGATCCAGGTAACTGGGAACTTAGGCTTTCAGGATCTACAGGTAAGGTATTACATCTTATAGATGACAGTGGTGCTACTAACGATCCTAATGTAAGAAACACTGCTAGAGAATTTAATATTGTATCTGGTTCTATTGCTTCTGGTAATGCAGTTATTGGCGGTGCAGCAACAGCATCATTTGGAAAATTCTATCCTGAATCAGGATTATTAATTTTAGATGCTACACTATTATTAGATGATAGTAACGGTATCCCAATGACTGGTTATAACACAGCATCAAATGTAAACGGTAATAATAACCAAGCATTTTATAATGCAATTGCAGGTAACAGTGAAAACACAGCTACTGGTTACTTTGCTGCAAGGCGTGAAGAACAAATTAAATCTACACACTATTTCTGTAGAGTAAGACATAATCAATATAATCACAGTCAAAATCCTACATATACGACAGGAGATGCTGGTGACTTAACGATACCTTCGTTCAGAAATGATCCTAAGTCTTACATAACTACAGTAGGTTTGTATAACAGCGCAAATGAATTATTAGCAGTTGCAAAACTATCAAAACCTGTATTAAAGTCTACTAGTAGAGAGGCATTAATTAAAGTAAGATTAGACTTCTAAAGAAGTATTTTAACATATAATCAAGCCCTGCGTGTTCAGGGCTTTTTTATTTGAAAACTAAAGATGTTATTGTATATTTATAGAAAACATAGGTGCACTAAATGTTTAGAGATATAGATCCAGATGACAAGAGAGTGACTCCGATAAAAGTACATAAGAGATTTATGGCACAAAAATTCGGAGCAACAGATAACACACAGTATTTAGGTGTTATGTCCACTCAAGGCACTAGGGCAACATCAGCTCAATTACACCAATTTTCTACAGGTTCTCTATCAGAGTCCGGGCCACAATTTTCTTTAGTTTCTGGCGGTGTTACATATACAAAATATGGTTATCTTATCTGGCATGAAGTATACAATATGTTTTTTAGATATGCAGTCACTGGAAGCGATAAAAGTACTACATCTCCTCAACCTCAATTTGTATTTGATAAATATCACAGGCCGTGGGGAAGAGGAAGAATACAGTCATCAAGCAATACAGTGCCAGACTATGAAACACTAAAAATTAGAACATACCACGATCAGTTTAATGTTTTTAGCATACCACAAAGATTGTATGGTGAAGGTATAAAGACAGGTTCTATAGAAATAACAGACTACTCTACAAATGGTGTAATATCAATTAAAGATGATGGCTACGGTAATTTATATGATACAGACTTTGAAACAAATTATTTAAGCGGTAGTCCTGAGGCTGTTAATGGATCTGGCTCTGCAATAGGTGTTGTAAATTACGATTTAGGTTTAGTAATAGTAACTGATACAGGAAGTTATGGAACTGTAGGGCAGGGATCTGGTGCAAACGGCTGGAAGCTTGAATGGGATTCAACAAAGACAATACAAGAATATGAATTTGGATGTATTATACCACCAAACACATTTAATAGAACTAGAAACATAAGTATAACACCTGGTAGAAGTGGTAGCATGAATATTAATTCAACCGTTGCTACGCAAGACGATTATTATTGGAAAGGTAATAGCTATGTAACGCAATCTGCAATACAAAAACTTAGAGCAATATTACCAAGTCCTGCAGAAGGTTCGTACAATACAACAAGCGCTTACGAGGCTGCAACAGATGTAGAATCTTTTGCAACTCATTCATTTTTTGCGCCTTATATTACATCAATTGGTTTGTATAACGATTTAAATGAATTATTGGCAGTTGCTAAAGTTTCCCGGCCAATTAGAAATGACCCGGAATTAGCTTTGTCATTTGTTGTAAGATTTGATATTTAATAATAGGAGAATGTAATGGAAAGTATTTATAACGAAATTAAAGATTTGTGGGATGTGTTTGAAGAGAACCACGCAACACATTCAGAAAAAGGTAATAAAGCTGCAGGAGGAAGAGCAAGAAAAGCTATCGGTGAAATTAAAAAGCTGGTAACTGAGTATAGAAAAGCTTCAGTAGCTAAGGGTAAGTAATTAGGAGAAAAAAGATGTTAAAGAAAATTATCATAGGTTTATTAATGACCTCATCTTTGTTTAGCCAGGTAAGTGATAACAACTTTTTTGTAAACTTTTTTAAGTATTCAACAGCTTATGCTAGTTTTAGTTTAAATGCGCCAAGATACCAAGATGATAGATTTGCAATTGTAGGGGGTTTATCTACAGGCGATTTAGTATTTGAAAGGTCTGAAAGAGAGTTAAAACCTGACTTTCAAAAATCTTTTGGCATTAGAAAAATTGGCAGATTTAAATATGAACCTAAAAGAGGTGTTAGGAATGCAGGAAAAGGTGGAGAGTGGTATGACGGATCAGAACAAAATGCTAATGAAAGTGCTACATTTGGACCTGTTAAAGGCTGGGAATATTTAGTTAAATGGTCAGAAGGTAGACAATGGGGTAATGAATACTTGAATCAAGAATATTGGTTAAGGTATGTTGGCTCGTGGTATGTTGCTAAAGTAGCTTGGACTGAGTTAGGTTTAGAAGAAATAAATTACGGTTCTGCAGATCTTAGGTTCAAGGCAAATGCTATGGACAATAAATTTAGTTTTAGTGCAGGAATGAAACACAGGCAACATCCAGTATACGGATTTGATGCAGCTATTTTAGATACGACCTGGTATAGAGGCCAATGGTGGAATTTTGCAGAAGATGCATTTGGTATAGATGATAATATGTGGTATGACCCAACAATGCAAGATGAAAACGGTGATTGGATTAGACAACAACTTTATGAAATAGATCCTGTAACAGGTGAACTTAGAGAAATAGAAGGTGCTGGTCCATTTTGGAATGAAGGTGGAGAATATTGGGGACACGATTGGTTGTGGAGAGATGCAGATGGTCGTATCTTTGCTTATACAGACA
>Ga0115546_1001202_pt1 | contig 16314 bp, 10 predicted proteins | sample COGITO_mtgs_1004_FD_87186 | JGI IMG/M metagenome (GOLD analysis project Ga0115546, IMG submission 87186) | Pelagic marine microbial communities from North Sea - COGITO_mtgs_100413 | ecosystem: Environmental > Aquatic > Marine > Epipelagic | place: Germany:Helgoland, sampling site Kabeltonne...
AGCTCATCAATTCCTAGCAGTCGGAGCGCGCCTAACATGCGATCGCGCGTACACTTGCAGCTAAACTGCACTAACTGAGATCCTGGCAGCATCTCCAGCCCAAGATCGCCCACTAGCTCCTCAAAAATCTGCGGCAAGCTTTTCCCTGCTCGCAGCAAAGGCGTAAAGCCCGTCAAAGATCCTAGCCGCGCCTCTAAGAGCGAAACTAACTCTTCATCTTGAGCCGCTTTTGGCAGCACCTGTAGCAGCAGCCCGCCCGCCGCTTCTACGCCATCTGCGCCGGTAAACACGCCCAAAACCAAGGCCGAAGGTGTCTGCTCCGAATTCGCTAAGTAGTGCGTCAAATCATCGCCAATTTCGCCTGAGACTAGCTCAGTCGTGCTGCTATACGGATAGCCTCGACCGATATCGCGCACGATGTACAAGTAGCCATCCGTACCAATTGCGCCGCCGACATCGAGCTTGCCGTCTGCATTCGGCGGCAGTTCCACTTCCGGCTTTTCGACGTACCCGCGCACGGTTCCGTCTAAACCTGCGTCTACGAGCAGTCCGCCTAGCGGCCCGTCGCCCTTCACGCGAATATTCACCCGAGACTGCGGCTCTTTCATACTAGAAACGAGCAATAGACCGGCTGTCATTGCTCGGCCTAGCGCTGCTGTTGCGACGTAAGATAGCTCATGTCTTTTGCGAGCCACTTCTACTAAACGAGTGGTCGTCACGCCTACGACTCGAATACCGCCGTCTGCCGCCGTCGCGCGAATTAGCTGATCTGCCATACTAACCGTTGAATTCCTTTGTTTTTTACTCTTCTTATTGTAGGGCAACCGCTATAGAGCATCTGTCGTATAAACACTTCTACGCTCAATGCAGAAAAAAAGCAGAATAAAAAAAGCGCCTTCCACATCAGCGGAAAGCGCCCCAAAACAAAGAGAATAAACGTAGTTAAATCAGACTGAACCAACCAAACCAGATTAAGGTGCTAGCGCGTAGCCTCTTAGCAAGCTACCGACAGTTTTCGCCGTAATCTTCATCTGCGTGAGCGGATTAGCGGGTACAACAGTTTTATACAGGTAGCTCTCAAAGGTTAGCTTTTGCACGTCAATGTCAGAGCACATTTCAACAAAGGCTTCGCGAGAGGCATCGCTGCGGTAGAACACGCGCTGCAAGATATCGAGCACTTTGTAAGTTAGGCCGTATTCCTTGTCCCACTGCTTGAGGTAGAGCTTCAGCTCATCTTCGGTCAGCGCTTTGGCTCCGTTCTCGGAGTACTTCACGATGGTTTCAGCGCACATGCGAGCCGACTTGGCCGCAAAGTAAATGCCTTCGCCCGAAGACTTGGTGACTGTACCAGCAGCATCGCCAACGAGGGCAACGCGGCCTACAACTCGGCGAGGTCTAGGATGCTCGGGAATAGGATGAGCTTCTACCTTGATGATTTCGCCGCCTTCTAGCCGCTTGGCCGCACGAGCACGGATGCCGCGCTGGAGTTCTTTGATGCGAGCCTGGTTAGGACGCATGGTGCCAGTCCCGACGGCAACGTGGTCGTACTTGGGGAAGACCCAGGCGTAGAAGTCGGGGGAAACATCGTCGCCCACGTACATCTCAGCGAGCTCTTCGTAGTAGGCCATTTTGTCTTCAGGGAGACGAATGCGCTCTTGGAAGGCGATCGCATAGTTATAGTCACCGGCGTCGATGGCTCTAGCCACCCGCGAGTTGGCACCATCTGCGCCAATCACCATATCTACTTTGAGAATTTTCGCTTCGCCCTGAAGCCCTTCTTTAGAGTGATCTGCATAGTGCAGCACATAAGGGTCTTTGTCGTTGCCCGGAATTTCAAGCTTATGAACGGTGCCGTTGATCAGCTTAGCGCCTAGCTTTTCAGCTCTATCGCGCAAAAATCCGTCTAGTATTTCCCGGCGGCACATGCCGATGTACTCATGGTCATCAAGCGTTTCGCCAATGTTCACTTCCACATTAGACGGCGAAATCATCTTCATCTTGCGAACGCGACGATCGATGATGTGGGGGGGCAAATCGAACTCTTCTACCATACAAAGAGGAATCGCACCGCCGCAGGGCTTTGCATTATCTAGCTTGCGCTCAAAAAGGTAAGTCTCAATACCTGCTTTAACCAAGACTTCAGCGGCGGAAGAACCGGCTGGGCCTGCGCCTACAACTGCGACTCTAAGTACCAAGTGCTTATGCTCCACTCAAAAATTAATCTAGAGAAATCGTATCACCGCTCTCTGTCTAGGGGTTTAGGAGCGTTGGAATGTTACATACATTGCAACACTGTTTTACATTCCGAAAGGAAAATCAGGCGACTGACAAAAATCTGCGGATCGTATGGGTTTAAAACAAAAACAGCACTAAAGAAAATCTTAAATTTCTACAACAACTCACTGCGCATCATCTTCTTTTACGCTTTCCAAATCGAAGTAAAACGTACTGCCTTCGCCGACTACCGAGCGTATGCCAATCTCGCCTTGGTGTTGTTCTACCACTCGCCGACACAGCGCTAGCCCAATGCCGCTGCCCTCAGCTCGGCTTCTTCCGGCCCGGTTAAACATGGCAAATATCTCTTCTTGGGCCTCTGGCACCACCCCTGGGCCGTTATCGCTTACTAAAAATAGCCATCTAGCTGCTCGCAAACCGGTCGCGGGCCGCGGCTCTGCGGAAATGGTTACTTTTGGCGAAGCGGCCTCGTTGTGCACGATGGCGTTTTTGACCAGATTGCTCATTAGCTGCACTAAAAGCTGTCGAGAGCCTTGTACAGCGGGCAACGGCGACCAGATCACTTCGGCGTTTCGAGTTTGAATTAGCTGCTGGAAGTTTGAGACTGATTCTTTTAAGACCGCGTTCATATCAACCGGTTTAAAGGACTCTACGTCTTGCGATCGCATTTTTCCATAATCTAGCAGCGCCCCCAGCATCTGATTCATGCTTCTCGCTGTCCGCTGGCCCATGTCCACAAGCTTTTGCTGCTTGGTTTCTAGCTTCATTCGCGCTAGCAAATCGAAGCTGCTCGTCATTACGCCCAAAGGATTTCGCAGCTCATGCGCCGCCGTATAGCTAAAGCTCTCTAACGTTCGGTTGCTCTCTTGTAGTTGGTAGAGCGTATCGCGCAGCTCGTATTGCCGCTGCCGGTTTTGCAAGCAGGAGCGCACCATGGCCGTTAGCACCCGGCGCTTAAGCGGCAGCTCTAACAGTAAAACGCTGCGATGATGCGCCGTCTGGTTGATCAGTTCTAGGCAGGCCGAGAAGCGCCGACATTCGTGCATCAAAATAATGACGGGAATATCCGACCAGCTTGGCTGGTTATCTAAGCATTCACCAAGATGTGCGGCCATCGCCTGATTGGCCAGTATTTCCTCGGTCATCACCACTAGCGCCGCATTGCTCTCAATCGCTTCCGATACGGCCTCTACTTTGGATGCATACAGGCATACTCTCGACTCCACCTCTAGCACCTCTCGCAGCACCGTTGCATTTCGGCCTGGGCGGGTCGCCAGCACGATATGTCCATAGACGCTGCGATTTGAGACGCTGCGATTTGAAAGGCGATCGCCAGCAGGAACGGTATTGCTATTCATCGTCTCTTAGCAAATCCTTGCCCTCTCCGGTGTACTGCGGCGTTCCAGACAAAATACCAGAGAACTGGCTGAGCGACTCGCCAATTTGAATACTGCCAGGGCGCAGCCGCACCTCTCTAATTTGCTTTTCGTGAGCGCCATAGCGCTTCTTGTACACGCTTACCGCCTGACGAATGGCTCCTTTGGCTTCAAAGTGACGCAGCAGCAGCACCGTATCTGCTAGGTAGCTAATGTCTACGGTTTCTTCTAACGACGGCCCAATCACGCCGTGCTGAGCCACTACTAAAAAGGTCAGTACGCCTCGCCGATTGAGACTCATCATCAGCTCATGCATTTGAGAGATTAACCGCGCGTTGGTCGGCATAGAGTTCAGATAACCGGTCAGCGTGTCGATAATGACGATGCCCGCGCCCCAGTCGTCTACGTCGCGGTCAACGAGGCTGGCAAACTTACCGGGTGTAACATCGCCAAAGCTCAGCTCGCGCAGGCGAATTTGGTCTTGCTCAATCAATTTTGTTACGTCCATTCCCAGTCCTCTAGAGCGCAGCTCGAAGGTCTCTGCTAGCTCATCGAACAAGAAAATGCTCACCTTCCCGCCCTGCTGCGCGAAGCTATGGGCGAACAAAGTCGTCATAGAGGTTTTCCCCGTTCCCGATGGCCCAATAAACAGGCAGGTCGTCCCTGTTTGTAATCCGCCGCCGACTAATTTATCGAGTGAGGGCAACCCGCTAGAAATAATCTGAGCCGCTTTTCCGATAGCGCCTTTAGCTAAGGTCTCAGCCGAAACGGCTTCTACTGAAGTATCGCGATGGGATCGGTAGACGCGCACCCCGCGATCGCTAATCTCCATATCGTGCTTGCCGGGTTCAAATCCGCTGCCTCGCATCTTGGCCACTCGTAGATACCGATGATCGCTGCCGTGCAAGGTTGTATTCATCGACAGATCGATCACGCCGTGCGCCATGGCATTGAGTTCGTTGTCGCCTGGCGCTAATTCCTGCGTATCTGTCAGCATGAGCGTAATCTCGCGCGGCGCAATATAGTCGCGCAGCTTAAACACCTGCTGCCGATAAATCAGCCGATCGTTCGCCAGCAGTCTCAAATAGGCAATGCCATCAAAGACGACGCGATCTGGCTGCTCTGCTTCCAACATTTCGATGATGGCCGCTAGCGTGTCTGCTAGCTCAATCTCGGAGGTATCAAAAATAGTCTGCTGCTCAGAAAGCGCCCGCAGTGAGTCAACCGTACTCAAATCTCGAAAGGTAATGCCAGAGGTATCGAGCGCTACCGACTTTGCCGATTCTTCTAGGCTCTGCACTCGCTGAGACAGCGCTAGGCAAAGCACTTTCTCTTTTTTGGCAGCGCCTGCGCACAAAAAGTGCAGGGCCAGCGTGGTCTTGCCCGTCCCTGGCGCGCCGTTAACAACATACATCTCTCCTTTTGGCAAACCGCCGCGCAAAATCTCATCGAGGGTATCAATTCCGGTAGAGTCTCGAGGAAAAGGGCTGTTGCTGCCAATCATTAAATTACACACCTTTACGTTCGACGAATACAGTCTCAATATCTTTGCATGGAAGGACTCTACTACCGGTTACGGATGACCGTCAGTACATTCGTAACATCGTATATAGTACGGTTGTTCCTCTAACCTAACCCTGGCGCGGCTGATGGCGATTAAACCTTCTCAGATTCAATGGGTACTCAACCAAAAACGAGCCGATTTTGCCAGCTTTAATGAGAGCACTTCGAGCTACTTAACACAGTATCAGGCGGCTTGGAAGCGCTGGGTAAATCTGAAGCAGGCGGCTAGAGAGACTTGGGCGATCGCTCAATCAGGCGACATTGGCGCTAGGCCGTTAGAGCCTATCAGTTCTCAAAGTAAGGGCATTATTCGCAGCCATCTTGCCTGGGACAACCGCGAGCAAAGCCTTCAGTGGGTAAACGACCACCTGGCGAACGTAACGACGTTTGCGGTGGATGGCTCTCAGGTTTTTCCGCAAAAAGACTTTTCGATTCCGATTGCGCTGGTGCAAATTGGCTGGTTTGAAAATCATCACTGCAATGAGGGGCGCTATGAGAAAGACATTTTGCTCGATGTGATGACGCCAAAGGATTTGGTGGCCGATAGATCGCAGCCGATGGACAGATGGATTAACATGCGCCGCTTTTCGATGGAAGTGCAAAGGCTGACTGATTATATAAAGACTGCAAAAGATCGGGCTTTGGCAGAGGGCCGAGATCCTGAGAAGTGCCTGGTGTTTTTTGACGGTTCGCTAGTGCTGACGTTTGCTTCTATGCTCGATGACAATTTGCGCGTGCCTTACGTGCAGCAGGTAATCGGGCTGCTACGAGCTAGTAAAAAGTACGAGGTGCCGCTCGTGGGCTATGTCGATACGGCTGAGTCGAACGACATTACGACGCTGCTACGAATGACGCAGGGGTTGGATACAACGCGCACGGTTTACGATGCCAAGCTGATGAGTGGGCTGATGGATTGGGGCGATCGCACCCCGCTGATGATTTGCGATCGCGGCGGCATTCTCGCCGAATATGGCAACCAATCCGATCAGGTCGCGTTTACGTACCTAAAGACCAACGCCAATTATCCCGCTCGCCTTGAACTGCCTAAGTGGCTTTGGGATACGGGCCGCGCTGAAACTGTAATCAATCAGGTTCGCGCTGAGGTGATCGTTGGCAACGGCTATCCTTACGCCATTGAGACCGCTGACCAAACTGCTGTTTTGCAAAGTCGCGATCGCCAAATTTTTTATCGCATCTTGCAAGACTGGACTGCGCAGGAAAACCTTCAGCTACGCCTGTCTCAGAAAATGATGAGCAAAGCTAGACGTAGATGACGGTACAATCGCTATGGCATCTAGGCCATACGGCTTACGTGCATATACTTAATTTCCACCCTATCTACGTAGAATGAATAGAACCTTCACCGAGTCCGTATCCGTAATGAAAAAAAGTATGTGACGGTTAATGCACTCAGTCGTCAATCACTACCGTTGTAAGCCCTAGACCACGCCGCTAAATTTAGAAAGTCACCATAAGCGCTTTTAAAGCGGGGTTCCTTGTTTTAGTTACTTAGCTGCTTTTTTACGACCCTTGCTAAGTAGTTTTTACGCGTCTGTTACCCGCAAACCGCTCTTAATACTGAGGCAGGTTTCAACCGTCAGCAAGAAGACTGATGCGCGGGCTTGCTTGTTTAAATCGGACTTTTTAAATCGGACTTGTTTCAATTAGAAGCGCATCTCAAAAGGCACTACAGCAGAAGGCGCTACAGCAGAAGGCGCTGCAGCTACTTCCTGATAAACCCGCTTTAACTATCGAGCCGTTTCAGCCCATTTTCGATGGGTCGGCTCCTAGCTACTAGTGACACTCAATCTTTGACGATGGCGAAAGGATGCTTCCAGATAGAAGACGATCAATTGACTGGCTAAAGCGCTCTTGCTTGAACCTGTGGATGCAGATCTTTGCACGACGTCCGCCTCACCGTCGCCGCGCGCTTAAGCCTCTGCGATCGCAGCCCGCGACCATTAGCGCTAGCAGCCGCAGATTTAGCCTTTGGTCTGGACTAGCCGTTGCCGCGCTGTCTGCCGGACTCTCGATTCTCGGCGGCTGGCAAATGCTAGAGCTTCAAAGCTACAACCTGCTTCACCAAACGCGGCGATCGCTAGTGAGCGCCCCCGATTGGGACGATCGCATTGTGGTCATTGCGATCGACGAGGCTAGCACCGCAGAACTAGGCCGGTTTCCCTGGCCCTGGCAAACCCATACTGAGCTATTAGAGCAGCTCCAGAGTACGCAGCCCGCCGCCGTCGCCTTCGACGTTCTCTTTGCCGATGCGACTGAAGGAGACAGCGGGCTAGCCAAGGCGATTATCGACAGCGCCAATGTTGTTCTCGCGGTCGCCGATGATGTCAATACGCCGATTGAGGTAACGCCTACTGTTGCAGGCCCAGCTGCCGGGTTCTTTTTGTCGGGAGATATCGGTAACCAGCCCGATATAGATGGTATTAGCCGTCGTATTCAGCTTTACAGTAGCGCTAACCCGTCTTTAAGCGTTGCGGCCCTTCAGGTTTATGTAGAAACCATGGCTAGTACGACTCAAGCTACCGTAGGCGCTTCGGCTACCGCCGGTTCGTGGGTTCCTCAACGCAAGCCGACTAGTTCGAACCTGTTCGACCGGCTGACGGGATTTAATCGCAACGAAGCGCATCCTTTAGGCTCTATGAGTTCAGCTATCGGTTCAGATGAGTCCGCGAGTTCTTTTCGCTCGCCCGCTAGCAAGCTCTCCACCTATAAAGCGCACAGCGGTTCAAGAAGTCACTCTCCGTCTGCTTTTAGCCTCGGCAATTATGAGCTGTCTCACCCCGCCGATGCTTCGAGCGCAAAAACGAACTCATTGAATCAGGATAATTCGGCTTCCACGCCGCCGCTGCCCCCGCCCCCGTTTAGCCGGATCACTTCTAGCCAGTCTTTTAAGTTTGGCGCTGGCCTAGTAGAGCGGCTTTCAGATCGTATTCCAGATGATGAAACGCTGTGGATTCGCTGGCCTGGAGAGATTGACCCACCGCCGAGAGAGCCTAGCACGACTCGTAAAGTGGCCGGGGCTCAGAACCCATCTAAAAAGCCTCAAGCTGGCTATCTACAAACTTACTCCTATGTAGATGTGCTCAAAGGCCGCATAGACAATAGCCGCTTCCAGAACAAAATTGTTTTGATTGGTGCTACCGCTCCTGGTATTGACACGCTCAGAACGCCTTTTCAGTCTCGTCTGCCGACTGGCGGCGTTTATCTTCACGCGGCGACTATCGACAACTTACTCAATAAATCCTTTCTTAAGCGCCCACCTAAGTGGCAAAGAACGCTGCTGCTGGTCGTTTTAGCGATTGCTAGCGCTCAGCTGCTGCAGCGGCAGGGTGTCTATCGGCGGCTCTCTGTTTTGTTGTGCTTCCCGGTGGCCTGGGGCAGCTTTGCCTACGGGAGCTTTCTGTTGGGCTGGTGGCTGCCGGTTGCGGCGCCTTTGGGTACGGTCGCCCTAGCCGGACTGGTGATTCAACTGCACGAACAGCAGGAAAAGCAGCAGCTCATGGACATCTTTTCTATGAGCGTTTCGCCAGGCACGGCGGATCTCATTTGGCAGCATAAAGACGCTATTTTGCACCGGGGAGAACTCGCGGCCCAAACGCTGACGGCAACGGTTTTGTTTATGGATATTCGCGGCTTTAGCGGCATTGCCGAAACGCTGCCTTCTCAGCAGCTATTGCCCTGGCTAAATCAGTATTTTGAAACGATGACCGACTGCATTATGGATCATGGTGGCATGGTGGATAAATATATTGGCGATGCCATTATGGCCGTGTTTGGTGCGCCGCTTCCTCGCAGCAGCGTCGCTGAGATTCAAGCAGATGCGATCGCTGCTCTAACGGCTGCGCTCGAAATGCACGACCGGCTAAAGGCGCTCAATCTCCATCTGGCTCGTCAAAATTTGCCCACTATCGAATTTGGCATTGGCATTCACACCGGCTCTCTGATTGGCGGCACCGTCGGCAGTCGCCACCGGCTTAGCTACTCTGTTTTTGGCGATAGCGTTAACATCGCGGCCAGACTAGAAAGCATGACCAAAAAACTGCCCAAGTCTGCCCCTTTCCATATGCTAATTAGCGCTGACACCTGCCAATATACGCAGGCTCAATTCCCGGTCGAGCTGTTTAAATCTGTCAATCTGCGCGGCAGGCGGAGCATTACGGATGTCTATACCCTAGTAGAAAACGCTCCGCCATCTGCGCCCACCGGCAAGGATCCCGCAGAGGCCACCGCGATCGCTCAGTTTCAGTCCGCGATCGACCCTTATGCTGTTATTACTGAAACTGGCCGCTAGCTACCTCAACACGCTGCCCATATAGTCGCCCCAAATCTGCGCAGCCTGTCCGCTGCCCGCATCTGTGGGTTCGTTGTCGTCGTTTCCTAGCCAAATGCCCGTTACAACCGAGTAGGGCTGCGGCACAAAGCCAATAAACCACGAGTCTACGTTGTCGTTGGTGGTGCCGGTTTTGCCGCCTTCGCCCAGACCAATCGCCGCCGCTCGGCCCGTACCGCCTTGCACCACGCCTTGCATCATGCTTGCTACCGTATCGGCAACGCCAGGGTCTAATACCGGCTGGTTCGCATCTGCGCTCTGCGAAAAGTCGTAAATCACCCGGCAGGTGCTGATTTGGCTGAAGTCGGTACAGTCGCTGCTGTCTAACACTTTTTGAATCCCGTGAGGTCGGTTCCAAACGCCGCCATTGGCGATCGCGCCAAAGGCTCCGGTAATCTCTAGCGGCGTCACCTCGCTCTGGCCTAAGATCAGTCCTGGCGCTGCTGTTAGATTGCTTTTAATGCCTAGCCGATGAGCCATTTCCACCACGTTGGCTAGCCCTGCCGCTTGAGCCACTCGCAGTGCAATCGGGTTCTCCGAACGGGCTAGCCCAGCGTACATATCCAAAGACCCGCCGCCCGAAGAGCAGCCAGGGTAATACAGGCCATCCCAGTTCAGCTCGGCGCAAGAGAACGTTTCTCCGGGTGAAATTCCCTGCTCGATGGCCGAGGCGTAGGCAAAGACTTTAAACGTCGATCCGGGCTGTCTGAGCGCTTGCGTTGCCCGGTTAAACTGGCTCTCGGCGTAGTCTGCGCCGCCGACAAGGGCCTCAATTTCGCCGTTGCTTGAGTTCAAGGTAACCACTGCACCCTGAGAGAAGCCTAGCTGCGCTCCATTCGATTCGATGGCTGATTTGAGCGATCGCTCTGCGGCCTGCTGAGTCTTGAAGTTCAAGCTCGTTTCTACGACAAAGTTACCTTCGCGGGCCAAGCTGCTGCCTAGCACTTCGTCGAGTTCGTCAAACACATAGCTGTAAAAATAGGGCGCTCGAACGCTCTGTAGCTGCTCGCGGGCGTTTGGGCTAATTTCGATGCGCGATCGCCGAGCTCTGCGTCCGTCCTCAGCGCTGATCATATTTAGCGACACCATGCGCTCAATGACGCGATCGCGATACTCCACCGCTGCCTGATAGTCCTGCACCGGGTTAAACGCGTTCGGCGCGGGCAAAATTCCCACCAGCGTCGCCGCCTCTGCAATGTCTAGCGCATCGCCCGACTTGCCGAAGTAAAACTGCGCCGCGTCCTCGAAGCCATACAGGTTATTGCCTAAGTACACCCGGTTCATGTACAGCAGCATGAGCTGATCTTTGCTGTAAAAAGTCTCTAGCTTGAGTGCGACTACGGCCTCTCGAACTTTTCGCAAGGCGCTATCTTCTGTACCCACAAAGTCTCGATAGGTATTGCGCGCTAGCTGCTGCGTTAGCGTACTGGCCCCTTCTCTAATTTCGCCCTCGGACACATTCGTGACTAAGGCTCGCGCTACGCCCAGCGGGTCAACGCCAATATGCCAGTAAAAACGCGTATCCTCAGAGGCCACAATCGCCTTAGGCAAAAACTTAGAATACTCTCCTAGCCGCTGCTTTTCCTGGTGAGAAACATTCGGCAGCTGGCTCAGCGGCTCTCGTCCACTTTCGCCATTCCCGGTAATGAGTACCGGCCCTTGCACCGACTCCGGCAGAGGATTGATTGAGATTTTCGGCCACTGCAACGCCACAATCCAAAATACCAGCAGCCCGGTGAATCCGGTCGCGCCATATAGCCCGTAGCGCAGCACGTTCAAGTACATCGGTGGCGGATCGATGTAGCGCACCGTCACGGCATCGGCTAGCTCTCTTGGCCCTAGCGTCAGCATGTCACCATGCCGCAGCGGTAAAGAGGAGATGCGTTTTTTGCTGCGGTAAATGCCGTTAGTCGATCCTTTATCTCGAATGACAAAGGGATTGCCAGGCCGCGAGCGATCGCGCGTTAGGGCTAAATGGGTTTGGCTGACGATGGGCGATCGCACCACAATGTCGCAGGCTTTAGACGATCGCCCCAGTAAATAATGCTCGCCGACTAGCGGATATTCGCTGTGTTTCCCGTCCGACTCTATTAGCAGCTTGGGCACTCGCGCATTCGGCTTTAGCGGAATCTTCGAAAAGTCCACGTTTGCCTGCACCGTCTGAAATGCCTGGGTAATCGATCCTAGTACCGTTCTGGGCACAGACTGCCCCGGCTTTTGAGGATCTCTACCCGGATCGGGCCGACCCGCATTCGGCTTGCCAGAACGATTAGGGGGTTTAGGCGGCGGAGAAGTCATAGCGTAGCGTCGTAGCGTAAGAAAGGAATGACAGCGCAGCTAGGCGAGTAAATGCCCAGTGAACGTAAAGCTAACTAGATAGACATGCTAACTAGATAGATATGCTAACTAGTTAGATACTAGGCGATCTGCTAGCTGAACGGATAAGAAGCCTACTGGCAAATCCTCTCTTTATAAAGAACTGCTGCCCACATAAGGCACAACAGCCTGCCTAGCTTAAATTTCGGAAGCCCGTTTATTACCGTCTTCTACCGTCTCCTCGATCGCCCGCTGCTGCTATCTTCAAGGGCCTCAAAAATGAACGTCAAAATAAAGCAGGCGATTCCCACATTAATCCAGATATCGGCCAGGTTAAACACAGGAAACCGGGTGACCGGAAACACCTGTAAAAAGTCCACCACTTCGCCCGCTAGCAGCCGGTCTATCCCATTGCCAAACGCGCCGCTTAAGATAAAGCCGTAGCCTGCCTGCTCCCAGCGCGACGGGAGCCGTACTACCCAGCCGTAAATTGCCAGCACCAGACTCACTATCATTGATAGCCAGCGCAGCCAGTCTCCATTCTCGCTAAACAGGCTCCAAGCAGCGCCTGGATTGGTCACATAGGTAAAGTTCAGCACGCCTGGAATAATCGTCGTACTCTCGCCTAGTCCAAATGTCTGCACCACCCACTGCTTCGTAAGCTGATCGAGCGCTACCCCTACAATTGCTATCAGCCAAAACAGACCGTTCTTAGGTTTCATCGCTTAATCGTTTCAGGTAGTGAACTGAGAGAGTCATTGCCAAAATAGGTGTCTAAAATTTAGGTGCCTAAAATAATAAGCTGATAGCAGCCTTGCTTTCGCAAATTTGGCGGCTAAGTTCATAACCGCTTTAGCAGCCTGTCTATATACGTCTGTAGATGCTTTAGCCCAAGGGCGATGAGCGCGATCGCACAGGCCACCATCACCTGCCCTGGAATCTCTAGCACCGAATAGGTCATGATCGCCTCGCCTAGCGACCCTTCTAGCCGCACCCATCGCACCAAAGACCCTAGCAGCAAGTAGCTCAAGCCGCAGACATGTACCGCAGCTAGCCCTGCCAAACTGGCAAATGCCAATCGCTCTAACGTTGCCTTAGCGCGAAACGCCAGCGAGCCGCAAAGCCAGCCGCCGGGAATAAACCCGAGCAAATAGCCAAACCACGGCTCTCGCAGCGAAGCTACCCCAGCCCCTTGCGTAAAGACCTCGTACCCAAACCGATTAAATAGCAAAATTCCTAGCGCTACGTAGGCAATTTGCGACAGCGCCGCCGCCGTCTTTCCGCCCATGCAGCCGGTAAACAAAGCGGCGCCTACTTGAAAGCTCACCTGCAAAGAAGAAATCCATATGCCCTGCTCTCCTCTAAGCAAATCGCCAAGCGGGACGCCCAAGCTAAACGCCTCTAGCCAGGTACTGCCAATGGTTAAAATTAGACCAATCAGTGCCCAAAGCAGCACAAACAGCGCACTCACCTAACTCTCTTACCTTCGCTTAACTCTATTTATCGCTCTTCTATTTATCGCTCTATGGCATTCTATCGCCTTGGCCTCACTCCGCTCCTACCAACTTGCTGCTGTCGTAGTTGTATCGGCTTGCCTATTTCTTACAGAAAATAACTTTTGCGCTACCAGTTTAAAGCGAATCTCAGTCCAAGCTTTACACTGAATTCAACAACGCTACATGCCCTAGATCGAATACAGACGCTTGAATCTTATGTTTCCTACTCATCGCCCCCGCAGACTGCGATCGCACCCAAACCTCCGCCGCATGGTGCAAGAAAACCTCGTCACCGTTAACGACCTGATCTACCCCCTCTTTGCAGCCCCTGGTGAGTCTTTCTCTCAAGAAGTTAAGTCGATGCCCGGCGTCTATCAGCTTTCTGTGGACAAAATTGTCGAAGAAGCTAAAGAGGTTTACGGGCTGGGCATTCCCGCTGTCATCCTTTTTGGTATTCCTAACGAAAAAGACGGCGAAGCCACCGGCGCATGGCATGACCACGGCATTGTCCAAAGGGCCTCCGAAGCCATCAAAAAAGCAGTCCCCGACCTAATTGTTATTGTCGATACCTGCCTTTGCGAGTACACCGACCATGGGCACTGCGGCTACTTAGAAGTCGGCGATCTCTCCGGTCGGGTGTTGAACGATCCGACGCTAGAGCTGCTGAAGAAAACGGCGGTTTCTCAAGCTAATGCAGGCGCAGACATCATCGCGCCTTCTGGCATGATGGATGGCTTTGTCCAGGCTATTCGCGCTGGACTCGATGCCGGTGGCTTTGAAGATCTGCCGATTCTTTCTTACGCCGCCAAGTATTCTTCTGCTTACTATGGCCCCTTTCGCGATGCCGCCGATTCGGCGCCTCAGTTTGGCGATCGCCGCACCTACCAAATGGATCCGGCTAACGGCACCGAAGCCATTAAAGAAATTGAGCTAGATATTGCTGAAGGCGCAGATATGCTCATGGTCAAACCGGCGCTTGCTTACATGGACATTATCTGGCGGGTGAAGCAGGCAACGAACCTTCCTGTGGCCGCTTACAACGTCTCAGGCGAATACTCTATGGTCAAGGCCGCTGCTCTTAACGGCTGGATAGACGAAGAGCGCGTTGTGATGGAAACCATGATGGGCTTCAAGCGCTCGGGTGCGGATCTGATTTTGACCTACCACGCTAAAGATGTGGCTCGCTGGTTGAAATAGAGCATAAGCGGGGGCTTAAAATGCCCCCGAATTCTTCGAGAGTACGATGCCGACCGTCCGTATCAAGATCACCAGATCATACCGTCGACTCCAGCGCTGCTGATAGTACAAATCCAGCGCTACGACGGCCTCAAAGTCCTCGATTTTCGACCGACCGCTGACCTGCCACTGTCCGGTGAGTCCTGGTCTTACGTCCAGTCTTTGCCAGTGGTAATCGCTGTAGCGAACGACTTCTTCCTCAATGGGTGGACGCGTTCCGACTAGGCTCATATCGCCTTTGAGCACGTTCCAGAACTGAGGAAACTCGTCTAAGCTCGTTTTGCGTAAAAATTGACCCACTCGAGTTATCCGAGGATCGTCCAAGCGCTTGAACATGAGCGGGCATCTGGCATTAGTGACTATGCTGGCTCGCAGATCGTCGGCGTTGCTGACCATAGAGCGAAATTTCCAGAGGCGAAAAGGCCGCCCCTGTAGCCCAAATCGCTGCTGAGAGTAAAAGATTGGCCCGCGCGAGTCGAGTCGAATGGCGATCGCAATGGGCAATAGCAAAAAGCTCAAAATGCTGAGCCCTACGAGCGCACCCGCAATATCGACCGTTCGCTTAAACGCAGAGCGCGTAGAAATATGAGGCATTCGAGGATTATATACATTGCCTGGCAAGCGTCTGATCAAGGACGGAGAAGGAACGTCGCTGCGCATTAAGCTCTTCCAAACGAGGTGTTGATGTTCTTACAGACATCTCTTGACAGCCTCAGGTGCCCCAGATGTCTACGCTAATATGCGTAAATTTACTTAAGCGCTCAATCTAAGTGCAAGAACCGTGGCCGAAGTCTGTCTTCATCTATAGAAAGTATTTGCCTAACGACATGCCTGGTGAGAGCAATTCACGGTTTCGGCGATGGGTTAGAGTAGGCATTATCTTGGTGCATCTCGGTACTAGACCTGCACTATGAGCGACTCGTCCTATCCTTTTAGAGCAACCAGGACCCATGTCTTTAGATAGCCCAGTGACGCCAGAGAATATTCAGAGCTTGGCCGCGTTCTGGCAAAAGCAGCTGGCCAACGATTTACCCAAGCAGTCTGCAGAAACTCATGAGGCGATCGCCCAGTGGCTGATTGGCCGCCCCGAGCGCATAGAAGCGATGAGCCAGGCCGATCTAAAGCTGGCCAAAAAAGCGATGGACTACCGCTACCGGATTTTTATCACGCGCTATTGGGGCCTTTCTCCAGAACGAGCCTACAAAAGTATGCTGCAAAAGCTCGGCGGCCTTTTTCTTATTCGCAGCAAAATTCGCACCTGGATTGCGCTAAGTCGCGATCGCAAACGCGCAGTCAAAGACGTGCTGCAAGAAGTCATTCAAGAGATGCTGCAAAGCGATCGGCATATGCAGGCACAAACCCGGTGGATTAAGCAGTGCACCGATAGAGCCAGCCTGCGAAATTTGCTAACGCTGGCCACGATTGAAGAGTATTGTCTGCGGCCTATTCGCAATCAGCCGCTGTTGGTTTACCGCTTTGTGAATTATTTGAGGCGATCGCAGCGCGGCGGCATGACCCAAGTTCCCAGCGCCGAAATTATCCAGCTCATCTCCGAAGAAATTGGCAAAGACACCGCCGAAGGTAGCCTTAGCCTCCTAGACTTTGAGGCGCTAGATCGCTACGAAGTGGAAAAAGACCAGCGACAGCAGGAACTCAACCGCCAGCAGGTTAAACAGCAGTTCGCCGACTACCTGCAAGAAAAACTTGGCGATACCGCTGTCCAATGGCTAGAGCTGCATCTTCA
>Ga0115546_1001207_pt1 | contig 16292 bp, 6 predicted proteins | sample COGITO_mtgs_1004_FD_87186 | JGI IMG/M metagenome (GOLD analysis project Ga0115546, IMG submission 87186) | Pelagic marine microbial communities from North Sea - COGITO_mtgs_100413 | ecosystem: Environmental > Aquatic > Marine > Epipelagic | place: Germany:Helgoland, sampling site Kabeltonne...
CACCTAATCGATCTGGATAAAAAAGATCCGGAAGCTATTCGCAAGTTGTTGCATGATGGGTCGGTAGATCCAATGGACATCGACACCACTGCACCCCTTGCATACACGCCAGGCAATCACTCTGTTTCTGATCAAGAAATGGCATTCTCAGACACTTTGGGAGACGTTATGTCTACCCCGGAAGGTAAAGAGACAGTCACTTTGATTAATAACAGTTGGGATCAAGCCAGCAAAGAAGTCCTCTACAATGAGCCAGGTGTGCTCAAGATCATTACCGAACAGCGAGCAAACGGTGTTTATGACCGAATCTCGACTGAAATTGATCGACAACGCACTCTCGGAATGCTCACAAATGTCCCCTTTATCCAAGCCTACAAACAAGTTGGCGATGCTCTATACGCACCAGAAGCGCAACCACAGCCTGCACCTGCACCTGCAGCAGCTGTACCAGTGCCCGCTCCTGCCGTTTTAGCAACCCGTCCAGCAAGATTGCAGAATGCAGTGGTGAATTCGGACAAAGCAAAAGCGGCCTCATCGGTACGCTCAACCCCAGCCAGTGCGCCAAAAGCTTTCGATCCGTTCTCGATGACGGACGAGCAAATCATGGCGATCACTTCACCAGGATAAACGATCATGTCTCAACTTTATAACGATCCGAACGGCACTCCATCCAGTATTGATGGTGCTGGCAGTTCGCAAATGAACACCTTCTTTTGGCAGCGTAAAGCTCTGATCGAAGCTCAAAAAGAAATGTACTTCACCCCTCTGGCCGACGTGACTTCGATGCCCAAACATTATGGCAAAGAAATCAAAGTTTACCATTACATCCCGCTGCTCGATGACCGCAACGTCAACGACCAAGGGATTGATGCAAGCGGCGTCACCATTGCCAGCACAGACTACTTCATCACGTTTGATGACCTGACCTACTCCAATGCTGTGGAAGGCACTGCTGACGCAATTGTTGCAGCTGTCAATGCCATTGAAGCAGGTGTTGCTGTCAAATCTGGTGCAGGTCCGTGGATTGTCACCATGGGTCAAGCTGACCTGGTTGCTGGTACTTTGACTGAAACCAATGCGGTTCTGGCGCTTCTGCCTCTGATCCGGGTGGTTCAAGGCTCTGGTAATCTCTATGGCTCGTCCAAAGATATTGGTACGATCGATGGTAAACTTCCGACGCTGACTGAGACCGGTGGCCGTGTGAACCGTGTTGGTTTCACTCGTATTCAACGCTCGGGTACGCTGCAGAAGTTTGGTTTCTTCACTGAGTTCACCCAGGAATCTCTGGATTTTGACTCTGACGAAGAGCTCTACAGCCATCTCAGCCGTGAAATGGTTCTTGGTGCTACTCAGCTTTCTGAAGCTGTTCTGCAAAAAGAGCTGTTGGCAGCTGCAGGTGTGATCATCTACGCAGGCGACGCTACCAGCAACATCACAGTCGATGGTGAAAGTGCTGACCCTGCCGTGGTTGATTATGCCGATCTGATGCGTCTTGCACGTATTCTGAATGACAACCGCACTCCGAAACAGACCAAGGTTATTGCCGGCTCTCGTATGATCGATACCAAAACGATCAACTCTGGCCGGGTACTCTTCATTGGTTCTGCTCTGGAATCTACCGTGAAAGCCATGACTGACTTGTTCAGCAATCAGGCCTTCATCCCGGTTCATCAGTATGCAAATGCTGGTACGATCCTGAACGGTGAAATTGGTACAATTGACCAGTTCCGTATCGTGGTTGTTCCGGAAATGCTGCACTGGGAAGGTGTTGGTGCACTTGAATCTGCCAACCCTGGTTATGAGTGCACTGGCGGCAGCTACGATGTATTCCCGATGCTCTGCGTTGGGGACGGCAGCTTCACCACCATTGGTTTCCAGACCGGTGGCAAGATGATGAAGTTCAAGATCCAGACTAAAATGCCTGGTAAAGAAGTCGCTGATCGCACTGATCCTTACGGCGAAATCGGCTTCAGCTCGATCAAGTGGTACTACGGTTCCCTGATCCAGCGTCCTGAACGTCTGGCTGTGATCAAGACTCTCGCAGCAGTGTAATCTGACAAAGTTGGCAGGGGTGTAAAAGCCCCTGCCTTCCCTCTTTAACATCACCCCAGTAATTTACAGGAATGTTCCACATGTCCGAAGAAACAGACAACCCAATCGTAGAAGCCACAGTTCCAGATGGAAGCGAATTTGAGGGCGGTACTGCTCCAGATCAGCTGGCTCTTCTGAAGTCTCGTGCTGACCTTATGGGCATTGCTTACAGCCCCAAAATTGGGCTCGATACTTTGCAGAAAAAAGTCAATGACAAGCTCAACCCTCCAGCAGATGAAGCAAAAGAAGATGTTGCGGCTGCGGGTGAGAAGTTGGTCCCTGCTCCAATGACTGCTGCACAGAAGAAAATGAAGATCCGGGATGACATGAAAGCTCGGGAAATGAAATTGGTGCGTCTACGTATCACCAATCTGAACCCAAGCAAAAAAGACCTTTCGGGTGAAATCTTCACCATCGCCAATTCATACCTTGGCACCATTCGTAAATTCATTCCTTACGGGGAAATGACAGACGGTGGATACCATGTGCCCTTCATCATCTACAACGAGATGAAAGCCCGCAAGTTCCTCAATGTGAAGACTCGGACTGCTCCTGGCACTGGCCAAATCATTGTTGAACAGCGGTGGGTCAATGAATTTGCTTTGGAAGTCTTGCCTCAGTTGACCCAAAAAGAATTGGCAAAACTTGTAAATGTTCAGGCCATGGCAAAAGGCGATGTTGACGCCTGAGAAAGCAAAACAAAACAACGGACTGCCAAACCCCCAGGGTTTGGTAGGCCTTCTCAAAAATAGAAAGAATGCAGCATGCCAGCTTCTAGTTTCTCTGCGGACACACTCGCAATTGCCTTAAAAGATGCTTTGGCTGCAGATGCAGACTTCACATTGCCAGCTCTTGATTTGACAGGAGCAGAATTCACATTCCCGACTGATAACAGCGGAAATCCTCTCTACACAGATATTACAGCCCTGACTGAAGCAGATCTCACTGATCGCACAGTTGGTGGGTCTGGCATGTTTGACGGTCTCATGGCCACCATCATGGCCCAGTTGAGAGAAGAATTCTCAGAAGGTCGGATCACCGGCAAAGAATATTCCACAGTTTACATTGCCTCTATGCAAGGAGCTATGGGAGCCGCAGTTCAATATCTGCAGGCATCCAAGGCAACTTACTGGCAAACCGTCCTAATTCAGCAGCAGGCACAAGCAGCGGAGATCGCCGTTTATGCAAGCAGGCTCCAGCTAGAAGCAGCCAAAGCTCAAGCCGCCACAGCGCGTGTAGAAGCAGAGACAGCAGCTGCAAATTACTCTTTGATCAAGCTCAAGCTGGCCAGTGAAGACATTGCCTACGGTACTGCCCTGGCTCAGAAAACACGGGTTGATTATGAGAACGCCAATATTCTTCCGGCACAGTATGCTCAGCTCCTGAAACAGACTGATCAACTGGATTACCAATTGGTGAACCTGTTCCCGAAACAGGTGCTGAAAGTACAGTCCGAAATTGATGTATCTGCTGGTCAAATTTCACATCTGACTTCCCAGACCAACCAAGTACTTTACCAGACAGCAACCTTGCTTCCTGCTCAGAAACTTGGGATCGATATGGATACGTCGATCAAAACCTATCAGCACGACACAGTTCTGCCTGCACAGGTTGCCGGAGTCACTGCCGATACGGTTGGTAAGACTTACACCAACACTTATCTTCTGCCTGAACAGTTGAATAACCTTCAGGAGCAGACTGAAGGACACCGTGCAAAGACCCTGGATACTCGGGTTGATGGAACCACGCCAATTGCAGGTGCAGTCGGAAAACAGAAAGATCTTCAGCAGCAGCAGATCGCCAGCTATCAAAGAGACGCTGAAGCCAAGGTTGCCAAAATGCTGTTGGATACCTGGATCACACAAAAATCTTTGGATGAAGGATTGGTTGCGCCTTACGCTCTGGATGACGCAAATATTAATGCTGCATTGGATACGGTTAAAACAAACCTAAGCATTCCAGTGGTTGTTCCTGCGTAGATAGCATGGGACTTTTCTCCACGGAGTACAAAACCTATGTATCCTCAACGATCTATAATTTGGCCGGGGAAATTGACCTCCGGCCAAATGTCGTTCCCCTCATTCTATTGGGCAATGTACTAAATCCTTCAAAAGAGGGTTTGGCCAATACAATGTTCAGAGCCCAGATGGGCAGCCCAGTTACAAGCCAACGTCGTATGTTCAATTGGGCAGCAGCTGGGAATTACTCAGTTGGGATGCCGGATGCTTCCATTGGAGCAAGTCAAATTGTCCCGACAGCTGTAGCGCATGCAGGGCTAACCACTTTGCTTTCCCTTGGCGCCAATGACAGTCTCATGGTTACTTCTGCAAAGATCGATGATGCAGATCCGGAATATTGGGCAGAAGATTGGGTCAGGGTAAATTACCCTCTCCTTACCGATGAGGATTGGACATCGACATATGACCGTGTGTTTGATGAAATCGTGGTTCAGTTGCCAGGAGACGTGGAAGCAAGGGTCGCAGCTCCAGCAGACCTTCTATGGGGCCTGGATCGATCCACTGGCAACATGCTGCTCTACATGGCCTATGTGGTCGTCTCCACGGATCCAGACACAGGTGAGGTGACAGAGAACGCCCCTGCCCTTTACACCTATCGTATGGGCAGCGGTACTGTGGCTCTGGATGCATTGATTGTCACAGCAACTCCAGCGACAGAATTCTATCCAGCACTGCCTTTGCGAATAAATAACAAATCGATCGAGCATGTGGATTACACTGCTGAGCTGGCAACGGTCACTCAAGCATTTCGTAGGCTGTCTGGTAACAACAATAAACTGGCTGATATTCTTGCGACGATCGAAGAAAGTGAAAGTATCGATGATATTGATTATGCCTCGATCATGTTTGGGGTGTCTCTGAACACGCAAGATAAAGCCAGCAAAGCCTATATCTATAAATTTCTGCAGAACCTGATTTCAGACCAGGAAAGCACGAAGCAGGATTTCGAACTTTACCAGACCGGTAAATCCTCCAGAAATTCCTCATTTCTGGTGTATCAACGCTGGTTGGATGCCAATGCCAATCTAAGCAGCTATCACCCCCAATATGGCAGCACGAAACCTGCAGAAGAATATATCGGAACCTCAGTACCCACAGCCTCGGAACTGAGAGTCACCACTCCAGATATTTCACATGATATCCGGCTGAACTGGCAATATATTTCTGAGACCCAGCATGCAGGGAACGGTCGCACATTTGATGGCAATCTTGATCGAATTGCAGAACTCGGGAAAATGAAGGTTGGGGATTACTGGATCCATGCAGCCACTGATTTAGTCATTCCTGGCATCGATCTTGCCAATCCCATTGTCGGCGGGGATTACTCAGGAGTTGATAAGAGCTCTACGAGTTATGAGAAAATTTACATCTTTCACCAACACAGTAAGTACCAATACTCTCGTTTGGAGATTGTTGGGCTGACCCACAAGAATTACGTTTATAATTCTACCGCGGTTACAATCAAAGCCAAAGCAGCATTGGCAGATGAAGAAGAATCTGGATTTATCATCCCACTTCATTCCCCGACATTTCGGGAATTAGGGCTGACCAAAGGTGCTCAAATGAGCACATCCAACTCCTACCTAATATTCAACTCCTACAAGGTTGTGGCTATTCCTTGGTGGCAGAGAGGTATCTTCAGAATACTTATGATCATTGCTATGATTGTAATGACGATCCTGTTTCCTCCTGCTGGGATTGCGACAGCTGGTGGTGTGTTGGGAACCAATCTGGCTGTGGGATCTTTTATCGGGATTTCCTCTGCGAGCACCGCAGTCGTTGCAGGTGCTATCGCCAATTCCCTTGCCGCAATGGTTCTCTCCTCGATCATTACCAAGGCAGCCGTCAAAGCTTTCGGTGAAAAAGATGGCGCCCTAATCGGCGCCTTGCTTTCATTCTTTGCCATGCAGTTCAGCACATCTTTCATGTCAACTGGATCAATGCAGCTGGATCTGGCTTCCATCATCCATCCTGATAACCTGCTCAATCTGACCACAACAGCCTCGAACATGTATACTCAATGGCTCAATGGGGACACTGCAGAGATCCAAGGTCAATTCGCTGGAGTGGAAGACGAGTACAACAAAGAAGTTGATATAATCAAAAAAAGAACAGAAGAAATTCTAGGCATGACTAATGGTTACACAGCAGCTATACTGATGGAAGATACCGACGAACACTTTGGAGAATCCAGCGAGACTTTCTTAGGACGCACCCTACTGACCGGCAGCGATATCGCTGAGATCACCCAGAGTGTTATTACTAATTTCGCTGAGCTTTCTCTCAAACTTCCTTCGGCAATTCGATAATCATCTCACACCATACCATCCCACATCAAACAGGAGCACTCTAATGACCAATCTAAGTTTTGCGCCCATAGTGCCTTCTGCATTTCCAAATGCTGCGGCACCAGCCGACTACCATTTGGGATTTCCGACAGCCACAGACATTGGCGCTTTTACTCCGGCCACGGCTGCTCCAAATGGATATACCCCCCCTCCCGATCCAAAGGTGATTGGTCCTATGGCTCCCCAGCAATCCAACATTTGGGACAGCTTTTTTCGAATGTCCCCTAACGCTGATGGATCGTCCACACGCAATGGTTTAGATTTTGGAGCAATTGGTGGAGCAGCTAAAGGCATCGCCAGTTTGGGAGCAATGTTTGCCAGCTTTCAGCAAAACAAATTGGCAAAGGAATCTCTGCAATTCAGCAAAGATCAGTTTCAAACCAATCTGACCAATCAATTGGCGTCCTATAACATGTCCCTGGAAGATCGTGCCAATTCTCGGGCATCTCAGAACAACTCTGCTCCCGGCACCGCTGAAAATTACATCAATAAACATCAACTCGGGGGCTAACCCATGGCACGTATCACCTGGAAAAATGTAACCGCGGGAAATCTCCCTGACCAAACCGATGCTCTCAGATCCGCCAATCGCATGTTTACCGAGGGTGCTGCTGGTATTGGGGATTCTCTTCAGGCTGTTGAAGCCAGGCGCCAAGCGCAAGAAGCTGCTGCTTTGACCAACTCTGCTCGTGCGAATGTGGAAGCCATGGTCAAGGGCACATACGATATTGATCAAGCTCGTCGTGCAATCTTGGATCAAGTTACAGATCCAAATATGCGAAATGCCATGTTGACTGAACTTGGAAATGTGCCGGCCGAATTCCAGACAGCAACGGATGAAGGCAACCGAAGCGCAGCAGGGTATGCTGATGCAACTGGTATCGCATCAACCCTTGAAGAGTCTCAGCGAGAGTTGAATCTTAGAATGGGTAGCGATTCAGCTCAACGCCTTTACACCGAAGCATCGGATGGGAAGTTTGAAGGCTACAGCAATCCTGTCGATCTCGTGCTTGAGAAAATCAAAGCATTTGGTGGCGATGAAGGAGACATCAGTACCCAGGCTTCTGGTGCAGTGACATACTACAACGATATCATTACAAAACTAAAAAATGAAAACGGTGGTAAGATGCCGTTTCCACCTGAATTGGTCGCACAAGCTCTGGCCAACAGTTATAAGCCCTCCTGGGACTTCAACTTTTTCACTGCCAAAGGTGGGGCAAACCTGGATAAAAGTGGCGTCCTTACTCTGCTGAAACCTTTCTCTGACCCGGAACAAGTCAGGAAAATGGAACGTCAACGGCAAGCATATGTTGATGAGCAGACTATCATTGATAATTCCCGTGGAGCCCTTGAGAAATACAAGCTCCGTTTGTCCGTGGCTGAAAGCCGTGGGGATACAAATGAAATTGCCCGTATCCAAAAGAACATCGATACGTTGGCAACAGATGTTGTCAAATATCGTAATGGGGGTGCTGACCCAGATGAGACTGCAAAAAATGCTGCAGCAATGGATAAGAAGTACCCTTTGGGTACACCAGTGCCTGATCAACCAAACAAGAAAAAAGATAACGATCCTATCGATGTACAAACAGTAATGGATCAACTGGCAGATGCTGCTAAATTAGTAGCTAATCCCAAGAATAAACCCGATGCTGTAGGTGGCAAAGAGTCCACGCAATTTGGGGACATATCTGAACTCCTGAGAAGAGCTTTAGGAATTGATCCTCCTAAATCTGCTGTACCAAAGAAAGCTGATCCAGCCCCCACAGTGGCTCTGCCTAATCCATCAAAACCACTAAATATCATGGATGATAATTTTACGGATGCCATTAACCGGCTTGGTCTGGGTAAATTTGGTCCTCCTGGTACTAATATGGATGATGCTGGGATGGCACAACTTGGACAACAATTCCCAGAGACGAATTTGGATTATCCAGCAATGGGCATGGGGCCTGATTTCTACCCAGCACAGCAAAGTCCAAATCCAGGTGCTCTACCTGCCCCAGATATTCGTTCCATCATGGAACAGATACAAAGGTACAACCTTACTCCATTAATTGGGAATGCTGGTGTACCTCGATAAAACTGGCTAAGTATGGGTTAACACCACACCATCCCAAAGCATAGCAACTCAATATAAGTGAGCAACATGGTAGATCTTCCCCAGTCCAATTTCTCCTCGATGGCAAATTTTGGAGCTGGGGAATTCTCCCTTGGGACACCTGTTCAACCCACTGTCAGTCCACAGATCGCAGCCAAACAAGCCAAAGTAGCGAGAGCTGCTGAAGCCAAAGCCTTTCTCATGGGCGGTAAGGAAGCAATGCGTGTTGCTGCTACTGCACGTATTCAGGGCAATGATGCTGGCAAAACAGAGCTCATGGAAGATCTGGCAAAGTTCTCCAAAGCAGAATTTGTTTACAAATATGGTGCAGAAGTTGCTTCCCAGGTTAGTAATTTTGATGACGCTTACCGGGATGTGAGAGCTCTTAAAGGGGCTGAACGCTCTGGAGCTGTTGCTGCAGGTGACACTGCTTTGACTGCAGCACAGGCTTTGCTCGGCATGGGTGGAGCAGCAGCTTCGGTTATAACGCAAGGGCAGGATAACATGTCCAGTCTTGCAGAAACCGGAATCAATTGGGCAGCTGGATCAGATGTACTCAATATTCCCAGGCTCACTCCAGTTCTGGCCAAAGGGCTTGATGTGGCAGATGAGTTCCTGCAAGAGCAAAAATCGGCAATTACTCAAGAACGGGCTGTTCAACATCAGATCGAGGGACAGCTGGATAATACAGATTCTGAGGCGCAGTATCGCCGGGATGTTGCCAATGGGGCATCAATGGCTTGGGCACGTAAACAGCTCAGAGATGCTGGAAATGCTGTAGGAAATTATGCGGATGATCCCATTATGGCAGGGGAATTGGCAACAAATGCTGTTGCTTCCCTGGTTCCATTTGCGGGAGCCGCCAAGGTAATTGGATCAACTGCAGCTCTTAAAACTCTCATTCAAAAAAATCTTGCTAAAGGGATGACCAGAGATGCTGCAACCACGGCTGCCAAAGCAACTCTTAAAACCCCTGCAGGAAGAAAGCTGATCAGAGAAAAAGCCGCTGCCTCAGTTCCTATGATCAATGCAGTGGTTGAAGGTGGTAGCTCGATCACTCAGGCCCAGCAAGAAATCTTGGCAATGACTGAAAATGATTTGGCTGAATCTGCTCAGTATGTGGCTCTTCGAGAAAACGGTATGTCTCACGAGGATGCTCAAATCAAACTGGCTCAATCTGCTGCAAATACCGCAGGGCTTATTGGTGGCTCTACAGGTTACGTAACCGGTCTTATCGCACCAGGCTTTGAGGCTGCACCATTTAGATTGGGATCCAGCAAGAGTGCAGGTGCCGTTGCTGGTGGTGTTTTGAATGTTGGTAAAGAAGGCGCTGAAGAATTCATCCAAGAAGGTGCCACAGCTTTGGGTGTCAATGCTGGTGTGAAGCTTGCCGGGATTGATCGTCAATTGGATCAGGGCGTCGCAGGAGCAGGTGCCACAGGCGCTCTAGGTGGCATCATGGCCGCAGGTGCCACACAGGCTCCAGTAATCGCTGCAGGGGCTGTAGCTGAGACAGCGAAGGCTACCGGTAAAGCTCTTATTGGGGGTGCCAAGATAGCAGCCACAGGTGCTGGCAATCTTGCTGATCGTCGATCGGCCGAAATTTCTGATGACATCGATGCTTCTTCTCCAGTTGGAACCGCAGCTCAAGCTGCATCAGCAGAGGTCATCAATGAAATCGTTCAAGCAGACGCTACTGAAACGGAAACTCCCCCATCAACAGGGACACCTGAATCCATTATTCAAGAAGAACGTGCAGCTGCTGCAGCTCTTTCTCCTGAAGTGGAAGCCGAAGTTGTAGGGCTTCTACCTGGTTTACAGGCATTGAAAGAAGCCAATCCAGATCAACCAATCACACGACATCAGCTCATAAATGACTTGAGTAATGAGCTTACCAGTCAGGCTTTGCCTGATGAGCATAAACCGGCAGTTTCTCTCATGCTTTTGGGAGAACGCGATAAGTTGATGCGCATGCTTTCCACCAAAGTTACAGATGCAGTTGAAGCACTGGGTCCGGATCATGCTGAGAGTATGAAAGTTGCTACGATCCAGACAGAGCTGAACACGATGAATAGTTCTCCTGTGATCAAGCAAGCTTTGGGACATGTTGCATCAATGACTGTTGAAGATGTTACCAGTCAGCAGGGATATAGAGATCTGCTTGCTGGGAACACAGAAACAGAGGATGCAAAAAATACCCGTGAAACTTTAGGTCTTTTGCAGATCTACAACATTGGCGCTATCCCAGCAGACCAGGTGGATTTGGTACTGAACCAATCTCCTGTTGGAGAAGATACTTATTCAAAGAGTATCCGTGAAGGCACCAAAGGGATCGTCACTGCAATCGATGATCTTCGAGAGGCAGCCAAAGAAGGGGATGCTCTCGTTAAAACCCTTCCAGAGCAGGGCAAGATTGCTACATCCTGGCAACGGGTACATGAGAATGTGTTGACCACTGGGAACCAAAACAACAGACTGCCTTCCCTGGCTGAACACACACGTAGAATTCGTGGGGCTATTTTCAGAGGAGATCTGGAAGCCGCTGGAGATCATTTGGCAATGCTGGCTAATTTCATTCAGAGCCAGAACAATAAACTGGGCGCCTATAACGAGTCTTCCAAAATCAAAGGTGGAAATAACAAAGTCACATTTGATGTCTTCAACGGCAAACAGTTTCTGCCTTCTGAACAAGGTGTGTTTGTTCGGACAAATTCCCGCTTCAGTGTGATGAATGCAAAGTATGTGCAGTTCGAAACACAGAGCCTGGCCACCATCTATAATTTCCTGGCCAAAGAATATGCCAAGGCTGGTGGATCCACTGCAATCAGTCCTGTTCAGGTACTGGCTCTCGATGCGGATATTATTGCAGCATTCCCGAAAGATACTCCGGCACTTCGTTCCAAAATTGAATCTACAATTCATGCAAACGAAGCACACCAACCCAAACCAAATGCTACGAAACCAGTTGATTCTACACCTGTTGAAACCAAACCAGTTACTCCAGAAGCGACTCCCGTCCCTGACGTGAAGGAGGTGATCCAAGATACGCCGGTAGAAGAGACTGTGCCAGTCGTTACAGTGGATCCAATAGAAGCTTTGATAAAAAAATATCAAGATAAATTGGAGGGTAAAACTACCAGCCTTGAGGTAGATAATTCTATTAAATCTTTGGGATTATTTCGGATCTCCACTAACACAATTAGTCTAAACATTGAAGCCATAGTCGAAGATTACAATGCAGGTATGACCTATATTGACGGTAATGGGGAAACTTCTTCTATACAGAAGAAAGTTGTTTTTGCTAATGTAAATGTTGAGGCTTTCAAGAAATTCATCTTATCTAAAGGTGTTGAGACCTATATTGAATTTATCATTGAACACGAACTTGAGCATGTGCGTCAAAGAGCACGCGGTGATATCTACCCGAAGAATTTAATGGATCCCATAAGTATTGCCCTTGAAAGGGCTGCTAATGAAGTAGCCTTTAAAGCTATCGGTTTTAATCCATCAACCACACCGATTGTTGCAGTGGATCCAACAAAGCAGCTCGATCTCTCTGTAATTATGCCAACCCTGGTCAAACTAAGCACCGGGGCATCTCGTTTGTTTGAAGCCTTTAAAAGCAAGAAAATTGCCACTGGCATGCTGGTTCACGATCGGCCGGCACAATGGTTGCTCAACAATATCAACAACCTGGGTGGGAAAGATGGTGTGCTTGGACGTGATTTGACACCAGAGCAAATCAAAACTGTTGAGGAGCTCATCCGGTCAGATCTTCCAGCGTTCGCAAAATCAATGAATGATTTGCTGACAGCTAAAGAAGAGAAAGCAATTGCGTCTGGTAATGATGCGATCTTTGGATATCGTAATCTTCTGTCGCTAAACCTTCTGCATAAGAATGCAGAGGGTAAAATGGAATTTGAACCACATGTGGTCGCTGCAGCTTTTTTCTCCACTTACGAGTGGATGACTGGCATTGGTAATTCAGTGTCTCCCAAGATGAAGAAGAAGCATGTCGCCAGGATATTCGGTGTTGAGGAAAGCAAGATCACCCCTGAAATGTGGGAAGCATTGCGGTTCGGTCGGAGTCAGCAATCAGCAACAATGGATATCGCTCGAACAATGATCACCATGCTGGGTCTGGAAAAAGATACCACAGCTTCAGCAGCGTTTACCCAAGGCATTTTCAACGCAATGGCTGCCAATGCTTTGACGGTATTTGAAGGTGGTTTGATTCAGCACAAGATCACATCGATCAATGGTAAAAATTATGGTGGAGTTCGCACAAGCAAGGCTATTAATGTGCAGCAAGGCATTGCTCCGTTCAAAGGCATGCCTGATATTTTCACCAGGATTTTTGCTCCGAATGCTGAAAAGGTCCGGTATGTTGGTACAGCACCAGATTCGAACAGACAGACTGTTAAAAACAACAGCAACAACGAGCTGAGAGAGCTGACTAAAAAAGCAATCAAAACTCAGGAGAGTATCCCATTCACTTTGAACAAAGTTATGTTCGATCTGTATGCTATCTTGGGGAATGATCTGTCCCACACTTTGTTGGGTGTGGTTGAAACCGATAAAGCCAAAATGAATATCAATGATTATGAGGCTGCCGAAAGTCGGAATGCTTCGATCAAACGTGATCTGGAAGGCGCCCAAGGCTATTTACAGGAAGCCACTGAATTTGCTGGGCCTGATGGTAAAGCAGAAGATGTATCAGTTTATTTTGCGTATGAGCAGACCTCTACAGGTCGGTTGATGCAGCAGGGACCGGTTACACCTCAAGCCAATAAAATCACACGATCGCTGATGACAGCGACAAATGCTGTTGTGGATTTGACAGACCCGGAAGCCAACAAATGGTTCATGTTAACCGTGGCTCAAAACATTGGGATATCTGTGGACAAGCAGCTGCATGAAGATTCCTTGTCGCAAGTTGAAGATATGTTCTCATCCAAGACTGGGCTTGCTGAAGCAGTATTGATGGCACAGGATTGGCTCAACGATCCTACTTCAGCAAGCCCAGCTCAGAAAAAAGCCTTTGTTGAAAGTATTCGATCTGCCAAAGATGCTGAAGGTGCTGCGTTGGAAGTTACAGCAAACCTAGCGCATGCAGTTATGACTATGGCACGCGCCAACAACGCTCTGCTGACCGGTGGAGAGGCTCGATCGAAATTTGCGACCAGCTTGTCATTGGAAGTGGATGGCGTCGCTGACGGGCCTACAAACGCCTCCATTCACATGTCCACTGGAGCGTTCACAGTTACCCAGATCATGGCAATGCAAAGAGGTGGTGTATCTTTTGATCCCAACAACACCACGATCAATGAATTTCTCGCAGGTGGTGGGCAAGACATTTACAACAGTGCCTCGACTTTGCTGAAAAACAAGATTGAGTACCGGCTTAAAAACAGCTCGGAAACAGAGAAGAAATCCTTCCTGGCTCTCTTGCGTGTAATGAATGCTTTGTTACCTGGGTTTTCCATTACCGAAGACCTCCAATCTTCAAATGATGTGATCGATGATGTGATCGATGATGAAAGTGAAAACCCACTGGATATCACAATTGATCGGAAGGTTACGAAAAATCCTCTGACCGTATTCATCTATGGATCAGGTGTTTCAGGTATTGCTGGCAAGTTGCTTTCCACAATGCAGGATAGCCTATACGGAGAAATCACCAAGATCCTTGAACAAGGGGCTACCAGTTCGGCAGAAGTTGATTTGTTCAATGACCATCCCACACTGCTGAATGATCTCAATGAGATGATGGGAACCAAGTATGTAAGGGTAAATGGGGGATGGGCAGCTAAACCGAATAAACAGCAAAATATTCATACGATGCTGCGAAACGATATGGCCAACCTAACTCTGTCTCCTGGTTCGGTTGAAAACATGATTAGTTCGATCGAGAGCTTCCTTGGGGATGACATTTCAGACTCAATTGATATCGCAACAGGTAGATTGTCTGTAAATATGGAAGTTGCGCAGAATGCTGCCAATTTACAAACTCTTGTTTTCCAGACTGTGGTTGAGAGATTATTGGCCACCGCTCAAAGCAAGCGGCAAGCAGCACATGATGCAAAATACAAAGGTAAACCAGGTTCACCAAAATACGCTCTTCCACTGTCAGAAAAAGAGATGTCTGACCTTATGAAAGAAGCACTGGTGATTGCTCCGATTTATGAAACTGAAGGACAGGATTTCCATATCTCCGATGGTGAGAAAGTGGATGGGGATCAGGAAGTAGCACGAGGTCTCTCAGGCAAATTCAAGACATTCACCTCTGTACCAAACCCATCTGATGCTGGGCGTAAAGTAGCGCCTTACATGGTGATCGGGACTGGTGATGGACGAATGATCCTGAACATCTACGCACGGCAGGATGGATCCTTTGATACGACTTTGCAGGTATTTGATGGTGTGGAGCTGTCAGCAGACATGATCCCAACTGGTGCCAAGGAAGTAAATAAGGCTGTCTACGACGGTTGGATCCAAGGTAATATTTTCCAATCCATGGCTGAAAGCTATGCACGCCTCATCCCATTCCTGGAAACGTCCAAGGCCTTAGAGGGTCTGACACCTGATGCTAAGATAAGAATGAAAACCCTGATTTGGGGACCAGATACCACAATGTGGGGTAATCTCGAACCAGTATTATTTGCGGATATCTGGGATGAGTTGCAAGAAAAAGCAAACGAATCCACTGCACGCAAGCAAGCCTTGAAAGAAACCAAAATGTGGGTGGATCACATGGCTTCCGCTATGTCTCCTCACGAGACTGAAGGTTCTGCAATTATTGCTGCAGATCCTAGCTCGGGCCCCACTCCTCAAGAGATCGCTGATCACATGAATGTGGTTTATAATCGTGTGCTCGCTGAACAGAAAAAAGCCAAGAGTGTTGAAGCAACCACGCCAAGCATTGGGAGCGAAGCCACAGTAGAATTCCGTAAGCGTCTGAAAGATTTTGGAGACAATCCCTATACTGATCTGGGTGTGGACGTTCTTCAGATCAGTGGCGCCAATATTGGCAAGTTTCTCAAGTCAGCAAAATTCAAAGGAATGTCAAAAGATCAACGCTCTGTCTTGTTTGCTTTGACGGCTGATAATGACTTTGAAGATACCAAGTTTATCTTTGGGTCAGCAGAAGATTTGACAAAAATCCGTGATGCTAAGTTCCCTGAATTGGATAAAAAACGTATTCAATACGGCCGATATTATCCTGGAGCAAAGCTTGCACTGATTACGAAAACATCTCCTGATACCGTCCTTCACGAGCTGATCCATGCTCGATTGGCTGACACATTACGAGCTTATTATCTGGATCCGGATAAGGCCCCTGAACATGTAAAAGCCGCGGTAAAACGTCTCGAACGGATGATGAGCACTTTCACCAAAATGGACTTTTCTTTGGAAACTCCTAAGACCAGAGAAGCTGGTCAGCATGTCCAACGCATTCTTGCAGGGTTTTCTCAAGCAGATAAAGAAAGCCGGGTGCATGAGTTTGTTGCCTATATGCTGACCACCCAAGATGTGGCTGACATTGGCAAACGTACCAGGATTTATAGCCCATTGGCGAAACTGGCCAAACAGGTCATTTATGAAATTCAGAAGCTCCTGAAAATCAGTCACCTGGTCAAACCAGGTAACGACATGTTCTCTAACGTCTTGTTCAATATGCAGGTGGCAACAGCCATTGCCCCAGATGTTGAGATAGCTCTTACGGAAACGCAG
>Ga0115546_1001213_pt1 | contig 16247 bp, 13 predicted proteins | sample COGITO_mtgs_1004_FD_87186 | JGI IMG/M metagenome (GOLD analysis project Ga0115546, IMG submission 87186) | Pelagic marine microbial communities from North Sea - COGITO_mtgs_100413 | ecosystem: Environmental > Aquatic > Marine > Epipelagic | place: Germany:Helgoland, sampling site Kabeltonne...
ATTTGCATCTCCTACTAAATTAATAAAAGCTTGCTCATTGCTCGTGTATACATTAAAATCGCCACTCATGATATACGTATGATTTGCGTTATAATGGTCATTATGATATTTCATTAATGCAGTGGTCATCGTTGCTCGTTCGGTGGCATCCGAAGTGGTATTGCCTGCTTTTAAGTGAGCTACATAAACGGTAAGAAAGGTAGTGTCTTCTTTTTCTAACTCAGATTGATCTCGATAGTAAAGCGTATAAACATCCATTTGCCTTACCAAAAAAGTGCCATTGCTCGCACGGTCTATTTTATCTTGCTTGTGCAACGACAGCTTATTCTCATTGTAATATAGCATGTTGCAGAGGTTAGAATTAGCAGAATAAGCGCATTGTTTATAAAACTTTCTGCCACCTTGGTTTATCCCGTTATCCAACAATCTAGTCGGAGATATGCCATCTCCTGCCATTTCATTTACCGTAATAATATCTGGCAAAAGGTAACCTACAATGGTGTTCATGTAGCTTTCCTTGCTTGCGTGATTGTTATTAGAGATTGTACAGTAGGTCGAATAATTGCGGTAGTTTAGAACATTGTAATGCATAAAGGTAAGGGTGTCTGTCAAGGTTTGAGCAGATGCCGAAATCGTTATTAGCATCGAGAGAAAGAGTGTTTTGCGCATAAAGGTCCAAAGGTATGTTATATTCTTTTATCCTTTCGCTAAATGGTGCTTATTCATCAAGAAGAGGAGAAGTTCATCGGTGCATCTATCTATGGTTTGATAGCACTCTTCAAATCCATCTTCATCTCCAAACCAAGGGTCAATAACGTCAGATCCTTCATCTTGTGTGTCAAAATCTCTCAGCTTAAAAAAAGCGGATACCGCATGGGTCGGTTTGATTCTGACGACGTTTTTACGGTTACTGTCGTCCATCACTACAATATAATCAAACGTGGTAAAGTGAACGTTGTTAAGCTGTTGTGCTTTGTGTGAAATGGGAACTTGATGCTTTTGAGCAACTATAGTGGTCCGTGGATCTGGATTCTCACCTATATGATAGGCAGCGGTTCCACTGCTTTCTATATAAATGGAGTCTTTAAGATTCGCTCGAAGCACCTTGTTTTTGAGTACAGCTTCTGCAAGGGGCGATCGGCAAATGTTGCCGAGACATACAAACATTAGTTTTATCATGGTATAGTTATGTTTCAAAGTACGACAACTTAATTTAGATTACGTATAGAAGTGTTCTTAATTAATTGATTAACAAAGGGATAGAGTCTTTCTTAAAGTGCAATACGTAGGTGTGCATTAAACTTGTCTAAAAATAGTTCAATTGCTACTTGCCATATTCGCCGAATGTTTGATTTTTGCAGCATATAAAAAAAACAACAAAAGCATCACATGGAAAATATACTTATCGTTTTAGGCATTCTTATTTTAGGTTCAGCAATGGGAGGTACTCAGTTACCTAAACTCCCTGGAGCTATCTTGTCTTTAGGAGCTTTGTTTATCGCATTATTTAACAAGCATGCATTTGAAAATATGGCAAGTGTATTTTTTAGCATACCGCTAATATTAGTAGTTGTAGGTGTGATGAGTTTCTTAGCAGAGCGAAAAGTAGCTTCAGAAGGGGATAGTGTAAGCAGTCAAACTAAGATGCTTGCTAGCTCTATTTTTCAAGTTATTTTTATACTTGTGGTTACGTTTTACTTCGTTTCTACATTCTTCTTCCCACACTTTAGTTAAGCTAAGGTTATTCCTAGCAGTGCCTATTTATAGCTGCTGTCATTTTGCGTTTCTCCTTAGTTAAAGAGGATAAAGATCGTCTGATTATATATTAACAGAATAGGATGTATAGAAATAGTCCTTTGGAAAATAGAATTTATTGCGGTGTGAGATATTATCCCAATTCAACCATCTCGGAGATCGTTTTTCCTATGCTCAAACTGGATGTAGCCGCTGGACTAGGCGCATTAATAACATGTATAGCTCTTTTTTCATGAACAATTTTAAAATCATCTAATAATCCGCCAGTTCTATCGCAAGCTTGTGCGCGAACACCAGCCGATGCGGGCACCAAGTGATCTTCTTGAACTTCCGGAATTAAGCGTTGTAGTGCTTTAGTAAATGCTTTTTTACTGAAGGAACGGTACATTTCACCTAAGCCTGTTTTCCAGTACTTGAACATTACTTTTTGAAAACCAGGCCATAATAAGCTTCCGAAAAACTCTTTGAAATCAAAATCAGTACGGTGGTATCCTTCTTTTTTAAAGGCAAAAACAGCATTAGGGCCTGCTTCTATACCTCCGCCTATCATGCGTGTAAAGTGAACTCCTAAAAAGGGGAAAGCAGGATCTGGAACTGGGTATATAAGGTGCTTTACTAAATGTTCTGCCTCTGCAGTTAGTTCAAAATATTCTCCTCTAAATGGAATGATGCGAGTGTCTAATTTGCCCAAGTGCATTTTAGCTACTTTGTCAGAGTATAAACCTGCGCAGTTTATTATCAATTGGCATTCTACTGAAACAGTGCTGGTGGTAATTTGTACGCTATTATCGGTTTCTTTCATGGATTGCACGAGCGTATTTAGGTGAATTTCGCCACCCCGTTCTGTGATAATCTCAGCTAGTTTTTGGCAAACTTGCTTATAGTTTACTATACCGGTTTGCGGTACCCGTATGCCTTGTATCCCGGCTAAATGAGGTTCAATTTCTTTTAGGCGAGCTTGATCTAACATCTCAAGTCCTTCCAAACCATTTTCTCTGCCTCTGTCAAATAAATCGCGAAGCCTGCCTAATTCAGACTTATCCGTAGCTACGACTACTTTACCACACAAGTCATAGGGTATATGGTGTTCGTCACAAAACTGAATCATCATGTGGTAACCATCAATACAATTTTTAGCTTTCAAACTTCCTGGTTTGTAGTACAAACCGGAGTGAATCACACCACTATTATTACCCGTCTGATGATGCGCTACTTCGTCTTCTTTTTCTAAAACAAGTATCTTTTTATCAGGGTATTTTTCGGTAAGATGATAGGCGGTTGCCAACCCTACTACACCTCCTCCAACTATGACTATGTCTGCATTCATTTTGTAGTGCGAAAGTAAGAAAATCGAAAACAGGTCAAATGGTCTAGATGAACTATTTCGGGGTAAGTGGAAAACAATCTAACATCGAAGGATAGAAAATCGAAAACCGTCTAACTTTGAGCGATCAAAATTGTCTTTCTTAAAAGTATATAACGAGCACAAAGATTTGATTTACAATCTTGCCTTGCAATACACGCAAAATACAGCGGATGCAGAGGAGATAACTCAAGATGTATTTGTGAAGGTACATCAAAAAATACATACATTCGGGGAACGCTCAGAGCTTAAAACCTGGATTTATCGTATTACTATTAATCAATCGTTAGATTTCTTAAGGTCTAAAAAAAGAGCTAAACGAAGTTTCTTTTTTGAAGCGGTCAGATTAGATGATTCATTGAGTAACGTAACCGTATCCGACTATAATCATCCGGGGGTATTATTAGAAGACAAAGAAGGGATGGCAGCTATATTTCGGGGAATCAATAAATTGTCAGCCAAACAGAAAACAGCTATAATTCTTCTTAAAATAGAACAAAAAACCCAAGCTGAAACAGCTGTAATAATGAACACAAGTGTGAAAGCGATTGAATCTCTTTATCAAAGAGCCAAAAATAATTTAGGAATAATTTTAAAAATGAACGAAGGAAAATGAACGATAAAGAGTCTATAAAGCTAGTGCCTTCTACGCTAAACATACTCAGTAAAATAAAGCCTGTTGAGGCTCCAGCTTCACTGTACGTAAACGTAATTCAAAAAATAGAGGAAGTAAACACCAAAACGGTCCCTATGCTTTGGATTAAGGCTATGGCGGCGACAGTTCTTTTGCTTTTGGTTGCTGATGCTGCAGTTATTAGCATGAATGATAATATAGATGCTGAATCAACGACTATAGGTCTTATAGAAATAGAAAATTATCAATTGTATTATGAATAGAAGTAAATTTTACATAGGTGCAATCGTTGTATTGCTGCTTTCTAACATTGCCTTAATTAGTTTTATACTAAGTCATAATGGAAGACGGGGACATGAGCCTAAAGAAAAGATTATTGAAATTTTGCACTTGGATGCCAATCAAAGAAGCGACTATGAAGAACTGATTACAGCCCATCAAGTTTCGATGAGAGCAAAAAGAGATGCTATGTTTAGCTTAAAAAATGAGTTGTACAGCCAATTGGGTAAACCAACAGAGGATCAGCAATCTGATTCTTTATTGACGGCTATTTCTATGCTACAAAAAGAAGTGGAGATGACAAATTATGCTCATTTCAATGATATTCGAGCAATTTGTCGTCCTGATCAAATGAACGAGTTTAATACATTAAGTAAAGAGTTAGCCCAGCTCTTTAAACCAGAGAAACACGGCCCTCCAAGAAAGTAATTAACCTTATGCAGGGAAGAATATTTTCCATTATACTTGCCTTTTGCGTTATGCTTCCCTTGTCTGGAGTTGCACAACGTACACTATCTATTCTTCCTGTTTACCATTCCAAAATTTTAAGCCTAGACTCCGTCTATACCAATTCTAAAGGGGATGCGATTCGAATAGAAACCTGTAAATTCTATATTTCCAATGCAATGCTAACTGAATCTTTGAGCACTAAGGGGACGCATCTTGACGATTATTTTTTGATAGATGCATTCGAACCCCGAACTTGGCTTTTAGGAACTATTGATACGGCAACGTACTATACCGAGTTATCGTTTAACTTGGGTGTAGATAGTGTCACGAGTAATAGTGGTGCGCTGGATGGTGCGCTAGATCCCAGCTTGGGCATGTATTGGACGTGGCAAAGCGGTTACATTAATGCAAAATTAGAAGGAAGTAGTACCGCCAGCAACGCTCGAAACAATCAGTTCCAATTTCACTTAGGAGGTTATTTATCACCTTATAATGCCTTGCAAAAAGTCAAGTTGAATCTCTCTAACAAGGCAGATATTGTCCTCTTATGGGATATCGCACCGTTTTTCGATAAGGTAGATATTCACAACAATAACCATACGATGAGCCCCAGTGCAAATGCGGTTGAACTGTCAAAATTACTCGCTTCTTTTTTTAGTATCCAATGAGTAGAAGTAAGACGCTGATAATGCTAATACTTTCCTTTTTCTGTTTTGCAGGAAACCTTCTGGTTACACAAAAGTTCCCGAGTTACTTTCCAAAACCTGTCTATGCTCTCGATTCTGCTTCAGATGATCAAATTTTACTGGGACGAGCGCTGTTTTATGATCCTATTTTATCCTATGATAATACTATTTCGTGCGCTTCTTGCCACTCGCCGTATAATGCCTTTGCGCATACAGACCACGATTTAAGTCATGGTATAAATGACGAAATAGGTACACGAAATGCCCCAGCACTTTTCAACTTAGCTTGGCAAAAAAACTTAATGTGGGACGGCGCAAGTAATCATTTGGATGTGCAAGCCTTAGCACCTATCACGCATCCTGGAGAAATGAATGAAAGCATCGGAAATATTATCGAAAAGCTTCGTTTAAAGTATGGGTACGCTACGTTATTTTCAAATGCATATGGCGATAATGAGATTACGAGTAAGCGTATACTAAAGGCCTTAACGGCTTTTCAGCTTACCCTTATTTCCGCAAATGCAAAGTACGATCGTGTGCAAAAAGGCGAAGAACAATTTACTGCGCAAGAATTTTCAGGGTATAGTTTATTTAAAACACATTGTAATACCTGCCATTCCGAGCCTTTATTTACCAATCATTCCTTTGCAAATATCGGTTTAGCTATTGATGCAACATTGCGTGATTATGGGAGATGGAAGGTTACGCAAAGACCACAAGACAGCTTGCTTTTTAAAGTTCCTTCGCTCCGTAATTTGTCTTATACCTTTCCGTATATGCATGATGGTAGATTCAAAAAGTTGAATGATGTTTTAGCCCACTATGCCGCAGGGATAATAAGAAGTGAAACCCTTGCACCAGAATTGCAACAAGGAATAAAACTTAGTTCCAACGAAAAAGCGGATATCATTGCTTTTCTACTTACGCTTAATGACCAAGAATTTATTTTTAACCCTGATACTAAATATCCTCTAGGAATAGGGCAATCCAAGAAGGAATAACATTTTAAATACGTCTATCTTAAAAACCTTAACTACATGAAAAAAATAATTTTATCACAATTCTGCTTTCTGCTTTTGGCTTCATCTGCTTTAGCTCAACTAAGTCCAGCCATTGGCTCGTGGATGCAAAATACCACAGGAACAGGCACCTATTATCCTAAAGGAAATCCAACCTCAACCCAAAACAATATTTTGTATAACTGCCAAAAAGTAGAGTACTCTGCTGATTTTGTGTATGTCACCGCAACGGGAATTACTTCGTATCCAACAGGGCCGTTTAACGATGGCAATCCAAGCAATGCAACTAACCAAAATGGGATTTACAAGTTCCCATTAAATCCAGCGGCCAATAGCGGAACACCTATGGTCACCACAGGAGGGAATATCGGTCCTTTTATAAATGGTGTTGCACTATTTGATTACCGAGACGGCGTGGCATGGAACCCCAATACGCAATCACTTTGTGGTGGTCCGGGTAACTCGCCTTGCCCTGGAGGACCTAATGCAACCCAAGACTGGAACAGAGATGCCATACCTGCCGAAAAAGCCGGATTTGATTGCGCTAAAGGCCATCCGGCCATGGGTAATTATCACCACCACCAAAATCCATCTGCTTTCAAACTGGACAAAACGGTAATATCAGACATTTGTAATCTTTACGATGCTGATGGATTGTATGTAATAGACGATACCAAACACGCCCCATTGATAGGTTTTGCCTATGATGGATTTCCGATTTACGGAGCGTATGGCTATACCAAAAAAGACGGAACAGGAGGTATAAGCCGAATGAAATCGGGCTACAGCCTTAGAAATATAACTACACGAACTACCAAGCCAGATGGCAGTGCTTCAGCAACGGGGCCTGCAATTAGTGCCACTTATTTTTTGGGTTATTTTAGAGAAGATTATGTATTTACAACTAACGCTGACGAGACTTACCTAGATGAGCACAATGGTAGATTCTGTATTACTCCTGAGTATCCTAATGGAACGTATGCTTATTTCTGTACGGTAGATGAAAATTGGAACTCTACATATCCTTATGCAGTTGGGCCAACATTTTATGGGACAAGAACCAATGCAAAGGTGACATCTGTAGGCGAGACTACTACGGTTTACACTCTTAGTACAGGAAATGTAAATGATGTTAATCGTCTAGACATCAATGTATTTCCTAGTCCAGCAACGGATTTAATTGCTATACAAATAGGAAACTTAGTGACGGAAGACATGACCATAGAACTCCTAGATGTAACGGGAAAATTAATAAGCAGTACCCGTATAAATAAAGGACAAACGATAGCGTATTTTGATGTGCAAACGGTATATGAAGGCACCTATTTTGTAAAAATATCAAACGGGAAGTCTAGTACTTCAAAAGCCGTTGTGATCACAAGGTAAGTGGTAAATTATACTATTAAAAAAGGGAAGCCAATGGCTTCCCTTTTTTTTTGCTACCTTTTCACATGATTACTCCATTCCTCTTATTACAGGAGCACCAGATTTTTTCAATTCTTCGTAAATAGTAGCAGCTTTCAGTTTTATAACTGCGAGCTTAGCATCAAAGTCAGCTAACATACGTTCTGCTATATCCAAACTTTGCTGTGCTGTAGTAGTTGGGCCGTAACCGTTTCCGCCCCACAAAGCACTGCTGGCGGCCCATATTCGCTCGTTTATAGTTGGAATATTTTTTTCACCCACTTCATCTTTGAGTGGATTGCCTTCTAAGAGAAGATCTAGGTTTCTTAGTTCATTATTTAGGTCGACTAATTCAGACTCTAAGGCGCCAAGAGAATTGGGAGATCTTTTTAAGGCCAATTCCATAGCAGATGCTTGTTTTTTGGCTTGGTTAAAATCATATTCCAAAAGGCTTTTGCGAGAAGAAACGGCCACATATTGTGCGATAAAGGTGTTTTTAACGCCATCGTTTTTGGAGGGTAACGTTCCTGGATATAATGGGATAACGTCAAAACTTTTTGGGGTAGTTAATGGAGTTGCTTTGCCTTGGTGTACGTAATAAAGCGTAATACGATACGTCCCTGGACCCACTCTAAATCCTCCGTTTTTATTTTCGTTTAACTTTTCGCCTGCGTTTATGGGCATAGCATTTTCAGCACTAAAATCCCACGTAAAGCGATGCAATCCTTTACCAGAGGGAACTTGCATTTTACGCACTACTTTATTCTCAACGTCGGTTATTACTACCCAATGTTGTTCTTTAGTTTCATTCTTTTCGGCAAGTAATACATCCCATCCTGCAAAATCAATATCTGTTCCTGCCTTATTCAGCTCTTTCTCCTTTTTAGTTCGCTCTGCGGTTTTTAGCGTTTGTTCTCCTTTTAGGTAGTAAGTGAATACTGCGCCATATTCTGGGTTTTCGGCTACATACTCTTGACTACCCAAGTAACCGTCTTTACCTCTGCCGTCATTTACCGGGGTGTATAGGTAAGCATTTCGCAGAGCTAACATAGCAGCATCTTTTTCTACTAGCTCAGGTGTGAGGTCACGCAAAAAAGAATAATCATCCAGAATGTAAATACTTCGACCAAAACTGGCAGCCACCAAGTCGTTCTCTCTGCGTTGTATAGCTAAATCACGAAACGAAATAGTAGGCACTCCGCTTTTTATTTGTTTCCAATGCTCGCCACCGTCTACGGTAAAGTACAAGCCAAACTCTGTGCCTACAAAAAGCAAATTCGGATTTATATGGTCTTGAACAATACGCCATACGTAATTATTTTCGGGGATATTGCTAGAGATACACTTCCACGACTTGCCTTTGTTTGTAGTCATATACAGGTACGGTTTATAGTCTCCATTTTTATGATTGTCTAAGGCGAGGTATGCGGTATTTTCATCAAATAAATCTGCTTTTATATCATTTATATAGCCCCGATCTGGAGCTCCGGGCAACTTTTTGACCTCAGTAGCATCCCACGTTTTGCCACCGTTTTCTGTTATTTGTATGAATCCGTCATCTGTGCCAATATACATTAATTGTTCGTTTTTGGGGCTTTCTGCTATACTACTAATGGTATTGTAATTACTCATAGCATATACATCCCAGGCGTTGGTAAGTCCTTGTTTGCGACCCATAATTGGTAAATTAAACCGCTCTTCGTTTCGGGTCAAATCCCCGGAAATAGCATTCCATGTATCTCCTCGGTCGTCCGATTTCCAGAGACGGTTGGATGCTACATAAATTCTGCTAGGACTGTGAGCACTTACCAAAATAGGGGCATCCCAGTTATATCGCTCATACGATTCGCCGTATGCTGGTTGAGGTCGTATGGCTACTTTATCGCCGCTGGCCATGTCTATTCGTGTAAAATATCCTTCTTGGCTTTGTGCATATACTATATTAGGATTGCCAGGTTCGGTAGCGGGTTGATGACCGTCACCGCCTAGCACCACTTTCCAGTCGGCATTGGTCATGCCACTATTAGTATTGGTTCTACTGGGTCCACCTTGGGTATTATTATCTTGAGTACCGCCGTATATAGTGTAAAACGGCTTGGCATCATCTAATGCAATTTTGTAATATTGGGTAATGGGCATATTACCCAAGTGTCGCCATGAGTTGGCCCTATCAAAACTTTCATACACCCCACCATCGGTACCTACCATGAGGTAATCGGGATCGCTTTGTCTAAATACTACCGTGTGATTATCTACGTGTTTTGACGATTCGTTTACGTTTTGAAAGGTTTTGCCACCATCTGCGGTTACCATAAGATAGTTGTTGGCAAAATATACCTTATCAAACTCGTGCGGACTGGCATATATTTCTTGGTAATAATGTGGTCCTGTGCCACCGGCTACCATATCACTCATTTTTTGCCAGCTTGCACCTTTGTTACTGCTGCGGTAAAAACCACCTTTCTTCAAATCCAGCTCTATGGCAGCGTATATAACATCTGGATTTTGTGGTGATATAGCCATTCCTATTTTACCCATATTGCCGGTTGGCAGGCCGGTTTTTAGTTTTTCCCATTCTTTACCTCCATCGGTACTTTTATAAATAGCAGACTCTGGACCGCCGCCCATGTACGCTGCCACCGTTCTGTGTCTTTGCCACGTTGCGGCGTATAACACTTCTGGATTTCTGGGATCAATAAGGATGTCGGTAGCGCCTGTCCAATCGCTATCGCCCAGGGTGCGTTTCCATTTCTTACCGCCATCAGTGGTCATGTATACGCCGCGTTCGCCACCTTTGGTCCATAACGGACCTTGACTAGCTACCCATACAATATCTGGATTAGTAGGATGTACTACTATTTTAGAAATATGTTCAGAGGTTTTGAGTCCCATATTATGCCAAGACTTGCCGCCATCCTTACTTAGATATATGCCATCGCCGTAGCTTATGTGTCTTCCACCTACATTTTCGCCGGTGCCTACCCATAGGTTGCCGGTGTTTGCATCAATCGTAATACAACCTATGCTGTATACTTTTTGTCCATCAAAAACAGGAGAAAAGGTAATTCCTGCATTCACGGTTTCCCACACGCCGCCAGAAGCTACACCAACGTAATAGTGGCTTTCGTCTTTTGGGTCTATCGCAATATCTGCTATTCGGCCCGCCATAAAAGCAGGACCTACACTACGCATTTTTATCGCATTCGTATTAATACTGTCCCACGTAATTTTAGTACTTTGAGCTTCTGCCGAGCCCAACAAAGAGCTGCAAAACGTTATCAAAATACATTTAAGCAAATTTATGTTCCACTTCATTTGCGTCAAAAGTAATATACTTTTTGCAGATGTATTATGAATAGATTAAGCACAGTATTCCTTGGTGCATACAGGAAACAAAAGCACCAATCGGATTTAAAAAAAGTCTTTTAGATGGTTGAGTAAACCACAAGACGAATGAGCATATGTCAAAAGGGAGTCCTTTAGGAATAGTTCCTGTATTTTTGTTTTGTGTAACCATATCAAGTAATGTCATGTAAATGTGACACAAACTTTAATTTCAGATCTTCTAAAATTGAATTTATATTATCATGATTACATTTTTAAAATTACTTCATCGCTCAGTGTTAATAGGCCTGAGTCTGTTTACAACAGCAGCTATTGCACAAACGCAAACCGTTGGCACTACGGTTAATTCACCAACTGCTTTTGATAGTTATACCTTGATTTATACTTATAACAGTCCGACAGTCTATTTAATTAATAACTGTGGCCAAAAAATTCATCAATGGACTACTAGTGGGAATACCTTAATTGCCTATTTGCAGCCTAATGGAGATCTTATCAAAACATCAATAGACCCTTCAACTGTTTTTGTGGGTGGAGGTTCTCAAGGTTTTATAGAACGATACAACTGGAGCGGAGCTTTGCAATGGAAGTATAAATTATCTAACGATACTATGACCTTGCATCACGATATAGAAATAATGTCTAATGGCAACATATTATGCAACGTTTGGAAAAAAATTCCAGCGCCTCAAGTTCGTAATATGGGTAGAGACCCCAATAATGAAATGGGTTTGGGAGAAATATGGGATGATTTAGTGCTGGAATTGCAACCTACGGGTACCACAGGCGCTGATCTTGTTTGGCAATGGAAAGCATCGGAGCATATTGTACAAGATATTGATACAAAATTGCCGAATTATGGAGAAGTAGCAAACGCGCCAGAATTGTTAAATTTAAACTACAGACCAGAAGGTATAGGTACTTTTAAGGATTGGCTGCATTTTAATTCTGTATCGTATAACGCTGAATTAGATCAAATTGCCTTAAGTGGACACACGTTTGATGAAATTTACATTATAGATCACAGTACGTCAAACAGTCAAAGTTCTGGTCATTTTGGTGGAGCACAGGGTAAAGGTGGTGATATACTTTATAGATGGGGGAATCCTGCTGCATATAACCAAGGTGGTGATACCGATCAAGTGTTTAATGGGCAACATGATGCACATTGGGTCAAAAATGGTGATTTTACTAATAGTCTCATTATTTTTAATAACATGGCGGGTTCTAACTTCTCTGCGGTAGACATTATAACCCCTAGTTGGGATGGCATGGGTTATACTTTGGGATCTAATGGTCGTTATACCCCATCAGAACCTGATTTTAGATTTACCAAAGAAATTTCTCAAGATTTCTTTTCTGGTATTATGTCTTCTGCTGAGATTTTACCTACGGGTAATCTTTATTTTACCGAAGCAACCAAAGGTAAATATACGGAATATGATTTAAAAGCAGACTCTGTGGTTTGGGAGTATACTAATCCGATGACTAACTCAAGCTTTACGAAACAAGGAGACGCTCCCTCGCTAAACGTGACCTTTAGAACCTATAAATACAGTAAAGATTACAGTGCATTTACAGGAAGAACATTAACTCCTGGATTACCACTAGAACTGGATCCTTGGCCTACAGCATGTAATGGGATAGATACAACTACTAATCAAGACACGACAAACCAAGATACTACGATAAAAGATAGTTCTAACCTAGGTTTAAATAAAATTACATTTGAAATAGGGACTACCATTTATCCAAATCCATCTTCTGGAAAATTTACCTTGAAGGGATTGCAAAATACACAAGCGGTAGAAGTTAGGAATATTCTAGGAGACATTATTTATATGAATAATAATATAGATCAAAACAAAGAGTTGATCGTAGATTTAAGAGACTTTTCGGAGGGGACGTATTTTATCACGTTCCTATCACACACAACCAAAGTTACGAGAAGGCTAGTCCTACTGCAACCATAGCTTCATTTATAAATAGTAGTATTATACCAGATGAAAAAATGGATTAAAAAAATAAAAAAATTTGCTTGTATAGCACTTTTGATCATAGCAGTTACAGCAAAAGCACAAACCCAAACAGTGGGCACATTTACAAATAGTGACTATGCGTTAGAGGGTTATGCTTTGGTGTTTTCTTTTACGAGTAATGGGGTTTATTTAGTAGACAATTGTGGATTAAAAGTACACGAATGGCAAACAGAAAACACCACAGTAACTGCATATTTAAGCGACAATGGAGATCTCATAAAAACATCTCCAGATCCAGATAACGTGTTTGGAGCAAATGGCCAACATGGCATAATAAGTCGTTTTGGATGGGACGGAGAAAAGCAGTGGGAGTATAAGATTTCTACCGATTCTTTAATATTACATCACGACATAGAACTCCTACCCAATGGCAATATTATGTGCATGGGATGGCAGCGGTTATCAAGACAAAAAACAATAGCCTTAGGCAGAGATACTACCTTAGCTGCAGCTACGGCGGATGTTTGGGATGAAGTTATCTTAGAACTCATGCCTGTGGGACCTAGTCAAGCATCTGTAGTGTGGAAATGGACTGCATCCGATCATCTTATACAAGACTTTGATAGTACGAAAGCAAATTATGGTATTGTGGCAGATCACCCTGAGTTACTTAATGTAAACTACAGACCTCAGGGCTTAGGTAACTATGACGATTGGTTACATTTTAACTCCATTGATTATAATGCAGCATTGGATCAAATTTTAGTAAGTGGTCATACCTTTTGTGAGATTTATATTATAGACCACAGTACTTCTTCTGCACAAGGTCAAGGTCATATTGGGGGAGCAGCAGGTGCAGGTGGAGATTTTTTATACCGATGGGGAAATCCGCATGCCTATAAAAATGGGACACCTGCAAATCAACGTTTCGGTGGACAACATGATCCTACGTGGGTTGAATATGGCGATTATGAAAATGATATTATTATTTTTAACAATATACATAGTCCAGGGGTTTCATCTATCGATATTATTAGTCCAACTTGGACAGGGACAAGTTATATGAAAGATTTGCAGCAAACATTTTTACCTAAAGAATTAGTATATAGTTTTACGAAAACAACGGCTACTGATTTTTTCTCGCCGGGTCAATCTAGTGCAGAAGTGTTGCCCAATGGGAATATATTTACGGTAGAGGCAGCTAAGGGAAAGTATACCGAGTTTATACCCGATACGAAGGAAATAGTGTGGGAATATATTAGCCCTATTAAAGATAACTCGTTTACCAAGCAGGGCCAAACAGCATCAGGAAATCCTGTTTATAAGGGTCATAAATATGCTTTAGATTTTAGTGGATTTATAGATAAAAATATAAGCATAGGGTTGCCTTTAGAAATTGATCCTTGGCCTACAGCATGTAATGGGATAGATACCACTACTAATCAAGACACGACAGACCAAGATACCACCGTTAAAGATTCTTCCCGTCTTAGCCTGAATCATGTAGAATTAGAAATTCAAACCACTGTGTATCCAAATCCTACATCAGGTAAATGTAACATAAAGGGAGGGCAATATTTTCAAGCGATAGAGGTGCGTGATGTACTAGGAAGAACCGTTTACCAAAGTAACGTTATTTCATCGTCGCATCAAATCGTTATTGACTTGAGTAAAAATCCACCAGGTACGTATTATGCTATTTGCGACTATGGCGGTTTTCAGGTAATTAAAAAATGCATACTGAAAAGGGAGCAGAACAATTAGTACAGTAAGGTATCATCCCAAGCCTGTCTGCAAACACCTCTGGTAGAGAAAACAATAACAAAAAAGGTCATTAGCATAGCTGATGACCTTTTTTAATTTCTGAATGAGTTAAATTACGATTTCTTTTGGCAACATCCGGCTTTCTCTGAAGCACATGCTGGTTTTTTAGGTTGGCAACATTTGTCTAGTTTACCTTGGCTATCTTTGTTTGCTTCCATTTTATCTGTAGCGTAACCCAAAGTGCTAATGGTTTCGTGTAGTTTGTCCTCAGTTACTTTTTTGTCATTGTAACGTACAGTTAGCATTTTAGTCTCGGCATTCCACTCTGCGAATGATACACCCGGCATGTCTAATGCTTTTTCAATTTTCTCTTTGCACATTCCGCACTCCCCTTTTACTAAGATTTGTTTGGTAATCGTTTTGGCGGATACACCTAGTGTAGCGGCCATTAATACTGCTAAAATTATGTTCTTCATGTTATTAATTGTTGTTATTTATAGTTATTTAAATGGATTTGAATATTCTTCTTTGGTTAATAGTTCGTCGTCTGTTAAGGTCTTTAAAAAAGATACAAGTGCAGCTTTTTGAGAAGGACTCAAATATACGGAATCTTTAAGAGCATGCATATTGGGACTATTGGCTAAACTATTGCAGTTGTCTTTCATAGGTCCTAAGTAGAACTGCACTACTTCCTCTAACGTTTTAAATCTGCCATCATGCATATAAGGGCCAGTTTTTTCTATGTTTCGTAAACTTGGTGTTTTAAATTTACAATCATCTTTCGGGTTGCCAGTTACTCCACCTTGTCCCAAATCACCGTTACTGGGCAATCCGTTGTTTAAAAATTCTCTACGCATAAATAAACTATTGCCATGGCAGTGGAAACAATCCGCGCCGTAGTTTTGAGGATTTTTCGGGTCTATTTCATTGTCAATTGTTATGGCTTCCGAATTAAATATAATTTGACCAACCTTCTCTTGGGCTGTAAATTTATCAAGGCCCAATGCTACTCTATCAAACTTAGAATTGCCAGAAATAATACTCATCATAAATTGCTCTAGTGCCTTACCCAACAATTCTTCACTGAGTTCTTGCGCATTAAATGCTTTTTTAAAATGTGCTTTATACAACGGGCTGTTATTTAGTTTAGCCAGCACATTTCCCACGGTTTCATTCATTTCCGTAGGATCGGTTATTGGCGTTATAGCCTGATGTCGTAATACATCTGATCGACCATCCCAAAAGAAACCATCCAAATGCCACATTAAATTAAAGATAGGCATTGAGTTCCGTTTACCGATAGCCCCCGTTATTCCCATGCTAAATTCTTTTCCGTTATCCGTAAAACCTTTCGATTGGTTGTGACAGCTACCGCAACTTTGAGAGCTATCTGCACTTAAAATAGGATCGTAAAATAGCATTCTGCCTAGAAATACACCTTCTGCTGTTATAGGGTTGTCGGCAGGTATTCTAGGCGGTGGAAGTAGTGCCTTATCATAGGTGAATACATACGGAGTAGTGCTAAAAGGGGTGTCTGGAATTTCATTTACGACATCTTTACACGCATAA
>Ga0115546_1001223_pt1 | contig 16178 bp, 8 predicted proteins | sample COGITO_mtgs_1004_FD_87186 | JGI IMG/M metagenome (GOLD analysis project Ga0115546, IMG submission 87186) | Pelagic marine microbial communities from North Sea - COGITO_mtgs_100413 | ecosystem: Environmental > Aquatic > Marine > Epipelagic | place: Germany:Helgoland, sampling site Kabeltonne...
AAGCAAGTCACCACTTTCGAAAGCTGGGATGGCTATAACTACAGCTTCCAAAATGGATACCATCATCAATTCATGCGTAATATGCTGCACATGAATAACGGTGACGGCACCTATACAGAAGTAGGCCGCTTGGCCGGAGTAGAAGCGACCGATTGGAGTTGGGGAGCACTGTTCTTTGACATGGACAATGACGGGTTGAAAGACCTATTTGTGGCCAACGGGATTTACCAAGACATAACTGATTTAGATTATCTGAATTTTGCAGATGATGAGGATACCAAAGTCAATGCGATCAATGAAGAAGGTGTGAATTACAAAAGCCTAATTGATCCTATTCCAGTAACCCCAATATCAAATTATGCTTATAAGAATGGCGGAAATCTAAACTTTACAAACCAAGCACAGAAATGGGGACTTGGTGACCCAGTTCATTCTAATGGTGCTGCCTTTGGCGATTTAGACAACGATGGTGATTTAGACCTGGTGGTTAATAATGTGAATGCCATTTCTAATGTTTTCGAAAACAAAGCCAACGAGCAACTTACCAACAATCACTATTTAAAATTCGAACTTAAGGGAAAAGACAAAAACACTTTTTCCATCGGAACTAAAATTTTGGTGAAAGCAGGCGATCAGCAGTTCTACCTCGAACAAGTGCCCATTAGAGGCTTTGAGTCTACTGTTGACCCGAGACCAAATATGGGATTGGGAGCCATCGAAAAGGTAGATTTCATCGAAGTAACTTGGCCTGATGGAAAAGTGACTTCGCTTAAAGATATAGCAACAAATCAAACGGTCACCCTTAATTGGGCTGACGCATCGGATATAAAAGACAGCCCCAAATTAATGGTACAGCCTATTTTTACAGCCCTTGACGCGAGTAAAATTATTGAGGCCGTGCACAAAGAAAGTAATTATGTCGATTTCGATCGTGATCGTCTAACGTATCACATGGTATCTAATGAAGGTCCTCGTTTAGCCTCCGCAGATGTGAATGGTGACGGGAGAGAAGACTTATACATCGGTGGTGCAAAAGGTTTTGCCGGCTCCATCTACACTCAAAGCAGCACAGGTGATTTTGGAGAAACCAAGCAAGAAAGTATTAAAGATAATTATCTCTCAGAAGATGTGAATGCCACTTTCTTCGACATGGACAATGATGGCGACCAAGATTTATTCGTAGCCAGCGGAGGGAATGAATTTGGTGTTGGTTCAATCCAATTGGCAGATCGCCTATACCTCAACAATGGCAAAGGATCATTTAGCAAAGTAGAAGACCCCATTCTCAATGCAAACCGTTGGAGTACCAGTGTCGTCATTACGAACGACATTAATGGAGATGGTTTTACCGACCTGTTCGTTGGTTCTAGACTTAGACCTTTTCTCTATGGCGTTCCTGCTCCTAGTTTTATCTACTTAAACAATGGAAAGGGTGGCTTTGAAGATGCTACAAATCAAATCGCACCAGAATTAAAAGATTTAGGCATGGTCACAGATGCCATTTGGAATGATTTTGATAATGATAATGACCTAGACTTAATCGTTGTTGGAGAATGGATGAACCCAACCATTTTCGAAAACAATGACGGAACGCTTACCAATATTTCAAACCAAGCCGGTACATCTTCCTTCAAAGGTTGGTATCACAGAATTGAAGCAAGCGATGTAGATGGAGATGGAGATACTGATTTCATCTTAGGAAATCACGGCTTGAACTCTAAGTTTAAAGCATCTTCCACGGAACCAATCAAACTCTATGTCAACGATTTTGACCAAAACGGAAGCGCTGAACAAATCTTTACAAGAGTCATTGATGGGAAAAACTTGCCTTACACATTGAAGCACGAGCTGCAGGTGCAAATCCCTGAAATCAAGAAACGCTACTTAAAGTATGCCTCTTTCAATGATCAAACTATGGAGGAAATCTTCTCCCCTGCCCAGCTTGAAAGTGCTGTGGTATCAGAAGCCACACATTTGGCTACTTCTATTATGATCAACAACGGTGACGGGACTTTCAGCATAACCGCACTTCCCGTTGAAGCACAGTTTGCACCAACCTACGCAATTGCTATGGCTGACTTTAACGGTGATGGAACAACGGATATTCTACTGGGCGGAAACCAGTACAGAGTAAAACCACAAGCAGGACGGTACGATGCTAATTATGGGGTCTTACTTATTGGAGATGGAACAGGTGGTTTTAAAGCTGTATCAAAAGCCAAAACTGGTCTTTCCATAAATGGCGAGGTTCGAGATTTCTTAATTCGTGAAATCAACGGTGAGAAAGTGTTGCTTGTCGCGATGAATAACGAAGCCATTAAAGCCTATAAGTTCTAGGCCAATGCGAGCGAAACTCTCGATTCTATTTTTATCCATTCTACTCCTCGGTTGCTCGCTTGAAAAGCAAGAACCTCTATTCAAGCTATTGCCATCAAGCGAAACCGGGATCGACTTTAGGAATATAGTTACCTCCTCTGCCGACTTCAATATTTTAGAATACCTCTACTTCTACAACGGAGGCGGTGTGGCTGCTGGTGACATCAATAATGACGGCTTAGTCGACCTTTTCTTTACTTCAAACCAAGCATCAAACAAGCTTTATCTCAACAAGGGAGATTTAAAATTTGAGGATATTTCTCAGCCTTCAGGCGTTACTGGTACAGGTACTTGGTCTACTGGGGTAACCATGGCAGATGTAAATGCAGATGGCCTTCTCGACATATATGTCTCTCAGGTAGGAGACTACAAAGACGCAGAAGGTCAAAACGAACTCTTATCAACAATGGTGATAACACTTTCACCGAATCAGCTGAGCAATACGGCCTAGCCTTTAAGGGCTTCTCTACTCAAGCTACCTTCTTTGATTATGACCGAGACGGAGACTTGGACATGTACTTGCTCAATCACTCGATTAAAAACCCAGCGGTTTTCACAGAGGCTACAGCCCGTCAAAAGCCTGATGCTGGTGGTGACAGGTTTTTTCAAAACCAAGCGGCACAGGGTAAAAAAGGTTTCATAGACGTTACCGATGAAGCTGGTATCTATTCCAGCGTCATTGGGTTTGGCCTTGGTGTAGCCGTCAGCGACATCAACAGCGATGGATGGCCTGACCTTTACATCTCAAATGACTTCACTGAAAATGACTACCTCTACGTCAATCAAGGCAACGGTACTTTCATAGAAGAATTAGAGCATCGAATTCCACATACAAGTCGCTTTTCAATGGGAAATGAAATTGCCGATTTAAACAATGATGGCCTTGGAGAAATCATCACAACAGACATGTTACCTACAGACCCTGAAATCTGGAAAAGATCGGTGGTTGAAGATAAACCTGAGGTCTATAAAATCAAACTAAGCTATGGCTATGGTCATCAATATGTCCGCAATACCTTACAAAGAAACTTAGGAAATGGACAATTTTCAGACCTCAGCCTTTTCACTAATTCCTATGCCTCTGACTGGAGCTGGTCCCCCCTCATTTTTGACATGGATAATGACGGGTTTCAGGATATTCATATCACCAATGGCATCTATAAACGTCCAAATGATCTCGACTACCTCAACTACCAATCTACTGCCAATGATGTTAGACAAAAAAGTCAAGCAGCGCTGGAAACCTTTTTGGTTGAGACATTACCCACGGTCAAAATCTCGAATTATGCGGGCCAAAACCTAGGTGATTTTAAGGTCAATGATGTCTCCTCAGACTGGGGACTAGATCAACCCTCCTACTCCAATGGTTCGGCTTACGCAGACTTAGATAATGATGGAGATCTTGAACTCATCATCAATAACATCGAACAAGAAGCCTTCATTTACGAGAACCTTTCAAAGGAGAACGCTTATCTCAAAGTTTCCTTCAAAGGGCAACCACAGAATCCATTTGGTATTGGTGCAAAAGTGACCCTTCATTTAGGAGATGATCAGCTGAGTCGAGAAAACTTTAATACGCGTGGTTTTCAGTCGAGCGTTTCCCCAAGCCTTCACTTCGGCTTGGGAACGAATAAAGTCATTGATGAAGTTATGGTGACTTGGCCTGATGGAAAAGTTCAGCGACTGACCAATCAAAATGTCAACCAGACCTTATCACTTAAGTATACTGATGCTGTTGAACAAAGTAAAATGGAGAGCAACAGGGATATGTCTCTTCTAAAAACGGTTAGCAACCCTGTCAGCTTTACACATACCGAAGATCTCTTTACAGACTTTGATCGTGAATACCTTATCCCTCGACAGTTCAATCATGAAGGCCCAGCGCTTGCCGTGGCTGATGTGAACAATGATGGCTTAGACGATATCTATTTTGGCGGTGCCAAAGACCAAGCGGGTGAATTATGGATACAGCAAACAAATGGGGGCTTTGACTCAAATCCGTCTCCCGTTTTTAATCAATTAGCCAAGGCCGAAGATATTGCAGCAACCTTCTTTGATGCAGATAATGACGGTGATCAAGACATCTATATCAGTAGTGGCGGCAACGAATTCGCAGAAGGACAACTTTTCTCCTATGACAGGCTTTACCTGAATGACGGTAGTGGAAACTTCCGCTTCTCCCCTTCAGCACTTCCACAGATTGGATCGCAGGGCAAAACAATAGCGATTGCAGATGCGGATGGCGATGGTGATCAAGACGTCTTTGTTGGTTCTAATATCGTCTCTGGAGCATACGGAAGCGACCCGAAACACTACCTACTGATTAACAATGGCAGAGGACTATTCAAAAATGAAATCAATAGCCGAATGGTTGGAAACGATGCATTCGGAATGATCAATGCTTCACATTGGTTAGATTACGATCAGGATGGAGATCAGGATTTATTAATCGCTGGGGAATGGACACCTATTCAGTTATTTCAAAATGACGGCAAAGGAAACTTAAGCGCTACAGCAAGCGAGGCTTTCGATCAATCAAATGGTTGGTGGTACAGCTTGAAAATAGCCGACATCAACAATGATGGCTTACCAGACATAATTGCGGGAAACTTAGGCCTAAACACCAAGCTGAAGGCATCCATAGATGAGCCCGTCAGTTTATACATAGGTGATTTTGATGATAATGGTCAAACCGATCCGTTTGTGTTTCATTTTCAAAAAGGCATAGCATCTCCTTTTGCCACACGCGATGACCTAATCAAGCAAATGGCAGGCATTAAAAAACTTCACCCAGACTATAAATCCTATGCCCAAATCAGTGGCCCTGAAGATATACTAGGGAATGATTTCGAAAAAACGTCTGTGACAAAACATGCATACACCTTCGAGTCGAAGGTCTTCCTAAACAAGGGGGCTGGAGCCTTCGAAATAACCTCCCTCAATCAAGAAGCGCAATACGCTACAGTTATGGACATTGTCGTTGATGATTTTAACAAAGATGATAAGCCAGACTTACTCCTTTTCGGCAATAACTATACTTTCAGAAACGACTACGGACGATCAGACGCCAAGCCAATAACGCTCCTGCTAGGAAAAGGGGATGGCACCTTTATCCGAGGAAATGATCAGTCTATCAATACGTCATCTACATGGGGAGAATATCGCTCAGCACAACCCATTGTCATTAAAGGGTCTCCAATGGTAATCGCTATCAGAAACAATGCATCACCCATCCTGATCGGGTCAAACTAACAATTTCAGACCACCCAACGAAGTCCATGTCACAGTTTTGAGGTTCAATGCTTATATTGAGTGCACTATGACCTCAAGAACATCCCTACCAATACTTCTCTTAACCTCAATTCTTTTAATTGTCTCTGGTTGTAAGAGCCAAGAGTATGGCTTCTCTAAAAAAGATGTCAGAAGCGGCCAAAAACTCGCAGGCCTAGATTTTGATAAGCAATCGGTAAATACCATGTACCGATACCTTGGTAGAAATAAAGCTGGCTATGACTCCATGCGAAAGTATGAGATGAGCAACGAGACTTTTCCGGCCTTACTTTTCGACCCTCACCCTGCTGGCTACATAATGCCAGACTATAACCTGGCTAATAATCGATGGACAATTCCTGATAACATAAACCGCCCGGAAACAGATGAGGAGATTGCCTTTATGAGCATCCTTGAACTCGCAAGCCTTATAAAGAACCAAGAAATCTCTTCCGAACAACTTACGAGGCTCTACTTAAATCGTATCAAGCAATACGATAGTCAATTGCGAAGCGTAATCACTGTCATTGAACAACAGGCAATTGAACAAGCAATAATAGCGGACAAAGAAATTACCTCGGGTAACTACAAAGGACCATTACACGGTATTCCTTTTGGTGTTAAAGACCTCATGGCGGTAGAAGGCTATCCAACCACCTGGGGAGCTATGCCTTACAAAGACCAAATGATCGACCACACGGCTACGGTGGTGAAAAAGCTTCAAGACAAAGGAGCAATTCTCATCGCAAAACTCGTTTCAGGATCATTAGCTCGTGGTGATGTCTGGTTTGGTGGTAAAACGAAAAACCCTTGGGACCTAGCACAAGGCGCCAGTGGTTCGTCAGCCGGCTCTGGTTCTGCAACTGCGGCTGGGCTAGTGGGCTTTTCCCTCGGTACAGAAACCCTAGGTTCGATTACTTCACCAGCCACTAGAAATGGTGTCACAGGCCTTCGTCCAACTTATGGCCGCGTTAGCCGCTATGGCGTCATGAGTCTAAGTTGGTCAATGGATAAAGTTGGCCCGATCTGTCGCTCGGCAGAAGACACTGAAATAGTATTCGATGCTATTTATGGCAAAGATCCACTTGACCCAACGACCAATTCAGTAGGCTTTAGCCAAGTCAATAAGTCTCCAAAGGAACTTAAAGTAGCCTACCTCAAAAATGATATTGAGTCAGACTCAAGCGATATGGGTCGTAACCTTTGGCGCAGCTTAGAAACTTTAAAAGGCATGGGTGTAAATCCAGAAGCCATTGACTTGCCGAAGGGTTTTCCATACAACGCTTTTGACATCATACTCAGGGCGGAAGCTGGAGCCTTCTTTGACGACTTGGTCTTATCCAAAGGGGTAGATAAAATGGTAGAACAACACTTCAGTTCAAGGGCCAACTCACTACGTCAGGCACGATTGATTCCAGCAGTAGAATACCTGCAAGCAAACCGCCAAAGAAGACAGCTAATTGAAGAAGTCCATCAAATCTTTAAAGATTACGATATCATCATCGCCCCGACATTTAGGAGTCGTCAACTACTCATCACCAACCTCACTGGTCACCCAGTGATTAGTGTTCCAAATGGATTTGATAAAAGAGGTAGGCCGACCAGTTTGACGTTTATTGGCAACCTTTATGATGAAGGCAGCATATTGGCCATGGCCAAGGCGTTTCAGGCAGAAACTGACTATGACGAAAAACACCCTCCACTTTTCTCCGAAGCACAAGGCAAATGATTAAATCACTCAAAAAACTATCCCTCTTTCTAGGCCTACTCCTCATTGTTGGCTGTAGCCAAGAAGATAAACATGTTCGCGAACTTGGTGTAGTATCTGCTTTTTCCGAATTGGTAAATGCAGGCGTAAAACAACTAGCGCTAAGCTCCACTATGACAACTGCAGAAATGGATGCGTTCTATCCATTGGCAGTAGAAGCTGCCGCAGCTCACAATGTAATGGTCGCAAGAGAGCCAGATTTAATTACAACAGACCTTTTTCCAGAAGGTATTGCTGAGGGCAAAGAAGTACTCCTTTTGTATCAGGGAAATACGAAATACGCCTACGATCAAATCAAAAAAGATCAAGAAGAACTAATCGCAGCAGGAAAAAACACTAAGGTCGAAAGCCAAGAGATTGCGAGAAGATTTGGACGCTTGTTGAGCTATTCCCCAAGAAAAATCAATTCTCTAATTAGCGATAACACGCAGTATAGAACACTGGATGATTTCAATATTCAAGCCACCAACGTATTTCTTTATTACAAAGACCTCGCGAAAGCAACTTCCTTTTATAACGAAACCCTAGGGCTAGAATTACTCACGGAATATGACAATGCCAGCATAATTAAAATCACCAATAGTGCTTTATTAATCTTAGTGGATGCGGCAAAGGGAATGCACAGTGCAGACGAACCAAAAACAGTTGCCTTAGCCTTGCTAACAGATCAATTGACAGAGTGGTATGCTTATTTGCAGGAAGAAGGTGTCGAGATCAAATACACCTATAAACCAAAAGAAGGCGGTCCTCATGATGGTTTTGTGGCGATCGACCCAGAAGGCTATCTACTAGAGTTTGAACTCTTCAAACAGCACAAAGAGAACGAGGCATTTGTCCCTTATCTAGCGCAAAACGAACCCTCCAAAACTTCAGTAAACTACAATTCGAAGCGACTAAGCTTTCATGGTGCCATTACTTGGCTTTACTATAGAGATATGCTCGCCATGCAAGATTTCGTTGAAAATACCTTCGGCTTAGAGTTGGTGGCTGATCAAGGATGGACAAAGATCTATCGTGCCACTGACACCGGTTTCATTGGTCTTGTTGATGAAAGACGCGGCATGCACAAGTTCACTGAAGAAAAAGGGGTGACTGTCTCTTTCATTCTTGAAGACCTAGAAGGTTGGTATGAATATGTAAAAACAAACAAGCCTTTTGAATTGAGAGAGGGTGCTTTTGAAGAAGAACCAGGCGGCAGGTACAAAGCTTTCGTGGGTTTTGATCCAGAAGGCTACTTTTTAGAATTTGATAGATTCTTTGACCATCCTGACAACAAAAAATTGATGCCTCTTTTTAAGTAAAAAAAAGGAACCCTTAGAGATCAAAGGGTTTTATAAAAAACAATAGCGTATTACGCTTAATACTAGGCCATTAGTTTGCACATGAAAGTAAGAACCGCAAAATTTGAGGTGTAAATCGAAATCGATGAAGAAAACCTTTTTAATTCTAGTATTAAGCCTATTTGTATTCACTGCTTGTGACTCAGGCAAAAAGGAGATTACCATTTCATCCGATGTCTATCATGATGCGATGGAAAAGCTTTCTGAAGTGATCGTACATGATATTTTCTCTCCGCCAGTGGCTAGCCGTATTTATGCCTATCCAAGCATTGGCATGTATGAGATTTTGGCTAAAGCGAACCCATCTTATAAAGCATTTGCTGGCCAGCTGACCGACTTCAAAGCAATTCCAGAACCAAGTGAAGAAGTCAGTTATGAACTTGCTGCCTTAGAAGCCTTCTTTAAACTAGGTACAAACTTTATCTTTTCAGAAGATAAAATGGACACTTATAAAGCGGAGCTTTATAAAGATTTGAGAAAAGGCGTGAGCAAATCTTATTTCAATGCATCCTTAGCCTATGGAAATGAAGTAGCACAACACATTTTGGTTTGGGCTGATGGTGACAACTACAGGCAGACGCGTACTTTTCCAAAGTTTACCATTACTGATGATCCTACTAGATGGCAGCCAACGCCTCCTGCGTATATGGAAGCCATCGAACCAAGTTGGTCTCGCATTAGACCTTTTGTCATTGACTCAGCAGATCAGTTTGTTCCTGAGAGACCAACTGAATTTGACATGACCAAAGGCAGTCCATTCTACAAAGAAGTAATGGAAGTATATGACGTGGCTAACAACTTAACACTAGAACAAAAAGAGATTGCATCATTCTGGGATTGTAACCCTTATGTAATGAATGTCACAGGTCATGTGATGGCTGCGACTAAGAAAATAACCCCTGGCGGACATTGGATTGGTATTGTGAAAATTGCTTGTCAACAAGAGCAAACAAGCCCTATGAAAACAGCTGCAGCCTATGCTTTAACTTCTATTGCCCTAGCCGATGGCTTTATCAGCTGCTGGGATGAGAAGTTCAGAAGTAATTTGATCAGGCCTGAAACCCTTATCAACAAGCACATAGATGAAGAGTGGTTGCCTTTACTTCAAACACCTCCGTTCCCAGAATATACGAGTGGCCACTCTGTAATTTCTAATGCAGCTGCTATTGCTTTGACCTCTCTCTTTGGAGAAAATTTTGCGTTTGCTGATGATACAGAAGTAAAATATGGCCTAACTGTTAGATCATTCACCTCATTTGTTGATGCATCAGAAGAAGCAGCAATCAGTCGATTGTATGGTGGAATTCACTATATGCCTGCTATTGCCAATGGGGTTACGCAGGGCAAATCCTTAGGCACATATGTTGTTGGAAAACTAGTCCTTCAGAACGAAAATATCGCTCAGAATAAGAACTAATAAAAATTGAATCTTGATTTGGAGCCAGCAGTAAACTGCTGGCTTTTTTGTTTTTGGCTAGGACTCTTTCACTTCCAAAACTATGATTTTTCCCTCAAAGTGCTTATAATTATATGTTGCGAAAGAAGGTATAATATCAAGTTTTCGCTTCGAAACTGAAACGCGCTTTTACTGGCTTACTCCTTAAGGCTTATACGGGGTAAATCAGCAACCTTAAAAACATCTAATGGAAAGTATTGGATTGAATACTATAGACTATGTAATCATAGTAGTATACCTCGTGGGAATTGTTTGGTATGGAATTCGAAAAGGAAAACAAGAGAGTTCCGAAGACTATTTTTTAGCTGGCCGAAACATGGCTTGGCCAATTGTCGGAATCTCTCTTTTTGCTGCAAATATTGGCAGTAATACCCTCATAGGACTTACCTCGGATGCATTTAATACCGATGTTGCCGTCTATAACTACGAATGGATGGCCGCGGTGGTCCTTGTGATCTTCTCTATCTTTTTTCTGCCATTTTATCTGAAGTCTCGGGTATACACTATGCCAGAATTTCTAGAAAGAAGATATGATACTAGAACACGTTATTTATTCTCTGGAATCACAATTGTCGGTAACGTAATCATTGACACGGCCTCCGGTCTTTATGCTGGTAATCTTATTCTAAAAATCATTTTCCCAGGAACTCCCTCTTGGATTATTATTGCCTTGCTCGCTTTTGCAGCCGCGGCTTATACCATTCCAGGTGGGCTTTCATCTGTGGTACATACTGAAGTAATTCAAGCCGTACTATTGATCTTTGGCTCTATGCTCGTAACCTACTTTGCTTTTAGTGAAGTAGGAGGATGGAGAGCCATGATTGACGGCTTAAACGAATTGAAAGCCAGCGGTGCTATAGAAAAAGATGCGGGGGAAGTGCTGAGTCTCATACGGCCGGCATCGGATAAATCTATGCCGTGGCCAGGCTTATTACTCGGGGTGCCTTTGCTTGGCTTCTATTTCTGGGCGAACAATCAGTTCATGGTACAAAGAGTGCTCTCCGCAAAAGACCTTAACCACGGTAGATGGGGTGCCATTTTCGCTGGATTATTAAAGCTTCCTGTTCTTTTCATCATGGTAATTCCCGGTGTTCTCGCCATACTTCTATTCTCTGATACAGACATTAGCTTTCTGAACTATCAGATACCAGTAGCTGGCGGCTTTGAAACTTGTGGCGCTCTGGCAGATTGTCCGAACATGACATACCCCGTTTTGATTTATTCACTGTTACCAACAGGCGTATTAGGCCTAGTAATCGCAGGATTACTAGCCGCCATGTCTTCGAGTATTTCGGCCACCTTGAACTCTGCATCTACATTGATCACGATGGACTTTGTACAGAAACTAAAGCCTAGCATTAGCTCAAAAGGGTTGGTAAGGGCAGGTCAAATTGCAACAGTAGTCTTAGTAATTCTAGCTGCCGCTTGGGCGCCATTGATCGAATCTTTCCGTTCACTTTGGACTTATTTGCAACAGATATTGAGCTTTATTTCCCCGCCAATTGTCGCGGCCTTTGTAGTCGGATTATTTAGCAGAAGGTCTAATGCCAATGGTGGATTCTGGAGTTTAGTATTATCCTATGCCCTTGTCCTCGTTTGGATTGCCTATTGCTTTGCCAACTTTGGCGGCATAAGCAATGCTGAAACTGGAGTTCACTTCCTCTACATTGTTCCTATACTATTTGTAATTGCAGTATCAATCAATTTGGCGATCAGTTCTTTATCTCCTGCACCGACAGATGAGAAATTAAAAGATATGATTTGGAGCAAAAGCATTTATCAAGACGAAACCAAAGATTTGGTTGGACTTGTTTGGTATAAGAACTACAGAATACTTTCTGTAATCCTCCTGATATTGACCGCCATCATTGTCTTGTGGTTTGCATGATAACTAACTAACAAAAGCCCTGATTCCAAGATATAAGAATCGGGGCTTTTTACACTTCACACTATTGGTTCTCAAACGAGAATAAAATACATTAGCCGCCTCGTATAAAACGTATTGAGCAAAACCTTCAATGTATAATCCATCGGCACATATACTGCTAAAACAACTGCTTCCTAAACTCAGGAAAAAAGCTGGCAATAAGAATATTGAAGACTTTGAAAGAAGATACATCGCCCTCTTCAGCGATATCTTCAGCCGATTTCAGAAGCTGTATGGTCAACATGAAAACGCCATGAAGGCTTTTGAAAAGCTTAGCCTTAACATGTTACATGGCTACCTTAAAAGACCTACAGACTTAAAAAAATCGGATGAACTGCGGGAACTAAATCCTGGTTGGTTCAGAAGCCAAGAGATCACCGGCATGATGCTCTATGTGGATCGTTTCAATAAAAACCTCAATGGTCTTTTGGATCGTGCCGATTACTTCGAAGAGCTTGGGATTAACTTCCTGCACTTGATGCCATTACTTGAGAGCCCAAAAGTCAAGAATGACGGGGGATATGCAGTAAGCGATTATCGCAAAATCGATAGTCGCTTTGGAAGCAATCAAGACTTCGAAAAAGTAACAAAGGCACTACGCGATAAAGACACTTTGGTCATGCTCGATTTTGTGGTGAACCATACAAGTGACGAGCATGCTTGGGCTACAAAAGCCAAAGCAGGAGACAAGGACTTTCAAGATTTTTATTACGCTTTTGAAGACCGCGCTACGGCTTATATGTATGAGCGATCCATGCCAGAAGTATTTCCGGAAACTTCACCCGGAAACTTCACCTTCGATAAAGAAATGCAGCGATGGGTGATGACGGTATTCAACAGTTACCAATGGGATTTGAACTATACCAATCCCTATGTTTTGGTAGAAATGATCGATAACATTTTCTACTTGGCAAATATGGGTGTAGACGTATTCCGAATGGATGCCGTGGCCTTTGTTTGGAAACAAATTGGGACTGATTGCCAAAACCTTCCGCAGGCACACCTGATTCATCAGCTATTTAAGTTGTGTGCACAAGTAACTGCTCCTGGAATTGCCTTTTTAGCCGAAGCGATAGTCGCACCAACTGAGGTTGTCAAGTACTTTGGCGACTCTGAAGTATGGAGCAATGAACATGACATGGCCTATAATGCTACACTGATGGCATTGCTCTGGAACTCGATTGCAACACGAAGTACGCGAGTAATGAAAGCTGGTCTGAGAGATATTCCAGTGAAACCCCAAGGCACAACTTGGCTTAATTATGCCCGCTGCCATGACGATATTGGAATGGCTTTTGAGGATCGACACATTCAAGAATCGGGCTTCGAACCAGGGCCACACAGGCAGTTTTTGACCAAATTCTTAACAGGAGATTTCCATGACTCTTTCGCCAAAGGAATGCCTTTTATGTATAACCCCAAAACGGGCGATGCAAGAATTTCAGGGTCACTGGCTTCTCTGTCTGGACTAGAAAAATCCATTACTGAAGGCAATAAACTAGGCATTCGTAGGGCAATAGACAGAATCAATTTACTCCATAGTGTAGCACTTTCTTATGGCGGTATTCCTGTGATTTACTCGGGAGACGAAATCGCTACGCTCAATGATTACGGTTTCTTGAAAGACGAATCGAAGAGTGACGATAATCGTTGGATGCATAGAGCTGCAATGGACTGGAAAAGAGCCGAAAAAAGAGCAAAGAAAAACACGCCAGAAGAAAAAGTCTTCAGTATGCTGAAGCGAATGATTAAGGTAAGAAGATCCGTGGTTGAATTCGCAGATGAAAACAATACACAATTGATTGAAGTATCAAACGAGCACATTTTCGCTTTTCAAAGGACCTTTGAGGGTAAAAGCACATTAGTCATCGCAAACTTTAAAGATTCAGATCAAGAGATTTATCCGCACCTTGTTTTCCCACAAACCCAAGTCAATCCTTTTAAAATGGTGGATCGCATCTCTGGCAAATCAGTAAAAACTTCAGAAGGGAAACTTACTCTCAAGCCCTATCAATTCTATTGGTTGACAAACAAATAAGCCTTATGAAAAAGACCTGGTGGAAGGAAAGCGTAGTATATCAAATCTACCCAAGAAGCTATAATGACTCAAATAACGATGGCATTGGCGACATCCCTGGCATCATTGAGAAATTAGACTACATACAGTCCTTAGGTATAGATGTGATATGGCTTTGCCCAGTTTATGAGTCGCCAAATGATGACAATGGTTATGACATTTCGGACTACCGAAACATCATGAATGAGTTCGGGAGCATGGCCGACTTTGACGCATTGCTCAAAGGAATTCATGATAGAGGAATGAAGCTCGTCATGGATTTGGTCGTCAATCATTCTTCTGATGAACACGATTGGTTCGAGGAGTCAAAAAAATCTAAAGACAATCCTTACCGCGATTATTACATTTGGAAGCCGGGGAAAAATGGTGGCCCTCCGACAGACTGGGAAGCCTTTTTTGGAGGTTCCGCCTGGGCATATGATGAGACGACAGAAGAGTATTACCTCCACTTATTCACCAAAAAACAACCTGACCTGAACTGGGAAAACCCTAAGGTTAGGGAAGAGGTCAACAGCATTATTCGTTACTGGTTTGACAAGGGAGTCGATGGCTTCAGAATGGATGTGATTTCACTCATCTCCAAGCGACCAATTTATACTGATATGATCTCTCCGGTATTCGAGGAGACAATCGCCAAGCAATACGCTAATGGCCCTCGGATTCATGAATTCTTAAAGTCCATGAATCAAGAGGTGCTCAGTAAATACGACATCATGACCGTAGGCGAAGGACCCGGTATCACTTTAGTACATGGCCTAGACTATGTTGGAGAAGATCGCAATGAGCTCGATATGGTCTTTCACTTCGACCACATGTTTTTAGACATGGGTGCTGGCGGAAAATTTGATCCGATCCCCTATTCCCTCGTTGAGTTTAAAGACATATTCAATCGGTGGGATGCAAAACTGAGCCAAGGCAATGGTTGGGGAAGCATCTTTTTGGGCAATCATGATTTTCCAAGAATGGTTTCAAGGTTTGCCTCAGACGGATCGTATCGTGAAAAGGCAGCCAAACTTTTGGCCAGCATGTTACTTTCCATGCGCGGTACGCCTTACGTATATCAAGGCGATGAATTAGGAATGAGTAACGTAGCCTTCGCAAACCCAGAAGATTACAAAGACATTGAAACGCTCAACTATTTCAAGTCACTCGAAGCAGAAGGCAAAGACCCAATGGACCATATGCATAATGTCCACAAAATGGGGCGTGATAATGCAAGAACACCTATGCATTGGTCGGGGGATAAAAACGCTGGTTTCTCGGAAGCAGAGCCATGGATAAAAATGAACCCTAACTATCCAGATATTAATGTGGAAGATCAAGAAAGAAGCACGTCCTCTATTCTGAACTTCTATCGTAAAATGATTCAGTTTCGTAAGGACAATCCAACACTAGTATATGGGGATTATGAGTCTTTGCAAAATGATCATGATAAGATATATGCCTATCGTAGGTGGGATGATGTGAATGAATTTTTGGTGGTACTCAACTTCTCAGATCACGAAGTAGACTTCGACCCGATTATAACAGGATTAGAACTCCTCATTTATAATTATACGGATGCAACCGAAGACTTGCTGATGAGGCCTTGGGAGGCAAAGATTTTTAGAATTAACGATTGATAGCCATTATATTTAGACATGTCAGAAAAGCTTTGGGGAATTGATTTAGGCGGTACAAAAATCGAAGGAATAGTCTTAAAGTCGAAAGACGATCCAGAAGTGCTGCTTCGAAAAAGAATCGACACTGAAGCTAATCAAGGCTACGAACATGTGGTCGGGCGCATCAAAATGCTTATTGATCAATTAGCTGATGAAGTAGGCGAAAGACCCAAAACACTAGGCATGGGAACTCCCGGTGCCATTGACCCTCCTACAGGACTTCTAAAGAATAGCAACTCTCAGTCCATCAACAATAAACCTTTCCTGAAAGACCTTGAAGCACTATTGGGTATACCAATAGTG
>Ga0115546_1001230_pt1 | contig 16101 bp, 23 predicted proteins | sample COGITO_mtgs_1004_FD_87186 | JGI IMG/M metagenome (GOLD analysis project Ga0115546, IMG submission 87186) | Pelagic marine microbial communities from North Sea - COGITO_mtgs_100413 | ecosystem: Environmental > Aquatic > Marine > Epipelagic | place: Germany:Helgoland, sampling site Kabeltonne...
TCGGATACACACCAATTGAAATAATAGAAGATGATGTATGGAACGACTTATTAGTAGAAGTCAATTTCAAAACGGAGATGAACTAAAAGGTGCCTGTTAAAATTAAAAGAAATGGAGTCACCTATAGATTAAACATAAAACGATTCATTGATAGAAAGACTGGTCTGATTACTATCCCTTCCAAGTTTAAGAACTTTACACAACTAGAACTTTTAGAATATTTAATCAACAACAACCCATCGATAGAATGTAAAGAGAAAGTAAAATCTAGAGATGGTGAAAAAGCTGAAAGAATCTCTAATATATTGTCCAAATCTGATTTTGACTACTTCCATGAAGTAGATATGTTGAAACATAAAAGAAGAATTAGAAAACAAAGAAATCTCAGTAAATGGTTAGAATTTGACTTTGACCTCTTTCCTTTTGAAAAACATCTTTCGGAAATCAGAAAGATGAAAATACGATTAAGAAAACATCTAGAAGAAGATAACCCACATAATAAAAATAACAATTAAAGGAGTATCATATGAATGTAATCGATGTGATTAAAGTCTGAGACTACTGAAGATAGGTATTTCCAAGTTGTCATTACCTTTTATTATCTATCTCTGGAATCACAATTAAAACCCAAGTGAAGTTTTTCTTTATAGGTTATTTATTGGAACCTTTGGAGTAGGTGTCACTTGGTGGGTTTAGTTAAGACCTTAATATTCACCTTCTCCAAAAATTTTAATTAACACCAGTTTTCATTCTACTATGGATAGGGGTTGTGGTGTTAATTAGTTAGAACAACCCCTATCCATCCTAAACAAAATCAAAACGGAAACAATATGAAATCCCAATTTAATTATAGTACGTCGTGCCTAAATGAAATTCGAAATAAGAAAAGGAAAAGAAAAAAGGTACGATTATTAAATCAACTCAATCGGTTCAATAATAGTCCTAAGAGAAAAGAGGATGAACCTGTTGAAGAAGACAAAATCATTAAACCACCAAAAAGAATAAAAGGATAAATATGTATAAAACACCAACCCTATTTGGACATACAAGTAATGGAGATATTAAAACTTGGAATGCTAGTGTAATTGAAAGTGAAGACCATTCTATAGTCAAATATGAATTCGGTTTGGAACATGGAAAAAAACAAGTCCAAACCAAACAGATTGATGAAGGTAAGAATATCGGAAAGTCTAACGAAACCACACACTATGAACAGGCAATTAAAGAAGTAGAAAGTAAAATGAAAAAGAAAATGGATACTGGTTATTGTGAAGACAGAAACAATATACAAACTCCTATTCTTCCTATGTTAGCACATACATTTGAAAAAAGAAAACATAACATAGATTACCCATGTTATGTCCAACCTAAGATTGATGGAATCCGTATGACTTGTCGAATGGTTAATGGTCGGATTGAAATGTTCACTCGTAAAGGTAAACCTTTTACACCTTTACATAATCTTGAAAAACATCTAGAAGATTGTTTTGAAAACATTGATGAACAACCTGACACTTTTTACTTAGATGGAGAACTATTCTCAGACACACTCACTTTTCAAGAATTAGCAGGTGTTGTAAGGAGTAGTAAAAGTTCCTTCGAAGAATTAAGTCAAGTGAAGTACGTTATTTTTGATTGTTTTGATACTGATTTCCCTAATATGGATTTTGATACAAGGTTTCCAATAGTAGGACAGATGAAACCAATAAAAGAACTAAAACCTAATACCCATAATGACTATATCGTAACTATACCAACTACATTAATAAATGGTGAAGATGAAATCCAAGAAATTAATAAAGGGTTTATGGAAAATGGATACGAAGGAACAATCATCAGAAATAAGAATGGAATATACAAACTGAACCATCGTTCACCTGACCTACAGAAATACAAAACTTTCCTTGATGATGAATATGAAATAGTTAGTTATAGACAAGGGACAGGTACAGATGAAGGTTGTGTTATATGGGAATGTGTTACAAAAGACAAACAAATATTCTCTGTAAGACCTAGAGGATCAGTTTCAGAAAGACAAGGATACTTCCAAAATGGAGACAAATGGATTGGTTCATTATTGACAATCCGATATCAAGAACTAACTGATGGTGGAATCCCACGATTTCCTGTCGGTATAACAATAAGGAATTATGAATAATGAAGTCAGTTAAAGAATTAAATACCAAAGAAGAAATGAAAGAGAAGTTATATACCTATCACAAACTAATAGACTGGATTGACGAATACTATTATGAAGATACCAAAGAAGGTTCTCATGAAAGAAACTACATTGACAATAACTGGAAAGAGTTGTGTCGGATGCTAGGAGAATATTTTGAAGAAGCAGTTCAATCATCATGTAATCCTAAGGAGTATGAATAATGATATTAGATGATTTTATAAAACACCCCAATAAAGAAGGGGACTATTACTCAGTATGGAAAATTCGTAAAGGTTGGATTGAAGAATCCATTGGTACGGAATTAACACTTGATGAATTCAAATCACTATGTGATGAATACGATATGAATGGTGATGATGGAAGTTTGATTGACATCTTCACTACTCTCTACGGTATCTTAGTTGAAAGTGGAGAAATAAAATCCAATTAAATACAAAGGACAAGTATGTCTAAAAAGAAAGTCCATATGTATTGGACTACACAGGTTGATTATGGAATAAGTAAATATCTATCAAGTAATAATCAAACCGAAAGAGACAAGATATATAATCAGTTTCTTAAAGAACCATTTGAGAAGATGTCTGAGATTATGTCTCGAAGATGGAATTGGAATTATATACCAACTGAAATAAATGATCTAAAACATGAGTTGGTTTCTCATATGATGTCCAAGATACACAACTACAACCCATCCAAAGGAAAATCATTTGGATACTTTTCACTTATTGTAAAAAACTATTTAATCCAAATGAACGACAAGATGTATAAGTATACTATTAAACATAGTTCATCTGATGGTGCTAGTGAAAATGTTGTTCTTGGTGGTCATAGAGTTCATAAAGGAAGTTGGCAGAATGTCGTAGAAATCATCAATAAGAAAGATGATTTCCACCATTACATCGACTTCCTTGATAGATATGGTCAAACAATTCTAGGTCAACCCCATAATGAAATCATTAATCCCTTACTTGAATATGTAAGAGATATTGATAACACAAAACACCAATCAAGAGGTGATTTTGTTAGATATATAAAGAAAGAAACCACCCTTAATAACCACCTCTTATTTCAAACAACACATATACTAAAAAATATTTACAGAAAGTTCACTTCTAAAATTTCTTCACCTAAAGAAATGAAAAGATGGATTAAGTGTCTTATCTGGAAACAACCTGATACGGAGTCTAAATGAATAAAAATATAACAGATATTGAACCACAAGAATACCTTTTGACAGAAGGAAATGAAGGTACTGATATCAATAAACAAATCAAGAAGTGGGGAAGAAATAATATTTGTCCTAAACATAAAGTAAAATACAAGAAATGTTGTATACCTGAACTTCAGAAATATCATCATTCGTCAGAGAAAGAACTAAGATTCTTCAAGTTATTATCTGAATTAATGAGTCAGTTTGATTTATGTTCTTTCAATAATTCTTTTTATAAAAGTTTTGGATATGCTGGTAAAGTAAGAGACAAAATAACCTTAATGAGTAGTTGGGGAAGTGTCTGTTTAAAAATATCCTACCCTTCTGATGGTATAAGATACTTTGAACATAGTAATCTTTTTACAGGTAATTATGATGAAGTAAAACCGATTAATTTTTCAGAAGACATGATTGAGTTAAAAGAAATATATGTGAAAAAAGAACATCGGTTTGATGGTCTAGGAACAAAAGTTTTAACATTTTTAAAATCCTTATGTGATAAATATAGTTTCTCCTTATATGTTATTAGTGGAAGTATTGATTATTCTCCTGTCATATATAATCATAACATAAACAAAGAAATCAAAAATATAGAAGAAATAGAATCAGTAATTAAGACATCTAAACGTGGTTTTTTGGCTGAACTAAATAAATTTTGGTGGGATAGTCTTGCTGAGATCGTAAGAACACAGATTAAAGTGTATGAAAATTCTATTTCACCTGATATGATAAAGGAAGATCCAACTAATGAATTTTATGACGATGATTCTTTTAGGACTTATAATGATTTACAAATAAAGGACTCAAGTAAGATAACTTCATGGTATTCTAAAAATGGTTTTGTTCCTACCCTTAATATAATAGGTAATTGGTTATTTCTAAAAGTTCGTGACAGTTTGAATACCACTACAGTATTAGCGGGTGGTGATATGCATATGATATATTGGAATCCTAAACATTTGGAAACAATGAAGAAATACCAATTTGTTAATCTAAGAACAGGTAGTCTTGAAGACACTTATTCATATGAATCTACAATTAAGTATGTTGAATATATACTTGAAAAAGACAGGACTGATTTAATTTTCAATGACTTGGATTCAGAAAAAGTTCACAAACTAGCATCATAAATAATACTATCTGTATTGAACTAACTCAGGTGTTAATAATAGACACACCTGAGATTTTAAAATAACATTCACACACATAAGGAAACCAATGTGTCTACTATATTAAACACAAAAAACGAATACGAAGATGAAGTATCAAACGAGTTCAGTTCACCACTAGGAAGAATTTGGTGGAAGATTGGACTAAAAATGGGATACTTACACACCTATTGGAACATTAGATTAAAGTATTTTAAAAAATTATTAAAATAAAAGTATGCCAATACTTCTTTTATCCACTCTATAGTATTATAATAATGAAAGGAATTAATATGATAAAGAGAAAGAAACATCAACAATGGGAATGGACTGAAAAGACCGACTCTGGTATTCAAAGATATATCAAATGGAAGTCTAAACCTCATATCCAAGATAGGATTTATAAGGAACATATTCAGTTTCCATTAAGGAATCTTTCAAGGAGATTGATTAAAAACCAAATATATTTTAATAAAGGTGAAAAACTAATTCAGTATGATCCATATAAAGAGAGTTCATATGAAAAAGAAATAGACAACCTCGTTAATGAATCTGTTTCTTTCTTCTTTACTACTTTAGTTCCCTATATTGAGAATGGTGGTATAAAGAATATTTTTGGATATGTTAACTCATCCATTAGACATAATCTATTACAACTAAATATTGAAAGATCATCAGGTACTTTTGATTGGAAACCATTATATAATTATGATGAATCCGATTCAACCCTACATAGAGGTGGAGTTGAATTACCCAAGATAGAAGGTTCTGATTTATCAATTGATGAAGTAGACTATATTAATCTTATGTTGAATTATTGGGATAAGAATATCCCTTTAATATGGAAAAGAAAGAACCAAGAACTTCATCGGACTACTGCTAAGAATGTGATAAAACTGATGAGGAGAAGTCAGAAGATTAAACACTTCAAATTAAATTCTATGAGAAAGTATTTGAGGAAAATGATGGATTGGGATGGTGATACACTTTACAATAATTCAAATCGAAATGCCTTTCAAAAGGTTATTCACTTTATGAGAGACAGAAACAGACTTCTTAAATCTCAGTATGAAAAAAGAGGTATGATAGACTTCTATTATATCTAACACCTTTACTAACAAACTTTATAAAACCTAAAAAGGTAGATATTCATCTACCTTTTTTATTGCCCCTTAACCTCTAACTAAATGGAGAAAAACATGATTGTAACATTCACAAAAGAACATTATCGTAATATCTGTATCGATGATGGAGATGTATATGAAGAGTTCGATGTTAATATCGAAGAACATTGGAATAATTCTATATCAAATAGGAAACCAGATGTTTATAAATCCTTTTCAGAATTAAACACTGAAACAAAAAACCGAATCATCACTTTACTAGAATCACAACCAAATATTGAAGGAGAAACCTTCAATGACATCTACGACTGGGAGAATCACTTTGGTGATAACTACGAAATTCATCAAGATTATATTACTTCTAATGAATACCTAGACGAGTATATCATATCTGACATGTTAAATGAAGTGATTTCGAGAATGAAATCTCAGAAAGACTTTGGTGTCTTTAAGAACCCTTTATTACATATGGTACAAAGTGAAGTTCACGAACTTAAAACAAGAAGAGAACTCAGAAAGGTTAAAGCAGAAAGACTTATCGAAAGTATTCGTTTTAACCTTGATAAATCTCTTAAAAAGATTGATTCAGATATTGAATCAAAATTAATAAATAATCTTAATAACTAATGGAACATCAAATGTCAGAAGAAACTAAATCTAAAGAGGAGAATGTTTCTCCTTATAAAAAGATTAGTAACTCACAATTTGAAGACCTCATCAATTCATTACAATCAAGAGGAATTGATTTATCACCTGAAGATAAATTAGCTCTTATATCTGATGGAATAGTTGTATCTCGAACAAGAGAAAAGACTAGAAGAGGTTGGACAACGGATGATGGAGATAAAGTATTTCCTTCCTTATCATTTAAAGGGTTGAATAAAAAACCACCTTCAGATGAAATGGAAAAGTTCCGTTCCTTATACTATGAGTTACTTAAAGAGAATGTGGAAGTAGTCACTACATAATCTTTAACAGGTCGGTTGATGGTGACGACCTCACAGGAACCATCAATATTTTTAGTTTATTTTTATATAGTCGAATTAAAAATAAACGATATGCCAACTATCATTAATACAACATGTATGATTTTTATGTGATGTGTCAAATGACTAGTGTCACTTTGAGTTCCCACCACCCTTCGAGGGTTTATCATCATTTCGTGTGGAACTCAAAGGTTTAATAGAAGAAGGTTGTAGGTGTTTTTTTGAATTCCTTCCACCTATAATCTTCTCTCTATTTCTTACCTTCCATATCTCTTAATCTTAGTACTATAAATCCACATAAACTCCCCGACTTCTTAACCAACTTTCTACTTTTGTTGAGTTAATCTCACCATACCATAATACTTCATTTTTTAGTGATTTTTCTTCCTTCAATTTAGAATATCTTTTAACTGCCTTTGGAGTCCACCAATCTAAAACATAGTCAATCCCACCCTTAACCTTATCTCTCAATACCAATTCGTTCTCTTTTATCTCACCTCTTAAAAACTCTTTTGAATTCTCATACAGGTTTAAAAAATAAACTCCCTTTTGTTGTTCGTTCTCATATTGTTTTGATCGAATACCCAACTTTCTAAAAATAAGATTTATCACATTCTGTTTTGGACCTGTTGAATGTGTTGAATGATAATACTCATCGGGATAATTCTTTTTCACCCAATCGTTCCAATAAAGATATTGTTCATCATCAGGTTTAATAACAATCTTCCCCTTTGAAGTTCCTACCTTTTTCCATAATGGAATTGAATTGTACATTGAATAAGAACCATATAAAGAGGTCGTCGTTATCCCAACTAAGACATCTCCATATCTATTCTTCCAATCCTCACGAATCCTTTCTGAAATACATAAACACGCTATTAGTTTTCCCAATAATAAATTATATCCAAATGGTTGAACAGGTACAATTGTGGAGGCAATACAAGTATTGTTAAGTCGTTTCATCTCTATCTTATTTTCTTTACTCCATCCTATATATTCATCACGACTCTGAATACTCATGACATCTGAACCAAGTGTTATGACTCCCAAATACTTATTACTTTTCTCATCTCTAACAATATATTTTAGGTTACGACCAGGATTGGAACTCCACTCCATAGAATGTATTAATATCCTAAGGATATTGAATTCTTTAAAGTCTTTCTCAACTAGTTCTAATGTTGGTTTAATACTCTTTAATTCTTCTAAGGTCTTTTCACTATTTGATAAATCTGAAAACTGATAAATGTTGTTAGATATTTTCTTTAAATCATTATCCTCAAACTTAGATCTTTGAATCTCTTTTAACTTTTTATAGATGACAATTTCTTTTTCATCTAATTTCTTTAATAGGTTCATATTATCTATTAATTCATCCCTCTTTCCCATCAACTTATCTGAACTTATTTCCAATGAATTATAATCCCATAATGAAAATGGAAACTTGTCTTTTAAAGCAGATACTAAAATATCAACTGATGGGTTTTCCTTATCCAAAAACTTCTTAATTCTATTCTTTTGTAAATCTTTATCATCACCTTTCTTCACATCCTTCATATACTTTTCTTGAATATTTTTATATGCTTGATGAACTGAAATATTACCCTTATCGATTTCAGTTAGAAGGTCAGGTTCATAATTGTAGATAGATCGAATCTGTTTGAGTTTGGAAGTTCCTATTCCAATTGTCTTTGATGCTTTTACAACTGAATCAAATTGTTTCTTTCCTTTCTGTAAGTCCGTTCTTGTACCACTTGAACCCAATCTCTTCTTATACTCTTTCTGTAATATTCTAAACTCATTATTAATATCACTAACAGATTTTGTTCTATGATTGTTGTATTGAATTAATGTTATTGTTTCATTTTCATATTCTTCAACTCTTACCTCACACTCACTCCACCCTAACCTAGTCATTGAAAAATACCTTCTATGACCAGAGATAATATTTCCTTTTTTATTTATGACTATGGGTTCTAGTTGACCTAATTCTCTTAATGACAATTCCAAATCGGTTTGGTCTGTGGAAGAATAAATCTCTTCATTGATTGGTGATGGTTTAATTTCTGAAAGAGGTTTAATCATGTTTGTTAAAATATTTCCAGTCTGATTCTTCAAGTATCGTGTCATCAAGTTTTTTCCAACCTCGTCTTCTTATGACACCTTCATCTTTTCCCGAATCTTTATAAGTAAACATTTGTGCTGTTTCTGTATCAAAAACAACCAGTTTATATGTAGGTCTTTTTAGAGAATAGTTCCATGTCTCTTGATTTACTAAAGTATATCTACCAACTTCAGATTTTGTTGCCCCAATTGAGACAACACACCCTACTATGAATAGTATTCCTACCATTAACCCTTTTTGGAATTCACTCATATAATCTCCTTTTTAGTTACTGTTATTCCTATAAATCTTCAACACCTCTGAACTTGTCTTTTGGATATCCAATATGACCATAATCAGTCTTTTCTGAAAGAGGTTTTTAACATGGATATAACTTCAGGATTAATAGAAAATTAAGCAAGATAAAAATCAAAGTTAGTTAGTTCTAACCTTAGGTTGATTCAACCTGAGGTTAGTTTTTTGATACCTGTCAGATTCTTCTTATATGGAGATTTTATACACTAGGTGATTGATGATACTCTTTTTAGACGATATGTCCCTAAAGAAGTATATTACCTCTGAAAAGGGGTATTTAACGGACATACTAGTAGTCTAAAATTTAACCTCTACATGAGAACCGATAAAGATGGGATAAAATGAAAAGGTTTTCAAGGATTAACGATTAAATACATCACCTTAATTTGATAGTAGGTGTATTATAAAGTTTCCGACCATCAAAAATGGACTACGAAATTTATAGTACCAAAACCACCTTTTAAGGTTTACTTCGAAATCTAGAAAACCGAATGAAGATCAGTAAATCGTTGAGGTTCAATCTTCACTATTAAAACTAGGGGCAGTATAACAGAATTCTTCTCCATCACTATAAATGTCAAATGAACCAACCCATTTAGTATCATATCTGTCTTGACAATTTTTTAATGAATCTATAAAAGTGACTACATCAATTTGTCCATACAAATCACCTTCAATAAATAATTCATCAATTATTAATTCTGCAAGATTAAGATGATGACTCACACTAAACAAACCCTCGAATGGTTCAGCTTCTCTATCACTTATTTCTAGGAAGTCTTGAATACTTACATTTGGTTTTTTGAATTCTATATTTGGTAATTTGATACTTAAATCAAATTCTACTTTTGGACTACCATCACTCATTATATATTAATTATTATTACTTAATGGAAATGAGGTTGGATTATTTATAACCCTCATCGATGACATACTTGGAAGGTTACTACTAAACTTTAATCTGAGTCTGTCTCTTACTGAAGTCGGTAGTTCTTTTTTAAACAATGTTGGATTGTCTTTCTTTTGTTTCTTCCTCAGTTTATCAAAGTGTCTTCCGATCTTCTCTAACATTTCAACATCTTTTAAATCAACCGAGTTAATACTAAACAATGCATCGTGAATAATTATGTTTCTTCTTCTTGATATTTCATCAATACCTGAGAATTGTTGGTTATTAATTTTTAATCCCCATGAGTTCACACTTTTAAGTTTCTGATGTATAGAAGTCCTGTAATCATCCTTATTAGGTTTACACTTATTGTGGATTTCACATTGAGTTTCAAATATTCTTTTGACTCTATCTTCGAAGAAAGAGAATAATAAAACGTAAGAATAGGAATACAATTTCAGTTCCTTACTTTGATTGACCTTATCAAAGAAATCCTTGTAAGACTTGTAGGTTCTTTCATTTTTCATTTTAACTCCTTTATAAAAAAATAGGGATGAAAAAACATCCCTATGAATATTGTACACCCGAAAGGACTCGAACCTTTAACCCCCACCTTAGAAGGGTGGTGCTCTATCCAGTTGAGCTACGGGTGCATATATTTTTCTTAAATTTATATCTGAAAATTAATATTATTTATCCTAATTGAAAATCCTAAATAAACATAATCTGATTCCAATCATGTTCTCTTTTTAAGGAATAATTCTATCTTGTCATCTATTTCTTCATCCGTTGGTCTTTCTTGGGAAAACCGAATATTCACAATAGTCTTATCACCTTTCTTAGGTGCTTCATTATACCATAGACTATTATTTTTGTAATTTCCTTTATTCACCAAAATAGTACCAGTCTGTGAACCTTCATTTTCTATATAATCTAAGAATTCTCTGATTAGTTGTTTGTCTTTTGGATTTACCATTTCAACTCCTATTGACTTCCCCAATATTTAATGTGTTTCTAATACCTTTTATCATCTCTTGTTTTTGGTTATTGTTTTGATAATGATTCACCATCATCCAAGATTCATGTCCAACCAAATTAGCTACGAGTGGAATATTACCTCCACTTGTTTTTAACATATGTGAGATGAAAAACCTTCTACAACTATGTGGACTCAATTTCATATCTAAATTCAAATGTCTTACCATCTCTTTAAATTTATGTCCAATACCTGATACAGAATATGGTTTCTTTAAATCTTCAATTAGTGAAGTTCCTTTTGTATCACCCCATTGGTTCTTATTTCTTTTGTAGAACCTTTTATGAAAAACATATTCTTTGTCTGTTCTGAATTTACCCTCAGGTGTTTTAATTTGTTTCATGATGTCAGATATCATTGTATCTGAATCAATATAAATGGTTCTTTCTTTACCACCATCTTGACCTTTACCAATCATTGTCCATCTAATGACTTCTTGACTATCAAACCCACCATCTTTATTTACCCTACTAAGAGTTTCAAAAGACAGGTCATTTATCTTCATGGATTGTGCTTCTGAAATTCTTACACCTGTTACCAACAAGAGTCTAAGTATTGATATAAACCAACCCCATTGTAATGATTCTTTTTCATCGTCCATAAACTGAAGTATCTTCTCGAACTCAACCTCACTAAAAGAACTAGTAACTATTTTAGGTTTAGGTAATTCTTTTAGTTCAGATAACAATCTGTCTGGAAAACTATTTTCTCTACTATGAACCCAATTAAAAAATGACCGACAAATCTTATACATATTAAAAATGGTACTATCTGACCATGAACCCTCATCTCTTTTATAATTTAGATATTCAAGGAAGACAATTCTTCCACCATCTGTATGAGACCACAGGTTGGTGTATTTGGGTTTATTAGATTTTAACCACAAATGATATCCGTTTAAAAAACTTCTATCGTTTACAATAGTTTTTTCAGATGGTTTTTGTATTCCTCGTCTTGGTGAACCATCACAATATCTTTCTATCCAATACTTAATTCTTCTATCATCAACATGAATTTCTTCAAGTGATTCTTGGTGTTCTTTTAAAATGAATTCATAATCATCAAAGACTCTCAAAGTCTCTTTGTAATTATTAGTGTTGGAATATTTTTTATATAATTGTTTTTGTACAAGTCTCCATCCTTTTTTAGAAGATGGATCAGGTTTAGGAATACTATAACAGAGAATTACTTTACTAACTTTAGACTTGTTATCGAACTTATATGAAAACTTAGGGTGATTGGAAATTCTAGTGTTGCTTCTTCTTTTATTATGACTCTTAATTTCTCGAATTAACCACTTCTTGATTTGTTCTTTTCTTCTGTCTTTTTTGACAGGTGTCATAGGTATAGTGTCCCAATTTATATAATAAAATTACCACTAATATTTGACATATTCAATAAAAAACTATGTAGAAAACTATGTAGAAACTATTGGTAAGTGTCATTTCTTCTCTGTAAATTAAGGTATGTTTGGATGGAACAATATACTTCTAATATTCAGTTTTACCCTATTTGTCCTCTATAAACAAGGATTTACACAGCTATTATACTATGTAGAACCTATGGAGAAACACTCCCAATCTTCATTGATATATTATGATTTCTATGTAGAAAAAAATGTAGAAGAAATCCCTCATTTAATTAATACAATAAAAAGTATGCCAATACACATTGTAATGACTCTATATACTTGTAAACAAAAAGGAATAATAATGATTAAAGGAACTATGAATAACTTAATGGATCAAGTGTTTGAAATTAAACTACCTGTTAAATATGTTAATGGTGATTGGATTACTACAGGTGGTGTTGGAAGTATTATTCGTCAAATACACAACCAACTTAAAATGACAGGTAGAATGTCTTTTGATAAACTTTGGGTAAAAACCGAGACTTATAGTGGTGGTAATTCAGTTAACATTTATCTTTTAAACCCAACAGAAGAGACTAATGATTTATCTAAAAGGATAATGGATCAGTTCCAATATGGAAGTTTTAATGGAATGATTGATTTATATGAATACTCTCCTAAAGATACTCGTCCATTACTAACTCTTGAAGATGGAAGAAAGATTGAAGTAACTAGTAAATATAATTTCACAAATAGTAAACCACCTTGGGGATGTAAAGAATATTATGAATTGTATCCACAATATAAAGAGAGTGTTTAAAGATGCTCACTTATTTACTTACACGATTAAACAATAAACCAACCATTATACAATTCTCAAATAGAGATGGAAATGTTTATACAATACCATTAAAAATAAGATTTAAAAACCAACTCAATAAACAAACAACATTTAAGGAGTGGAACAAGAAATGGATAAAGAAATAATCTGTAACATTTGTGGATTTGTCTATTTTGATGAAAATGACCACGATGACTTCTATGATTGTGTAGAGTATGATGAACAGAAACGAGGGGTTAGAAAAGGAACTTGGATGGTTGAATGGATGAAACGATTGAAGGAAAAAGAACACTACGAAAGTGATTTTGTAAAGTGGAATAAGGAGTTTCAAAGATGAAAACATATGGACTTGTGCGTGTCAGTACATTATCTCAAAAAGATAACACCTCATTAGATTTTCAAACTAAACGAATTAAGGATTATTGTGGAGTCTATGATTTAGAACTTCAGGGTATTATCTCTGAAACTGAATCAGGTGGTAAAGATTTAAATGACAGGACTGGTCTATCAAAACTAAAAGAATTAATTAAGTCAAATGAATGTAAAACTATCGTAGTTACTAAGGTTGATAGATTAGGTCGTTCCCTCCTTCAAGGTTTATTATTCCTTAAAGAATGTGAAGATAATGGTGTTCGTGTAATCTGTATAGAAAATGGATTAGACTCAAATAACCCACAAAATTCTTTAATTACAAATATCCTTTTTTCAATAGCAGAGAACGAGAAATCCACGATACTCAATCGTTTAAATGATGGGAAATCCAAAAGATTTCAGGATCATAAAAAACCATATGGTGCTTTATCATTTGGATACAGAAAGAATCGTAGTGGTTCAATTGTAGTCGATAAGAATGAATCAGAAATAGTTCAATACATTTACAAGAGATGGAATAGTCTTACAAAGATGAGTCACCTAACTAAAACTAAAAAGACTCAAAGGTTATTACATTCATTAAAAGTCAGAGGTCATCAGTTCAGAGGTAAAGATTTTCAATGGTGGAATGTTAAGAAAATTCTCTCAAATCCTTTTTATTGTGGAGTTCTAAATTGGAAGAATCAATCAACTAATCATATTTACGATACTATTATTAGTAAACGGATGTTCAATCAAATTAATAACACCTAAGGAATCGATAATGAATAATAAAACTAGAATAGAGAAACTAGATAGACAATTTAGAAGTGTTACCAAAATATCTAAATCGTTAAACAATATCTGTATTGAACTAGCAGTTCTTATCAGACAGATTAGTAAAGATGAAATTCAAAATGAAACTAAAACCAAACATGATTAAACATTTAATTCTCATCATTCCTTTAATATCATTTTTCATAGGATGTACCAATCCCTTAATAGGTGACACCTGTGAATCTGGTTGTTCAATAAATATTTATTCTGAACTTCCCCAAAATGAAGATGGTGTTTATCAGTTAAATTGGAATCCTAATCTTGTAATGACTTACTCCCATCTTTATGTGGAGACAACGTGTGGTCTTCACAAAAAAGTTAGTTGGGATAGTGATACTCAATACCAGTTATCCTCTGTTGATTGGACGAACCTTATTAACCCATCAAGTATGACAGATGAAGATGGTAAAGGAACAATTGTGTATGGAGTATGGGAAGACCTTAGAGGTTCAACAATTACTTTTTATGGTGGTTATATGGATGATTGTGGTAATCATTTTGTGGATAGTGTTAAGGTGTATGTTCAGTAGGTTTATTCTTTCACAGAACCATCTTCGTTCCATTCTTTTTTAGAAATCACTTTCCCATCCTTGTAAGTTCCTTCACCACTCATCTGTCCATTTTCATACCAAGAAGTAACTAATCCATCTAGTTTCCCATCCTTCATAGTTCCTTCACTTCTCATCTGTCCATTTTCATACCAGATAGTAAGTAAACCATCTTTTTCCCCATCTTCGTTCCAAGTTCCTTCCCATTCCTTCTGTCCATTTTCAAACCATTTAGTATGTATTCCATTTCTTTTACCATCTTCAGTCCATTCGTTTGAAGAAATCTTTTCCCCATCCTTGTAAGTTTTTTCAGTCTCCTTCTGTCCATTTTCATACCAATGAATAACTAATCCATCTTGTATTATCCCATCCTTGTAAGTTGCTTCCCATTCCTTCTGTCCATTTTTATACCATTGAGTATGTATTCCTTCCCTTTTATCATTTAAATAATATCCTTCACTTCTTATTTTTCCATTAACCTCATATCGTGAGTAAGAAATTCCAAACCTCCTACCTGTTATGTAATTAGCTTGATAAGATATTGTTCCGTTCCAATACCATTTCGTCAATTCCCCTGATTTATATCCATCCTTGTAATTTATTTCCATCTTTTTCCTTCCATCGTCAAAATAGTCTTTTTCAACTCTAAGTTCTAATCTATTTCGAATTTCTGTAAAAAACTTTATACTTTTAATTGTCCCATTATCGTAGGTCTCTGTTATCTGTGGAATAAGTTGTTGACTAAAGCCAACAGAAATCAACAATAATGGTAATACAATTAATAATAATCTTTTCATATGAAACCTCCTTTATATCATAATTTATTAAATAATTCTATAATAGAAATTGTTTTTCTCAATATGTGTGTGTTTGGTGAAAATGAGCATCAATAGGATTACTGAATACCTTATTTAAATGACATTAACATCATAATAATAGACACATCAAGTTGTAATCATGGACGAGATTGACCTGATGTGAATATTATTTTATAGAGTAAGTCTTATAACTTATTTATATAAGATTAGAATCTTTTAGTGACTTATTCCATTTGTCTAAGTCAAAATCAATATCAGATTTAATCTTTATTGTCTTTCTTTTTGGAATACCTTTACCTTCTTGATTAGGACTCCAAAGATCATATAACTTAGCATACTTCTTAAAAGTTGTATAACTACA
>Ga0115546_1001232_pt1 | contig 16091 bp, 16 predicted proteins | sample COGITO_mtgs_1004_FD_87186 | JGI IMG/M metagenome (GOLD analysis project Ga0115546, IMG submission 87186) | Pelagic marine microbial communities from North Sea - COGITO_mtgs_100413 | ecosystem: Environmental > Aquatic > Marine > Epipelagic | place: Germany:Helgoland, sampling site Kabeltonne...
AGCAGCGTTTCTAATGTCTCATTCCAGAGATGTTCTAGATCAAAGAGGTTATTGCCATAGCGGTCTCGGATTAATTCAGTTGGGCTATGTGGGTTCATGGGGTGGGTTGATCGCTATCGTGTGCCGTTAATACTTAATACTACAGTTCGAGCTTGCTTAAGTTCAGCGCAGATAACGGCGATCGCCTCTACGCCAGTTACCTCTAGCATGCGCAGATCCATCGGCATCACATCGGGCCAGTGTTCTCGAAAAAGAGCGATCGCGAGCTGCCCCTCTTCGGCTTGGGAAATCACCCTTATTTCTGGATCACGGTTCATTATTGCAGCTACTTAGGCTTCGTAAGATTAGTCTTTTTAAGACTGCTGCTAGTTCGACCGTAGTCGACTAGTGCGATCGCCAGCAGCCCCAAACTTAAAACGCAAACGCCCGACCAGCCGAAATTGCTCCAGGCAAAAGCGCCTAAAAAAGATCCCAGTGCGCCGCCGACAAAGTAGAACATAATGTAAACCGCATTTAGGCGGCTATGAATTTCGGTTGGCAGTTGATAAATACTGGTTTGATTAGAAATTTGAGTCGCCTGTACGCCTAAATCCATAACGACTACGCCAACGACTAATCCCCATAAGTGGTAGCCAAACGCCCAAAGTAGAACAAATGAGAAAATGGTCGTTATCAGCCCCATTCCCACCGCGAATCGAGGGCTTCGAGCATCTGAAATTTTACCTGCAATAGGTGCAATAGCCGCGCCCGCGACCCCCACTAGACCAAATAAACCAACAACATCGCTGCCATAGTGATAAGGCGGCTGTTCTAATAAAAAAGCGAGCGTACTCCAAAAGGCACTAAACGAGCCAAACGTCATAGCGCCAATGAGCGAAGCGCGTTGCAGCCGGGGTTCGGTTTTTATTAGGTGGATGAGCGATCGCATTAGCCCCCCATAAGACGTTCTTAGCTTAGGCTGACTGCGAGGAAGCACCTTTGCCATCGCCCCCGCCAATAGCAGCATTAAGCCGCTGGCAATCCAATACATTGCTCGCCAGCCCAGGTGTTCACCGACGAACCCGCTCACCGTTCGCGCTAGCAAAATGCCAACAAACACGCCGCTCATTAGCATTCCCACGGCCTTCCCACGCTCATGAGGACGAACTAGCAGCGTGGAAAAAGGAATAATCACCTGTGCGGCAATCGTAGTAACGCCAATCATAAAGCTGGCCACAATCAGCCAGGATAGGCTAGGTGAGCAGGCGGCAAACGCAAGCGTCACTGCCGTTAGCACCATCATCACGACAATGAGTCTGCGCCGCTCCCACAGATCGCCCATCGGCACTAGCAGCAGGATACCGAGAGCGTAGCCGACTTGCGTTAACGTTGGAATTAGGCCCACCGCGCGAGCAGAGGTGTTAAAGTCTGCGGCCAACAGCACGAGCAGAGGTTGGTTGTAGTAAAGGTTGGCGATAGTGATCCCGCAGGCGATGGCCAGGATTAAAATGAGCGGCGATCGCTGAGTCGATAAGCGGTCTTGCTTCAGCTTTGTTTCCATACCTATAGCCTGTCTGCCTGATAACGTTACACAAACTACGAAAGCGAAACTATGTTAACGCCTGCCAGCCTGCAATAATACTACGCAGCTCAGGTGGCAAATTATCAACTTCTAAATTGATGTATTCAACGGCAATTTTAGGGGCCTGAAGCTGGGTGATGGGGCAATCTGCTAAAGCTGCCTGGGTGAGATAGCGCATACGGCTAAGATTAGGAAAGCGCTGTTGTTTTAGCAGGGCGTAGGCTTAAAGCATGTGTGGAAATTCCAGTAACGGTGACTGCAAAGACAACCGATGTAACAACACAGCAGTTTCAGGGTCGCTATTTGCTCAAGCGAGTCAATAACGTTCCTGGCACGACGATAGCCCAGTGCCAATGGCACCTTTACTCAGCCAGCCTTACGCCCGTTGGTTAGTAGCACCTCGCCTCACCTGTTGCACTTTAGCCTCGCCTGGTGCACTTTATAAGGGAAATTTTCATGCCCCCTCAACGCCGCAAGCTCAACCACCCTCTGCTAGAGTGCTTTCTTCATAACTTAGGGCCAGACGAGACTTGGATTAAATCGCATCCTAACTATCAGGAGCTTTGTGACCACGGTATTCTAGTTTCTTAACTATGTCCGGAGCATTGTTAACACTAGGCGTAGATCGAAGCCTCTGTCTTCCCTGGCCTACCAAAAGCCAGGAAGCTATCATCACCCAGGCAATCACGATTAAAGAGAGAAATCGTTCGTATGCCCCGTCCCAATTGGTAGGAATCAGAAAAAACACAAACGAGAAGGCGCCCCAAAACCCAGCCGTCGCCAGGCTGTACAGATAGTATCTGCGACCAATATGCTTTAGGCCAAAAGCAGTCAGCCAAGGCGCAAGTATAAATAAGCCACCCAGTATGACCGTACAGGCCAGGTGAACGGTCGATCCAAAGCTGTCTGCATCGGCGTAGGTGTCGTATTCAGATATAACCAGAATGTCAACGGCTAGCAGGAGCAGCAAGATCGAACCGATCTTCCACCTCAGCTTGCCTAAATCCAGAATTAAAAATCCAGCACCACAGGCGGCAAAAGACGCTGAAAAAAGGTTTAAGCCGACATCTTGAATCCAGGCTCTGTCGGTAATTGCTAGGCTGCTAATAGTCTGTGTGATTGGATTGTAGCCCTTCACCGCAAGCGTACCGACAATATCTGTAACAACAACGCTAAGGCAGCCAAAAAGTCCAACTACGCCGAGAACAATCAAAATCCAGGCAGTAGACAGCCCAAAGTACTTCTTTCTCATGAGTTCAAACGGTCGCCTACAAAAGGACAACGGCTAACGGCTGTGCAAGTATGAAAAAAGCACCCAGATGAGCAGTCACCGGGTGCTGTATAGATTTATGAGTACAGAGCGCGATCGCAGTTATCGTTTACTATCACGCTCTATAGCCATCGCTCAAAATAAGAGCGACAGCCATTTGCGCCGACTACATCGCCGAAGGATAGACGTTGTCTGCAACGAACACGGGCTTCTCGGTATACTCAGCGTCGATCTGCTCTTCTACCGATAAATCCCAGTCTAGGTCATAGTCTCTTTCAAAGTCTGCCTTTATGTAAGGGCGCAGCACGCCAGTCACGGTAACATCCTCACCATCTTGTGTCTGAGGCGTCATGCCATTAGCAACTACCAGCAAGTCGTCGCCGCCAAACAGCTCCTCTTCGTCAAGCGTAAACGTAGAGGCAGAGAGCTTATCTTCCACTTCGCCCTGCACCGCAATTCTCTTGTTGTAGTAAGCATCTGGATTGCTAGTAATATCGCCTGGGTCGGGAGATAGCGCAATCGACTGGGCGATAATAACCGGCTTGTCCTCATAGTCTACAAACAGAGTAGGATCAAGCGTGAGATTATAGTCTCTGTCAATATCAGCAATAACTAGCTGCTGAACTTCGCCAGTCACTTGAACTTCAGTATCGTCGCCTTCAACCAGCACAAAAGGCTCGCCAGAGGCGTTTATTACCAAGACATCCTCGCCGCCAAAGAGCATCTCGTCGTCGAGCAGAAAGGCGCTATCGCCGACAGTGCTCTCTACTTCAGAGCGAACAGAAACAGTTTTACCAATCTCTCCTTCAGCGCCTGAAGCAACATCCTCCATAGTAGTATTCTCAGCGGCTTCCTCAGGCGTGGAAGTTTCCGCTGGAGCGCAGGCAGGCAAGATCATTGCCGACGCTGCCAAAAGCAGACCAGCGGCCATCGTGCGAGGGTTGGAGCGCTGACGAAATGTCTTGTTGAAGATGTTAATCATTGAAATGTTCTTATTTCTCTCAAGTTGATGAATTCACAACATATCCTGACGCTTCAGCACTGCGAATCTGCCTTTAGGCGTACAGGCCGTCTCAGGATAGAGAACTAAACTCTTTGGTAAAGGATTTCAACTTTTGTACCTCTGTCTTTTGAGAGACTTTTAAAACTACCGATGTATAAATACATCACGTTCCTTACCGTTACTTCATCATACTTGGTCTAGCTTTCGCTCATTCTTTTTTGCTAATCACTTTTTTCTATTAGTTGTCTCAGCGCAATTCGCTTCGCAATACATTCGACGCACAGATAGAGAGATTGCAATAATTCAGAATCTTCCTCATATCCTGCAGGCACCAGATTAGAAAGCTTCTGCGTTCTATTTATGCTGTCTAAATGCTGCCATTCATCGGCGCTGCTTCCCTTCTTGTATATACCGATAGACATCCCGCCATACTGCTCAACTACGTCAAAGCAGGGTACATCAGACGTTCCATCGCCTACATACACAACTTGATTTAGCGGAACGTGCAGCTCATCTGTAGGAAAGCTCGAGTAGTTGTAGATCAAGTCCTTTTCATTTTCAGAATTATCAATTCCTTTAGAAAGGTAGTATAGGTATCGCGTTTTCTCCGTATGAGTCATCTGCTTTTTTAAGAACTCAATCTCACCGTTATCGCCATAGTGAAATTCGCAGCCCCACATTTGCTTAAAGTCTTTAGCAAGCGGACTATTACGCGGAATATCTACAAATCCACCAGAGATTAGATAAAACTCAAGCTCAACATTGTCAGCGATCGCGTGAATTTTTGCCTGTAACCGTTCAAACAGCCTTTCCGTCTCGTCATACAGCGTTATCTGTTGGCCTACCTCAGCCAGTTTCTGCTGAGTTACCGGCTCGTTCTGCTGAGACGCTTTAATTAACGTGTAGGCTCTTGCCAGGTACTTCTCCCAGCCCTGCTCAACTAAGGACTGCACCTTATTTTTCTTAAACTCATCAGCATCCAAGCCGTACGCTTCAAGCAAAACTGCAAAACTATCATTAGGCGTCAGCGTCTCATCAAAATCAAACACAATGGCAATGCGGTTAGCCGTTGCTCTCGTAACCTGTCCCATGTTTGCCCTCAACTACGGTTCAACATTTCAACGTCACTATAGTAGGCACTTATCCATGAGAACCGACACTAGCGGACTTTTGATAGGTTAGATTAAGCTGTAGGAGAGCTAGCTCTAGTATTAGTTCCACCAACATCACACCTATTAAAATATGACATCCAACGCCAAGGCTTCTGAACAATTCACGCTCCGTGATCGCACCATAACGCGGCTAGGATTTGGAGCGATGCAGCTGACGGGAGAAGGCGTGTGGGGGCCACCTAAAGACAAAGAAGAAGCTCTGCGGGTGCTGAAGCGCTTGCCCGAACTGGGCGTGAACTTTATCGATACGGCAGACAGCTATGGCCCTTTTGTCGCAGAAGATCTCATCGCAGAGGCGCTGCATCCTTATGACGATGTATTTGTTGCAACCAAAGGTGGGTTGACCCGCACCGGCCCAGGCGAATGGCCACCGGTCGGTCGTCCCGAGTATTTGAGGCAGTGCGTAATGATGAGCTTGCGCCGTCTTAAAGTAGAACAGTTAGACCTGTGGCAGCTCCATCGTATCGATCCGAAGGTGCCGCAAGACGAGCAGTTTGGCGTTATTGCAGAGTTTCTTGAAGAGGGACTGATTGCCCAAGCGGGGCTGAGCCAAGTTTCGGTCGAAGAGATCGAATCCGCGCGAAAGATATTCCCGGTCGCGACCGTGCAGAATCGCTACAACTTGACAGATCGCGCTGATGAAGACGTGCTGGACTATTGCGATCGCGAAGGTATTGGCTTTATTCCCTGGTTTCCGCTAGCGGCAGGCGATTTGGCAAAGCCAGGCGGCGCGGCAGACAACATCGCGCGGGCACATGACGTATCAGCGGCTCAAGTAGCACTAGCCTGGATGCTAAAGCGCAGTGCTAATATGCTGCCAATTCCAGGAACGAGCAAAGTCTCGCACCTGGAAGAGAATGTTGCCGCTGCTCAGATTGAGCTATCCGATGAGGAGTTTAAGCAGCTTGATGAAGCAGGCAAAGCGGCCAGTAAGCCATAAGTTATGCTGTTGATAATCATGGTAGGTAATCAGTGCAAGCGATTCTTGTAGCCTAGAGAGCGATCGCTATTTCCGCTGTACAGGAATCTGGATATCGCTTCGCTTGAGTGCATCTGGGATGAACGGCCCATCGTAGAAAAAGCGTCTCGGTGCTCCCACTACGCTGTACTCAGGATGCGTCGCTAGCCAACTCTGCAACTGCTCAATGCCTTTTGTATAGATCTCGTAGTCATACCCCCCTCTCACGCCAAAGCTAACGACCGTCATAGGCGGCGTATCTTCTACCTGCACATCCGGCTCAACCGCTTTCGGCACCATGTCTACATTCCGATATAGGAAGGAAACGGCTGTATCTCCCTGCATTGCTGCGTTAGCTTGAAGCGTTGCTGCCGGATACTGCGCCTCTACTGGAGCAGTCATTGAAATGTCGTTGTCGCTAATATGACGAAACAGCGGTGAAAACCCTCTAGAGGAGGCCGACCCCAAATCGCCTTTGACCTGAACCGTCGCCGACCGGTAAACCGGATACTGCTTAACGTCTATTTGACCATCAGGCGTAGGATCGGGAAAGCCCTCTGGCAGCGGCGCAGACGCCGCACTGTACGCACCAAACAGCAACGCTCCAACCAGAAACACTCCCAGTACCATCAACCCTCGGCTCAATTTCATTGCGACAAGTCCGACACATCTGCGCTTAGTCTAACGATCTTATCCCTGTCTCTGCACAGCCCCCGCAAGGTTGTTGGAAAGTTGTCTCTTTAGCTATGCGCCAAAACCACAGCTATGCGCCAAAGCCACCGTCTATCGTATGCTGTGCGCCTGTAACAATTGACGCTTCTGGGCCAACAAGATAAGCAACCATGCCAGCAATCTCTTCTGGCTGGGCGTGGCGTTTGATAGCCATAAAGGAATGCATCATCTCTTTCATGGGGCCATCTTCCGGATTGAGATCGGTGTTGACAGGGCCAGGCTGAACGCTGTTGACGGTAATATTGCGATCGCCAAAGTCTCGGGCGAGGCCGCGTACCATACCTTGTACAGCAGATTTAGTCATCCCGTAGGCGGCACCGCCAGCAAACGGCATGCGATCGCCATTTACTGAGCCAATAATAATAATTCTGCCACCGTCGGGCATAGTTCGCGCGGCATCGACGGCTGCATGATAAGGGCCGCGCACGTTAATGTCGATCATCCGGTCTACATCGTTAGGATCTAGCTCTAGCGAGTGGCCTAGTACGCCAATACCTGCGTTGACTACCAGAATATCTAGCGGGCCTAGATCTGCGATCACCTTGCTGACGGCTTCTCTGTCCGCACTATCTGCCTGGAGGAAGGCTGTGCCTGTTTTTTCAGCTAGCGCTTGAGCAGCTTCTGCCGAACCGCCGTAGGTGAATGTTGTTGTAGCACCTTCTTTGGCGAATCGTTCTACAATGGCGGCTCCAATGCCGCGACTGCCCCCTAAAACAAGCGCCTTTTTATCTGTAAGTGTTGCCATTATTAGAACTTACCTTTTTGTATCGGTTACTATAGAAATAACGATAGCAGATAATTCTGGAATTGATTAGTGGTCACTAAAGAAAAAAATGGAAGGGGGCGTCCGAGGAAGTTTGATGTGGATAAAGCGGTCTCTCAAGCGATGGATTTGTTTCACCAAAATGGGTACGACGGGGTAGGCATAGCGGAGCTAAGTAAGACAATTGGCATTACGGCACCTAGTTTGTACGCTGCATTTGGCAGTAAGCGTGAGCTGTTTAGGCAGGTGCTTCAGCACTATGCGCAAACGCAAGGTTCTTGGTTGCCAAAGGCTTTGGCTGAAGGAGATTCTTTAGAGCGGTCTATCGCTCTGTTGTTTTCGAAGGCGGCTGAGGTGTATTCAGCAGATCCTCAGCGGCCTGGATGCCTTGTAATTGATGGGACTCGCAACTGTGGTGATGCGGAGGTATGCGAGTTAGCAGCGCAGATGAGGCGGGTAGCTAGAGAGACGGTGCGCGATCTCATTTCAACAGCCACTAATCTAGAAGCGTCTGAAGCGGGTGCTTTGGCAGATTATGTTGCGATGGTTTTGGTGGGTCTATCAGGCAGCGCTCGTGATGGCGTAGCGGTAGAGACTTTGCGAGCGTCTGCTGAAATTGCTACCGAGGGCTTTATTCAGCAGCTGCGACAATATGACCGTTAACCTGTTGTTTTTTTGATTGCTGTCTAATGTTTTTTACGAAGATAGCTCGGGAAACAGAGCCTCTGCAATTCAGCGCCTAAATACCTGTGTGCAGTACTTGGCTAGAAATCAACCAATGGAGCCTGTAGCGGCAGTAAAGTCAGAAGACGATTTCGAAGTTCCGCCGCTGAAAATTCTAGAATTTTACAGAGCAGAGGCGAGAGAAAAGACGCCGCCTGTGCAGCTCATAGTGGATGAGTTCACGACCGCAAAGGCATCACTATTCGTGTCATTTTAAGAGTCTGCTTTCAAGTAACACGAATAACGTTCTAAAAGAATGCACCACCGGCTCATCTCAGAGGTCTTAATAATTTATATCCGCTTCTGTCTCAACCCACGCCAGCTTTTGTAAGCACTCCTTCGAACGCTCTGCAAATCTCAATACGAGTTTATCAGAGCTGGCATTTATTACGAGCTCTCCCCATTAACCGTTGTCAGACTTTCTCGACCTAGCCCGTTATTCTTGGGACAAGTACCTGTGGCCCCTCGTAATTGTATTCTGGTACTTAAAGGCAACGGAATCCGACCGTACATAGTCGCCTTGTGTAGCATTCCTTTGTATGTAGAACAGATAAAGCCTTTTTGCCTGCGGTCATGGTCGCGTTTACAGCAGCGCAAATGTGTTCAATATTGCATTCGATATTACAAATTCATCTGTGATAATCACTGCTGCTAAGCACCCCTCTGCAAATTTGCGCATTTCCCGACAAAAATAGTCTAATCATTGATGTCTCATATATCTTCTTCGTAATCCTTGGTTTTATGGCTACTACCGCCGAAGAAACATCAGAGACTGGTTTTAGAAAAAGAAAAATAGTCAGTATCAAATCAGGCACGAACTCAGGGTTGTCTACTACTGTTACTACCTACATCGAGTTTACGATGCCGAAAAACAACCTACTTGCGCTGCCTTCTATAAAAAGGACGTAAACCTGACCGCTAATCCTAACCATTTCCGGAATGCTTTGATACATTGAGTATAACTACTGAGCAACAGCTCAAATAACATCACTTTTTTATATTTTTTTCAATAGATGTTTGGTTATTCTCGACTAGAAACAATCCTCCTTAATTACTATTAAAAGCCGCACAGCAGTACGTATTAGCGCTCAAAAATGGGTTCTTGTTGGTTTGCTGCCATTTAAATAACTAAACAAATAACCAAGCTACACTTCTCACAAAGCTTTAAGTATTGATATCATCAGAGTTTTTTTAGTTAATAAATGATCGCATCCCTAAATAGGGCCTGTGCATCTGCTTTGGAAAAATCATTTATTTTATCTTCCTATGACGAAATCTTCAATTGCTGTACCAATAGTCTCTATTGTTATTCCGGTGCATAACGGAGGCGAAAGCTTTCGCAAGTGTCTCTCCAGCATTCGCCAGTGGAGCAACTCTGCTGAAGTTATTGTTGTTGCTGATGGCGAATCCGACGGTAGCTGGAAACTAGCCCAAGCAGATGGCCACAAAGTCATTCGCCTGCCTGAATCCGGAGGCCCGGCCAAAGCGCGTAATATCGGCGCTAAAGCGGCTACAGGCAATATTATTTTATTTATCGATGCCGATGTTGAAATTCACCCAACGACCGTACTCAGAGTCATCTCCGCCTTTCAAGAACGCCCAGAAGTCGCTGCGATAATTGGCTCTTACGACGACGCTCCCGGTGCCACCAACTTCCTCTCTCAATACAAAAATCTGTTTCATCACTATACCCATCAAGATGGTCGAGAAGAAGCCTCTACCTTCTGGGGCGCTTGCGGTGCCATCCGAAAAGAGATTTTTCTATCTTTAGGAGGATTTGATGAAAACTATCGTACTCCATGCATCGAAGATATTGAGCTAGGTTACCGACTGCGGCAGTCTGATTATAAAATTCGCCTGTGCAAATGCGTTCAAGTTAAGCACCTTAAGCGATGGACGCCATTTTCAATGCTCAGAGCCGAAATCTTTTATCGGGCGCTTCCTTGGATGGCACTGCTGCTAAAAATTCGGCAGATAGATCCACAGCAGTATCAACAATTTACCAGCGACCTGAACCTGAAGAGCTCTAGCCGCTTAAGCGTTGTGCTGGTCTATAGCCTTATCCTCATAGCTATCCTGTCGATAGAATGGCCGAGTTTGTTTTGGATAGCTGGCGCGCTGGGCCTAGCGCTTCTCATCGTCAACTGGCCCGTATACCGGTTCTTTTACCAAAAGCGAGGCGCTCTATTTACTTGCAAGGTTTTGCCCTGGCACTGGCTTTACTACTTTTACAGTGGCTTAGCCTTTGTCATCGGAACATTACGTCATCTGCTAAACCAGCAGTCGCCCGTCGCTAGCCAAACCGCACCTTAGCCCTTAACAACACTCTCTTAACAACTAATGGCTGAAGATTCCTCAGACCAGCTTGTTCAACTAAACACAACCCTTCTTGGAGAAACCCCTGTGAAAAATGCAGCTATCACAAATACAGTCGTAATGGGCGCAGGTCCCGCAGGTCTCACAGCTGCATACGAGCTAGCCAAAAACGGTAACAAATCAATCATCTTAGAACAAGCCGATAAAGTAGGCGGCATCTCTCGAACTGAAACCTATAAGGGATACCGGTTCGATATTGGCGGACACCGGTTCTTCACCAAAGTGGGCGAAGTTCAGCAGATTTGGAAAGAAATACTAGGAGACGAGTTCATTCAGGTGCCTCGACTATCTCGCATCTACTATCAGGGAAAGTTCTTCGACTATCCGCTATCTATCACCAGCACGCTATCCAACCTGGGACTAGTAGACAGCAGTCTAATTATCCTAAGCTACTTAAAGTCAAAAACTAAGAGCAAATTGAACCCTGGCCCAGAAGCTGAGAACCTGGAAGACTGGGTTGTAGAGCGATTCGGCAATCGTTTATACAGAACTTTCTTTAAATCTTACACAGAGAAGGTCTGGGGCATTCCTTGCAACAAAATTCAAGCAGAATGGGCCGCGCAGCGAATCAAAGGGCTCTCACTCAAAAAAGCCGTCATCAACGCTATGTTTGGCAGCAACGACACTAAAACGCTAATTAAAGAATTTGACTATCCTATCTACGGCCCTGGCATGATGTGGGAGCGCTGCCAGGAAATTTTAGAGACTAAGGGTTCGCCCGTTCAAATGGGGACGCGAGTCACCCGAGTCGAGCATGATGGCAAGCGAGTACAGCGAGTGTTCGCCCAGAAAGGCACCAAAACCATCGAGCTATCCGGAGAAAATTACGTTTCCAGCATCCCAATAACGGCCTTGGCCCGGTGCCTCGATCCAGCACCACCTGAAGCCGTTATCAACGCCGCTAAAGGACTAAAATACCGAGACTTTTTAATCGTCCCACTTGTCATCGACCTCAAAGACATCTTCCCAGACAACTGGATCTACATTCACAGCCCAGAGTTTAGAGTAGGCCGCATTCAAAACTTCAAAAACTGGAGTGCCGCTATGGTTCCAGATGCCAGCAAAACCTGCGTAGGCATGGAGTTCTTCTGTAGCGAAGGCGATAGCCTATGGGAGATGTCTGACGAAGACCTCGTTACGCTAGCCAGTCGTGAGATTGTAGGATTAGGACTCGTCCCAGACATCAAGTACGTCGAGGATGGCACAGTCATTCGGCAGAAAAAAGCTTACCCTGTCTACGACGGTGAGTATCGCAAACACCTAGACGTTATTCAAAACTACTTACAGCGGTTTGAGAACTTGCAAACAGTAGGTCGTAACGGTATGCACCGGTACAACAACCAAGATCATTCGATGCTTACTGGCTTGCTTGCCGCCAAAAACATTTTGGGCGAACAGCATGATTTGTGGGGCGTCAACGTAGAGCGTTCTTACCATGAGGACTTCACCAAAGAACAGTGGAAAACGGCTAAAAAAGAGCCTAAGAAACCGATAGAGGCCTACGCAAATTAGAAAATTCGCACTGCATTTGCCAAGCACATAATTAAGGAGCCTTCGAAAACATGGAAAAAAAACTACCCTCTGTAACCATTGTAGTAGCGCCTCGGGAGCGGTTCAGCTACACTCAAGCCTCCCTAGAAAGCATTTACGAACATACAACGGTTCCTTTTGACCTAGTATATATAGATGGTAATTCGCCACCGCAAGAGCGTGATTACATTAAGGAACAGTCGAGATTAAAAGGATTCAAGCTCATTCGTACAGAGCATTATCTTTGGCCCCAAAGAGCACGTAATCTCGGCCTAGCCGAAGTCAAAACCCCCTACGTTGTTTTTGTCGATAACGATGTTGCCGTTCAATCAGGATGGTTGCGCATCCTGATTGAATGTGCGGAAGATACAGGGGCCGCCGTAGTTGGCCCCCTAATGTGCCATGAAGAGCCTATTCACGAAGTTGTTCACTTTGCAGGCGGAGAATCTCATATTGTTGTAGACGTAAAAAGCCGTCGCCACCTGAGAGAAAAAATGTACCTTCAAGGGCGAGCCGTCACAGCTGTACGCTCAAAACTAGAACGCTGCAAAACAGAGCTATGCGAATTTCACTGCATGCTAGTGCGCACTGACATTTTCGATCAGCTAGGTTCGTTCGATGAGTCCATTCTCAACACCAAAGAGCATCTAGACTTTTGCATGAATGTTATGGCGTTAGGTCAAACGGTTTACTTCGAGCCAGATAGCCTTGTCACCTATGTTCCAGGTCCACCGCTAGCATGGCGCGACCTGCCTTTTTACATGTTGCGATGGAGTAACGATTGGGAACTTATTAGTCTAGATCGACTTAAAGAGAAATGGGATCTATGTGAAGATGGCTACTTTAAGCATAAATACAAAGCTCTAGGCTGGCGACGCAGAGATGCCATTTTGCAGCCACTTTTAGATAAAATCGGACTCATAGACCGCCGTTCTTTGCCTAATAAGCTGTTGATGTTTGGTCTTTTAGCCCCTATAGAAAAGTCGCTAAACCAGTTTATGACTTGGCGATATGCTCGCCAGCACTTAAAAGCACCTTTACAAAAGCCCCAAGCAGTCGCTCAAACGATAAATCCCGTTCGGCCATCGCGAGAGCAGACGGCTGCAGTCTCTTAGAACAACTCTCCCTCGCAGTCAACGTCTCAATATCCAATTTCTCAATAGCGCCTAGCCACACAGTGGCTAGGCGCACAAACTTCTCATGAAAATTCTCTTAGTTAACGATTACGGTGGAGCAACAGGCGGCGCAGAGATTCAAATGCTAACGCTGCGGCAGCTATTACGCGATCGCAACCACGACGCTCGCCTATTCACCAGCACCGCCGAACTCGTCACCCAAAGCCCTATTCTGGCCGACTATACTTGCTACGGCACGACCAACCGCGCCCAAGTCATATCACAAGTTCTCAACGTTTCGGCCTACCAATCGCTGCGCCAAACGCTCCAAGAATTTAAGCCTGATGTGGTTCATGTCCGCATGTTTTTATGGCAAATTTCTCCCCTGATCCTGCCGCTGCTAAAGCCCTACCCTTGCTTATACCAAACAGCTATCTACAAGTCTATTTGCCCGGTGGGAACCAACATTTTGCCCAATGGACAAACCTGTCAGCTAGCGCCGGGAACCGCCTGTCTAAAGCAGGGCTGCCTCACACCTCAAACCTGGGTTTGGATGATGGCACAGCGATCGCTCTGGAACCGGTGGAAAGGTGTTTTCGACCGCACCGTCGCCCTCAGCCACGGCATGAAAAAAGAGCTAGCGCAAGCCGGGATTAGTCCGGTAGATGTAGTTTACAACGGCGTTCCCGAGCGTCCAGCGCGCCCGCCTTTACAGTCCCCGCCCACCGTAGGTTATGCAGGCAGATTTTCAGCCGAAAAGGGAATTGAGACACTGTTCCAAGCCTTTGCTCAGGTCTGCCAGCAGGTTCCAGAAGCCCAGCTTAAAATGGCTGGAAAAGGCGATAGCGAAACAGCGCTTAGGACGCTAGCCGAACAGTTAGGGATAGAGCACCGAATTACTTGGCTAGGCCACATCCCACAGGCCGAGCTAGAGCAACAGTTCGACTCACTTTGGGTGCAGGTCGTGCCGTCCCTTTGGGCCGAGCCATTTGGGAACGTCACAACAGAAGCCATGATGCGCGGGACAGCGGTGGTTGCTAGTGCCATGGGTGCCCAGCCAGAAATCATTGGGGAGAAAACTGAATCTAGAGCCGGAACGTTGGTGCCTCCGGGAGAAAGCACAGACCTAGCGGCGGCGCTACTGCCCATTTTGCAGCAGCGAGCAGTCGCAGAGGCCATGGGGGCCGCCGGTCGTCAGCGAGCGATCGCAGAGTTCAGCGAAACCCAATGTGTCGAAAACTTTCTGAAGCTTTATGGTGAGCTAACCAGAGAGGCGATCGCAGAAGAAGACTTTATTCCATGCGTCACAGCTTAGCAGTACTATTTCATTCATTAGCCCCTCTATGATCAAGCAACTGTTGACTCAAAATGCAGCTCGTTTAGCTGCTCAGTTCAGATCCAAGCAAGAGCCAGTCATCGGCGATCAGCTTATTCACCTCATCGGCCTAAAACGCTCCGGGCTACATGCGCTTTCCTTTTGGATTTTAGCCCATCAAAAGAGCAATATGCTGCTCAACAACAGTCCCCAGAAAAAGCCGGGCAGCGGTTCATACATGTCTAGAACAGACCGCGAAAGCCCCCTACCCGTTGCGGTTCGTTCAGGAGATGAAGTGGCTGTCTACAGAGATAAAAGCGAACATTTTGAACCGTTGGAGACTCAGGTCGGTCTTGCAATCGTAGTATTTCAAAGCCAGAGTCTGCCTTACTTAGCCGCACAGCCTCAGCTAACAACCGGCATTGAGGCCAAAACGGTACGCCAAATTTTGACGCTGCGCGATCCCTTTAACTGGTCAGCTTCGTATATGAAAAAATCTCAGCATCCCAACGATTGCTTAGTTTGGCCAGGGCTTTGGCTAGAGTATGCCAACGAGTTTGTAGGCAATACTAACTATCTCTCTAACGCCATCAAAATCAACTACAACCGATGGTTCGACGATCGCGCCTACCGGCAGCAAATCTCCGCTTGGCTAGGCTTCGAATTTACAGATGAAGCGCTAGAAATTGTCACGCCTCACGCTAACGGCAGCTCTTTCGACCAAACTCAGTTCGACGCGCAGGCCCAAAAAATGGCCGTCACCGAACGCTGGCGTCACTACCAGAACGATCCGCAATACAGAGCTGCCTTTCGGGAAAATCAAGGCATCTTAGAGCTAGCAACCACTCTATTCGACCTCTCGCCCGATCTTCAGGATTTTGCCCAAAGCTGTAGGCAGTAACATTCATGTCCAACTTCGAGCAGTACGCCCAGGCCAACACTTCCGACGCCGATCTCAAGCGGCGATCGCTCCAATCAGGACTCATTACCTTTGCGGCTCAGCCCATCAAGCTAGTGATGGGCATTGGAGCAACGGCAATTTTAGCTCGGCTAGTTGCTCCCGCAGATTTTGGCCTGCTAGCCATGGTTACCCCGCTGCTGTCTTTAGTAGATAGTCTGAGTAATCTTGGTTTAGAAACCGCAACGGTACAGCAGCAAAATCTCACCCATCGGCAGGCCAGCGATGCTTTCTGGCTCTCTCTTAAGTTCAATCTGCTCATCATTTCGCTGATGGTGGCCATGGCTCCCGTCCTAGCCTGGTTTTACGGCCAAAAAGAGTTAAGCGCAATCACGTTTTTCATGGCCATAGGTGCTTTCAGTCTGTGCCTGTCATTTCAGCACTTAGCCTTGCTCAAACGACAGATGCGCTTCAATCTTCTGATGACTATTGAGGTCATCTCAATTGCGATCGCTACCCTTTGCGCTATTTTGGCAGCCTGGCTTGGCTTAGGCTACTGGGCCTTAGTGCTGCAAGTCACCGTTATGCAAATTGTTCAGAGCATTGCCTACTGGCTCACCTGCGACTGGCGACCCTCCTACGACTGGCAGTCACTGTGGGGCAGCCGCAAAAAAA